>Ga0307514_10000048_pt1 | contig 327282 bp, 290 predicted proteins | sample 16_EM_MG_FD_203088 | JGI IMG/M metagenome (GOLD analysis project Ga0307514, IMG submission 203088) | Populus trichocarpa ectomycorrhiza microbial communities from riparian zone in the Pacific Northwest, United States - 16_EM | ecosystem: Host-associated > Plants > Roots > Unclassified... | reverse complement strand
GCATACACCGAGTACAGCATACACCGAGTACAGCATACACCGAGTACAGCATACACCGAGTACAGCATACACCGAGTACAGCATACACCGAGTACAGCATACACCGAGTACAGCATACACCAAGTACCACATACACCGAGTACCGCATTTAGCCAAGATAGTTTGTCTTTTCTTCCTTCTCCTGAGTATGAGTTAACCCCTGAATATAGCTTCAGCTTCCGGTGTGCCTCCCTACACAATTGACCGCCATTGAACCAGGTCTCCATGAGAGCTCAAAAGCAAAGTCACGTTGTCAGAGTCCCACGGTTGCGAGTTAACTAACCGATGAAAAGAGTCTCAGCACCCAGCACGCCGTCCATCAACTGCCTCCAAGTACTCATCCAAACTCGCACGATTACGGCCGCCATGTTCGCACCATCACGGCCTCCAAGTGCATCTCCAAACTCGCTCGATTGCAGCCTCCAAGTATATCTCTAACATCACTCCATTACGGCCTCCAAGTGCATCGCCAAACTCGCTTGATCGCAGCCTCCGAGTTCGCATGATCAGGGCCTTCAAGTGCATATCTCCGAATTCGCTCTATCACGGCCTCCAACTGCATCTCCAAACTTGCTTGATCACGGCCTCCAAGTGCAGCTCGAAACTCGCTTGATTGCCGCCTTGAAATGTATCTCCAAACTCGTTCAATTATGGCCTCCTAGTGCAAGACAAAACTTGCTCGATCACGGCCTCAGAGGGTATCTCTGTGTTACCTTCATCGTCATCATCAGGCGCATGTCGAATTGCTTCCTAGCACCACCTGTATCCAGTTCAGATATACCATGTAGATGGGTAGCTAGATAGACACATTGATACATTGATGAGAATACAAACTGAATACATGTATTTTAAAAATCGTTGAAGAATAAGTAGTAGCTATAATATCCAGATGCACCGGCAGCGTTCCCAAAGAAGATGTTGTTTTTCCCAGACTGCTCTACTGTGATTCGAGGGGCTCCCAGACGTGTCGTAGGCGCTCCCAGACTTGTCCTCGGCACTCCAAGTCTTGTCGCTGGTGCTCCCAGGCTTGTCATCGGCACTCCCAGGTGCTCCCGGGTGCGTCTGAAGTCCTCTCTGGTGCTCCGAGAAGTTCCCAAACTAATCACAGTTACTCCTATGGTACTCCTGTAACATTTATCAGAGATTCCAGTTACTCCGAATGCCCCCGGGAATGCCCTCCTAGGGTCCGATACTCTGCTGAAATTGACGCATCTAAGTTTACACTCCACATCCTCTCAGACACTCCTGGAGGCTTCCAGTGACTAAAATACATTCTGCTGATGATTTGATAATTAGTATCTGGCTCATATGACATCCCAGGGATGTCTTGAGACAAACGTAAGCAGACATTCTTCGCGCTGAGGAACTTGCTTTGTGTATCTGACAAACATAAGATTTCAGCTGTTCAACACCTTAATTTATGCCTGTAAACTAAAAAACAGCATTGGACCGACTTGCTGCAAATCGCTGAATGGTCATAAACCCCTTCAATCAGCAGCTATACATATTATAATTCATGTTGAGTAGAAAGTGCAAATTGGCCATTATTCCTTTCAATTGGATTTGAAGCTAACTACATATTGCTCAGGACTTCCAATGTCTTTTCATTATTGTGTTTTTCGTTCTTTCCTCATAGCCAATGCATGGCTCCAGAAACACCTAACCGAGGTGCATGCGGATCCGAATTGAGCCGACCGATAGGTGCCTCATCCCCTTCACCACCTGCTGGGCAGCAGTAACAATTTAGATACTAGGTAGTCCACAGAGATGCTGCAGACATAGCCCCCAAAAATATAACCCCGGACAGACATTTAAGTCAGGTCGGTAACACTGGATGCAGCAAGGATATTCAGCAACACATGACAAGATCGAAGTAAATCCATATCAAGGTAGATGACTATCAATTAATGATATAATGTACAGCGGATATACTTAGAGAGCTATGTCACCAATTTAATGTGGTTCTTAATCGGAAACCTCCATGGTAAACGATGACATGTGATCAGAAAGTGTGTGAAACCCAACAGAATGATGGTATTACCTCGGTGATTCCTGGAGATCAAATTCCATACAAGTGTTCTCGATTGTAGATGAAACAGGCTTTAAACACCTCAGGGGAGATGTCAGTGTAGTGTATAGTAAAGGTAATAGCCGAATCTCATTTTTAGAAGCAGCAACTACTTTCTTGTATGTTTTCAACCTATCTGTAACAATGGCAAGGCAAGGAGGTTGTAAACAGCTACAACAGTCCGACATGCGCATTGTGTTGATTATCGCTACTATGGGCAAAGAACGGTTTTTGCCCACCTAAATACAGGAAACGCAATACCTAATCATGAATACTGATGCAAAATATGGTGCAGGGAGGTATCGCTAATGGGCAGCGTCGGCTGTAGGTGATATAAGTAACTGGAATGTAATATCAGAATCAAGACAATAGGTGCACGAAGTTCGAATTGAGGGAATCACGAGAAGAGAAATGTTGAACCTGGTTTTCGAAGTCATCACTTGCTTAGCTATACAAGAGAACGACTAATGAGAGAAGAAAAGGAAATCCTCCAACACCAAACAACGTCTCTTTACATCCAATCTGCCCACCACCCTCAAACCATTCCTCATCCTCCAATGTACTGCCTGAATGTTTCCCCCAGATCTTACACACCACCAACACAACTGTTATCAGCAGGACCATGCCACATCACCCGATGTCACAACACCTCAGTCCACTTCCGTATCCTACCAAATCATTCCGCCTCTATCATCTCGCACACACACACCATTCCCGTGTTTCTTAAAGTCTCCGACTTTCTATTGCCCTAATTTCTTATACACCCTCTCTGCATATCCTGCTTGCATTCCTAAGTACCTCCGTATCTTCTTGGGCCATGACAGTATTAGCGAGTGGAGTTTCATCAGTAAAATGTAAATAGGTCTGGAAGCAAGACGCAATTCTCTCAGGCACACCCGGTGACCTCGCCAGTGCTTCTAAGTACTTCTAGATGCTCCCAGACAACCCTGGAGCTAAGCACAGTGCTCTCCGACTCTGCAATAGCATTCTCAGGATGCTACAAGATTTGATGTGTACAAGAGACAATTTTTGGATCATCTGAGATCTCTGTGCAGATCTGTAGAAGACCTTGACAGAACCTGAGACTGCTCCACCACTCTGCGGGAAACTTCAAGAGCAGCCGAGAGTTCTGTGCAGCTCTGCGGGAGACTTGTTGCCGTATTCTCACAGCAGTGATTCTTAAATGAGTACAAGTCATTGCGTCTATTCAGATTTTTCATTGTTACAGTCACAAGATTTGATACATCATAATGTGCCACAGATCATTTATGTCTCTCTATATGTACACATATGGCCAATGTGCATCAGCAGAATGCATTTGTGTCTCAGGGAGCCTCTGGGAATGTCTGGAAGTTGTTGGACCTGAATCCAAGGGTGGTCAAATTCCAGAGTGTACTGGACCCACGCAGTGACCATCAGGTGCACGTGGAAGCACCAGCGAACAATTTGAGTGCATATAGGAGATCTGCTGACAACTAGGGGAGCACATGTGAGCACCAGCGACAAGCCTGGAAGTGCCAACCACCAGCCTGGGAGCAGCTGAGAGTGCCAGCAACAATTCTGAGTGCGCCAACGACAAGTCTGGGAGCGCCACCAACATTTCCTTGGAGGCGCTGGAAGCTTCAGCGATATGGCTGGGAGCACTGACAACAAGTATGGGAGCACGTCCAATCACTTTACAGCAGTCTGGGAAAAACATCATCTTTTTTGGGGACTCTGCTGGTGCACCTGGAAATCATAGGTACTACTTATCATTCAACAATTTTTGACTCAGGTATTCATCAGTTTGTAATCACACCTCTGTATCTATATAGCTACCAATGCAGAAATAATATATGTGGACTGGCTGCAGGGGGTGGGTGTGACCAATTTGAGGTGCACCTTATGGTGATTGAGTGAACTCAGAGATATACTCTGAGGACATTATCAAGCGAGATTGGTCATGTACATGGAGGCAATAATCGGGTGACCTTGGAGGCCATAATTGAGCGAATTTGGAGATACACTTGTAGGTCACAATAGAGTGAACCTCGAGATGCATTCCAATGCCGTGATTAAGCTAGTTTGGAAATGCCCTGTGAGGATATAATGGAGCCAGTTTGGAGTAATATTTGAAGGCCAAGATTGACTGAACTTGGAGAGGTACTCCGAGGCCATGAGATTGAGGGTGTTAGGATATGCACTTGGAGGCCATGGTCGAGCGAGACAGAACTTCTGGGCAGCGGTCGATGGATGGCGTGCCGGGTGGGGAGACTCTATTTTGCATTGAGTTAATGCGCAACTGTGGGAATGTGACTAGGCGACTTGACCTTTCATCTCTGATGGAGAGCTGGCTGGAGGCGGGTAATGTCGTAGAGAGGAATGGAGGAGGCTGAAACTACTTTCAGGGGTTAACTCATAATGTCATGAGAATGAAGGGAAGACAGACAATTTTGGGTGCATACTGTACTCGATGTATGCGGTACTTGGTGTTAACTCATGATCGTGGCATAGAGAAATAGAGAGCGATGACTTAACTTGGTGTTATTGCGGTGATGGTTGAGTGATGAATAAAAAAGGGAGATGGAGGATGAAGATGGGAATGATATGGAGAATACGAGTGGATAGGAGAAATCAGGGGTTGAACATGTCTGAAGGGGTTTAGAACAGGTCGTATCGGTGCGATTACCCTCCAGATTGGGACATGTACCTCCCTCTCCGGAATGGTAAATTGACTGGCACACGAAAATCTCTTATGTTTCAGTTTCTACTGATTATTTACCCCATCTTCTCTTATCTCACACTGTCTGGTGCTCAATTCTATCATCACCTAAGAACATGCAGTAATGGCATCCCTCTCTATATCTCTGTGCCATGACCAAGTGTTAACACCAAGTACAGCATACACCAAGTACTGCATGCACCTATTACAGCAACATCCCAAGATCAACAGTCTGCTGCTCCCAGCGTGTCTCTCAACCCTCGCCAGACCAAGTTGTACTTAATTCTCTACAATTCCACACTTATGAGTTAACCAATGAATGGAGTCTCTCATCCTGGTGCGCCTCCCTCCCGAAATACAGTCTCCAGGTTGGCCGCCTCCAGGTACTTCTTCAATCTTGTTCGATCTTTGCCTCCAAGTTCATCTGCAAACTCATTCGATGACGGCCACCAAGTGTATCTGGCAACTCGCTTGATGACGGCCTCCAACTGGATCCGCTAGTTCGCTCCATCACGATCCTGCAGTGCATCTCTTACTGCACTCGATCATGACCTCCTAGTGTATCTCCAAATACCCTAGACTAAACACTCGAAGTGCATTTCCACACTTGCCTGATCACGGTCCCGAAGTGTATCTCCAAACTTGCTTGATTATGGCCTTCCAGTGCATCTGCATACTCACTTAATCATGATCCCGGAGTGCATCTCGATGTTCACTCAATCATGGCCTCCAAATAAATCTCCCAAAAAGCTCAATTACCGCCTCCAAGTGTATCTCCAAACTTGCTCCAGCATGACCTTGGAGTGTATCTCTCAGTTCACTCGATCACCGTGTGGGGAAACGGCGGAGTGGAACCCCAACCAGCCAATGATGGACTTAATTCCACCCATCGCATGGCATCTGAAGAGAATTGTTGACAAAGTGTAGTTCTAGCTGAAGGAGCGGTGCAAGAGAGTGAGAGGATATAAAGAGGTACGCAGACATGATGAACCACACAAACTGCGTGGTACTATGAATGCTTCACAACAGTGTGTGAGGAACCGCACCAATTGCGTGGATCTATGACAGCCCGGGATGAGTACGTGAGACCTAGAGCTGGGAAAGATAGAGTGTGTATAATGTGCAATGAGATATCTATCTACCCAGGGGTATGCAATATATATACTCCCTATCACTTTGTCTGTCGCCGTTAACCCTGAATCGCCATCTGTATATATATAGAGAGACTTAGATAATATATGGCATATCATGATGTAGCAAATCTTGTGTCTGGAACAAAGACGGATATGATAGACGACACACCATGTGGTTGTGGAACCCTAAGAACAACTCCTGTGAGAATATGACACCAAGTTTCCCACAGAGCTTGGGCAGAGGTCTCAGCTGCGCTCGAAGGCTAACACAGATCTGCGCAGCGGTCTCTGTACCTTCAAAATGTTGTCTATCCTGATAGTCAAATCTTGTAGCATACTGAATGTACCTCCATAACTGCAGGTGCTTTCAAACGCACCTGGGAATGCTCCTGCAGAGTTTGAGAGCACATTGCAAAGCTCCAGGGGGGCCTGGGAGGATGTGAAAGTGCTAAAAAGCACAGCTGAGGGCTACCGGAGTGTCTGGGAGGTTTGTGTGTGGCTTCTGGACCAATTCAAATTTTGCTGCTATGGCCACAGATAGTACTCAAGCATAATCAGAGGAGCACCGGGACATGCCCATTGAGAAAACTTAGAGATGCACCACTTGGAGGCTGTTGCGGTGAAATGATGGAGCTAGAAGGCAGAGAGCCCACCATTAACACTGTGCCTTACCTCTTGCAACATGAAACCTGAATTCATGGCATACCGCAGATCTGGTTCGAATTATATAGGAATCGAGTGAGAAGATCTGATACTTCCTGGCATTGAGGGTCGACGCAATTGGGTGGATCCAAGATATCTCGCATAGAGCGAGTGAGACTATAAGTAAGGAAAGACAAAGGGTGTATCTTCATTGTATGTGAAGAGGAGATGGAAAACAGATGATGTCTATCTACTCTGGAGTCTGCCGAATATATACTCCCAATCCCTCTGTCCTCCTCCATTACACCTGTATATCTGCACACCCGCTGTCGAGTGTAAAAGATGTAATTTGACGCTGTGAATGACTGTGCTTAGAGGTGCACTTTGAAGCTGCGATTGTGTAAGTGTTGGGAGGCACTTGGAGACCGAGAGATTGATTGAACTTAGAGATGATCTTGGAGGCTGTGATTGAGCAAGTTTGGAGATACACTTAGAGGTCGAGATTGAGTGAACTTAGGGAGGAACATGGAAGCTGTAATGAAATGTTTTAGGAGATACACTTGGAGGTCACAATCAATCAAGATTGCAGGAGTGTTTGGAGGTGGTTGATCTGGAGGCGATCGTTCTGAGGGCAGTCAGTCTGGAGTCATTCAATCAGGAGGAAGTGAATCAGTGGGCAGTGAGAATGGAGGCGGCAGATCAGAAGGCATGTGTGATAGAAGCTGAGACTCTATTCATTGGTTAATTTGTAATTGTGGGAATGTTTTGTATTGAGTACAGCAAGGTCTATTGACAGCTGCGAGACTGGGAGGGAGTAGGAGACAGTCAATTTTGGGATGATGCAGTATGTGGCGTATACAGTACACAGACTATGCTGTACCTGGTGTATGATGTACTTGGTGTATGATGTACTTGTTGTATGCTGCAAACAGTGCATGCTGTACACTGTGTGTGCTATACTTGGTGGATGGTATACTCTGTGTATGCTGTATTCGGTGCATGATGTACTCGGGGTATGCTTTACTTGGTGTATGCTGAACTTGGTGAATGCTATACTTGGTGTATACTGTACTTAGTGTATGCTGTACTTGGTGTATGCTGTACTTGGTGTATGCTGTACTTGGTGTATGCTGTACTTGGTGTATGCTGTACTCGGTGTATACTGTACTCTGTGTATGCTGTACTCAGTGTACGCTTCACTCAGTGTATCCTTTACTCACTGTAGGCTGTACTAGGTGTAGGCTGTACTCAGTGTAGGCTGTACTCGGTGTAGGCTGTACTCAGTGTAGGCTGTACTCGGTGAAGGTTGTACTCGGTGAAGGCTGTAATCGGTGTAGGCTGTACTTGGTGTGGGCTGTAACCGGTGTAGGCTGTACTTGGTGTATGCTGTACTTGGTGTATGCTGTACTTGGTGTATGGCGTACTTGGTGTATACTGTACCTGGTGTAGGCTGTACTTGGTGTATGGTGCACTTGGTGCACACTGTGCTTGGTGTATGCTGTACTCAGTATATACTGTAATCAGTGTTAACTCTGGATCAAGGCCTGCAGAGATCGAGATGGACGACTTCAATTCGTGTTTTTAGGCCACGGTTGAGTTGAGAGCCAGATCAACAGAGATCAGAAGAGATAGGGCAAATCATCATGAGAAACTGGGAGTGAGAGAATGTCATGTGTCAGTCAATTTACCATATCCGATATGCCAGTTCTGAGTTCTGATCCGGTTTTCAACACCACTGATACAATGTCTCCCCAACGTAATCTGACAAGTTGTACCTCTTATTTCCCATATCTGCTCGGAACTTTTACATAATTCTTATCTTTATCCTCTATTTCTCTGTTTCTGGTACACAACTTTGCAATCATCGCAGAACACAAAGTTATGTTGTCTCTCTCTATTTCTCTATGCCATAATCATGAGTTGACACTGAATATAGCTTACACCAAGTCCTTCATCCACCCAAGATTGACTGTCTTCCCTTCACTCTCATGATTATGAGTTGACCCCTGATTGTAGCTGCACCTTCCGGAGAGCGTTCCTCCATGATCAACTACCATCGGCCAGCTCGCCATGAGCCCTCACAGGTAAAGCCCACTTGTCACAATCCCATGTTTGAAAGGCAACAATTTGACAAATAGAGTCTGATGACCTGGTGTGATGTCCAGCGACTGCCTCCAAGTTCTTGTCCAATCTCGCTTGATTATGCCGTCTACAGTGTAACTCCAAACTAGCTCGATTATAACCTCGAAATTTGCCTGTTCATGGCCTCGAAATGCATCCCCAAATTTGCTTGATTTCAGCCTCTGTGTATCTCCAAAACTCACTCAATTACTGCCTCCAAGTTACCACAACCACAGCATCCAAATACATCTCCAAACTGTCTTGATCACAATGTTGGAGTCCATCTCTAAGTCCACTCGATCACGGCCTCGAAGTGGATCTCCAAATCTGCTTAATTACAGCATCCAAGCACATCTATAAACTCGCTTGATTATGGCCTGAAAGTGTATCTCCAACCTTGCTTGATTACGGCCTCCAAGTTCGCACCATCATGGGCTGGAAGTGCCTCTCCAATCTCACTCGATTACATTCTTGGAGAGTATCTCTGAGTCCACTGAATCATCATTTTCAGGTGCACCACCATTCGCTGTGAAGCACTGTCTGCAGCCAGTTCAGATATTCTGTGTGTAGATGGGTTGCTATATAGATAGAGTAATGAGAATACAAACTGAATACATGAGTTTTAAAAATCATTGAATGATATGTTGTAGCTATGATTTCCAGCCACCCCAGCAATGTTCCCAAAGATGTCATTTTCCCAGACTGCTTTGAAGTGATTGGAGGTGATCCCAGGATCCAGGCTACTTACAGGCGCTCCCAGCTGCTACCAGGCTTGTGGTTGGCCCTTTCAGACATGTCGCCGATACTCCCTCACTTGTCATTGTCGCTCTCCGCTGCTTGCTGGCTGGTAGTCGGCACTCCCAGATTGGTATCCAGCACTCCCAGGTGCTCCCACGTGCACCCAATGTTCTCTCCGACGCTCTGATGTTTTCTCAAACTTATTACAATCACTCCCATGTTACTCCTGTACCAGTCGCCGGAGATTCGAGTCACTCCGAAGGCCAGCTGGAATGCTCTCCTATGGTCTGATACTTTGCTGAAATTGACTCCTCTGAGTTTATATTCCACATCCTCTCAGACACTCCTGGAAGCTCCCAGTAACAAAATTAAATTTTGCTGATTTACCTCCACATAGAAATGTGAAGATTGAAATCAAATAACACCTGGCTATGGTTCGTAAATATCAAATGGATGGCTTCCTTCCTTGCCACAATGGTAGAGTAACATATCTGCAGACATCATGGTGGCACTCAGGAACTGGTATACCTCTACCAGACTGCAGCAGGTGGCTGACACCACCGCCCATGCCACCATCGTGCAAAATGCCACCTGTCCCACCTGGTGACAATACAGAAGCTCAGAGTTGCTAAATCGATGGTGTGCCACCCGGATATGTCAATATATGTAATCTTCTTCGCAACACTCAATTTCTCCATCATGATGCATCAGCCAAGGATAGTATATTAGGGGTTTTCCCTTAACAGTGGTGATGGTACTTGTGTAAGCGCAATGAATCCATGTTGCCGAGTTACTTTTGGTCTAGTCACATGGTGTAAATAACACTTATTCATGGCATTGCAAGTTGGCCAGTCTTATGTTCTTGAGCGGGAATACATAAGAGTCATGTTTGGATTGAATAAGCAAGTTCTGTTGATGAGTGGATTTATTGAAAGAATATGCCTGAATTAAAGGGTTGCTGATTTGATGACACAGCTGCACTGCCAGAATCGAAGAAGCTTACATCTGCTGAGCGTGTTGTTTTCAGCCACATTCATTGTTCCAGAAACTAACGGGATAGGTCTGGTTGGACTGGAGTTTACTCCGATACACAGACACAGCAGTCAATACCAATATGCGATTACGTGGGACCCCTAGCTTATCACGTCAGGTGATAGGAACAACTAGGGGACTCCTTGGCCAAAGAGTGTGGTCTCAGCTAAAGCATGACGTGACTGAGGCAATTATGATGTTGGCTAATGACAGGAGACCTGAAGCAACCCTGCACATTGGTTTCAGTTAGAATGCATTGCAACATCAGACTTGTATTTGATATGAGCGGACGAGTCAACTTCGAAGTTGACATAGTATCGATTGGTCACCGATTAAATCCATGATGCAACCCAAACAGGCTTTAGGGTGATGCATTTAATTGCGATAAGCACTGCTGACCAGGATCGGCTGATGTTCCAACTACTGGGGCAAACGAATTGTGAGATGTCTAAGTCCAGGTTTCATATGACGCATTGTCTGACATAATATTATGCAATGGATGGCTTGATTCGTATCAGGAGCATACCACTTGAATACCTCATCCGCATGAACACCATAACCGACTGGGACGTATCTCAAATTATCATCGGGTGCATGCGAAAATGGCATGACATGACTGCGATAATGCTATCAAGAGTACTGTACTCATAGTCTCGAAGTATGGGTATACACACTCTCGAAGACGACTATCAAGAGACGGCATTCCTCCAGCAATGAGAACTCAAGCTCAAGCAGCAATCTGCAGTCAACAATCAGAATACCAAAGACGATCTTCAAATATTATTAAGAATTCTATCTATTCTTTGGAATCATTTTATGTATAATCCATCTACGTGATGAAGCCTTATATGTGTTGCTTCAGACTGTGGCAATCTCAATATGCACTGAAGAGGAACGTCAAACTCTTCAGAGAGCTCATATCACAGTTGGGAGCATATTGACAGCGCAAATCTGAGAGCTCTTGGGAGATGGTCCAGAGGTTGAGTCTTAGCATCAGACTACGAAAGAAAATGCATCTTAGATAGGCGGTTGTACTTAAAGTAATAAATGTTGAATTGATTATTCATATTAAGAACCTGGGTAACATAGTAAGGGAGATTAAGATATTATTTCGGATTTGCTGACTAATGATGAAACATTCACTGGATTGTACACTCTCAGCTGCCTGGTAAAGCAGCTGACATCTGTTTTGCAGATGATAGCAGTCTATTGAGCGAACATGCCAGTGGAGATGAGCATTAATAGAAAGGATCGAGATTTTTGAGTGTATTGTTATCTACAATTTGCAGACACTTTAATGTATATCTTGAAGAATATATTGATCTGTATTATTAAGAAACAATGTAGTGATAAATGAGAAAGTACATGAAGACGATAGAAAGGCTGCCTAAACACCACTAATGGTATACTATGCCAAATCAAATGATTGCATGTTGTGGCTATATCGATCGCAAAATGAGTATCAACAGAGTCTCAATGATTCTTGGTTCTGTAAGTCTGGTATTTAAAAAGTGAGTTGGTTATTGTTATACATAATCGACGTATTGGCCACATTTATAGCCGGAATTGAATGTGACACACTCCTTGCCCCATCGTAACAATGACTGTCAACAGAGTGTTGATAATTCTGTGTCTTGCATCTTTGGTAAACAAAGTGACGCTTGATTGCAGATATCTATAAACAAGATGTTGGCAGCCTTCCTACGTAGATAAGCAACAGATATTCCTGCAACTGCCTCCCAGACAGTTACAACTTATTTTATTTACAAATCTCCAACTAAGTATTCAAGAGCATTTTAGCAGATCAAAACGGTAAAAACTTCATATAAAAACAATAATGGCCACATCGTGCGTTGATTGACCATGACGCAAGGCCAAAAATCATTGATACTCCATTGACTTTCATGTTCAAGATGGGGCAGAGAGCAAGTTGCATTCTCTGTTGCCAATGAAGATGGGCAATACTTTGATTCTGTATAACAATGACCGAATCACTGTTTAGATACCTGACTTACAAGACCGAAAATTGTTGAAGATTCATTGACGCTGATTTTTAGAAGACAGTGGCGACATGTTCGCTTGGGTTTTTGCTCATAATGGCGGCCAATACCTTTCTTATATATTACCGAGACCAAGTCTCTTATAAATTATGTAACTTAGAAGACCACAAGTTGTTTATACTCAGTTGACGCTCATTTTCAGAATTGGGCAGGGCGCATGTTACTTCCTCTTTTGTCTATATATGTGACCAATACCACATGTATGAATGTCTGCAACCAGTTCCAAATGGATTACCCACAATGCAAAACCAAATAACATTGACAGTCTGCTGGTGCGGCTTTTCAGAATGGGGCAGGGAGTGTTTCTCTTTTCTTTTTGAATAAAATGGCAGCCAATACATCAAAAGAAGTTAATGTCATGCTAAAGTCAATAATTTGTGAGTAACAGTAGGATATGTGAATGCGACCACAAATAGAAAAACCCAGAGAGTGGAAATGGAGATTGCAACTAAGAAAAGGTGCGAAGCTCCGAACAACCAGTGGGTTGACAAGCTTAGGTATGCTTATGCCCCGCCAAGATGCAGAGGTTTGTACATTTGGACGGGTCTGGTAGTCAGCAGAATGGTTTGTGTTGGCCAAACCCTGATGGCTGCCAGATTACCAGCACCCATTCCTAACATGAACTCTGACCATGTGGCATTACGGCATCATCTCAGGGTTGCCATATGAAGGATACGATTGAGGCTACAATATCAACGAATGTTCCAATTTCGGGTATCATATGCTGCCTGCCACCTGCCAAAGCCACCTGCCACCTGCCACCTGCCACCTGCCACCTGCCACCTGCCGCCTGCCACCCCCCGCCTGCCACCTACCTCCTGCAAGACACTATATGTCACACACTGCACAGTTCAGGCCACAGGGCGCATGCCACACAACACATGCCGCACACCACATGCCCGATGTCCCCTGTTACCCATCAAACACTCTCCACCACATGAAGTGTTAGCAACAGTTCCGGGTTACCCGGCTGCGGTCCGGGTTTGGAACCAGAACGGAGGCTCCAGTCCAGGTTATTGCCCGGACAAGCATGTATACCAGTCAGGTTCAGCGACTGGTTCAGTCCGGACTGCGGCTCCATTTTACGATTCCAACAACTTTGGCTGCAATTAAGTATCTTAATTCCCATTGTATCACAACATAATCTATACATGGAATGTCCAGTTCGATGCTCTATTTCATCTCCCGTTCTCAGATTTGCGATCGGATTAATATTCATTGAACTGTTTCGAAATAAAGACAAAAATCTCGGGAAAATGACCGGTTTTTCAATGTGACTCAATGAGTATTGATCCAATTTCAAATCGGATAACGGGAGATAAAAGAGGGCATCAAACTGCATATTTCACGTATGGATTATGTCGCGAGACAATGAGAACTCAGATTCATAATTGCAGCGAGAAATGTTGACATCTGAGTAGGAGGTTTTATGTGGAAACCCATTGCAACAGTCTGGGTTCGGTCCCAACCCAGAAGCGAAACCGAACCCGGAATTTGGAACTATTGCTAACACTAACCATATGTCATATGCATGGTGCCTCCCACTATCTAACATCTGCAGCTCAACAACTGTCCGGATGATGCACGAAGGGGCATACACAGAAGCATATTATCTGCTGAGTTTGGAAGTATCTTGCTTCTTGAGGTGTGTATTTGGGAGCGTAGAGCCAAGTAGGCTTGGAGTGCAATTGGGAGTGTACATGAGAATAATCTTGAAGTACAGTAACACCCCCATCTTGAAATCATTCCTTTGTGCATACAGTCAAGCAGGCCGGAAATGTGTCTTCAAGTGCGATTGGGTGTATTTGGGTGTCATGGGAAGTTTCTATGCAGCGTAAATGAATCAGGCTAGAAATGTACGTTTGTGTGCAACCAGAAGTATGCTTTGGAGTAACCTTTGGACAGTACTTTGAAGTGAACAATGACCTGGGAGCAGATAACATCTTGGGAGCATACAATGGCTGGGGAGCATGGAATGAAATTCATTTGGTAGCTTGCTTTTAAGTTTGTTCAATACAGCATGATGTATAGTATGAAGAGTACATAATCACCTGCATACCATAGTAATCTTATCAATGTACAAATCAATAGACCCTCATAGTGCCTCCCATCAAATAACTATGGATCATGATCATAAACAAAGCTTTTCATGAGTTACATATCACGTAAAGTCATGTTTCGTTGAGGAAATGTCACAGCACATGGTTGTGAGTAATTATATAGTATTGAGTAATTAGCACTAGCTGGATTTACAAAGAGTGTGCAACAATGATTGACACAGCAATGTTTGCAGAATAGTGTGAAGTGGTTGCAAATACATCATGCAAAATTAGGAAGAAGGCTGCATGCTTGTAAGATTGGAAGATAAAGCTTAATTGTGTTGATAGAAATAGGTTGGTAGTGTGTAGGATAGCTAGTAAGAATTGAGATGGTATTTTGATGCACGGAAGTTGGTTGTGAGGTAATGGCAGAACTGTATATAAATCATGATTGTTAGATACTGGAAGATTTTCTTTTCTACTGTCTTGACTGATTGTGTAATATAGTACAGCAATAGATGACTGTTGAAACAACTGTAATCATGAGTTCTGGCTCATAATGAGACCCTTAAAGTTGATATCAGGAGTCACTGATTACACTGTGTGACTAATATCATATGAATCTCACCCTGCCTATTACACTCTCACAAGTTCCATTTTTATATGCCTGGTTATACATATACCTCTATCTATCATCTGGGTGGATGGATTTCTTTGAACCATGCACTGTGATTCTAAAGAATCTAACTATGTAGGATTCCCTTAGATTGGAGGTTACCAACTTACAGTGGCAACCACAGCAAAGCCAGCAGAAGTTCTATCCTTTGTGATTACACCTCTGACTCTGACAGCTTGTTCCATGTTCAAATTGATGTGGTATTGGCAGATGTGCCTTGCTATCTGAAATGTCAGAATCAGAGAACGATTTCATTAGAAGAGGGTTGGAGTTGCAGCAGAATCCGGAGCGCACTAATGAGTGATCTACAGTGGCACATGATAATGTCGGGTTTGACACGGTAAACCAACAGTTGGAACAGATACACCAACAGCTTGCTGACAACTGGGAAACACATCCATAACTTGCCAGGTATACTGAACCAGCAGCGGCTGTTCTGTGGGTGTGTGACTACCAACACTAGACAATATAGCTGTGGAGGGAAATTACAGACATTATAGCATTGCACTTTATCCCCCCTTTGTGTTAGTATATGAGTTATGAATACACAATACAATTAACGACACCCCAGCTGCAGGAAGCCAGAAGACAAATGGTCATTCACCAGACAGCAGATCTGTTAGTGCAGGAATTTAGAATGAGCACCAGGAATGCTCAAGAATCGGGGGAAGACGTCAAGAATCTACGAAACCAACAATTGATTCCATTGACCTTGCCAGCAAAAGCGGCACCGGCTGCTCCCCAGTACCCAGAACACAAGGGACTGAAATTTCCTGACTCACCAGACATTCCAGAAACGGACTTGAAATAGCTAAGCACCAGGATTGCCCAAATGTGGATGGTAATCAAGCACAATCAAGAGAGCTTTGATGGTGAGCACTGGGAGATAAAGTTTACCTTGAATTACATTACGGCAGTGTCCTTGCACCAGAGTTTGCAGCATGTTCAGGAAGACCGAATCATAGTACTCGGAGACCCACCCAGTAGAATTTCACTTCTGCACAAAGCAATTGGTGACAATAACCAAGTAGAAACTACGGCAGAAAAGATCGATGAAGTCTAATGAATGCACTGTGAACTATCATTGCAATATGCAGAGTTTCATGTGTTCGTTGCTAATAATGACTGTAAACCTGTGGCACACTAGAATGCCTTGAGAATGCAAATGTGGCAAGAGATACAGAATTCTATCAAGGATAACAGTATGCCAGATAAACTTCTGAAAGCCTTGCAATGTTCCAACAGCAGAACTATCAAATTCTATCATCATAAGCAGACATCAGCAAGATGTGAAATTGTTCGAAAGTCATGACTCCATGATTCCACCATTCTGAACAGTCACTCTGATTCTTCCAGAAGCATCCAGATGTTTTCCGACAGCCTGAACGTACGACGATGTACTTATACATTTACTGAGAGCAGTTTCAAGTGCTCGTCAATGCAGCTCAAGTAGTGGAACAGAATAGATAAAAACACTAGAAAGTATGAAGTCATCTTCAGAAAGGTATAAAATCATCCTTTCAAGTTCATCAGCGAAATGAAATTCGGTCCGGAAGCCACACCCAATTCTCCCAGACACTCTGGGCGACCTCAGCAGTGCTTCTAAGTACTTCCAGAGGCTCCCAGACCCCCCTGGAGCTAAGCAAAGTGCGCTCAGACTCTGCAAGAGCATTCTCAGGTGCTCCTGAAAGAACCTGCAGTTATGGAGGTGCTTTCAGGATTGTAAGAGATTTGACTTATAGAATAGTCAAATTTTGGACCTCCTGAGACCTCTGCACAGATCTGTGTGAGACTTGGTGCCATATTCTCCCAGCAGTGGTTCTTACATAACCACAAGACATTTCTTCTTATCATATTCATCATTGTTACAGTCACAAGATTCGCTACATCTTAATATGGCATGCATTATTAGGTCTCTCTATATATATACATACGGTCAATCTGGCTGCAGATGGTACTCGAGCATAATCAGAGGAGCACCTGGACACGCACATTGAAAAAACATTTGGAGATGCACCACTTGGAGGCCGTCGTGGTGAAACGATGGAGCTAGATGGCAGAGAGCCCACCATCAACACTCCGCCGCATCTCTCGCAACATCCAAACGGAATTCACGAGAAAAAGCGGTTCTAGTTTAAGGAGCGTATGAATTGGGTGAGAAAATATGATGCTACTTAGGGTTCAGGATCCACGCAATTGCATGGATCCACGAAATTTCAGACAGCATGAGTGAGACCAAAAGTTGGGAAAGATAGAGTGTGTATTTTCATTGTATAATAAGATGAGATGGAAATGAGATGTCCATCTACTCCGGGGACTGCGGAATATATACTGCCCGTCACTCTGTCCACCTACGTTACCACTATGTCCCTGAATACCCGGAGTCGCTCCTTGAAGATGTACTTGGAGGCTGGGATCGAGCGAGTTTTGAGATGCATTTGGAGACTGAGAAATCGAGTCAACTCAGAGATGCACTTCGAGGCCATGATTGAGCAAGTTTGGGGATGCAATTGGACGCCCAAATCGAGTGAACTCAGAGATGCGCTTTGAAGCCGTAGTTGAGCGTATTGGGAGATACACTTGGAAGCCATGATCGACCAAGATTGGAGGAGTAGTTGGAGGTTGTAGATCTGGAAGAATTTAATCTGAAGGCGGTTGTTCTGGAGGCGATTGATCTGGAGGCGATTGATCTGAAGGCAGTCAATCTGGAGGTAGTCAATCTGGAGGCAGTCAATCTGGAGGTAGTGGTTCTGGAGGCGGTAGATCGGGAGGCATGTGCGATGGAAGCTGAGACTCTATTCATTGGTTAACTCGTAATTGTTGGAATGTAGCGAATTGAGTAAAACAAGGTCTGCTGAGAGCTGAGAGACTGGCTGGGAGCGGGAGACATGCGATCGTAGGATGATGCAGTACTCGGTGTATGCTGTACTCGGTGTTTGTTGTACTCGGTGTATGCTGTACTTGGTGTATGCTGTACTTGGTGTATGCTGTACTCGGTGTCAACTCTTGATCATGGCATGGAGAGACAGAGAGGGATGACTTAAATTTGTGTTCTTAGGTGACGGTAGAGTTGAGATGGAGAAGGAGTGAGATGAGAAGAGAGGGGCAAATTCTCATGAGAAACTGGAATAGAGAGAATTTTGTGTGCGAGTCAATTTACCATCCCCGATACGGCCGGTACGAGTCCCAATACGGCGTCGACTTCCACTGACACGAGGTCTTCCCAACCGAATCAGGCAAGTTGTACCCCTCATTTCTCATATCGGCTTGTATGCTCCACATTGTTCTCATCTTCATCCCCCATCTCTCTTTTTCTCATGCACAACTCAATCATTATTGCAGAACACAAAGTTAAGTCATCCCTCTCTATCTCTACATGCCATAATCATGAATTGACACTGAGTATAGCATCTACCGAGTACAGCATCCACTGAGTACAGCATCCACCGAGGACAGTATCCACCCAACATTGATTGTCTTCCCTTCATTCTCATGAGATTACGAGTTGACCCCTGAATGTAGCTTCAGCTTCCGGTGTGCTTCCCTACACAATTGACTGCCATCAGCCAGCTCGCCCTGAGAGCTCAAAGGTAAAGTCACCATGTCACATTCCGACATTTCCGAGTGAACTACCCGAAGAATAGAGTCTCAGCACCCGGCGTGCCGTCCATCGACCCCTCTCAAGGACTCATCCAATTTTGCACAATCATGGCCTCCAAAGTGTATTGCCAAACTCACTCAATTACGGCCTCCAAGTTCGCACGATCATGGCCTCCAAGTGCATCTCCACATTCGCTCGACCACTGCCTTCAAGTGTATCTCTAAACTCACTCGATTACCGCTGCCAAGTTCACATGATCATGGCCTCCAAGTGCATCTCCAAACCTGCTCAATCACAATCTTGGAGTGCATCTCTAAGTTCACTCGATCACGGCCTCCAAGTATATCTCCAAATACGCTCGAATACCCCCTCCAAGTGCATCTCCAAACACGCTCGATCCCGGCCTCAGAGTGAATCTCTGAGTTCACAAAATCGTCATTTTCAAGCGCACCTCGAATTGCTCGCAAGTACCGCCTGCAGCCAGTCCAGCCATGGCTGTGTGTAGAGGGGTATCTCTCTTGATAGATAGATGTGAATACAAACTGAATACATGAGTTTTAAAAATCGTTGAACGATATGTAACAGCTATGATTTCCAGGCGCAGCAGCAATGTTCCCAATGATGTCATTTGTCCCAGACTGCTTTACAGTGAGTCGAGGTGTTCCCAGGGTTGTCGTCGGCGCTTTCCCGCTTGTTCGCGCTCCCAGACTTGTCGTCGGCACACGCAGACTTGTCGTCGGCAAACCCAGGCTTGTCGCCGTCGCTCCCAAAGTTCTCTCCGGCACTCTGAGGTGTTCTCAAACTTATCACAATCACTCCCATGGCACTCCTGTACCAGTCATCAGAGATCCCAGTTACTCTGATGGCTGGCCGGAATGCCCTTCTAGGGTCTGATACTCTCCTGAAATTGATGCATCTAAGTTTACACTCCACATTCTCTCAGACACTGCTGGAGACTCCCAGTGACTAAAATACATTTTGCTGATGTTGATGAATTTATATAGCTACTGGTACGATGACCGATGTCTCCAAGATGATTTCGGTGCACCAGGTGCTGGATTCTCTGGATGTGATAGTGTGTATTATCTATATTAAATAGTACAATTCAATAAAGTATCTCACAGCTATACACATGAATCAGGCATTCCAATGTAATTGATATACAGCCCAGTAGGTATTTAAATACACGATTATATACAAGCCATACATTATCGATGTAGCACAATGCAGCATTTTTTCACTTCACATCTGCTGGTTCAACTGCTGCTCCAATGGGTACAATATGTATCTGGTTTGTCTGTTTGACAACCCAGATTAACCTGTCAACAAAATCAGCCCAACCATGCGAATCATTGTACTTTGTTGGAATTACCATTACATATTCTTGATCTTGAAAACATACTGGCCATTGTTAAGTCTACTTGCATTGCTTAGAAAAGATTGATATTGGATTCCCAGTGGGCAGCTGCTGTGGAAATTGCAGGATCTGATTAGGTGGACTCTAGCTGAACAATGATAGATGAAAAGAAGGAATTCATACTTGGAAGGTGTTATCAAGGTCATTTTCTTCACTTTGTGTATACTTGACCCAGATGATTTGAGCTGCAGGTATGATCCGCTGGTTGGAATTTGTATATTCTACCTTGCAATCTAGTCACAGATATTCAACAGAAGTAAGACTGTGAAATGGTTGACAGCAATACAACAGCCCATTCTGGAGTTTAATAAATATACTGTCTAGGAGTATATTCTCATAAGTTCCAAGCACCAGTCGACTGATATTGTGTTCCCAGTCCTCTGTAATTTGTGCATCAATATTTTGAGTGCCATTGGAAATTCCAAAAGCTTCTATTATATCTCGTAGTAAGGTTGATTTCATACGTATGTCCACTCTGTGGACATTTGTTGCTATCAATTGATATACCTACTGTACCCAAGTGAGAATATCTGGCTTGAGCTGAAATGGCTGAAGAGGTGTTAGATGGGCTCTGCATGAACTTCACCATTTATTGGTTGTGGGCAGTAGGTTAAACACTTGTGCAGAGTTAATACTGTACCAGCCTTGGACAGCAAAATATTGCAATGTCTTATTCATATAGTCCAGACTGGTACACTTGTCATTATGCTGCAGCATCTGTCAAGTGTAATTTTCTTTGTTGCTAGATTGATATGCCACTTTAATGTTGGTCATATGCCGTCATTCAGAACTATCAGTCAGAAAATTGTCACCAGAATCGAATCTCTGGATTGAATCTGATATGTGCCTCACATATGGAATGTTTGGATATCTGGATTGAAGTATTCATTATTTGATGATCTTCTGGAGTATACATATGGTGACTGCCTCCTACCACACTTGAAACTCAATCATGCAGATGAATAATTCCATCTTGAACTACGTCTGTTGATTTGAGGTAATTCCGTGAACCTCTCCCTCCAGCTGGTCTGTGACTCACTCAGTTTCAACCAAGCTCCAGGTGGTGGCTTCTGTTCCAGCATCTGATTGGCAGATCTGTACCTGCTGTTGCTTGTTGGGGGTCATTGTTGCCACTCTGTGAGGATTACATTCAGTTGCATTATTGCATTGGGCGAGTGCTTTGCCAAATCTGCATCTCTAACTGTTTGTCTTAGCCCCAACAGCCAGCAAAAGCTATCACAGATGATTTTGGAAAAATTTATTGAAAAGATTCCATTCAGCAGGTGTCACTTGATGGAATTAACACTCCATTTGCTCTATTGCCTTCGGAGAATCAGCATCTTCCCAAGTGGCTGCAACTAGTCGGACTGTATTCAGATACTCCTGATATTGCGTGTGGTTTGTATGCAGAAACAATCTCAGCCTCATAACAAAGGACCACCAATGCGGTCTGAATTGTCTGAAACTTTGTTCACCTAACTTGTAGGATTCGCTTACCAACAGGTAAGCTACATTTGCCTTCACAGACATCGACATTTTTTCATCTGGAAAAGTACCCTTCATATTGTAAAATTACCTGAGTGTATGGTCTAGTGCATTGAAGGATAGATTGGAGTGATATTGTTGTCCAACAAGTGGAGAGAATTTACATAATGCTCACACTGCACCCATTACCATTTCATCAGAAGCTGTTTCCACCAAAGTTTTCCTGTTACTCTAGCATCGGCAAAATGTAAATCAGTTCGGAAGCTCCATTTAAATCTCCACGATGCTCCAGTTGTTCTCACCAGTGCTCGCAACTTTTTGCTGCTGGTCCCCGACCCCCCTGGAGCTAAGCAAAGTTCTCTCAGACTCTGTAAGGGTATTCCCAGATGCTACTGAAAGCACCTACAGTGATGGAGCTGCATTTAGTATGCTACAAGATTTGACTTATAAAATAGTCAAATGTTGAAGCTGCTGGGACCTCTGCGCAGGTCTGCTGGAGACTTCGAGAGCAGGTGAGACCACTGCACAGTGCAGCAGGAGACCTGGTGCCGTATTGTCACAGCAGTGGTTCTTAGGATTCCATAAGCGCATGGCATTTCATCTGTCATATTCATCCTTGCTACAGTCACAAGATTCACTGGATTAGAATATGGCATGTATCAGTATCTAAGTCGAATTATATACATATGGTCCTTGAGTGTAGTCAGAGGACCCCCAGGAGACACCAATTGAGACGATGTAGAGCTGCACTTTGAGGCCATTGTGGCAGGAAAATCTAATACCCACCCACCACTGCCATTCAGTGTGGCGGGGGGACGCCAGTGGGGGTGTACAGAGATAGAGGAATTACATAGATGGTCCCAGCAACAGGGAGTATATATTTGGGAGGCTTCAGGGTTGATAGACATCTCATTATACAAAATACACACTCTAACCTTCTCAGCTCTTGGTCCCACATACTATTGCTGAACTTTCATAGATCAATGCAAATTGTGTTGTTCCTCATGCCAGGATACCCCTTCACATCATGTGACCATCTTCCTACACTTCTCGTGGCAGAACCGCTTGTTCTCACGAAGCTTCTTTTGGATGCCATCACTGCTCCACTAATTCATCACACCATAATCGTGCGAACTTAGAGATCTACTTATTCGCCATGATGGAGCTAGTTTGGAAATGCACCTGGAGGCCAAGATTGAGTTAACTCCGAGATGCACTTGGAGGCAGAGATTGAGTAAACTCTGAGATGCACTTGGAGGCTATGCTGGAGTGGGTTTTGAGATGTACTCTAAGTTCTTGATCAAGCGAGTTTAGAAATTCACTTGGAGTCCGAGATCGAGTGTACTCAGAGATGCATTTGGAGGTCATGATGGTGCGAGATAGGAGATGCCCTCTGATGCCATAATTGAGCTAGTTTAAACATGCACTTGGAGGCGCAGATTGTGCGAACACCAAGATGCACTTGGAAGCCATAATGTACCAAGTTTAGAGATGCACTCCAATGCCATAATTGAACGACATTTTCGATGCACTGTAGGCCATACTCAAGTGAGATCGGAGCAGTACTTGGAGGTGGTCAATCTGGAGGCGGTTGATTAGCCGGGAGGCGCTACTGTACAAAGTTTATATTGTACTCAGTGTATGTTGTAATCGGTGTATGCTGTACTCGGTGCTTGCTGTACTCAGTGTCAACTGATGATCATGGCATGGAGAGATGGAGACGGATGACTTAACTTTGTGTTCTTAAATGATGGTAGAGTTGAGGATGAGAAAGAGAGTGTTGTGAAGATATGTGTCAAATCATCATGAGGAACTGGGACTTAAGAGAATTTCGTGTGCATGTTAATTTCCCATCCCTGATACTGCAGGTACTGGTTCTGATCCGCTGTGTAATAGCACCGATACCAGTTCTTCCCAACCTGATCTAGAAAGTTATACTGATATCTCATATCCGCTTGTATCCTCCACATTGTTCTTTTTACTTTCTTTTTTGTCCACTATTCTACCATCATTGCAGAACTCAAAGTTAGGTTATCCCTTTCGATCTCTCCGTGCCAGCAGCATGAGTTAACACCGAGTAAAGCATACACTGAGTACAGCATCCACCCAAGAGTGTTTGTCTTCCCTACACTCCCATGACTAACAGTTGACGCCTGAATGTAGCTTCAGCTGCCGGCATGCGTCCCGACACAATTGACCGCCATCAGCAAGCTCTCCCTGATTGCTCAATGGTACAGTCACCTTGCCATATTCCCATGATTGCAAGTTAACTAACTGCTGAATAGAGTCCCTGCACCAAGCGCCGTCAATCGACCTCCTCCAAGAACTGGTTCAATCTTGCTTGATCACGGTCTCCATGTTTATCTCCAAACTCGCTCGATTATGACCTCCAAGCAAATCACCATACTCGCCTGATTATAGCCTCCAGGTGCATATCTCCAAACTTGCTTGATCGTGGCCTCCAAATGTATCTCCTGACTTGCTCAATCATGGCCTTCAAGTTCACACAATAATGGCCTCCATGCGCATCTCCAAACTCTCTCAATTACAACCTCCATGTACACACGATCCTGACCTCCAAATGCATATGTCCAAACTTTCTCGATCATTGCCTCCAAGTGCATTACCAAACCAGCTAAAATCAAAAGTTTGGAGTGCACCTTTATGTTCACTCGATCATGATCTTGGAGTGTATATCGCAGTTTACTGGTTCACCAAATTCCGGCCTACGTCCAATTGCTCTCAAGCACTGGCTGCATCCAGTTCGAATGTACCATGTGTAGATGAGAAGCTATTTAGATACATCAATGAGAATACAAACTCAATCCATGAGTTTTATAATTGTTGAATAATAAGTAGTAGCCATGATTTGCAGGCGCACCAACAGCATTCACAAAGAAGATGTTATTTCTCCCAGAGTGCTAAACTGTGATTTGAGGTGCTCCCAGACTAGTCGCCAGCATGCCGAGACTTGTTGCTGGTGCTCCAAGATAGATTACCGGCACTCAGAAGCATGCCCTCAGCACTCCCTGGCGTGTTGCCGGTGCTCCTAGGTGCTCCCAGGTGCACCAAATGTTCTCTCTGGCGCTCTGAGGTGTTCCCAAGCTAATTACAAATATTCCCGTGGTACTCCTGTACCAGTCATTAGAGATCCCAGTTACTCTGAAAGCCTGCCGGCATGGCTGCCTAAGGTCTGATACTCTGCTGTATTTGACACATCAAGGCTTACACTCCACATCATCTCAGACATTCCTGGAGGCTCCCAGTGACCAAAATACATTTTGCTGATGTGAAGCAGACAACAATTGCAGTTCAATTCAGAGCCGGAGTTCTGATCATTACACGAATCTCTTCACTTTGGCAGGTGCTGCTTGTCACTGAATAGAACAATGAAGACATGTGCATGTGGCCAGTATATCATGATACTGATGTGAATCCATTGTCAAAATGATCCTTGACATTGCTAGATATCTGCTATTTGAGCAGCCGGTTCAATTAGTTGTTAATGCAACCCAAGAGCAGCTGATGCAATTCATCGGGCTTCCAAAGCCAATTGTCAGTGCAGGGAGGGCACTGCCAGAACTGGTTGTGGTGTGGGTAGACTTCTAGACTGTGCAGATCATCAATATTATTATCCTCTAGTAGCTTCAAGTATATATGGAGGTCTCTTGAGCTATTGAGTGGTCGAAATGTTAACCTCCCCCTTTGCCCATTTATAGGAAGTTCTCTCAGCACGCATATGCCAAATGAGACTGCAGCACCTACGACTTTTTCCAGATACTGGTGATCACAGACAATTGACAGAGTGTAACATTGTCACCAGAACCAATCTAAACAATCCCATTTCAAGTCACAATGGGTGACATCGAGATGACTAGGAAGAGAGAGCACAGTTCGAACTGCAGAATGCCATGCGTGATCAATGTGGGGCAACTTTTGAGGGACATGGGTTTAGCCCAACTAGAACCCCTGCCTGCTTCATCAGTATTTGGCTGATTCCTTGTCAATTACTTTCATTAGGCAGAAACTGTGGCTAGAGATGCTGATTACATGAAAATTTGGTCAAGTGGCTCTTGTCGGATGCAAAACTGACTGTCACAATTGTCGCTGTGGCACCAAACTGATGCTGTGTATTGCAATCCCAAATGCACATGTTCCTCGCACTGTATATTGGACAACCCATAATGTCAGTGAGGAAGTTCTCTTTCAAATTGTAGTGTGCGTGGTCAGGAAGATGGGACAGGAGCAACTGGTGTTACGCCTTTGGTGTTACAGGAAGACTTCCGGGATCATACAGGATCACTCGATAATCCAAATATTGATATTCAATTCGAACTCATGAAATATCACTCGGAATTCCTAATTGGATCAACCTTCTGGATTTGTTCACATATTGGTAATATCTCTATTGCCTTACCCTCACATCAATAGACCAACGACAGCGATCAAGCTGTGCGCGATTAAGATGTGTATTATCTTTAAGTCGGTATTGGTCGTATGATCTCTATTGTCAATGGCTATTCCTTTTCAGCAGGAAACCTTATTCCTAGACGCCGAACAAACGACTATTCTCTCACGCTCCAATGGCTTAGTCCTAGGGAGATGAGGTGTCATCAACATCAAACCATTATGACATCTCGAGATGTGCAGAGTCATATACGAGATAAGTCAATAACCAATGATTGATATATCGGAGCCCAGTCGACCAAATGGACTCGTACGAATCAACCCTTATTTCGAACACACCTTCTTGGTCTGGTGCGAATGGGACTTACGATTCATATGTCCTGAGTGGCGCCGGATACTCTCCGTTCAATATATGGCAAAACAGCTCAGTTGCAGAATACTGTATATTTCGCTCCAATAAAGCGTAGTCAAATTAAGGGTTCTGTCGTTTGCCGCAATCATTAAACCGTTACGTACCCGGTGGGTATATGAGAGGGCACTCTCACTGGCTCTTGGTGACACGAACCTATTAGTTGATAATTGGCTTCAGATAAGCTCGTATTCATACGAGGTATCGCCAATAGCAATAGTGTTGCAATACGAGCTCATTACCTTGATGACGTAGTTAGCACTCCTGGGAGTTAGAACTCGACCATCAATGGTAGAAGGAAGGATGACAAAGGCAGTCGCGAATGAGAACTCCAAAACAGGCTTTGGCAGTCTTAGGATTGTTAAGGGTGTGGATCGTCTGATATATATCAGCGATACCGACATGGAGGAAGGACATCGAGAATAGTTCTATGGAACATACAATCTACGTTCAGATTTATCTACGGATACCTATTGACCTTCTCGACCTGGAGGATTTGCCTTAACTTTATTCCCGTGTATTATCTATTTGTTCTGTATTGAAGTCCACCAGGATACTTCTCTTTTGAAGTCCAGAGTTGTAGGTTCCTCTTCAGTTCTATCCCACGGATAAAACCTCGTAACTCAATATACTTGGTTATTCTTAGTACCTTCGTCGAAGCAAGTCGTTGATCAGGAAGAGAGCAAGATGATACTTTAGAGTCCAAAGGGCCATCCCGAATAAGCGTGGTGGTTTGGAGGATACTCTTGAGTTGGTGCTACTCCTTCTGCTGAGGTGAAACTACTTTGCTGTTTCTTATAAGACAAGTCAATACTTGGAGTCGTCGTACTTGAGGACAGTCGTTCCTTGGGTATACGTGCCGGTTGCCGGGCCGATACTCTTGTGTCCGAAGGAAGTCTGGAGACTGACACGATAGTGTGTTAGTTAGAGGATCTTCTGGGTAGGATACTCTTGGATCGTGTACTCCAGTACATTGATAGCGTAAAGACGATACTCTTTAGTCGATACTATCTTCTGGGAGCAGATAACGGAACAGTTACCTTGTTACCTTGGGTGGTAATCCTATACGCATCCTGAGTGAAGCTTTAATCATTCTTCTCTTTACTAGTCCAGAAGTCATTAAGGGCTTTTATTGATTAGGACTTAGGGTGGATCTCCCGGTGTTACAACTGGATACATTTCAAAATATCCCTGTAGTCTAACATTCTGAAGATAAGTGGATCATCTTCAATCCAACTGATATTGTGGTGCCCAACAATCAATCCAGAGATGAGCTTTGGCAGCGCATCTGTTGAATAACAAGATATGATTTTTAAGTGGTGTAGTCCACACCTCTGACTTTGAACGATCTGTGTTGTCATTTGCTTGCTGAATGATTAAGCACGCTGAAAGTTTTATGCAGACTGAAATGGAGGGCATGGATTCTATTGTTCTGTATAAATTCAATCCTTGTTGTATAATTCAGTTGCTTTGCTGTGCCCTATCCCCTGTGTATTTTCCACTCCAACTTCCTTTCTATGAGCCTTTGTCTTTATTGGATCAGGGGTACAGGTGACATCAGGCTGATGAGAGTGGATAGGTTCTTGGTTGGGATTATCTTTAACTGGTGATGCACCCAATATGTTGTCTATGTATAAATAATTAATTTGCCACATGTCGACGGCCATTCACATGTACCTACTTCAGTTATTCCATGCTGGCAGTGGGGAATTCCAGCCGGCAGGTGGTATCATCCTCTTTGGTAATTGCACATCACTAACTGAGATTTGCAGATATTGTTGATAGAGATCATCAAGTTGGAACGTATAGGATAATGTCTCACTGCCGAGGACATATTCATGGTATTTCTGCCGAGTATTCACCATATGTGGAAAATGCTACATATTATGACAATTCTTGATGAAGCTTAAAGGGGTATAGTTTGTTGCTCAACATGAGTCTCAGGGATATTTGTTTGAAAGCGAGCTAACTCAGGTTAGCATATCACTTTCAAAGTCATATCGCACCCCAACAAATCGAGGCAAGGGGTAAAACACAGGCACCCTACACGTGGTTTTATCATGAACTTGATTGATATCTATTCATTCCTGCACAATGATGCTTCACATCATCTACTGCAGATCGTTAGCAGAGATGGTTTCTTTTGTCAGGTTTGCGATCAACATTGAATTCTGTTCATCTGGTGCTATGAAAATTGGCCTTATTGTATAAAATGTCATTGTGGTAGAATGTATATCATACTTAGCCTCACTCACCAAATACCTCGGCTCAATACAATCAATTGATATGTTTCCTAGCTGGCTGTACACCCAGTCAATGATTATTGACAACTGATTGGTATGTAAGATGATTCCTTCAGTAACAAGTCTTGACAAGTTGGTGGATTCTGAGTAGACAATCAATTTTGACATAGGGAGTACAACAGAAGAACATCACTGTTATTGCTCGACTCAGAGGCCTCATATTGAATCATATTACATGTCGTACACACACATGTTGACTGTTTAATTCCTTGTGGTGAGAACTATTTAACTTGACATAGCTCTTGTTGGGTTCTGGGAAATATCATGTTATATGCATTCTATAAAGTTCACAGTCAGGAACCAAACACAGGTGAGCATCTATCCAAGATTCTAGTTTACAATTAGAGCATATATCAAAGAACAGTTGGCTGTGTGCGAAAATGATTTCTATTCCTCAGCCGGATTTCAAGGTATTAATGGTACAGTGAAAAACTACAGTCTATGACAAATATGATCCATATCAGCAGGCTTCTTTTCACTGAAGGTGATTGCTACCTTCAGTATTCAAAATTATACTACACTTTATCTGAAATAACCAGTTGAATTGAGAATTGTATCCCACCATCTTGTATACATATGACATTGATGAACCGATCTCTGCTGAGGACAACTAATATGGCTCCAACAGGTGGTGTGCTTGGCTCCTAACAATACCCAGTTGTCAATTAGAAATGATCAGATCATAATGCTGGAAATACACCAAGGAAAGAATCACAATTCAGGCAACCCATGAATCAATTTCATCCACTGGTGGGGTAAATTTACCCCTCTTCACAGCAACCACTTCCCGGGACTCATCTACTCTACCACCCTGCGTGGTTCAACATGACACCATGTTTTCAACCAAGCTCCAGTACAATACATGGATATCTGAGTTACGCACAATTGTGGAAATCATATGACTTACCCCAAGGAGAAAATAGTGGATGTCAAAAGATCCCTCTGGAGTAATTGAAAGAACATGGGCTGTTATCTCGAGGTGCACTTTCAGTGGCTTCAGCAATACATGGAAATCTTCCCGTCATTCAGCTGACCTCTTCCACCTCTACTCTGCCAGGACAACTTCCTGGCACACCTGTAAGACCCTCAATAAGCCTCCCAGTGACATGATTTCAGCCAGCTGAAGATCTACACCGAATAGATATTGCAGGAATTGCTGATTCGCCTCAATTTCCAGATATATTTTATGAATAAAATGCACCTGATGATAGCAACGATTCATTAAAGATTTGCAGTGCTGAAGGCACAGCATTAATCAGCTTGAAGTAAACAGAATTCTGCTTGAAACAAATTGCAGAAAGGATGAGGCAGCCCAACTTAACTTCCCTCAAGAAGTGGAAGAAAGGTTGTGTGCCTCGGTGTCTAGAAACGAAGCATTGGTCAATTATCCCAGGAAAGAATCATTCAGCTCAGCTTTGAGAAAGACAGTTGAACTTGAAAGCAGGTGGCTGCTGACAGTTTGGTGACTTTCGAGAGCTGGCTACATGTGACATCAATTGAGAATGCTGAATGCATTCCGTGACGGTGGGTTGGAACGATTCATAAGACTTATGCAAGTGAAAATCTGTAGTTGAGGAAGATGTGTATGGTAGGCACCAAGCAACCAGCAAGAGATTTGGGTGATTGGGTGAGTGGACAGATGGGAGGTTATTATCCAGTATTGCCAAATACAACTTTCATGGTGGTGTTTTGTTGGGTGACAACGAGCAACAGTGACTATATATACGTCAACCAACTCTAAGCTTCTTATATGGATATAAGGCACTAGGGGGAGCTAAATGACTTCAGCAAAAATAATTGTGGTCTGAAAATACCATCCTGTCCGAGAGTGATAGGGAATGCACCGTGACACTGCAAAAATTCGATAGAGTAACTGGGATTGTATGCACCTGGACAACTGGTGGTTGACGCAATATATAGTCCAATTTCATGCAATGATTCCTCTTCTAATTCCTTCCAGTTGAAACTGCGATAAAATATGAAACTATTTGCGATGGAAATGAAGACCACTGCAAGGGAGGATATTGCGAAGCACATAATTTAACCAGCCAACGTAATACCGACTTTTCATGTTCCAGGTAATTCTGCACCACTACGAATCAGATTACTTAGCTTCTGGAGGAATTGGATGAACATAAGACAGGGGTGGATGAGGAAGCAGCTGGGTACTAGATTGGTGAAATTACTAATGTAAGTTCTAATTGAGCATATAGAATCAATTATATCTCACAGACTCATTGTGTCTAAATACCTGTGTGTGAAATATATAACATTATGATGAATTTCTGAAGTGCTAAAGTATGAGCCCATTAGCCCAACTTCAATTGGGGCAACAGAAAGAGATGATTGGGGAAGAATAGATAACAAAACATCTTTCGAGGAACGTTCAGGATCGAGTGAATCACAAGGAGGTGCTAGATCCATGTCTTAGCAGGTTAGTATTGGGAAATGATCTCTTCAAAATCGAGTACAAATTTGAACAGGAGTATGATCACAAGGTGGTTAAGTTGCTGAATGCATGTCTGATTCATGAATCGATGAATGTCTGAGTCCCTGGCACAAAGTATTCAATTGCAAGCCTCCCTCGTATCAAGTTTCTGCCACACCAGATTTGGACAGTAAGGTTCATTGTAAGGAGATGGGTGTGGGATTCAGTTATGCCAGGAGTACTGGTGGCAAATGAAATAGGCCTCAGAAAGACATTTACCTTGGTGGCAGCAGCTGTAATGTGCAAATTGCTGACAGAGAAGGTGATTGTTGTGTTTCCGGTATCAATTGGGTGAAGAAACACACTTAACAAGTGAGCAGATACATCTCAGACCAACAATCGCAGCATTTTTGGTTAAGAACATGAATGTAATCCAGTACACAAACTGAATTCAGTTCCTCATTGTGGTGTGGCTATCCACACAGCAGAAGCTCGACCGAAACCAGCCCTGACATCAGCCCTGGAACCAATCGTGGTGGCCACAGCGCATAAAGTTGCACAGACATTCATGAATGTGACCAACGAAATTACATATAGAACAGATTTAAAACTTGCGCACTTTTAAGACACAGAAATGCGAATCTTACCTACATGGATATGAACACAAGTATTTAATGACTGGAAACCTGATGAAATACCATGCTTGTTTTGTATTGGATTAACATGTAGACGATATCCATCAAGCAGTAGCGAACTCTCACACTGGTCATGAAGATTCTAAACTATTGGTGAGTCTCTTCGATACAGGATTAGATACAGTGTAGGGTGGCGAATTGCATTCAATGCATTGAATGGATTCAGACTTCAAGTGATATCGGAAGGTGGTCTGAAAGGAGACTCACAAATAAGAACCCAGTAGTTCAGATTCCAAAGCAATATGTAAACCTTGTTGATCTTCAATGGAATGAGACCGAGGAAACTGATCACATGACTATTGTGGAAAGACATAATTCACGAGGTGCGTCAGGAGCATGGAGGGGTTATAGATGGTGGCTAGCAAGTTACTCATTTGTATTGGGAGACACTTAGGATTGCAATGATGTTTCAGGGCAGTGATACAATAAATGGCCACTCATTACTTGGGCGAATTCTCCAATTTGCTGATGACTGAGAGACACTTTCTAGCCAATGATTTTCAATATACTCGAAGAGAATCCCAAATCTGATGAAGATGAAGTATCAAATGAAGTGCTCATGCATGAACCTGGAAGTAATGAACTCAGCTTGCCTTATGTACTGCCATTTCAAAAGGCGGTCCTATTGTATCCTCTGTCTGGCCAACTCTGTCATTTGAAGTGGTAGCTTACAAAGTAATTACAGATTATTTGGAAATTTTCTACATGTATACTGAAATAGACAACTATCAGTACACAGAAATGAAGCTGAAATTGAAAGATTCACCAAATCTCTGTGCGTTCAGAACTACACCCAAAGTGTGTAGCATATACCTCACTTCCACAGCAGCAAACTATGCAGTAGCAATATAGAAGTTCTGGGTATTGAATGAGCAGTACATGGTATTTCCACAGATTGTCTGGCCAGGGCAAGATAAAGTTCCTCTAACATGGCAATTCAATACAGAACCCAGAGGTTGTGATGACAGAGCATGCGATCTGCACCAGCTCTCTTGAGTGGCAAAAATGTGAGTCCTGCATGTCCTGAGGAGCCCACCAAACACTACATTCTCAATGATATATATAATTATGAATGGACTTAAGGGCGGTACATTTTGGTGTCCAGAGAAAGGATACATTGTACTATCAGACTGTGATAATGAACGTTGATCATCAGGGTATTCACAGCAAGGGATATCTATTCCACCATTCAACCAACACAATAACAGTGAAATTGTAAGGAGAATAAGCTGCTTACAATGAGCCCAGAAGTATTGGCTAGAGTTTGATTCTATCAGATGGTAGTTGATTAAAGTGAAAGATGTGAGACGAGGTTAATATTAAATAGATGTTGTAAAACTGAAATAGAGCTTCATTTGGAACATCTGATATGGGATGGAAACCTGATACACTTTTTTAATGGTGGAGATAGAGTGAAATTCATATCAGGAAATTGTTGATGATGTGAAATACCGCAGTAGCATGCAGTGGGCATTGTAGGAATCTTTCGAAGCAACAGATGCTCTTCATAATCCTTCTTTATAGTCGGTGTGGAATTGTAATATCTAGAGCTGCAAACAAGATTCTAGTTACTACCTACTCCAGAGCCTCCAAGTGCGATTTATAATACTTATTACTTTTATCTTTCAAGTATACTGGATGCAACAATGCTGAAATAATTTGGGATACTGACAGAATCGACAATGTCGAATCATATACAATCAATGCACAACAGAATCGACATTACTTGTTAACTCTCATGAGGCAAATCCGGCATAGTATATTTTCCATCACCCTGGGATTATAGAACTTTCCAGGCAGTATCGAGTTGGTTAATGGTAACCTAGAATATGGGTTTTGAATTTCAGACTTACTGGAATATTTCCTGACGCAGGATTGAAGTTCAAGCACACCACAAATTCACTACTCTGTCGAGTATGATGGTCTCGGATTTGACACTGCACACATATTCCATTCAAACGAACCAATGTGAGAAGTTACCAGCCAGAATTAGTATATAATGGCCATCCAGGCACAACTCTGAATGGTGTATACCTTCATTGAATTACCCTTGTACAATTCATGTTGCTCTATTTGATTGAAATTGTCTTCTTTCCTGCCTGCTTTGAATCTGCAGCTGCCAACACATGCAGAGTGTTATTATTCAGTCACTAAACTTTCAGGTACAGGCAGCTCATCCCACTTGGCCCCAGAAAATGTCTGAATCCATGTTTGACTGGTATGTGAAGGCTGCTGGTAAAGTGCAACATCTGTCATGGTCCTTGTCAACCCATCATTGCGAGGTATTTGTCCACTACATAGTTACATCAGACGCACAGCCCTGTGCTTTAAGTCACCACACATAGCTGCAGATTGAGTAAGAAAAATATTCGGACCTACCTTTTCTTGTATCTTCAACGGAACTGCACTGTCACTTCAGGTCCTGCTCCGGGTTGAAACTAAACTGTTGCTAAATTGGCAGTCAAAGTTGTTAGTAAACCTGACCATCATTTCGACTATGGTTTGATGGTAATTTCCGAATTCATCTGAATTGTGGGGGTTGTCAGTGGGTCGCCCAGTGGGTCCATCAATAGATTCATACAAAGCTGTTGTTTTTGCAGGTTGATAATAGTATTATATCAAAATTGTGTATTTGACAACCATTAATATGTTTTTGGATGTGCTGCAGTGTGCGATATCGAGTAATTTGGAATCTGTGTTTTTCCTTTGATATATTGTATTTCTGCTTATCAAGGCAGTCAATAATTCCGTCATGTGCTTGATGATCTGCATGATGCATTGATTACCAAATATGGAAGACCAAAAACTGTTGACACTCCATTGACGGTCATTTTGAGAACGCGACATGGAGTGTGTCACTGTTGGTTTTGCCACCACAGGCTGCCAATATCACATCACTGAATGTGTGCAACCAATCGGAGCTTAGACTACCCAAGATTCAAAGCTAAATATCATTGGTGCTCTCCTGAGGCTAATTGTTAGTACAGGGCAGTGATCTTGTTACTGACTGATTTGATAATACAAGCTGCCAATATGTGGTTATGCATAACTACGACGAAAAACCCTGTTCAATTACCACATTTACATGACTGATAATTGTTGATGCTCCGTTGACGCTTATTTGAATGTATTGTCCAATGGACATCTGCTGCCATCGATTAATATTTTCATCAGGATTTGAATTTATTGGTTGTCATTCTGACTGAATGAGACTCAGACCTGTGGCAAAGCCGAGTGCAGTAATATTCTTGCACTGTTCACTCTCATACTATTAAATTTATATATCTTGCCAAAAGATTCATTGCATCCACTATACATCTGTCCATCAAACAACATTTACAAGCTACAGCTTACCATTTGCCTACTTGATATCTCTAACTGACACTCTTGGTCAAGCTACGTAATGAAGCTGGTGAAACATTGATTCATTGTGTCCTACTTTGTCTTCATTCCCTTATTCCTCCTCATTTCCAATCCATTAACCATCACCAACAGCTTTTCAGCCTGGCTCTTGGACTTCCGTATCGGCCGAATCAATCCAGAAACATGTCGTGCAGCACTCTCATCCCGCTGCTCTAGGCTTGCAGGATCATTGATGCCATCATCTTGCTCTGAATCAGATTCAATGTCTGCGGCGCAATCGTCTTTGCTGTCATTTGGATCATCCTAGTCACCATTCCAGTTATGCCAATTTTCAGTATCAGAAATGCTTTCAGGTGCGCTATTATAATCACTTTCGACTGGATGACAGTGGATTATTTTGATTTGGTGGACATTTGATATTTGTGTTCGTCCTCCAGGGAGGTCCTTTGCAAACCAAGCTGGTGGCAAAGGTAATCTTTCTGACAATTTAAATGCAGCAGGTCCATCATGTTGCAAGATTGACCAGGATGCTTAGACAATCTCTTTCATGTCCAAAATGTATTCTATGACTGTCATCTGCTTGTTTTGAGTGTGCAATTCCTTCTGTGTAGCACGTAGGTTTTGGCTGCCCTGCCATATCAGCAAACGTTGTGCAGCTTGCATATTCTGTAGAATTTTCTGTCCTCCGCCTCTGTCATCATTTTCAAGTCATTTTTTGTGTTTGTGGTATGCAATTATGGGTTATCCACTGCCAGTATCTGATTATTGCCTCAGGGAAACTTCCTTATGACCACTTGTTTCTGAACGGTCTCGCCAGTGTATTTTGACCACCTCCAGGCGATAACATCTCACACAAAGGGAAACACTGTCCTCCACTCAGACACCATGTGGTATGATTGAGAATATGTCGCGTGACACATTCGAGAGATCAACGTACATTCAGTGCTTTCTTTCTCGTTTACCGCCACCAGTCAGTTATGTCCGGCATCTTGACTGTACTGCTAACCTCCATCGGGTCGGAGTGGTAATCATTGGGGTTCGGATTACTTGGCCCCCAGTTCTTTCGTGATTTCGGCGGTGAATACAAATAGAGCCTGGTGGCAGTCAATGAGTGTGTTGCGCGATCGCTTCATCTGGGTGTCATTTCTACCACCTCGCCAGCCAGTGAGTATTCTTCGTGATTCATTGACAAATGATATGGATCAAAAGATGATCCACTGGAGCCTAAAGCCATGCCGGACAGGAAGAAATTGGTGCTTGGTACGCTCTAGGGATTACTGTCTGCCACACATCTATGTCTGACACAGTATTCATTCTCCACATACTTCAGAAATAGCTCTTTGTATTGGGAAGTAAAGGATGTCTCGTCCTCAGGATTAATATCCATTCATTTCTCCCACAGCCTACACAATCGCAACTTCCAGAAATGATCAAGAATATGTGCAGAAATGTGAAGTATACCCGTCGTTGGAGTCATATCAGTGAAATATTTGAACAGCTTCTGTTGCGCTGACTTCACAGCGATGAACAAGTCAACTTTCCATTGAGTCTTTATTCAAGCTAAAGCTTGCATAACAGCATACATATGATCGAATATGTCATTATGGACTGTGCTAACATGATGCAATGTCACCATATGCCTCATCGACATCCACAGTATCTAATATTAGAATGGCCTCAAAATCTTCATGACATACAGATAATGGTCCATTCATCCTGTATTGTGACGAGTGGTTGGTACTCACAGTTTTTTGGAATCTGGAACCACGTGGGGGTGAATGTTCAAAATTGGTAGGCTTGCTCAAGCAACTCCAGTGTCGAATTCCAATGTGTCTTCACATCTATACTGAGTAGTACTGTGATGTGGACTGTGTCATTTGGGCAGTCTATGAGCTTGTTTCAATGACCAGGTGTCAGGGTAATCAATTTAGCAAGCATTCTCTGCTATATGAAGGTTTGTTTCTGGACTTTCATAATGTCGTGAAATCGGTACCTTTTCAATTATCTTTGCTAAACCTGGTCCCATAGCTGAGACCTTGTTGATTCGACGATTGCCCTATTTTGGAAGTCTGTGACTCTTCCCAATATCCACGCATGAATTCTCTCCAAATTGCTGATTGCACTCATGGACTTCACCCGACTTGGTGTGGCCTTTTACAACGAAATGTCCCATGAATGCACCCACAGCCAGCTTTATAATGTGCACCATGCATGGTATGTAGTTATTCAATGCAGGCCAATTGATTCCGGAGTCCTCATGGGTTGACAGCAGCTCGGGAGCTATCTAGTCATTTCAGGAAGTATTATCAGTCATAATTCATACGACATGGCCATCGGTATGCTCAACACGATCGAGAGCTTTCTTCTATTATATGGCTAGTGTAGCTCCAATATGTTGGCCTTGACCAAATATTCTTATTTAGCTTTCCAAAACAGAATCAAATGAGAGATCAACTTCGTCGAAAGCGAGTTGTACTTCGTGCAATGTCACATTTTCTACACATATGGTGAGTAATGACTGATATGATGGCTAGATAGTTTGTTGATATCCATCCGTCCAAAGCTAAGCTAACTTCATTTCACGACAGCCATTGCTTCTGAATTGCCTTCACGGTCGGTGAGTATTCCCTTTGGCAAATGTTGCTACAGGTCATGGGAGGCAAAAGCACAATGTAACTTCGTAATCCTTTATATGACCATTATAGATCGAGATTTGATATAGCATTCCATGGATAATGAGACAAAGCAAATCCTAACATGATGTAGCCTATCCACGTGTATTGGTGAAATTTGGAATTTACAAAGTTCTTGGTTTTCTGTTTGGAGTGTTTTGTCTGTCAATTCAGTGAATGTAAATCAAACCTGGATGTCGAATATGGATTTCCTCTGGAAACTCACTATTGCAAATGATTGACTCCGTTGCCTCTGTAGGATGGACAATGCTGATTCGTCGACTTTCGAACTAGTCCGGTCAGTAACTTCCAACTGTGTTGATATGTTTCAATTTGCGATGTGAGCATCCACTGGTAAGTGGTTTGCCATTGAGCTGGCCGTTTGATCTGATGAATGGTGAAGAACTTGATGACAAACGATATATATGATTCCAGAGCTGCTGGTCTCATGAATTCCACAGTGCAACTAAGATCGCCTTGAAGGCACATGTCTAGAATTATTCCAAATAATAGGACGTTTCGAGCCTACATTCATTGAAGCCCATAAAGCATCGAAGATGATTTGAAATTTAAGATCGCTGCAATCACCAATACAAATACAATCATTTTTGGAAGTGATGATAACCTGTAGCAATGAGGTATTGCACGATTTTAAATCTGGCATTACAGTAAGAATTGGAAAGCTGGGTATTACACCTTGAGAGTCTGCCAAAAGTAATGTTATAGTCAAGTATATTATGAGTTCATAAATATGGACTCTAGAGCTAGAAGCAATACATCAGCAAAATGTATTTTAGTCACTGAGAGCTTCTGGGAGTGTATGAGAGTTGTCGGACCGGAATCCCAGGGTGGTCAAATCCCAGAGGTTACTGGACCGATGCAGTGGCCTTCAGGTGCACCTGGGAGCACCTGGGCGCGCCAGCAACAAGTCTTGGAGTGCCAACCACAAGCCTGAAAGAACCTGGGAGCGCCAGCGACAAGCCTGAGAGTACTGACCACAAGCCTGGGTGTGCCGACAACAAGCATGGGAGCACATTTAATAACTGTAGAGCAGTCTGGGAAAAACATCTTTGGGAACGCTTCTGGTGCGCCTGGAAATCATAGCTACTACTTATCGTTCAACGGTTGTTAAAACTTATGTATTCAGTTTGTATTCTCATGTAGGTATCTATGTATCTATATAGCTACCTAAACACAGTGTATCCGGATTGGCTGCAGGTGGTGCTTGAGTGGAAGTCGAGCTGTGCCTGAAGATGACAATGAAGTGAACTCAAAGATACACTCCGAGGCGGTGATTGAGCGAGTATGGAGATGCACCTGGAGGCCGAGATCAAGTGAACTCAGAAATGCACTTGGAGGCCGTGATCGAGCAAGTTTGGAGATGCAATTGGAAACCGACATTGAGTGAACTCAGAGATGCACTGGGAAGACATGATCAAGTGAGTTTGGAGAATCCCTTGGAGGCTATGATCGAGCGAGTTTGGAGAAGCCTTTGGAGGCTGTGATCAAGCGAGTTTGGAGATGCACTTGCAGGCTATGATCAAGCGAAATTGGAGGAGTACTTTTGGAGTTGGTCGATCTGGAGGCGGTCGATCTGGAGGTGGTCGATCAGGAGGTGATTGATCTGGAGGTGGTCAATCTGGAGGTGGTCGATCTGGAGGCAGTCGATGGGAGGCTCGCCGGGTGCTGAGACTCCATTCATCAGGTAGTTAACTCGAAACTGTGGGAATGTGACAAGGTGACATTACCTTTGAAGCTCTTATGGAGAACTGGATGGTGGCGGTCGATCTGTAGTGAGGTTCGCTGGAAGCTAAAGCTACATTGAGTGGTCAACTCGTACTCGTGAGAATGAAAGGATGACAGAGAATCTCAGGTGTAGGCTCTACTCAGTGTATTCTGCGCTCAGTGTATTCTGCACTCGGTGTATGATGCACTCGGTGTATGATGCACTCGGTGTATGATGCACTCGGTGTATGATGCACTCGGTGTATGATGCACTCGGTGTATGATGCACTCGGTGTATGATGCACTCAGTGTATGATGCACCCGGTGTATGATGCACTCAGTGTATGATGCACTCGGTATATGATGCACTCGGTGTATGATGCACTTGGTGGTAACTCATGATCATGGCATGGAGAGATAGAGAGGGATGACTTAACTTTGTGTTCTTGCGATGATGGTAGAAGTGTGGACGAGACAGAGAGGGATGGGGGATGAAGATAAGAACGATATGGAGGATACGAGAAGATATGAGAAATCAGGAGGATGACTTGCCTGATTGGGTTTAGAAGACCTTGTATCGGTGTAATTACCTGCCGGATCAGGACTCCAACCTGCCATATCCGGGATGGTAAATTGACTTGCACACTAAATTCTCTGAAGTTCCAGTTTCTCATGATGATTTCCCCTATGTCCTCTGATCTCCCTCTTTCATGTGCTCAACTCTACAATCACCTAAGAACATGAAGTTAAGTCATTCCGCACTATCACTTCATGCCATGATCATGAGTTAGCACTGAGTACAGCATACACCAAGTACAGCGTCATCCCAAGATCAGCAGTCTTCTGCTCCCAGCCAGTTTCTCATCTCTTGGCGGATGTTGTTGTACTCAACTCTCTAACTTATCACAATTAAATGTTAACCAATGAATAGGGTCTCAGCTGCAGTCGCGCCTCCCTCCAGATCGACCGCCTCCAAGTACTCCGCCAATCTCGCTCGATCATAGCCTCCCTGTGCATCTCTGAGTTAACTCAATCATGGTCTCTTAGTGCATATCCAAACGTGCTCAATCACGGCCTTCAAGTGCATCTCTGAGTTCACTCAATCTCGGTCTCCAATTGCATCTCCAAACTCGGTCGATCACAGCCTCCAAGTGCATCTCTCAGTTCATTGTATCTCGGTCTCCAATTGCATCTCCAAACTCGCTCGATCACAGCCTCCAAGTGCGGGTCAGAATTTGCTCGATTACGGCCTCGCAGTCCATCCCTGAGTTCACTCAATCTCGGTCTCCAATTGCATCTCCAAACTCGCTCGATCATGGCCTCCAAGTGCATCTCTGAGTTCACTTGCTCTTAGCCTCCGAGTGCATCTCCACACTCCCTCGATCACGGTCTCCCAGTGGATCACTGCGTTTACTCAATCTCGGTCTCCAATTGCATCTCCAAACTCGGTCGCTCATGGCCTCCCTGTGCATCTCTGAGTTCACTTTATCTCCGTCACCAATTGAATCTGCAAACTCGCTCGGTCCCAGGTTCCAAGCGCATCTCCAAGCTCTCTCGATCACGGCCTCCCAGTGCATCTCTGAGTTCACTCAATCTCAGTCTCCAATTTCATCTCCAAACTCGCTCAATCACGGCCACCCAGTGCATCTCGGTGTTCACTTGATCTCCGTCTCCAATTGCATCTCCAAACTCACTCGATCACAGCCTCCAAGTACATTGTTAAGGAGTGACGGGGAGTATATATTCAGGAGACCCTTGGGTAGATAAACATCATCTCATTTTCATCTCATCATATCATCCAATGAAAATAGCCACTCCATCTTTCTCAACTTTTGGTCTAACTCAATCGTTCCGAGATTGCGTGGATCCTCATGGCCAGGTAGTATCACATCTTCTCACCTTGTTCCTATGCTCCTGGAGATAGAACTGCTCTTTCTCAGTTATTCCATTTGGATGTCACGAGAGGTGTGGCGGAATGTTGATGGTAGGCTCTCTGCCTTCTATCTTTGTCATTTCACCACAACTGCCTCCAAGTGGTGTATCTCTAGGTTATTCTCAATAGGTCTCTTTAGGTGTTCCTCCGATCATTCTCGACTACTATCTGTGGCGAGATTGACTGTATGTATATATATAGAGATACTTACATAAAGCATACCATATTATGAGGTAGTGAATCTTGTAACTGTAACAAAGATGAATATGATAGATAAAATGCCTTGTGCTTATGGAATACGAAGAACCACTGCTGTGAGAATAAGGCACCAAGTCTCCCGCAGAGCTGCGCTGCTGTCTCAGTTGCTTTCACATTCTCCCACAGACCTGTGCAGAGGTCTCCGCTGCTTGAAGATTTGACTATCCTACAAGTGAAATCTCGTAGCATCCTGAATGCACCTCCATAACTGCGGGAGCTTTCAGGAGCACCAGAGAATCCTCTTGAAGAGTCTGAGAGCTCCTTCATTAGCTCCAGGGGGGCCTGGAAACATCTGAAAGTACTTCGAAGCACTGGTGAGGTCAACTGGAGTGTCTGGGAGATTTGCATGTGGCTTCCTGACTGATTTACATTATGCTGATCACAAGTCAGATCTGTGAGACATGGAATGCGTATATGTGAAGTTGTATACAAGGACACATTGAAAAGACTGACCACATAAAACTCATTTGTGGAAGAGCACAATGCAGTTCATTGCGGTTTAGCTTACTGGGCCCCTACAAAAAGTGTTGACACTCTGTGGGCGTTCAATTGTAGGAGGCGGACACGATATTGTCACTAGCTTCATTGCCCATAATTCTAGCCGATTGGTTGTTTGTTGATTAATGCCATTCCACTGCCCTCAGACTATGCAGGATACAACACCGAGAATCGTTGATGCTTCATTGACGCTCATTTTCAGGAGGTAGTAGAAAGATCATCCATTGCATTTTTGCTCACAACGGCGACCTATACTTCCATTCTCGGTTGACATAGTTGCATTTGGCCTGCATCATCCATAACGCAAGACTTGAAAGCATTGACACTCTGTTGAAGTACAATTGCAGAACGTCATAGCGATATTGTCAATAGCATTGTTGGACTTCAAGGCAGCCAATACTTCAATTATAGCTGAATGACATCGCACAGCTGTGTGATTATCCAAAATGCAAGAACAAAAATCGTTGACTGACCGTTGCCGTTCAGGTTTAGGAGACAGTAGCGATGCAGTCACTGGTGTTTTTGGCTGTACAGGCAGCCCATACATTGATCATGTGTCACAGCAACCACGTCCTGTTTTGATTATCAGACTCACAATACCAAAAAATGGTCCTACAATATTGACACTCATTTCCAGGATGGCGCAATGGGCACGTAACTTTACTTCATGCCTACATGAATGGCCAACACAATCACTTTCGAAGGATGTGACTATGCAGCATTTTGTTACCCGAAAATGTAATTCCAAAAATTGTTGACGCTCCAATAATGCTCACTTTATTAACATACTAATAGACATTGCACGCTCAACAATTGTATGTAAATATACATTCAGTCATTATTAACAGCCAATAAATCGAGTCTATGTGCAAACATTTGCATTCAAAATCTTCAATGTCTCTGAATGTCTTGTCCACCACTAGACAGGATATCTAAGTGACAAATGATGTTGGCCAATCGTGTTACAGCACATCTGGCTGGCAATTTACTGCATGTAGATCCGTACACTAGCTTTTCATATATATTGCCCGACTTCATCACCTGTTCTTATCTAGCTCATTCTCAGCGATTTCCATGACCTACCAGAACCAATCGTCAATACCTGAACAATGTGCACCAGAGCTGGCAAGAGAGTTATGTAGTTGGATATATGACTGAATGCAGCATGATGGTGGTCATTCATGCCGGTTTGTATTGTTCTTTGACTACTCCATCTATGACTTGTTGAATATCAGTGACTTTAATGTTGTTAGTGAGTGTTGTGTCTAATTTAGTTTAGAATATCTGACTTAACAGTAACTGGCAGGGGAATATCACGTTCATTGGTTGTGAGTCAATCTGAATTGGAGTCTAGAACATTGGCCTGACCCATCCGAGCCTTGTACATGCACAGACCAATTATCATGTCTCACAATTTGGTCATTAAAATCAAGTGAAAGCTGACAGGTAGCAAAATAGGTACACAAATGACTTTTCGAAGAGATTCATTGTCAACAATACAAATCTGCCCATTTACACCTCCAGTGATGCAGGAACCATCACCATTTCTTTGTCCGAACCCGATCTCCATAACATAATTAGCATGGGACACTATATTGAAGGGTCAAAGTTTACCGAGTCAACACGCTGTGATTGCTTACTGGGTGAGGAAATTGGCCGCTGTGTCACACGGGAGTGACAAAAAGTGTCAGTGTGTTTGGGGTATCCAGAAACCAAGGCTCATATGACTGCTTTCTGGTTGAAAAGTCAAATACAGCATTTGCGATTTTCCAGGGACGCTATGAGCAGGCTCCATAGGTTAACCTATTGTCGCTGGTTCAGATACAGCAGCATCATCTTCTGTTGGCAGCTGAACTACAGCAGGAACCTGGAATTCAGTCATCCATTACTTCGTATCTCTCTGATTAAAGTAGTCTGCTATGTCTCCCCAGCCTGGTTGCATCAATTTGTCAAGATTCATCTGCTTCTACCGAAAACACTCTATCTGATGCTGTACTATTTTGGAAATTGGGGCAATCACCCAGCCGGGTTCATCATCTTCACTGAGCTTACAAAGTTTAGGATCATCTCTATTATCATCCTCGTGTTCCGCATCATCTCCATTGTCAGAACTGGCCAGAACCTCCAGACTATCTCGAATGGCAATCAACATCCCCTCAAATGTTGTTTCAGGCTTTGTGGTTGTCAATGCCACCTTTTCAACATTTCTCATATCGTTCAGTTCCTGCGGAATTACTGTGTCTGTATCTTCAACTCACTGTATTGCCACAGCGGTCTCTCAACCCAGATAATCCTCGAATCATTACTTTTGCTCTTCGTTGTTTAAGCAGCGTGTGTCACATTGTTTCCCTGCTGCAAGCTACTTTTTGGATCACATCAGTATAATGTAATTCGGTCTGGAATCCACACTCAATCCTCCTAGACACTCCGGGTGACCTCACCAGTGCTTCTAAGTACTTCCAGATGCTTCCAGACCCCCCTGGAGCTAAGCAAAGTGCTCTCAGACTCTGCAAGAGGATTCCCTGTTGCCCCTGAAAGCACCTGCAGTTATGGAGGTGCATTCAGGATGCTACAAGATTGAACTTATAGAATAGACAAATTTTGAAGCTTGTGAGACCTCTGCACAGATTTGCGGGAGACTTCAAGTGAAGCTGAGATAGCTGCGCAGTTCTGCGGGATACTTCGAGAGATGTCGAGGCCGCTGCGCAACTCTGTGGAAGAATCGATGCCATATTCTCACTGCAGTCGTTCTTACCTAACCACAAGTCATTTCGTCAAATCATATTCATCTTTGTTACAGTCACAAGATTCAGTACATCATAATATGGCATGCATTGTTCAAGTCTCTCTCTATATATACATATGGTCAATCTGGCTGCAGATGGTACTTGAGCATAATCGGAGGAGTACGATGACATGTGCAGTGAGAGAACTTTAAGAGATGCACCACTTGAAGGCCATTGTGGTGAAACATTGGAGCTAGAAGGCAGAGAGCCCATCATCAACACTTCGCCGCACCTCATGCAGTATTCAAACAGAATTCATGAGAATGAGCGTTTCTGGTTTGAGGAACATAGGATTTGGGTGAGAAGATATATACTACCTGGCGTTGAAGATCGATGCAATTGCGTGGAACCAAGAAATCGCGGACAGAGCGAGTGTGACTAAAACCTGCGAAAGATAGAGTGTATATTTTCATAGTATAATAAGATAAGATGGAAATGAGATTATGTCTATATACTCCGGGGTCTGCCAAATATATACTCCCAGGCATTCTTTCCTCCTCTGTTACCCCTGAATCTCCATACACCTGCCGTCGCTACATAAAGATGTACTGGGAGGATGTGATCAAGGGAGTGTGGAGATGCACTTGGAGGCCGTGATCGTGTGAACCTGGAGGCTGTAATCGTGCGAGATTAGAGATACACCTGGAGGCTATGATCGAGTGAGTTTGGAGATGCACTGGGAGGCTGTGATCGTGCGAACTTGGAGGCCATAGTCGAGGGTGTTTGGAGATATACTTGAAGGCTGCAATCTTGCGAGTTTAGAGATAAACTTGGTGGCTGTGAGCGAGCGAGGTTGGAGACGCACTTGAAGACCGTGATCATGCCAACTTGGAATCCGTAATCGAGCATCTGTAGAGATACACTTGGAGACAATGATCGAGAGAGTTTGGTGATGGACTTGGAGGCCGTAATGGAGCGACATTGGATGAGTATTTGGAGGCGGTCATTCTAGAGGCGCTAGTTCGGGAAGGAGGCACGACGGGAGCTTTGACTCTATTCATTGGTTAACTCATAATTGTAGGAATATAGAGAATTGATTACAACAAGGTCTGATGAAAGATATGAGACTGGCTGGGAGGGGGAGACAGTTAATCTTGGGATGATGGAGTATGCGGTGTATGCAGTACTCAGGGTATGCTGTACTCGGTGTATGCTGTACTTGGTGAATGCGGTACTGGGTGTGAACTCATGATCATTGATGGGAGATATAGAGAGCCAAGACTTAACTAAATGTTCTTAGGTAATGGTAGACTGGAGGACGAGAAAGAGAGAGATACGAGGAGATGGAGGAAATCATCATGCGAAACTGGGACTTACGCGAATTCCGTGTGCAAGTCAGCTTACCATGCCCAATACAGTAGGTACAAGTTCTAATCTGGTGTGTAATTATACCAAATCAAAGTCTTCTGAGTGAAATCAGGCATGTCGTACCCCTGATTTCTCATATCTGCTCGTATCTCCCAAATTGTTGTCATCTTCATTCGCCATCTCTCTCTTTCATGTCCACAACTCCAACATCATTTCAGAACTCAAAGTTTAGTTATCCCTCTCTATCTCTCCATGTTATGATTATGAGTTGACACCAAGTACCGCATACACCGAGTACAGCATACCCCAGGTACAGCATACACCGAGCTCAACATACGCCGAACACTGCATACACAGAGCACAGCATACACCGAGTACAGCATACACTGACCACAGCATACACTGAGTACCCAAGATTGATTGTGTTCACTTGAATCTCCTGATTACAAGTTGACCACTCAATGTATCTGCAGCTTCCGGCATGCCTCTCTACACAATCGACCGCCAACAGCCAGCTCTCCATAAGAGCTCCAAGGAAAAGTCACCTTGTCACATTCCCACAGTCGCGAGTTAACTAACTGATGAATAGAGTCTCAGCACCCGGTGTGCTGTCCATCCACCGCATCAAGTACTTGTCCAAACTCACTCAAATTCGGCCTCCAAGTTCGCTCAATAACGGCATGCAAGTTTATCTTCAAACTTTCTCCAGTACGTCCTTCCAGTGCATCTCCAAACTCAGTCGATTCTGGCCTCCAAGTGTATCTCCAACCTCGCTTGATTAAGGCTTCCAAGTTCACATCCTTATGCCTCCCCATTCGCACGATCATGGCTTCCAAGTGCATTTCCAAACTCGCTGGATCATGACCTTGGAGTGTATCTCTCAGTTCCCTCGATCGTCATTTTCAGGTATATCTTAAATTGCTCTCAAGCACTGCCTGCCGCCAGTCCAGATATACCGTGTGTAGATGGAAAGCTATTTAGATACATAGATCAGAATACAAACTAAATACATGAGTTTTAATAATTGTTGAATGATAAGTAGTAGCTATGATTTCCAGATGCACCAGCAGCGTTCCCAAAGTAGATGTTGTTTTTCCCAGACTGCTCAACAGTGATTCGAGGTGTTCCCAGATGTGTCGCCATGCGCTCCCAGGTGATCTCAGACTTGTTGTCGGCACTCCCAGACTTGTTACTGGCGCTCCCAGGTGCTCTCAGACATGTCGTCGGCACTCCCCGACATGTTGCCGGCGATCCCAGGTGCTCCAAGGTGCACCCAAAGTTCTCTCCTGCACTCTGAGGTGTTCCCAAACCTATCACAATCACTCCCATAGTACTCCTGTACCAGTCATTTGAGATTCCAGTTACTCTGAAGGCTGGCAGAAATGACCTCCTAGGGTCTGATACTCTCCTGAAATTGACGCATCTAAGTTTACACTCCACATCCTCTCAGACCCTGCTGGAGTCTTCCAGTGACCAAGATACATTTTGCTGATGGACATGCTGCACAATGCTCCAAGAGCTCAGACTGTTTCGGCCACACAGCCACTTGGGCCTTCTTTGACTGGATGACGTCGTTGTGTTGAGCGCATTGTTTATTTCCCGTATTTGCCAGCCATGTGTGGCAAAAGGATCCTTTTCGGAGCATCTACCATGCTATTTTGTTTTGACTATGTTGATGGGTGAGATGTTGGATGTTGCAACATATGGACCCCAGGGAGAAAGGCTGTGTCCTTTATGTCGAGGTTGATACACTTATTCAACTTGAACAAAGCAAAATCTGTGTTTTGAATGTCACTACATTGGGAATTGCAATGCTGACCGTACATCATTTCATAATATTTAGCATTAGTTTCATGTAAGATCCCGGAGATTCCTTGAGATACTCATCAGCAGATGTCCTTTTCGTTGAAAAATGTGCTGTTTATATCTCACAAATACAAGATTTCAGTGGTCATTCAAATCTATGTATCCATGGATACAAACACACAACATCGGACTGAGTTGATGCAAATGGCAGGACGGTTGGAAGCCCAGGCAGTCTGGAGCAATACACTGCAGGATTCATCTTATGTGAAACGCGCAACTAGGCTCATATGCATTCCATTCTGACTTGGGGCATACCATATATGCCTTGGGACTTCCCACTGCATTTCGTTATCAACTTCCTCAAGACTTCCCACATCTTTGTGATCTCTGCACTTCCGCACCAGCATTTCATGGCTCCACAAACACCTCAGCAAGATACTAGTGGATCGGAGTCGAGCAGAACGATGGGCGTTTCATCCAATACACCATCGGCTGAGACAGAATGTTTGCGCAGACAGTATGAAGTCAACTGCGACATGGCAATAGCTGTAACCAAAAATATGAGCCTGGATGCACAGTAAAAAATGATCCATAACACAGGTAGCAGAATGACTGACATGGAGCATGCTATCGGATGTGAGTATATCCATATCAAGGTAGAGGGCCGCCAACTAATGATATAATATCCACTTGGTGTATGCAGAAAGCTGTGTAACAAATTCATAGCCACCTGTAATGGGAAACTTCCATCGTTGACCATGGCGTTTGTTTGCACAGTCCACGAAATGAAACATCATGATGTTGTCAAGTCCCGCATTTTCGCGGATGAAGTTAGGGATATGCGGCCCCGTGAGTGGATTCTAGAGGTATTTACCATCTTAGAAGATTCTATGAAAGTGCTTATGGTAGAGGAAATAGCCGAATCTCATATGTTGATGCAGCAACCACTTTCTTGTCAGTTGTCAACCTGTCTGCCACTATGGTAAGGCAAGGCGGTTGGGTACAGCTAGAACAGTCTGACATGAGCCTTGCCTTGAATATGGCCAAAATGGCCAAAGGAGGGTTTGTGCGCACCGCAATTGAGGAAACGCAACACCTCATCAAATAATCCTGGGGCAAAGCCAGAGAAGGATAGAAGAGGCGAGTTGAGTTTCCGGGGAACAAATATGTGAAGGCTGCAATGGTAACACACACATTGGAGGCGCAAAGGCCCGGGTGCACTTCCACCAGACAAACTCTGATGGCCGACACCAACACTGATGGCACGTCCCCATGGAACACCCTCTGTGCCACCCGGTGACCCTGAGGGTGCTCACACCTCTGAAATCAATAGTGGGCCACCCAGGTATGTATATAAACATATATCTCATTCCTGGGCTCAAAATTTCGATTGTAATGAATACACCCAGGATAGCAGTGCAATCCAGATTATTTTGCAGATTTGCTGTCTGTTTAAAACCCATCCACTCTTTAGTACACTATCTGCTGGATGGTAACGCAGCTGACATTCAATTTGCTGATGACAGCAGCCTATGGAGGGAACCTGACAGTGAAGACAAGTATTAATGGAATGGAACAGCAATTTTGAGCGCATTATTCTCTCCATTTAGCAGACAGTTTAAAGTATATTTTGAAGAATACATTTATATGTATTAGTAAAGAACAATGCAGTGAGGAAGGAGAAAGTACATGAAGACAGTACAAAATTGGCCAAAACATCATTAATGCTGTACTATGCCAAATTAAATGACAATATATGGTGAATACGCACATGGCAAAATTAGCATTAACGCAGCGTAAACGATTTTTGCTTTTGCATCATGGGTAATCTGACTGGCAATTAGTTGCGGCCATTCATAAATGCAGTATTGGCTGGCTTTATCAGCAAAATGGAGAGCGGCATGCCACCTGCCCCATTCTGAGAACCAGCATCAACAGAGGGTCATTCAATTGTGGTCATATAAGTCTGGTATGTCAAAAGCGATGTGGTTGTTACTATACATGATCAAAGTATCGGCCATCATTATAGAACAAAGAGATAGCGACACACTCCTAGCCCCATCATGAAAATAAGCCTCAACAGAGTGTCAACCATAGTTGGCCTGTCATCATAGGTAATTGAAGGGCAATGCATCAGTTATTGTCCATGTACAATGTTTTGTTCCCTTTTCTAGTCTACAACGCCAATCTACTCTCATTTGCAGCATTGTAAACAAAATACGTTGTTTCTGTCTGGCAGGCTGTCATAGAAATGTCGCTGGGCTATCTGCCTAGCATGGCTGCCAACTACTCCTTAATGGACATCGGCAATCAAGTGCCACTTAGATTAACCACGATGCAAGAGCTTGAATCATTGATGGTAGATTGACACTCATCTTAATGATAGGGTAGGGAGCATGTCGCTTCCTCTTTTCGGGATAAAGGTGGCCAATGAAACTGTTTGACTGCCTGCATCCAATGGTCACTCAGAGTGCCCAAGATGAAAGACCATGAATCATTGATGCTCCATTCACCCTCATTTCTAGAATTTGGCAGGGAGTGTGCCTCTCCCTTTTTTCATTATGAAGGCGGCCTGTAGATCTAAAAAAAGCAATGATGTACCATTGTACATATTGTGGGTTTAACAGTACAATATCTGATTGCGACCATCAATTGAACCAGCTGAAGGTAGAACTGGAAATTGGACCTGACATGTCTAGCTAAATCTGGCGAAACGGGCAGGTTGACGGGTCTGGGGCTGGGTTTGGACCACCAAGAAGCAGCTGGTCAGGTTGTGGGAGGGGTCTGGAACTGAACCAAACCAGTTTTTTGGTGTGAAACATGACCATTGGTGGTTTACTGTGACCAATTGCTAGCAGTAATCTTTCCAAAATGCTATATTTGCTACAGTCACTTGGGCTGCACAATCGACCTGCAGCTTGAGAGACTGAACCACAAATGAAAGTTGCTGCTTAGCTACTCTGCAGATAACTGGCAACTCCCCCTCACCCATATACCGCACTTTCTGAAACAGGCATCGATTTACAACCCAGCAAATGTTGACAATACTGCATTTTGACAAACTTGTAACTTGGGGCTATCAAAATACGATATATTTAAGAAGATTTCACAATGCGATTTTAATTGAGAGAGCTCTAAGAGATTCAATTTGTATGGCTGTTACTGCATCACAACTGAATTGGGAACTGGACAGGTTGCGCCCAGTACGTATTGTGAATGGCTTAGGATTGTAACAAATTTCACACGGACAATGTCTGATTTCCACCAACTTCCCATCCCAAGAGTGCATGAAGAACTAATTATAATGAAACTTCATGATGAGAAATAGCTGCTTCTGAGTGTGCATGTAACTGTCAAACTTGCATGAGCCTACAATCCCAGCAATTACATCAGATGGAATTCTATGTACAAATGCTATACTCCCCGAACGTCAAATGTTCAATCACTGCAGTTCATTGCTTGTTTTCGTGCCCTCAGATAAAGACTCTCGATGCATTCATATCCTCTCATGTGCTGCTTTGAACCCCAATGTTTATGGCAGATAAACATTGTACAATTGAAACTTATAATGAGTATGTGACTTAAGGATGCAGTGTTTACCAAATATTATGCACCAGATCTTAATGTTAGTGACTATTTATGACCCGTTTGTTAGCAATCTTGGCATTGACACAAACTGAAATCAATTAGATTACCCCATAATCATCATTGTATGTTTACTGTTGTTACTCTATGCTGAATTACTCCTTTGCAAAACCCAATTCTACCTGTTATACCCAATGTATATCTATTGTGAATTCAGTTGACATGGATCACGGAAACAGAAGTTTTGCATACAATATTGCATAAATGGCCACAAATCTTACTGTAGAATCCTAAAACAACAGAATATGTCGAAAATAGGGTGGCCTTCCAACTGGTATACTCCAGTTAGTGATTCATAATTATCCACTATCAGCCCCAATCTCAGTTTGAACCCATGCAACTTTGAATATTGCCACTCACTCCGGTTCCAACTCTATCCTGTGCCCAAGTTGTTCTGATACTTCAACACAGTGACAGTTCTGTGCCACACAGTCACCTCTTATATGATTGAACTGGTGGCAGATTGAACTCCTTTTGGGAGAGTTATGTGTAGGGGCAATTATGATAAACCCTTTTCTCAGTACTCCATGCGTCAGACCCGGTGAGTTAGTTTGTAATCTGACAGTACTGATGTCTCGAGTTCTTCCGGTGGGTCAGAATCTTCACATGCTTCAAAATCTTCAGGTGTGTTAAGATCTTCAGGTGTATCAATATTTTCAAGTGGGTTGAGATCTTCATGTGGGTTGTAATCTTCAGGTGGATTGAGTACTAGAGGTGGGTTGAGATCTTCAGGTGGGTACAGATCTTAAGGTAACTTGTGATCTGTGGGTGGGTTGAGATCTTCAGGTGTGTTGATGTGTTCAGGTGCGTTAAAATCATTAGGTTTATGGAGATCTTCATGTGCATCAGGTTCAATTCTAGATATGTTAGCTTAACCAATTTTCAGATTTTGCATCAGTAGCATAGTTGGATACAAGTGCTAACATTCGGAATTGGAAGCACCAAGAATTCATCTATCCCCATACACTAGACATTTCCTAAATCACCACAAACACATAACATCGACCATATAAAGTTAAATGTCAGAAATGACTTCCAGACTCCTTCCAGGCACATCTTGAATTCCGTCATCCCTAGCTGAATATTCTGTTTTCCAGCCACACATTGAATTGAATTCTCCTTGACTGAGTATTCCTTGATTGCTCTATTTTCCTATGATTGTATTAAACTTCATACTTTACATACCCTTATATACACGTGTTCATGCTCCCCAACTTTACTTGATAAAGATGGAACATAGGGCCCGCCAGGTGAGGAATCACCATTCCCACAATAGACATGTCACATAAAGCACATCATGAGAAATCACTTGCACAGGTACTCAAGTAAACAGCCAATCATTATTCATAATCATTTATTCGTACTTTCGATCCCACCTTTGAGTACTGTGTTGCAGATATGGAATGTCCACATTCGTTAGTTGTTATAATGCAATAATATCATGATACCAATCGCCTGATCAGCAATGATGATACTAATGACCACACAGCGTATGGCAGTACATCCAATATCGAAGAAGATGATTTGGACCATCAGTAGAAAGTCCCACAAAATGCTGACTGCAATAAGACATGATGAGCTACAAGGGTTACACCACCAAACCAACAGAGCTGTACCAATACTGTTTGTGCACACCTTCCACTTCCAAATCATCAAAATCCAGCCAGATCCGTTGCACAACATGTGTTCAAATGCCAAAAGTCAGTAATCCACATAGTACGTAAGTCAGATCTTGAACCCCCCCAAGCATTCCCTCTTCCCAAGCCGGGTGGAGACCACAATGATCTTCAACCAAAGACAGGTGGGGATTACAACGTTCCTCGACCCCACAGGGCAATGTCTGAGGTCGTGAACGATTTGATTAAGATACTCCTATCCACAAACGGTCCTTGAGAAGCCATATCTGATGAACTGTACAGGATGTTTGAACAAGCTTGGAAACCATCCATTGAAGTGCAGGGTTATCAGAATGCAGTAGCAGGTGCTAGTGTCAAAACACCATCTCCGTGTCGATTGCCTGGTGGTCAATCCCTTATTATCAATCTGTACGTCCAATAAGCTAGCAGTTGGTATATTGTTGAAAGCTCCTCCATTGGACTTATGATGATGACTAAACCGCAAAATGATCATAGTTAAAACAAAAGACATGTACCCTTCAAGGGTAATTGACAGATGGAGCAAGGGGAAGTAATGTCAGCAGTTACCTGTTGGATTCAGTATCAGGCACTGCGTATACAATCCAGCTTAAGAAGCTCCAGTTAGTCAATATTGATCTCTTGAACATCATGGATGATAACAAATTGTGGTTCACCCATATTGATGTGCTTGATGTAATATACCACCAATTTTTCTTCACTGCCAATATCTTGGAATGGCAATCTACTACATCGCAGTTTTTCCAGCCTCTTGCACCGCAGACAGTAGCGTGTGTGGCCGTAGCTATTCACTCAATGCTGTCACAATATGCCACTGGAAAGCAGGATATGGTTAGGATTTCTCATGATATGAATCAAGTCCAATTTTCCCATTCGACAGTAATTGATTTTACTGCTGCTGAAGTCACTGTACTTAGCAATGACACATTGGTGGGCTGCTTGATACCCCCCATCATACCCTTGCATTAAGATAGACATTCCTCAATCCCTGTTGGTGATCCTCAGTCATGATTTGCCTTTTGATATTTTATTCTGCGCTTAAGACATTCGTTTGTTTGAGCAGTACACGACTTGGATGGGCACTGTACAGCCCCCTCCTCGACCGCTATCAGAAGCACCTCTATTTCATTCCAGACTCTTTACCCACCCCCTATGTTCAGGGTAACTATACATAGATGGGCTGCTCACCTGGCTAGGTGCTACACAATCACTGTGGGTGCTTCTTTGTCTGACCTTGCGCCCTTCAATTTCATACTGTGCTTCTCTATCATAATCAGCACTCTTGCCATCCACCCGGCACTCCCCATCTGACTTTCCACCCATTCAGACAGCGCACTGCTTGTCATGCTGGATTCATCATATTGCCTGTAAAACTCCATTTCGATACACAGCTAGCTATCATCGTGGTTACAACATTTTTGATATCACAAATCGAGCCCACAGACATTGGAATTCAATCTCAGACACACTGCTGGCCCCAATCAATTACAAATCTACAAGGTGCCTCCAGCTTCTTGGTGTCAGTGATGGATCCTGTATTCCTGAGGTTGCCTGCCCCAATAGGATGGGAGAGTGAGTGGATGACATTGAGACTATATTCGATTGATATCTTTCCATTGCTGAGTCAGACTATTGTTTCGAGGTAGCCGGATTTCATCATTTACTCACTTGCTATTAGGTTTGGTGGCTGAATATAGTAATGCAAACTAGAGAATGTTGAAGCAGATGCTCAGTACAATAGTATGATTTTGGACGTGTTGACGATCAATACTGTATCCATTATATGTGGTGTTAGCAATGGTTCCGGACTGTCACTTCGGGTCCGGGTCCAGGTGCAAACCGAACCATTGCCAAATTAGCAGTCTGGGTCGTCAATCAACCTGAGCTGTCCACTAGTGTACAGTTCGATGGTAAACTCCCAACCCGTCTGAATTGGGCCGGTTTTCAGCGGGTGCAGCTATGGATTCAAATACGGCTTTTGTATTTGCAGTTTGTTAATAGTATCTTATCAAAATCGCGTTTTCAGCAATCAATAATGCACGTTTTCATGTTGTGTAGTGTGCAATATCGATCAATTTGGTATCTGTGTTTCACCTTTGATGTATGGTATTGGTGCCTATCAAGGCGGTCAATAATACAGTTATGCGCACGAAGATCTGTGCGATGCCTTGATTACAAAATATGCAAGACCTAAAACTGTTGACGCTCCATTGACACTCATTTTCAGGATGCGGCAGGGAGCATGTCGCTGTTGTTTTTGCCGGTAAAGCCTGCCAATATCTGATAAATGGATGCCTACAACCAATCGGAACATAAATTATCCAAGATGCAACGCTACAAATCGTTGATGCTTCTTTGACGCTCGTTCTAAGAATGGGGTGGGGACCGTGTTGCTATCTCTTCCGCCTATAAAAGCTGCCAATACGGCGGTTATGACTAGAAACGACTAAGTTAGTGGTGAATTACCGTACTTACAAGACCACAAATCGTTCACACTCTGTTGATAATCATTTCAATGTATTGTCCATAAAACATCTGCTGCCTTCAATAATTGTTTTCATCATGATTTGACCTTATTGGTTGTCTCTCAGTCCGATTGTGACTTGGCTCTGTGGAAACGCCGAGCGGCGTAATATTCTGCACTGGTCACTCTGACCTGACTAAACATGATATATCTCGCCAAAAGATTCATTGCCTCTGCTATACATCTGTTTATCAACCGATATTCACAAGCTACTTCTCACCATTCTCCCATAATATATCTCTAACTACAACTCTTGGTCAAGCTACATAAAGAAGCTGGTGAACTATTGACAAATTCTATCCTACTTGTTCTTCACTCCTTTATTTCTCCTCGTTTCTATTGCATAGACCATCACAAACACCTTTTCAGCCTGCCTCCTTGACTTCAGTGTTGGCCGAACCAATATGGGAACAATTGGTGGAGCAGTCACATCCTGCAGCTCTGGGCATTCTGGATCCTCGATGCCATGATTGTGCTCGATATGGAAATCATTGGCTGCCACGTAATCGTCTTCACCTTAATTGGAATTGTCCAAGTCGCCATTCCAGTTTAGCCAATTTTTGGTGTCCGAAATGCTTTTGGGTACGCTATCCTCATCACTTTCAACTGGATGACGCAAAATTCTCCGAATTCGGCGGATATTTCAGATTTGAGTTCATGCTCCAGGGAGGTTCTTTGCAGACAAACCTGGTGGCAAAGGTGATCTTTCTGACAATTTAAATGCAGTCGCACCATCATGTTGAAAGAGTGACCAGAATCAGCAACAACCCTAGTATCCGTCTGAAACACCCGGGTGTTCCGGACAGCTCTGACCCCTCTGATGGAACATCTTACCCTCTGACGGAGAATTACATGCTTCCCATCGCCCAGGCGACAGGTCGTGTTGCACCCTTACCTACATTACTTTGCACCTGGAATGTGGTGACATATACGCACCATCAGAATGACATGTGTGTTACACTCTTCGCAGGGGCTGCAGTTATGCTGTAGCCATTCACAGAACGCCTTGTGATGTTTATGCCTTTCTTCGGCCGATAGCCACATTTTACCACTCCGCAATTGCTATATATCGGATGCCGTGCTCGCCCCATATATGTTCAGCTTCGAGATTTGGTCAAGTATTACAATACAGTCTTCGCTTCGGATACATTGCTTGCCATTCTATTTACTTTGCCATTATTGTATTTTACAGGTCTGAAATATGCAGTCCAATCTTCACACTCTGTAGTACTATGACATCAGTCCTCCACATTCTGCATTGATCCATCATCGGCTTGCGATGCTTAGTCCTCCTCATCCGCATCCGCATTGTCACTATGCTCACACTCATACCCGTCGACATCACTAGTTCCCTAGTCAAACCTAGTATGGCCTCAGTCCTCCATATTCTGTGTTGATTCATCATCGGCTTGCGATGCTTCTTCCTCCTTATCCGCATGCGCATTGGTGCCATCGTCGCCCTCATACACGCTGACATCACTGGTTGCCAGGTTAAATCTCTTGAGTTCAGTCACGGACCATCGTCGCCGGCTGGCGGTGCGGATGTCATCGCCCACGTCACTTTGGTCACCTTCATCTTCACAATCCCCGCTGTCGCCTGGCATCCCGAAATGATGTTTGTCATCCATGCAATTGTTGTCTATCGGGATGTTTGGGTCAGTGCTTCCAATCTCAAGCTCCCCAAGCGACATTTCGGAGGTCAAATAATCAAGAAGAATAGCATTGTCACCACGCACTGCTTCCACGCTGATGACCACGCCAGGCATTGGGTTCTCCACCTGTTGGATCTGACACTTGACTGTAGCAAGAGTGTTGTTATACACTCTCTGTTGGTAGCTCTCCGGTAGTGTGTTCCTGGTATTCATCAAGAATGAATATGTATCTGCATTGCCTGGCGAGGTTTACAACTTGCGACCCGTTCCAGGGCAGCAGGATTTGTTCTTACCACGGTTATTCTTGTAATTGAAGTAATTTGAGCGATCAGGTCTGTCTGCTTTCAACTTGGCCTTGGAAGCTTTCAGATGAACGCAACTGTTCTTTTGCCACTCCAGGAGAGCATGGTGCAACGTGGTGCAGGTGAACATGATCAGGGGCGAGGGTATATGACTATCGTTGTCGTCAATCATGCAATTATAAAATCCATCAGCATACATACCACGGTTATTCGCCCGATTACAAAATTTGATGTAGATAAACAGCTGCATTGTATCCACCAGGAAGTAAAGTGGATACTGGCCATTTGTTAGCAGCTTTGGAAACACTCTGCGTTGGATTTGGACCGCGTACAACACCTTCCACATGCTCTGCTACAGGAAGAAGATACTTATTGTCTGCCAGAAGGAAATCAATGAATTTCAAACGCTCTGTGTTGGATTTGAAGCAGTGCAGATCATAAAGCTCTGTCATGTTGTCCCTTGCTAATTGAATAGAATGGAATTTGACCTTTTCGACTTGTGTGTGAACCTGATATTGGTTTGGGCTTGTAATATCCAACGTGGGCCATTGCTTCACCATACCTGTTTCAAGATCTCCTTTGTGTGTGCCTCAAATGCTATGGACCAAATGTTGTTTTGCTGCAATGCGGTGTTCCAGTACGTCTCTATTATCTACCAGTGTGGGGCTTCAGCTAATGCTTTCGCAATGCGTTGCGTTGCATAACTTACTATCTCCCAGTCGCTTGCACTCATAAACAGCCATCTGTTCCACATGTAGAGGTCCAGGAGTCTGCCCATTGCAAATACAAGACACGTCATGTCTGAGTGACCAGATGGATGGATGCTGCGAGTGCAGGAGACCACTGATCGAGGTATAGACACCGCCTGCGGTTGCAATTGCCATTGCCTCTGTCTCTGATTTCTTTCTATAGCTCATGTTCGCAGTGGATTTGTAATGATCGCATGGGCTTCTGGATTAGGGATGGGGGTAGGCAGGATTTCAAGACTGCTGAGATGAGTGGGAGTGCTAGCCATGCCAGATGCAGGGCGGGATACAACCTGAGGCATTTAGTCTCTGGGTGCTGCTGTACCCGGCATGGCGGTTGGAGTATTTATTCATCATCACTATGTAGCAGATGGGGTGGAAGTCACGCGTTAAGTGATAGCTGCAACGCGAGGATTGATCAGCGAAGATGAGGGGGTGGACATCTGACCTTGGACTGTACAGGCTTCCAAACTCCCTCCATGAGAGGAATCCCTCTCGCCAGCCGGTACGGAAAAGTGTTTCACAGCAGGAGGAAGTTGAGAATTCCCCGAAGGCCCACTAATTTGGTGATTCTGATGATTAGCAAGATTTCGAACATTTCGTACGACCGGAGTTGTGTCATGGTGGGCGCTTTGGGAAGGCATCATCTGATATGGATGTTTGACATTCAAACTGTATGAATAATTTCCTCTGCATCCATACACAACGGCAGCAGAGGTAGACGCCTATTTTAGCAACCAAGGAGGGATTCAACAAAAGAGGGAGGCACAGTGTAGACCACACTAGACTCTAAACCGTGACAATACTCGGGGACGAGATTCTTTGAAAAGCATTCAATTATGGGGTTAACTGCCATCAGATTAAACTCAGATTAAACTCAGCATTGATATTCACCATTACAGCAACGTCTGAAGGTCTATTTGCACCGCTTGCAGGGTGTTTATGCCTTCTTGGCACGATGCTCATTGTATTGCACTCGTTCTTTGCACAACACTTCGAACCATTGATTGTGTATATCTTCAGCTTCCCGGTGGAAATCTCCCTCTGGCAGAGCTAAAAGTATCGCAAAGCAAAAATTGACGTATTCTCTATTCTATGATATCAGTTGCGTGTGCTTTTTCCACTGCTAGGAATTGGTAGCCGTGTTGGATGGTTGTACAGTTGGGACAACTTGAGAGCTACTCAGTTTGCTCCGAAATGTAGCAGATCTGAGCGGTAAATGTGGTATGTGAAGCTAAAGCAATGCCCGGCGTCACAATCTGTCCTCAACGCGAATAAAAAATCTCAGCTTGAAGCTTATCATTCATAAGGTGCCTGGTGGTTGTGTAAGATGAAGGTGGGGCCATTTTGTGTTCATGATCCAACAAAGCGCAAGATATGAATGAAATCGCAGAAACTCGAGTATACATATCCCTTCTTCCTGCCTACAGCTTCATTCCCTTTTCCTCCTGTATTATACACTCCGCCAGCATCCTGAACAATCTCAACACCACGTGAGTTGCGCAAAACAACGCCTTGCATTCCAAAACACACCTGATAACCTACACAACATTGTACATTCACTCTGGGCTTCCTTCCGCTACGTTCAACTGTATCATAATGGCAATGCCTCGGATGTAGATTAATTTTCAATTTACAGTGATGGCACCAGAGAGCAGCCACACAGAAATGGGGAACGCAACTGCTGGGGCAAAAATGCCGACATCAGTTATAAATCACCGCCTGGTATTGAATTGGAACCGTATGTCGGGATTCATCTCGAAACACATCCGTGGACTGATAAGGATATACAATGTTTGCGGCGTCAAGGATGAGAGGGCCTGGGACCTCTTGTATGATATAATCTTTCTTGATCAAGTCACGACTTGCCACTTTTCACAATTCCAGCTAATGTAGCCACACCGCAGAAGCAGGAGTTCACCTTTTTGGGAATGGTGGGTACCCTTGTGCTCATTTATGTGGCAAAAGTTTGACAAAGCCCGCGACCAGATGAACAATTGGAGGTGGGACAACCTCCATGGCTTCGGGGATCAAGTCGATAATTCCAATCCGCCGACAACCAGCTCGGGAAAAGTGAAATAAACCGGTGAGCATATCTCTTGGTACTGTAGTAATGATCTCAGGGCAAAGATTGAGCCGCTAAGCTGCTGGTAGTACAAGCCAGGCAACTTCCTGACCAATAGACTACTGAATTGGGATGAGATATTCGACAAGGATGATGATGATGAGAACTGGGCGGATCCTGGAGCGCCGGGTGGGGGAAGGAGCCGTCCTGGCGATGGCAATGACAATGACGACGGGGAGGGTGAGGGGGACACGCAGGGCAGTGACAAAGGGACCGGGAGAGGGAAGGGAACCAAGAATGGGAGGGAGAAAGGGAAGGCGACTGAGGATGGGAAGGGGAAAGGGAAGGGGAAGGGGAAGGGAAATGGTCAAGGGACAGGTATTGTTAAACAAACCGCAAGGGGAGATGATATCGCTTGTGCCATTGCGTTGCAGTTGCAGAAGAGAATGTATGAGGCAGACTCGGAGATGGAGGGCTAACTAGAGCGGGATATTTTGAGCCGGAACCTTCACCTGCGATGTCGATTTCCTCAGATGATAATACTGACTCTACCGAGTTGGACTGCAAATATGACTCAGAACATGATCCTGATGTGGATATGCGCATGGAGGATACTGTGGACACACTGGAGGGCGTTGATTTAGACGGCGATTTGGATATGGAAAGGGACTGTGACGATGAAGAGGAGGAAAATGAAGAGGAAGATGAAGAGGAGGAGGATAAGGATGAGGAGGAGAAGGAGGAGAAGGAGGAGGATGAGGATGAGGATGAGGATGAGGATGATGGCAAGGAACCTCGGACGATTAGCCGGGGAGCGATGGTAAATACATCCGCTGACGATGTAGATACCATGGTAGACAATCAGGCAATCGTGCTACCTGAGCAGAGCCAGGAGATGTGCGAGCATACCCCACAGCCACAACCTCTGGCGCCTTCCCCACGGCTACAAACCCCGGAGCCTCACCCACGACCACCAACGCTGGAGACTCATCCCCTCAGTGGGCTGGAGGATTTGGGGCTTGTGACACCACAAAAACCTCGCCCAACGGTGCGAAGTCTACGAGAAGCTGAGGCAGCTGGAAACACCTCGGATGTGGATGTGGATTAGCAGGTGCTCAGGAAATCGGCAGGTGGTGACAGACTTCCCGACATCCCTCTCCCCATAGTTCCTCTCCCTGAACCGCGCCAGGATGGCTCTGTAGGCGAGGACTGAACCAGTCCTCGCGATGCAGAGGAGGCGATGGTTGTTGCATTCGGGTTAGGGACACATTCTTGTCTTGTTTGTTTCCTTTGTTCTAATCGATGTATCTTAGGCATTGATTATTACCAGCGTCACGAGGTTTTTGGATCACTCAGGGTTCATTTTATTCATAGTATTCTGGGACATCTCGTATGCAGCGTTTTTGGATCTCCTGGCGTGTAAGGAACCTCCTTGTAATGGTATTGAGGGTCAATAAATCTCTCAAGTTAGCTGAAAGTATCGTGAGATTACACACCATGCTGCTCAGGCCCAGCACCAACTTTCGTCCCATTCTACACTGAATACTTCTCTCCTCGCATGTCATCAGCAATGCCAGATATCACCCCTTTCCGTTTCCACGAATGTTCATGCCAAAAGAAGTTCACCTCAGACAGCTGGTGACTTAAACATATCAAATTACACCATGTGGAACACCTTCAAGTTGCACGCCAGAAGAATCTGACTATTCACAGTGTGCCCCGACACGTTAAACCCGCTCAGCGTCATGAGCTCAACGCTAACAAAGATTCAGTCGAAGACTTGGATGCATTTCCCTACCTTGAACACTTTGAAAACATCGCAGACTCGGAGTGTCAACCACCGCCACCTCCCCTGCCGCGGAAGGAAACACAACCCGGCACTGGCGCTCCGCTGTGGGATTACATTCCTGAGCCTTGGGAACGCGACGCTCAGGGTTGCATTGCGACGATCCTAGAGAACAATCCATACTACACCTTTGCGACATGTGAAGTGTTCAAATATATGCAGTGTGGGATAAAGAAGAAGGGTTTGAAGACGTACTATGACAACGTGCTGAAGGAAGAAAACACCGCTCTACATTTTGGAAACTTCAAAAATGGGGATTTCATCGAGAAGCTTGTGGCTAGCATGCCAGATGATTAGGCTCTTGGGGAGTGGGAACTACACACTCTCGAGGATATGAGATGGAATGAGAATCACCAATGCCCTATCAAATACTGGAGTTGAGACATCATCAAACACATGAGATGGTTGATGCAGCAGCCAGCCAACGCCAAGCATCTCATTTATGCCCCGCAGTGTTGCTTTAACAGCGATATGCCACCGAAATGCCTCTATACTGAAATTCACAATGCGGACTGCTGGTGGGACACACAATTACGCAGAGATACTCGAGGATAATAATGTGCTAATCGAGGTTAGGGCAACCCTCAGACTGAGGGATACACTGGTTCGCTTGATCTTCATGTCCGACGGAACACATCTCTCGAATTTTGCTGGTGGCAAGAAAGAGTGGCCTCTATAGATGACAATTGGCAATGTATCTTCGAAAATCAGCCAGATGCCCTCAATGCACGCCGTTGTAAGGGTCGCTCTCCTGCCGATTCCAATTAAGAACTGCAATAGTGCTCAGAAGCACCTGGATGAGCAGCGGTAAACGAAACGAGAGGTGCTGAACGAAGTACTCCAGCGGGTACTCCAGCCTCACCTGTTTAAATGAAATCCCAACACCGAGAGCGGGTATTACAACATTCTCTGTGCAGGTGGTAACTTCAGGCATTGCAAACCGGTTTTCGTAGCATTACTTGCTGATTGCCCTGAGTATAGTGACCTACATCATCTCGAGCGGCATGTCTGTTTTTGGTGCGAGTGACCAAAGAACGAACATGGAGACTATGTCCCACCTGACAAGCAACACCCCCGGCGAGATCACAACCTATATAGAACGCTCAACGATGCCGACACTAAGGAAGCCCATGCCGAACTCTGGTCGCGCAATGTTCACCGAGAAGTCAACTTGTTTCAACATATTCCCTGTATCATGAGCTACCTCCCCAAGCCCAACCTCCTCCATACAATGCACATCGGCATTCTTCACCAGCTTCAGCAGTGGATTTTCCACTTCATGAAGATGCATGAATGGCTCAACAAGACCAATGCAATCTGGTTATCCGTGCCTGCTTACCACGACCTCACACCAATAAATAAGTCATATGATGAACTTTTTCAATGGAATGGGAAGGAGGTGAAGGAAATGAGCCGGTACCTGCTTGCTGTTGTAACCCAGTCTCTACGAGGCGGAAGCCCCGCTCAGCGTCCCATAGTCAATCACCCAATTGAGTACACAGGGGCATTGTTAGAATTCTTTATGTATGCTCCATATAAATCTCACGATGATGCAACTTTGAGCTAACTGGAGGCCGCCTTGCATCGTTTCAACACCTTCCAAGATGTTATCTTACTCGGGCGAGCTCGCAAAAAGGCGAAGGCCAAAGCCAATGCCCTGAGAGCGGAACTCATGAAAAAGTGAAAGGTAGACGAGGGAACAAATGTTGAAACTTGGACGCCGTCCAAGAAGCACCGCGAAATGAATGCCTGGCTGGATGATATCAGCCACGAGATAGATGTTTCCAAGGAGTTGGATGCCCACTTCAACTTTCTGAAGATCCACTTGATGTCTCATTCGGTCGAACAGATTTGTCAATACAGAGCCTAGCAACAGTATTCTGCCGAGAGACATGAACAAGCACATAAAACTAACCTCAAGGACGGTTGGAACGCCTCCAATCGCAATCCCAACTACCTGCTGCAAGTAATCGCCTTTGAGTGTTGCATTCTCTGCTTCAAAATCAGAGAGCTCAATCTCCAAGCCCTCGCTCAGCCCTGGAAAACAGTACTGCCACTTGCAAAGTCCGCCATTCTGGGGCTGATCATGCTGCCCCCCTGAGCTCCCCATTATATGTGAAGCCCGAATTCATGGGACCCTAAAACTGCGGTTATTGACAGCATCCTGATGCTATGATCAAAGACTTCGGAGCTTTTACTCAACAATACACAAGACGCAATCCACCGCGGGGCAATATAAAGCGGCATGCGGGAGTTAATCAAGCGCAAGAGTCGTAACAAGACGTATATATTGGATGAACAACTGCACGCAATGGAGCTCTGTATTTACCATGGTTTTAAGGTTCAAGTTGAGGGTTTGGATGGTGAACGCATATCTCAGATGTGTTGATGCACAGAAAGCCAGAGCTGGCATGGAGGGGATCGACGGAACGACTGGGTGTGGGTAAAACAACTCCTGGGAAGGTGTTATGGCATGCTGAATGGGCATCTCCCATGGCAACTGTAACGACTATTCAAAATCAAACTTCTAAACAAGGATGGAGCTTTCGTTGAGTACTGGTTACCCCAGGCACTCACCACAATACCTGAAAACTCGGGTAACTTGGATCCTGTCTCGAAATTTGTACAAGTGAGAAAAGAACTGGCAGCCGTTGCTTTACAAGTTTTCAGCGTGGGAAACATTGTCGGCTCCACACGTGTCATTCCAGAGATAGCTACTAGTAGTAAGACAGGAGACGGACGGAACGAGCGATGGATTGTTAATAGCCACATAGATCTGGCGACTTGGAATGATGTGTATAATTAGTAAAGAGAGAATTGCATTTTGCATGCAGGTAGAAGGAACGCGAGGAGAGAATTTGGCAGCGCCACCCATTGTATTACAATCCCGATTCAAGCGCGTACCCAATGAACCCATTCTGATGTATGGTCACAGTTGGCCACATCATCAGAGTGATAGTCCAAAATAGGGGACCAACAGAATGAAAAGAAATGTTGAAACAGCCATTGGAGGCCGATACAGAATGCGACACATTGAATTGACGCTGGGCGCAGAGAAATCCGCCACTGGGGTGTCTCTGCTGGCTCTGACAGAGCACGTCCACTTGCACGGAGCCATCCCGCCCGGACAGAAATTTTTTTCCCTGATGAGAAGGCTTTGAGTATCTCCTACGCGTCCGAAATGTATCCTGTGGCTGTCATCTGCTCGTTTTGAGCGCGAGATTTCTTCTGTGTAGCTTGTACGTTCTGGCTGACCTGCCACATCTCCAAAAAGTCGTTAACCTTGGCCATTCTGTGCAATGTCCTTTCCTCCGCCTCATTCATCCTTTCTGAGTCGTTTTCTGTGTTCGTTGTATCCGATTCTGACTTATCGCCTGCCAAAATGCCCGTATTGGGTCGAGCACCCTGCCTTACAACGACTTTTTTGCGAAGGGTCTCGACTGTGGTTTTTGACTGCTTCCAGCCAATGACATCTCGCGCAAGGGAAAAACTGGCCTCCACTCCAACACTATGTGGTATGATAGAGAATATGTAGCACACCACATTGGAGAGATTGGTACAGTTTGAGTGAATTTCCTCTTGTTGGCGCCACCAGTCAGTTATGTCCGGTATCCACAATGTACTGCTAATCTCCATTGGGTTGGAGTCGTAATCATTGAGATTTGGATTAGTTTGCCCCCAGTTCTTTGGTGCTTCAGGTGGGGTATTCAAATAGAGCCTGGCAGCGGTCAATAAGCGTGCTGCGCAATCGCTTCGTCCCGGTGTGATCTTGGCAACATTGTTAGGCGTTAAGTATTCTTCATCATCACTGGACAAATCATATGGATCAAAGGATGATTGACAGGATCCTGAAACCATTTCAGAGGGAATGAGTTTGCTGCTCGGTAAGCTTTCGGGTTTATTGACCAGCACACGTTGATGTTTGGCACAGGATTCATTCTCCATGTACTCCAGAAAGGCCTCTTCATACTGGGTAGTATAGAATGTCTTGTCTTCAGGATTAATATTCATTGCCTTGTCCCACATTCTAAACAATCGCAACTTCCGGAAAGGATCAAGGATATGTGCAGAAATGAGAAACATGCCTGTCGTTGGAGTCACTTCAGCATAGTATTTGGATAGCTTCTGTCAAGCCAACTTCACAGTGAAGAACAAGTCTTCCTTCCACAGAGTCTTCTTCTTAGCCAAAGCTGGCATCATGCCGTCCATATTATCAATCATGTCATTGTACACTGTGATAACGTGATGCAATGTTACTGTATGCGTCTTCCACATCCAGAGGGACCAATATCGAAATGGCCTCAATAATACCAGGAGATACTTCACAATGGTCCATTCATCTTGAGTTGTGAAAAGTAGCTGGTAATCAGTGTATTTTGAATTATGTAGCTACTCGCATGTAAATTCTAGTAATCGGTAGGCATGTATGAGCAACTCCAGACTTGAGTCCCAACATGTCTTCACATCCATAATCAGAAGTACTGCAATGTGGACTTTGGCTTTTTGACAGTCAATGAACTCATAACGGCGACCACGTGTCAGTGTAATCAATACTGCCACAATTCTCTGCCATATGAAGGTCAGTTTCAGGAGTTTCAAAATATCATGAAATACGTACTTTCTCAATTATCTTTGCTAAACCTGGTCTCATGGCCGACACATTGCTGATTCTAGCATTGTCCCGTTTTCGAAGTCTTTGACTCTGCACGATGTCTATGCCTTCATTCTCTCCAAATTGCTGATCACACTCATGGGCTTCCCAAGACTTGATGTGACCGTTTATACCGAGACTACTCATCAATGCACCTAAAGCCAGCTGTATGACATGTGCCATGCATGGTATATGGTTCCTCCATGCAGGGGACTCCATTCCGGATGCCTCAAGTGTCGATTGCAGCTCGCATGTCATCGAGTAATTTGAGGAAGCATTATCAGTCGTAAGACTAAGCAAACGGCTGTCGGTAAGCTCAACACGATCAAGTACATCCTTCAAATGTACAGTTAGCCTTGCTCCAGTATGTTGGCCCTTGATCTATCATTCTTAATTATCTTTCATAAGCGCAGAAGAATTGGTGATCAACCTCTTTGAGAGCGAGTTGAACTTCACGCAATGCCAAATTTGATCCATATTGTAAGCAATCACCAACGTTATGGCTAGTTTGTTTGTTGATATCCATCCATCCAAACTTAAACTAACTTTATTTCGTGATGGCCACTCCATCTCAATTGCCTCCACGGTCAGTACATGTTTCCTCTGGCAAATGTTGCTCAGGGTCGTAGGAGACGGCAGCACTAGGTCATCCCGTAATGCCGTATATGAATGTCATAGCTCCAGATTTGATATCGTGTTCCATGGAATGTGAGCCGAAACAAGTCCTAACATAAGATTCTGATTACACGTATCTTCGTGACATTCGAAAGTTTCACAGTTCTTAGCTGCCAGTTTGGAATGTTTCGTCTGTCATTTCGGTCAATATCGAATAACCTGGATGTCAAATATGATTTCACTCTGTGAACTTACTATTGTGATTCCTCAACTTCCTGGCGTCTTCAGGATGGGCAAAGCTGTTTCATCTACCATCGAAGTAGTCAATTCAGTAACCTCTGACTCTGTTAATTCGTTTCACTTTGTGATGTGAGCTTATGCCAGCAAGTGTTTCGTCATTGAGCTGGTCCCATGTTCTGATGGATGGCGTAGAACTTGATGACAAACGATACATATGATGCCAGGGCTGCCAGTCTCTTCAATTCCACAGTGTAAATGGAATCGGCACGTAGGCACATGTCTAGAAATATACCAGGCAATAGGCTTCTTCGAGACTACATTCATTGAAGTCCACTTAGCATTGAGGATGATTTGTAATGTAAGGTTGCTCAAATCACGAATGAAGACACGTTCGTTTTTGGAAGAGATCATTACCTCGAGCAAAGAGGTGTTCAAAGATTTTGAATCTGACATGGCAATAAGTATTAGAAAGCGGGGTATTCCGACATGAAAGACTGCCGAAAGTAATGTTACAGTATAGCAGACTGTGGGTTCTTAACTATTGACTCTACCACTGCAAGCAAAAAAATCAAATCTGTAAGACATTGCATGCATATTTGTGAAGTTGTATACAAGGACAGATTGCAAAGACTGACTGTGTAAAACTCAATTACGGACCACTACAATGCAGTGCATTGCTGCGTAGCATTCTCAGCCTCCACATAACTGTTGATGCACTGGGGGCGATATTAGAGTGTAGAAAAAACTTCCATATTGAATATCAGTTACTGATAATCCAGTTTGTGACAAAGATATCACACACTGGTAATGTTGCTATATACTACTGTATCTTGCCTTTCATTGTCTTTGCAGGTCCTGGTAACATATGGGAAATATCACATGTAGTATATTTTGAATTTTTGAATTATTGGAAAGTCTGGTAGCACCTGACTTACTGGTTGACATTCTTTCACATTGCTGACTTGTAGCACTGTGTATTCAAATTGCCAAATCTTATCATGTGTCAGCTTCATAGATTTGGATTCTCCAGATACTGTGGAATGACTAGTGTATATTAGTTACAAAACTCCAATAAATGGTGACATTAAAATGGGTTATTCTGTCATCTATTTGCTATTTTCTTGTCTTACAGCCAGTTCTTTATATCTTCCACCCTACCTGAATCCATTGACATTCATGCTGTCAGGCTAATAAGTACAAGTCAATTGACAATATTCTGACAAAACTCCAATCTACTAGAATATGCATGTATCCTGACATTTGGTAATTGTTTTATTTCTGATTGAAGATAGTGAATTTGTTCACTATTGAACCTCTTATATTTCAAAATCTCATTGCAGAATGCTGATGGAAATATGTTAATCAGTTGTCCAATACTATTGTTAATATATCATTGAAATTCTGCTTTACCATGTACGATACTGGATTATACAACCCACAGTTCTAATAAACCTTATGAAGCCAGTAAAACTACATTTCATCTGTCCCATCCTTTTTAGAGAAGAATGATATCAGCTTCATATTACATCACAATTCAATACCGCTTGACTACTCAACCAAGGTATAAAGGTTTATAGATGCATGATAGTAGACACTGGTTGTTTACAGTCCTGCTATTGAAATTCCAATAATTGATTCTGAATGGTATGTATGCATCAGCCAGTTGTTTTAATAGTACAGAAGCTGTAACAGAAGATTATTGTGGTTATTCAATACTGGTACGTATCATTTGTTGAAGCAAATTCTTCAGAAGAAATGACATCCAATTTCACATTGAGTGAGTGGTCCCTGTGCATGTATTTGGCCTTCTTTGAATTTACCCTTATGATCAATTCCAGGTGACTGTGGTAATAACCAGTCAGCCAATACTTTGTTCAATGCAGCAGAAAGTTCATGTCACAGAACCACAATGATTTCTTCTTAATACTTTGTGTTCAGATTCTGTACTTTGGTGGCTATATTCAAGTTGTCTAATAATGCTTTGAATACTTTGAATTATCCATTCTTCTTTATCCAAACAAATCAGAATTGTTTTAGTGTAACAGTTAGGCATTAACCCTCAGCAGTAGTACAACTACTTAGTGGATTTCTATAGGGTTTACATTGAGACAACAGCTACAATGTTTGATGTACAACACCTATTACTGAGAGCTTTAAGTAGACCAGTCCAGTGATTTTTATCGGGACTACACCTGAATTCCATGTCAAATATTAAGCAAATGCCAATATCATCACTGGCAGATTCAAATATCATGATGCAATTACATTATCATAACTAAGATACAAAACTAAGAAATATCAGCCGTAGAGTAAATTATCAACGACAGCAACTGTAGTATACCAGCAGGAGGATATAGAGTTCGGTGAGAATCAGACTAGATCCAATGTGCAGCAGATGACATGGAATCTGGAAGTTAGAAGAATCTCTCAGCCCAGTATGCTCAGAAGCACGAAAATCTCACTCCACTTGCCCGTCATCAAATAGTTGGAATCTAACCATGCAGTGTCTTGGAAACTCGTCACGTGAGCTGATGATAGAAGGATGGAGGTGAACATAGTCATTGAGTTTAGCTAAGATCAATTGCAACACTATAATCCACTTTGGTGGAGTCTGTGCTACCCTCCCATTCAATCTCTAATGCAGTAACTGATAAACCTAATAGATGATGCGATATTAGCATACTTGCAATAGGCAATATAAGGCTAAGTACTGGCAGATGTTTCAACTACCAAACAAATATAATATGTAATGTCAATGTTGAAATTAACATTTGCCATTTTAGTATAATGGACATTTTGCAGTGTACAGTACTAGTCAGGAGAGAAACCGAGCAAAACCAGTGAAGAAGAAATATCCAGATGAAATTGGACTAATGGCTATGTAGATGAATCACTTCTAGACTGAAGAGATTGCCTGACAAATGGACTATTAAACAATCATGTTCCCATTGCAGAAACATCAACAGGAGTCTCATCCAGCAATGTGGACTATATGTACTGCAAGCAACTGTTCAGGAGCATCAGTTTGAATTCGGGTCAATGTCTGAACCGAACAGATCCCAAAATGGTGATCAGAGTAGTAGCTATACCACAACTGTCAATTCGGATACGGTTTGATGAAAGTATTCCAATCTATTTGAACTGGGTAGATTCTCAGTTGGTTGTCCATCGTGTCCATTTGAAGGTTCCTATAATGCTCTTGTTTTTGCGGCATGATATTAGTATCTTACCAAAATCGCTTATTCAACATCCAGTAATCTCTTTTTCAAATCTTTGACTTTTGCCATTTCAATTTCTGTTAAAATCCGTGTTTCGCCTATCAAAGTTTACATTTTTGCCTATCAAGGAAGTCAATAGTTTTGTTGTGTATTTGAATATCAATGTGATGCCATAATACACACTATACAAGACCAAAAGTTGTTGACACCTTGTTGATGCTCATTTTCTTAATAGGGTAACAAAGGTATTGTGCACTGTGTTATCCCTGAAAAGGTGGCCATCACTTCATATATGAATTATTCCCACAATGCGACACTTCGATTAGAAACCATGGCTGACCAATAATTGGTGACACATACTTTCAGGATTGGGCACGGAGAGTTTTTCTTTAGTTTTTGCCCTTGAAGGCGGACAGTGCAGTGTTTATGAATGTATGCAACCAGTTGTTAGTTAGATCAGCAAAGATTCAAAGCCAAATTTGAAAACGCTCTGTTTATGCTCATTTTCAGAATGGGGCATTGATGGCGTTTCTCCCTCTTTTGTCTATTAAAGCAGGCAATAAATTCATTATCTATAATGACTATAATGTCACTTTTTAATTACCTTACTTGCAAGACCAAAAATGGTTGACACTCTGTTGCCACTCATTTTCAGGATGGGGCATAAAGCATGTCACTTCTGTGTATGCCACGAAAGGTTGCCAATATTTCATGCATGGATGTCTGCAATGACTTGGATATTGAATTACCCAAGATACAATACTGAAAATCATTGATGCCCCGTTGATGCTCAATCTCATAATGGGGCACTGACCGTGTCGCTCACTCTTTTGCTTACAATGGGTGCCAATATGTTGGTTATGCATAATTGCAACCAAATTACTATTCACGTACTGTAGCTACAAAACCAAAAATCCTTGATGCTCTATTGATGCTCATTATAATGTATTGTCTATTCAAATCTGCTGCCATTGATAATTGTATTCTTAATGATTTGAACTCATTGGTTACCATTCTGACTGCCTGAGACTCGGATCTGTGGCAAAGTGGAACCCTATAATATTTTTTGCCAAATTTGCACTCATTCTATGAAACTTCATATATCTTGCTGAATGATACATCACATCTGCGATACAGCTGTATATCAACCAATAGTCACATACGACTGCTTCCCATTTTCGGATGATATATCTCCAAATAATATTCTTGGTCAAGCAATAACAAGAACATGGTGAAACATATCAATGCATTCTATTTTGCATTTTCCTGATTCAGATATTCTTCTTTGTTTCAATTGCATTGAACGTCACCAACCACATTTCACCGATGTCCTTTGACTTCTCTGTAGGCCGAATCAATCCGGATACATTTGGTGTGGCCCTCACAGCCCACAGCTTTGGCTTTTCTTTATTCTCCATGCCATTGTCCGGCCCCATGTCAGATTCAACGTCTGCCTCCCAAATCTCTTCGCTGTCAATTCGATTATCCTAGGCCCCATGCCAGTTGAGCCAATGTTCTGCGTCCGAAATGATTTCAGGGCCACTATCCTGATCACTGCTCACAGGATGACGGTCGATTCTTGTGATTCAGTGGCCATTTGACACTTTAGTTTGTCCTTCCAGGAGGTGCTCTCCACACAAAGCTGGTGAGAATGAAGATCTATCCGACAACGTAAACGTAGCTGCACAATCATGTTGAAACAGCGACCTACATGGTTTGACAATTTCCTTCACTATCAGCAATGTAACCAATTGCTGTTCTCTGCCTGTTTTGAGTATGTGATTCCTCCTGTGTAGCACGTAGGTTTTGGCTGACTTGCCACATATCCAAAAAGTCATGGGCCTTGGCCATTGTGTGCAATGACCTTTCCTCAGCATCTCTCTTCATTTCCTCAGCATTTTCATATTTCGGTGTGTCCAATACTTGGTCATCACTAACAAATATCCTGGTATTGGCCAAAGCCAACTACCATACAACAACCATGTCATGAAGGGTCTTGCTTGTTGTTTTTGACTGCCTCCAGCTAATAACATCTGGCAAAAAGGAAAAACTCACCACCACTCCGAGAGTATGGGGTATAATAGTGAGTATGGCATTTGCGACATTTGACAGATCGGTCTACTTTGACTGCACATCCTCTTGTTGGCGACACGTGTCAGTCATATCCAGTATCCAGAATGTGCGGCTAATCTCCATTCGGTCGCGGTGGTAATCATTTAGATTCGGATCAGCTTGCCCGCATATAATTGGTGATTGAGACGGTGAATTGAACAAGTGCCTGGCACTGATCAATAGGTGTTGAACGATATCGCTTAGTCCAGGTGTTATCTCAGCCACATTTTTGCACAGTAAGAATTCTTTATGATGACCAGACACATCATACAGATGAAACAATGATTGACCAAATACATAAGCCATTCCGGAGGGGATGCTATTATTGCTTGGTAAACCTTTGGGTTCAATGACTGTCAGATGTCTACGTTTGCCAAACTATTCATTCTCAGCATACTTCAGAAATACTTGCTGGTATTGGGTACGATACAAAGTGTTCTGCTCAGGATTAATATCCATTCCCTTGTCATGCTTCCGAAATGATTCTAAATTGGGAAAAGAATCGATTTTAGGTGCTGAAATGTATAGCATACCTGTGGTTGGAATCACTTGGACATAATCTTGGGACATCTTCAGTCACGTTAACTTCACATCGAAGAGCAAATCTTCCATATTTTGAGTCCTCTTCTTTGTGAAAGCTTGCATAGTGGCATCCATATGATCCAACATGTCATTGTAGACTGTAATAAGGTGATGCAAAGTAACCGTATGCTTCATCAACATTCTCAGGGTCCAGTATTGGAACGGTCTTAAAAAATCCACAACATAGATGACAATTGTCCATTTATTCTGTGTAGTGAAGAGTGGCCGGTAGTCACTGTATGGTGGATGCTGGAGTCAGATGCAGGTGAAGACTTGTAAATGGTAGGCTCACTCAAGCAACTCCAGTGTCGAATTCCAAAGTGACTTCACATCCCTGATCTGTACCACCGTGATGCGGATTTTACCTTGTTGACAGTCAATAAGCTCGTTTTGACAACCCAGTGTCAGTGTAAACAATAGAGCAAGTAATCTGTTCTAGAACAAGCATATTCTCAGCATGTTCAAAAGATCTTGAAATATGTACTTTCTCAATTATCTTTGCTAAACCTGGTCTCATGGCCAACACCTTGTTGATTCTAGCATTGCCCTCTATTCGAAGTGTTTGACTCTTCCCAATGCCCACACTTTCATTCTCCAAATTGCTGATTGCGCTCATGGGCTTCCAAAGACTTGGCGCGGCCTTTCACACTGAGACTGCTTATGAATGGCCCTACAGCCAGCCGTATGAAATGTGCCATGCATGGTGTATGGGTGCTCAATGCAGGTCACTCGATTCCAGAGGCCTTAAGTGTTGATTGAAGCTTACAAGTCATCGAGTAATATGAGGAAGCATGACCAGTTGACATTGCAGGTAAATGGCAGTCGGTATGCTCAACATGATCAACATCTTCCTCCAAATGTATGACTAGCCTTCCTCCAGTATGTTGGCAATAGACCAGTCATCGTTAATTAGCTTTCGAACAAGGTGAAGAATATGCCATTCACCTCATCAACAGCAAGTTGTACTTCCCGCAATCCCCAATTTCCATCCAGATAGTATGCAAGGACAGTTGTTATTGCTCGTTGGTTTATTGATGTGCACCTGTCCGAAGCTGAACTAATGATATTGTGTGGTGGTAATTGCTCCATAATTGAATCCGCTGCCAGGGGGTACTCCATCCAGCAAATGTTGCTAAGGGTGTGGGCGGACTGCAGCACTGGATCACCTCGTAATGCTGTATTTGATCATTGTAGCACGAGGATTGATATAGTATTTCATCAAATATGACCCAAAACACATCCTAACATGAGGTAGTGATTCCTCGTATCTTGGGTAAATTTGGAAGTTACAAAGGCCTTAGCTGCCAGTTTGGACCATGTGTCAGTCTAGTGAGTTAATGTGAATCAATTCTGAATGGTGAGTATGAATGTCTTTTGCAAGCTTACAATGGTAATTCGTCCACTTCCTTGTCTCTTTGCAATGGCCAAATCTGGTTCAGCCACCTTTGAGCAGCTTGATTCAGTAACTTCCGACTCAGTTAATTGGTTCAACTTTTCGATATAAGGTTTTGACAGTAAGTGTATCCCGATTGAGCTGGTCCCATGATCTGATAAATGGCTTGGACCTTGATGACATATAACACATATGATTTGAAGACTGCCGGTCTCCTGAATTCTGCGGTGCGAATAAAGTCGCCACAAAGGAGCGTTTCTGGAAACATTCCAAGCAATGGGTCATTTTGAACCTAGATTCATTGAAGTACACCAAGCATGGATGATATTGTGTAAAGTAATGTCACCTCTATCGCTAATACCGAAATGTTGCGTTTTGAAAGAGATTATAACCTCTAGCAATGAAGAATTTGAACATTTTGAATCCCATATCGTGGTAGGAATTTGAAAGGTGTGTAATCGTACTCGCGATACAGTGAAACTTTACATTAGACTAATGTGGACAGTGGGTTCTTTGGTATTCACTCTATAACTTCATGCAATAAAGGTCAGATCGCTGAGACATCGCACGCATATTCCTGAAGCTGTATTCAGGGACATATTGAAAAGACTGACCTTGTAAAACTCAATTTAGACACAAGACAATGCAGTTCATTGCAGGGTAGCGATTTCAGCCCCTACGAAAACTGTTCACACTCCATGGATGCTCATTTGTAGAGGACAGACGCAATACCATCAGTAGCATTATTGCCCATAATGGCAGTCGATGGGTTGAATATTTGTCATCACCATTCCATTGCCCTTAGATCATCCAAGATGCAAGACAGAAAGTCTCTGACGCTCTGTTGACGCTTATTATTAGGAGGGGGCAGCGATATTGTCTGTAGTATTTTGGTGCATAAAATCAGCGGATAGATTGATTGTGGGTTAATGCTATCACATAGCTTGTCGAGTATCCATAATCCAACTCCCACTATGGTGCACAGTCCATTGACATTCATTGTTATAAGGTGGTAGCAATATTGTCCGTAACATTTTTGCCCACAAAGACGGTAAATACTATGATTATGGGTTGATGTGGTTGCATTTCCCTTCGATTATCCAAGATGCAATTCTACAAGTTGTTAACGCTTCATATAAGCTCATTTCTAGGAGGTGGTCGCGATATAGTTAATACGTTTTTCCCCATACAGGTGGCCAATGCTTCAATTATAGCTTAATGTCATTGCACAGCTCTTTGATAATCCAATATGCAAGAACAAATATCATTCGCACTCCTTTCACGCTTATTTTTACGAAAGGGTAGCGATGTCGTTATTAATATTTTTGGCTGTAAAGGCCGCCAATACTTTGATTATGTGTCACAGTGAGCAAGTTGTTTTTTGATTATCAGACCCACAACACCACAATTTGTTGAAGCATCGTTGACGGTTATTTGGAGGATGGGGCAACGAGTATATCACATTCGATTTTATATACAAAAATGGCCAATATGATCACTTTGGAAGAATGTTACTATGCAGCACTTACATTGCCAAAAATGTAAGATCAAAAATTGTTGACGCTGCATTGACGCTCACCTGAATGACATACTTTCAGTCATTGGATGCTCAACAATCATATGCAAAAATGCATTCAGTCATTATTGGCAGCCAATATATCATTTCTATATGTCAAGATTTGCATTCAAAAGTTTTCAGGCCTCTCAATTTCTAATCCACCACTAGATACAATATCTGAGCAATAAATCATGTTGCTCTATCACCTTACTACGCTTTTGGATGGAAGTTAACCGCATGTAGATCCATACACTAATTTTGATATATGTCGCCTGACTTCCTCCATATTCCTGATCTAGCTCATTCTCTGAGATTTCCATGACCAACCCAGACAAATTATTCAAAATCTCGACCATCTGCACCAGGTCTGAACCATGTGTTGTGCAGTCGGATGCATACATGAATGCTGTATGATGTTTGTCATTCATCCTGGACCGCATTGCACTGTGACTGCTCCATGTATAACTCGTATGACATCTTAGACTTGGATGATGTGAGTGAGATTGTTGTGTCTGAATAACTTTTACCTTTCAGACTTAACAGTAACAAGCAAGACCATACTTTGCTCATTGGTTGTTGATCAGTGTGAATTGGAGTCTGGTACTTTGACATCGCCCATTTGACCCGTACATATACACAGGTGAAATATCGCGTCTCACAATATCGTAACTGAAATCAAGAAAACTCCAACAGGTAGGAAAATAGGTACCAACATCGCTTTTTGAAGAAATACATTGTCAAAAATTACAATTTGCCAATTCACTCCCCTGTTGATGCAGGAGCTGTGACCATTTCTTTGTCCAAATCCGATTTCTACATGGTATTTACCTAGGGACATGATGTGCTGCAGAAGAACCTTATGGTTTGAACAGAATTTGATATCTCAATTGGTGATGAATCAGGTGCTGCGATGGGCTGGAAAGACGCAATTCTGTGCTGTGTCTGGGGTTTCCGGGATTTTAACCTCATATGACCACTACCTGGTCGACAAGTCACTTGCTGTATTTGCGATTTTCCCGGGATGCTATCAAGAGCCACTATAGGCTCACCATATGTTAGCTGTGCAGAGAAGACAGCATCATCTTCTGTTTGTGGTTGAACAACATCTGGAACCTTCAATTCAGTCTTGCAGTAATTCTTTTCTATCTCATGGATGTAATTGGCTGTGTCACCCCAGTCTGGTTGGGTGAATTCATCAAACTTCATCTGCTTTCTCTGTAAATACGTCATACGATGCTCTACCATTTTGGAGTTTCTGCCCAGCACCCAGCTGGTTTCAACTTCATAGCTCAGGTTGCAAAGCGCTGTATCTTCTTCAGCATCATCCTCGTCTTCACCATCTTCCCCATTGTCAGATGTTGTACAATCACTCAGACTATCTCCATTGGGGTTCAACATCTCCTCAAGTGTTGTTTCAGGCTTTCTGGATGTCAATTGCGCCTTTCCAGTATTTCTCATATCTTCCTGGTCCTGCTGAATTACTGTCTCTGGGTGTTTAACTCGTTTTCTTGCAATATTGGGCTCCCTATCCACGGAATCCTCAATCCATTTGTGCATCGCTTGATAGGGTAGAAGATGTGGTTCTTATCATTTCTCCACCGTGAGCTTCTTCTGGATCAAAAGCTGGGCAATGGTCCGAGGGCTCGGATGCTTTCTGCTTCCAAGCCGCTCTGTCACGCATTTGGTTGATGCCATCATTGGGTGAGGTAGTTCGTTGATTTGGCATATTTGCCCACCGGTAGTGGCCAAATCTTCTTTTTCGCAGCATTAATGATTGTCTTCTGTGTTGACATGGTTGATAAGTGACATGTTGGATGTTACAAGATATGGACCACATGGAGGTAAGCTGCATCTGTTATGTCGAGGTTAGTACGCTTTAGCAACTTGAACAAAGTAAAATCTGAGTTATAACTGTCACTACATTGGGAATACCAATGTTAACCGTACAACCTAACATGATGTTTAGTGTCTGTCTCATGTACAATCCCAGGGATTTCTTGAGACAAACATCAGCAGACATCTTTTCTCTTGAAGGGTGTGCTATTAGAATGTCACAAACATAAGATTTCGGCAGTCATTCGCATCAATTTATCGCTGTAAACCCACACTAAACATTCAACCTACATGGTGGAAAATACAGGACGGTTGAAATCCCATGCAACCAGCAGCTGTATGCAGCAAGATTTATCTTTAGTAGAACGTGCTCTTTGGCTGTTATGCATTCCATGTTGGCTTGAAGCTAACTATATCTTCCTCAGGACTTCCCACTTCTTGCCATTAACATCTTCCTCTTCACTTCGACTGCAGCAAATGATGACTCTACAACTACCTCAGGATGGTATAGGCGGATCAGGATCGAACACAATGATGGGTGCGTCATCCAATATGCCAAACAGTATAGCCAACAACAATGCAGACACCACTTGGTCCACCAGGATGCTGCAAATGCAGCCACTGAACTTATGACCCTGGACCAATATTTGACAATTGTCAGTTAAACCGGAAACAGCAATAATCAGAGGCAGCACCCAATTGAATGTAACGATATCTGTATCGAGGTTGATGGCCTTCAACAAATGACATAAAATATGTCTGGTGTTTATTGTGAGCTCTGTGACGAATGAATTGCTGCGAGTGATCGGAAACCACCATCATCAACCATGACTTTTGAGTGTACAGTCTGCAAAATTGCACATCATGATGCTGTCAGATCTGGGATATTCAAGTGCGAATTTTGTAATAAGAGTCCCCAAGAGTACATAAAATAGACTTTACCCACCTTAGAAGATTCTAACGATGGGCATATAGGAGAGATAATAGCCGAATCGCATATGTAGAAACAGCAACCATTTTCTTGTAGGTATTCAACATGTCTACTACTATGGCAAGAAATGGAGGTCAGGTGCAGCTAGAACAGTCCAACTTGCACCTTGGCTTGAATATGGCAAACATGGCCAAGGGAGGGTTATCACATGTCACAATAGAGAAGACCCGATGTTTCATCAATAATCCTTAGGACAAAGTCGAATAAGAGATAATTGGGGGTGTTCAGTGTTTTGGGCATAATGTTGTGATGGCCACCATGGAAAGATACCTGGCGATGGTTCAGGGAAATTAAATGGATGGCTGCCTTCCATGCCAATATGGCACAGCACTGAATCCCCAGATACGCTGTAGGTGCAAAGCCATGGATGCATCTCCACCGGACCAACTCAGGCAGCCAATACCAGAACTGACACCACATCTGCCCGGAACACCACCAGTGCCGCCTGCGCACAGTGAGGGAGTTCGTGGTTCTGAAATAGAAGCTGTTCCACCCGGATATGTGTATATGGATACTCCTGGTCCTCGCATTCAGTTTTTCCATCTTGAACCCCATGCCAAGAATTGCAAGCGTGATAAAGGCTTTGATACAGATTTGCTGACTAAAGAAGGGATGTTCACTGGTTAGTACACTATCTGCTGTGTGGCAATGCAGCTGACATCCATGTTGCAGATGATGGCAGCATATTGACCGAACCTGATAGTGAAGATGAGCATGGATAGAGTGGCACATGATATTTGAGACTATTATTATTGACAATTAGTGGACACAGTATAGTATATTTTAAACAATATATTGGTATGTATTATTAAAGAACTATGTAGTGATGAAGGAGAAAGTAAATGAAGATGGTATAAAGACTGCCAAAATACGATCAATGATATACTATGCCACATGTCATGATAACATATTATGGATGCACCCACAGCAAAATGAGAATGAACAGAGCATCAATAATTGTTGGTTTTGTATCTTGGGTCATCTGAGTGGCAATGGGTTGCCACCAGGCATATATGAGGTACTGGCTGGTTTTGTAGGCGAAAGAGAGAGCAACACGCTTCCTACCCATTTCTGAAAATGAGTGATATCAGTGCGTCAAAAAATGTTGGTCTTGTAAGTCTGCTAATTCCAAAGTTATTCAGTAGTTGCTAAACCTACACCTAGTATTGGTCGCATATATAGAAAGAAGAGGTAGCGACACACTCCCTGCCCCTTCATGACAATGGGCGTCAATAGAGCTTCACAAATTCTTGGTCTTTGATCATGGCTAATCACAGTGCTGTGTGTCAGTTATTGGCAATTTATGATATATTGACCGGTTTTCTAGCCTGAAATGCTCATGCACCCAAAGTTGTAGCATTGAAAATAAAATAAGTTGTTACTGTCTGGGAGGCTGTCTCGGAAGTGTCACTTGCTTTTCAGCCTAGCGAGGCTGCCAACTGGTCCTTAATGGAGATCTGTAATGATGCACTAAGTAGAACTATCAAGATGGGATTTGCAAAATCGTTCCAGTTCAGTTGACGCTCAGTTTCGAGCTGCAGCAGGGAGCATGTAGCCTTCTTGTTTGCCTACAATGGAGGCCAGCACCTCATTTATGACTGTCTGCAACCAATTGCCACTCACATTAGGCAGTATGCAAGCACAAAAATTGTGGATGCTGCTTCGATGCTCATTTCCAGGATTGGGTAGGGACCGTGTCTCTCCTGTATTTGATTAGAAAGACGGCTAACACATTCCACAAAGACAATAATTTACCATTGTTGAGATTATGTGATTCATAGTAGGATATATGAATGCGACCATAAATAGAACAACTCAAAAGGCAGACCCAGAGAAAGGTAGCAATGGGTCTAGCCAACTCGGGAAAACCCGTGTATTGACAGTTTTGGGCCTGGGTTTGGACAACAATGAAGCAACATGTCGGGTCTTTGTATAGGTCTGGAACTGAACAAAGCCGTTTTTGCAATTCATACCTGGACCGCTGGCAGGTTACCCAGATCCATTGCTAACACTTACTATTAGTTGAAAACAGTATTCTGTTACTGAGAACAATAAGCTCTAGCAGCAATCTACAGTCAGAATATCAGCAGCTAAGAACATCTTAACATATCATTATGAATTGGACTACACTTGCATTCTTGGCTTTCTACTGACTTGGAAAGATAGTCTACTAACCAAGTAACAACTCATATGCGCATCATTTAACAAAGAGTATCAACAACAGCATCCAGTCATAGTGTTGCTGTATTAGGGGATATCTAGCTTTATTACACAATTGTTGATAGGTTTTCCATGCACTATCAGGTATTACACATTACCTAAATCATAGAAACTGAAGCCAAACCCGATTATTGTCTCAAGAATAGCTGTATGCCATATGGGAAGTGTGAGAACATTGTATACGACCGTTACTTGGCTCCTAATTGGTACAGTGAATAGCATGCTCCTGTTGAGGGGAACAAAACTTTGAGTCATGGAAATAATGACAAAACTAGAGAAGATAGATTCTAATAGACAGCGGTACTATAATTAATAAATAGTGTATTTGTTATTGAGATCATAGTACCTCTGTAATAAGATAAGATTTTTTGAGTGCATTGCTTTTCATGAATGGTCAAGATTGTGATTAATGCTATTGTTCTTTTATCTAGCACAGTAATAATGGTTCCATCATTGTCGTTTGTGGATTGGTTATTGTTGAGGATACTTCATTGAAAGAGAAGTACAAGTGGATAACTCCAGAATTTGAGCAAATTGCAAGTTGCCTGCTGGTTGTTATAACTCTCATAATAGTAGACAATCAATGGACAGGACACATTTTAGGTAAAGAAAGTTCATAAGAATACTGGTAACAGGCTGATTCCAGGTATCTGCTTTGCCAAGAAGATTATGAATCTGTGATAATGTTTTGGAGCTACTCTTCACTACCTCTTACACACCTGTCAATGGCACAACACATTGGCAGTGCCACAGAGGAGTTTGACCTGCACAGGTAAGGTCATAGCACTGAGTACTGCAGGATATGTAATGGTGAATGGTGACAGATTACCTGCAGTAACCCAGAGCGTCCGATTGTGGTGCCATGATGACATGAAATTGATGTTGGAGAACGAAGAACAATTCAACCTACTCTGAGATGAGGCAAAGCCAGAGAAAGCTGAACAAGAAATTTGAGTATTTCTTATAGGACAAAATGAACAGAACTGTGTCAAGCAGCCACAAGCGATGACAGTCCAACAGGTGGTACATCACTTGGATGTATGCAATGAACAGAAAGAAGTATCCAAAATAGAGTTCAATATAGTGAAGTACAGTCTCCAAATCCTGGATGGCTCACTTTGGACAGAGTATACAACAGCCAATGGAGAAGTCTTATGACTTAAGGCAGAAATGTGCATTAAACCAGTAGTATTGGAGAAAAGAAGACCAAGGACTAATATTGTTGACACATATGATATTACTATTGTAGAAGAAGCATCACAAGTATTTGAAGAAATATATGACCAAATCAATCATATAATCAAGAACACTAGCAACAGTATCTTATCATCATTTGCCTCAAACAGTCTGATAACAAATGTTGTATGGTGGCATGTGCTCGAGTAGTTGAGTGTGAGCGGGAATATTCGAAGGTGTCTATTGTATCATGCAACAAGACATGTCGCATCGACATATGGTCGATCGATGACTAATGGTGCTAACTGCAAAAGAGGCAAGTTACATCATAGTCCTTGGCATAGTGATATCCATACTTCCAATCAGCTGAACACTCCTCCAGGACAGCTATCACGTCCGTTTCAAACAAAAAACAGTACACTAAAGAGAAGAGGAGCCAATCAAACAACGTGGATCTCCTCCAAACAAACGTGCCCAATCAATTTACTTTCCGACGCCATTCCCGATGCCATTTCCAATTCCAGTCCCGAGTCCATTTCCGAGCGTTCCGAGGCCATTTCCAAGGCCATTTCCAAGGCCATTGCCGAGTCCAATTCCTATCATTCCAATTGCAGCACACTGCTTCAAGAAGGCAGGCTTCGGCAGTGGCTTTGTGAAGCAGTTGCCGAGCATCTCAGCAGTCGGTACGTAGCTCAAGTCAATCTCTCTGTCTCTAGCCATGTCTGCAGCAAGATAGTACTTGGTCGCAATGTGTGCAACAGCAGTTCCGCGGTAGATTCTGTTCTTGCTACTCGCGATCAGTGACTGTGAATCAGAGAACACGTGAGGGATGGTTGGGATGCCGAGCTCGTTCAAGAGATGCGAGATCTGTGTGAGGCTCATGCAGCCTACTCCAAAGGCATAGTATTCAGCATCGGTCGTGGACTGGGCAGTCGACATCTGCTTTCTCGATCTCCAGTTGATCGCTCCTCCGAAGGTGATCACCAGTCCACTTGTCCATTTATTGTCATCCGGGCATCCAGTGTAGTCCGAATCGACATAACATCCAAGTGCGCCTTCTCCATCTCCTCCGGGTGCTCTTTCTCCAAGTACTGCTCCGAGTGCTGCCCCGAGTGCTGCTCCGAGTGCTGCTCCGAGTGCTGCTCCGAGTGCTGCTCCGAAACGCAGTCGCCAGTCCTTCGTGCCGTTGAGGTACCGAAACACGCGCTTGAGAGCTACCATATGCTCATTGCTCGGGTTGTGATTGTACCGGCTGAGGACTCCGATGGCATATGTGATATCGGGCCGAGTAGCGTTCATCGTGTATATGAGGCTTCCGATCATCGATTGGTATATGGTCGGATCGCAGGCTTCTTCGTCGGGCTTCCTCTTGTGAAGCTTCATCGCCACTGGCTTGGCAACTGGTCTGGACTCGTCCATTCTGAACTTCGCGAAGATCGTCCGAATGTAGCTTTACTGATTGATGTCGATCATGTGATGCTCCCGATTGCGTTTGATATTCATGCCGGGATAGATGGAGACACTCCCGAAATCATGCATCCGGAACCTCTTCTTCATCTGATCCTTGATCTGCCTAATCAAGCCCTCGTTAGCAATGATGAGGAGATCATCAACTTACAGAATGACTGCAGCGACAACTGCGCCTTGATCCTCAAGCACAAACAGTCGTCCGTCGACACGTAATGCCACGAATCCAATCGAGATCACGAAGTCTTTGAAAGTGCCGTACCAAACGTGCGAAGACTGTTTCAGGCCATAAAGAGACATTCTCAAGCGGAGTACCATCTTCCGCAAAGTCTTTGACCTTGGATTGTTGTATCGGCTCCCAAAGACCAAACGAAAGTATCCCTGCGGCGGGTGCATATAGATCTCTTCCTCCAAATCAACTCCCAAGAAAGCCGTGCATACGTCCATTCGATGGATCTCGAGATTGTAATTGGCGGTGATGGAGAGTGCCAACCTGACGTGGCGCAAGCGAGCAGTCGGTACATACGTAGCCTGGCAGTCGATGCCTTCGATTTGTTGATTTCTTCCACAGACAAGCCTGGCCTTGAACCGCTGCACATTGCCTGCTCCATCGCGCTTGATCTTGAATACCCAGTGACTTGGCAAAGCCTTTCTACCTTCCGGAAGCTCCACGAAATCTCCAAAGACTTGATGCTGACCAATTGCATCTAACAGTTCTTTCATCGCCGTATCCCATTTGTCGGCGAGCGGAGACTCAGTTGCTGCTTTATAAGACTTTGGATCGTTGATGCCATCCTCATGATCGTCGGAGATCGCAGCTGCGGCGTAGATGGGAATTATATCCTCGAATTCCTCATCTTCTAGAGCCAATTGTACAGACTCTGCCAACGTATCGTTCCCAGAGCGGTTCCGGCGACTGCCTTCCGCCGGTGGCTTCCATGCATCTCCAGGTGACGTCTCAAGGCTAGGCAATTCTCTTGACTTCTTCTTCGGCTTCGGAGGATCCGGAGGTGAATCGTCGTCCAATGGCTCCTCCGTTTGACGTTCGGTTGGTTGCTTCTCTGTGGGTTGGGGTTCCTCGATAACATCTCTGTAGAAGTGCTCGTTCAAGATCGCTTCGTCTGCAGCATTCGGTGCGGTGTACCGCTTCCCTTCTCTGAATACCACATCTCGGGAGCGGTGAAGCGTCGTGACCAATGGGTTGTATACGAAGTACTGCTTAGTCGATATGCTGTGCCCAATGAATATGCCGGAAGTGGCTCTGTAATCCAGCTTCCTTCGTTTCTCTTTCGGAATGTGGACGAAAGCCAAGCATCCGAACACACGGAGATGCTTCAACGATGGCTTTCTCCCATGCCAGGCCTCAGACAGAGTCTTGTTGACTACCGATCGCGTCAGAATGCGGTTCGTGAGATAGACCGCCACTGAGACTGCAAATGCCCAGTACTTTTTCGAAAGTCCGGCATCGTCCAGCATGCATGGTACGTGCTCCATGATCGTGCGGTTCGCCCGTTCGACAACTCCATTAGACTGAGGAGTGTAGGGCGTAGTCATTTCCTTTAAGATCCCTTCTGATTTTAGGTATTCTGCGAATTTCTGGGAGGTATACTCACCGCCTCCATCAGTACGAAATCACTCCACTTGCTTGCCTGACTCCTTTTCTCTAAGAGCCTTCCATTCTTTGAATTTCTCAAGGGCTTCTGACATGTACTTCAATATGTACTCATCTGTATGCCTCGTGGCGTCGTCGATGAAGAGCAGCATATATTGACCTCCTCCTATGGCTGTGCCCAGGGGACCGTATATGCCCGACTGCACGAGCTGCAGAGGCTCAGTGGCACGGGAGGTTGTGGGAGTAAAGGGCTTTCGAGCTAATTTGCACTTGATGCAGCTCTCGCAATCGCACTTGCCGGTCATTCTCGGAGCATCAGTGACGACCTTCGGCAAGATCTCCAAAGCTTTCAGACCGACTTGTGCCAGGCGGCGGTGCCATAACATCCGCCTCGCTGCATCGTGCCGGGATGCATGCCCAGTCGTCTTAAGTGCCAGCAGGCAGCTGTCGTTGATATCGGTGTATTCGGTCAATTCCGGAGCTCGATCCAGAACGAATAGCCCATCGACCTGAGGTGCAGTGGCAATCAACTTGCCATGGCAATTGTAGAGATTGAGACCGTAGTGATTCACCGGTTCGACTTTGACATCCTTGTCCATGATCTGAGACTGTGAGATGAGGTTGAATGACCCCGGCAAATGCACGGCTTCTTGGAGTATGATCGTGACCGTCTTTCCATATGGCAGCTGGCAAGTCATCTTAACACTTCCATATCCGGATGCAAACGATGTGACCCCATTGTATCCCTTCACCTTCTTCGTATTCGGTGGATATTCGGTGTAGGTGATGAACATTGATCGACGGCTGGAGATGTGAGTTGTGCATCCGCAATCGATGAACCAATCACTGGATGAAGTATTTGAGCTAGCCACCATCCAATAGTTCTCGATCGAAGTAGTCTCAGTCGATGCTATTGCTGCAGTGTCGGCAGACTTTGGAGGATCGCCGCGTTGCTTGCTCAAGCAGTTGTCGGTGGTATACCCTCGCCGCTGGCAATGAAAGCATTTCCGGAAATCCTTCTCTTTCCTATCGTCCTTATTATCTCTCTTATCATCTCTCTTATCCCTCTTTGGACTTCTGCTGCCTTTACCGGCTTTACCGCCTTTGCACCCCTTCTATGCAAAGAGCAGAGCTTCTGGAGCGAGCCCATTCTCTCTCTTGATTGCAGCTTCCTTTTCGACGAGCTTGGTGACAATCTCATTCGGGCGTGGTGGTCATCGTGGCGTTTTTGTCCATCATGAGCTCCAGGAAGACTTTCCACTCGTCGTTCCTTGGGATACAGCGAAGCAGGTAGAAGATGTGTTCCTGCTCGCTCATCTTGGCGATTGTCTTTGCAGTGTCCGTATCGGCATCAGTGTCAGTGGTCGATGGTGCTGTCGGTCTTGCACAGAGATTGTAATCCTTAACCTTCCGATCGATCCGCGATGCGTAATTGTCGACATCTCCGCAGTCCTGTAGCTTGATGCTCCAAAGGTCTTCCCTAATCTCGGAGATGTTGAGCTTTAGCTTTGACTTGTTGGCTGATGCTAGCTTCTCCCAAAGCGTCTTCACATCGTCAACGACCGTATATTCCGGTTGTATCCTCGGTTCCATGCCGAGCAGGATAGTCGATCTGGCAACACCATGGCGATTCATCCAGTCTTTGAAAGCAGCCTTCTCTGTAGCGGTCGCGTTTGCTGCTGGCTCTTCCGGCTTGTCGTCGTATCCTTTGATGATACCATACACTTGCTTCTGCTCGAGAAGTAGGGCCATCTCGGTTGCCCATTGTGCTTAGTTCGTGCCATTGAACTTGATGATGGTGATCGTAGTCGAACTCATCTTGTATCGCAATCGTCAGTTATAGTAGTCTCTCGCACTCTACAGGTGACGTCCAGCGGCCGCTGTCAGAAGTATGGCGGGGTGCGCGGTAATTGCTTAGCTTGTGGAGACGCTTCTCCGTGACGATGACCTCCACTCGACAAACGAAAGTGGAAGTGTTGATTGTTGGTTCCGGTTTTAAACGCAAGGGCTCATAACCTGTTGTACGGTGGCGTGTGCTCGAGAATTCGTGTGTGCGCGGGCGTATGCGAAGGTGTCTATTGTATCGTGTAATGAGACATGTCGCATTGACATATGGTCGATCGATGACTAATGGTGCTAACTACAAAAGTGGCAAGTTACATCATAGTCCTTGGCATAGTGATATCCGTACTTCCAATCAGCTCAACAACAAAACACAGTGACTACTATCTGGTATGAAGGAGTACACAATGGTATTGCAACAATACAGTGGAACCTATGGAATCTCAAATGCAAAAGATACAAATTCAATAACATGTTAGGACTTATGTATAAGCTATGGATGGTACTCTGTACAACGCTTGGAATTCAATCATGGATTAATTGCTGTGATGGGCCAATACAAGCTTTTGGCAAATATATTACATTGACTAGCATCAGTAGTTCCAGAATATAGTTGAGTATACCTGTAATGGAGTCAGTTGTTTGAATACAATTATGGACCAAATAATAGTTGTATGAATACATAAAGTGGCAAAAGAGAGTCATCAATTGTGTAAGGCTTCATTAATTGCAGAATCAATGAAGATACTGAATTAAATGAAAGATATCATGGCAAGCAGAAAAGAAATACTAAATATGGGAACAAACGAAGTATAGATCCCAGACAATTCTCTGAATCATGAAGATTCCCTGCATATATCATTGCAGTATTTTGTCAAGGTGGCAATCAATCCATATGGTGAAAAAGTGGCGGTCACATTCTGAAGATGAAGAATAGCAGGTTGATTTCAATTACTCACTGCAAAAGATATGGAGGAAAGTTGAAGAATTCTTTTGACTGATGATCAATTACAATACACATATATATTGCACCATGTCCAAAACAGTTCTTTGAAAATAGATCAGCTATTTTCTGGATTGGAAGCATGATCGATTAGTAAACTTTAGCATGGCATACTTGTACACAAAAACAGACATTTGCTAAGAATAACTCAAGAATGAGGACTAGAATTGGGGGAACACAAAAAGCCCGATTTGGTAAAAGAAAGCCCCAGAAAAGGCACATGATAAACTCGAGGAGATAATTTATCACTGTTATATTCTGTGGACATTTTCAAGATTTCAAATACATAATTACAAAGTTTCATTAACTAGAAATGGCATTGAAGCAGCAGATGTACAAATGGCTATGTGCTATGAGTGTCGAATATTTGTATGCACTCAATTTGACCAGACAAATGGACACTGATATTACAAGCAAAATAACCAGAGCAGAATGGACCACTGTAAAATGGAATGCAGCTGGGCTGAATTTGGAAGCCAGGATACCTATGACAGTGGCAATACAGAAAACATTCTACCAACAACTGAATTGAACTCATGAGAAGAAAGTGAGTGATTCTTAACCAAAGCCCAACTTTAACATCACAATCAAAGAAAAAACCTTTATACCTAAGTTTCCCAAATCTGAAGGTAATACCATCACCTCACAGCTAAAGAATTTGATTCCTTGAAGTTGTCTTCCACACTGGTAGTATTTAAATATCAGACATACACTACACCAGCAAGCAGATAAGGAGGACAGGAATCGAGAGTTTACTCTGAGTGGAGAACATTGACTTCAGGAATCGCGCCTTTTCCAAAATGTAAAGATTACAAGAATATCAAGATAGAGGTATCAGGGTGAGAAAAAGAAGAAATAAATCTGGACATAGATGAAAGTAAAGCTAGAGAGCTTAGGGATAATGCTGAAGTGGAAGAGCATTGTTGTAACCAAGAGATTCACAATGCAGAAAGAGAATTAGGAAATAGGTTGGTATTCGAAGATGATTGTAGTTCATTGGATATTATGCCAATTGGGCTGGGATTCTAAACAGTACATGACAATTTCCGTGTAATTGTCATCTCAATAATGAAATACCTTCTTCTCCAAAGATTAACTGAAGGGCAAAACTGCTGGTTAGGATGGAAATTCATCTATAATATATTACCACCCTACTATAATATATTACCACCGTACTATATTAACTTCTCAATAATAATCCACTGTGGCTATACAATTGTTGAATGAATTGCAACTGTAAAATTGAAAGCTTTATAACATCTTTGAGAAAACAACATAAAATCCAATAGTTCAATACATCATGTTTTCTATACTGGTGGCCGAAATAATGGCAAGATTGAACAACTAACACCAATAGAGATCATGCAAAGAGCAATATATATGTTCTTTATAGATTCAAATGGAAAACTACAACCTATAGGATACATGCTACATCATAATAATATATCTTTTGTTATTTCCCGATCAGCTACTACCACTTACGGAATTCCAGCTGAGAAATGAATTTAACTAGACAGAGTTTTGGGTATCAAAAGACGATCAATACAATGGAATTGATGTCATATCAACGATTCTAATAACCCGATAGACTGTGTGTTTCGAGTAGACCCAATATGATACACTATGGATGATACAATACCAGGTTGCGATTTGAGAAAGAATCGAGCTGATGAGACAGTAAAAAGCCATTGTGATATCTCTCGTCCTGGAGATGAATGATTTGGGTATGGAGGAATTAAATCTGGATATACTCTTGAGTATGACAACTGCTTGGCACATTGCCCAGATGCAAACACTATAGGCATACCAATTGTTCAGAACCATTAGATGATTGACAGGGTATTGATTATTAATTCCGACTGATTTCTGTTGTTGCATTTGATGAAAGTACTTAATTTAATGTTGAATAATGGCAAAACAAATTGAGTTCAATTACAGCTATGAGAAAAACAACTCCCTATGACTCCAATTCATTATCTATACTAAGAACAGAAGTGTATTCTTGCGGAATTTATCCACAGGATAATCAGTGCATGAAAACTCTAGTGTCACATTACTCAAGTGGAAAGTCCACTTGTATTTGTATCCACAGGAACTGATAAATAATCATAATGGTGTATTAACCACAGTGATCTCTTTAGTCAGAGACGAAATGGGAAGACGACTTGACTGATAATCGATAAACTACCAAGCTGGATTAGAGAACCCGATTGTATTGCTATAAGCAACTGGTAAGCAGGTGGTTAGTGACAATATATGGCCTGAGAACTCAAGCAGCAAAAAGAGTTGCATACCAAGTTCAAATTGTATGAATCTATGGTTTTGCGTATTGAGCTTAGAACTTTACAGACAAACATTCAAATGGAGATAAACTACTCAGTGCAACAATTTTAAAGAAGTGATTTAGTAACAGAGACAAAGGGACATATTATTATGGACCAAGGAATGGTAGTAGTGATATATATTAATAAGATTTCAAGAGCTACAAAAGATTGCCAACAACAATATAACCAACAAGTGACAAAGGTTTTTATCATATTGTTGCAAAATAACATGCATCTGAAAATTGGCAAAGTTGTATTTGACAGCTAAGAAGTTGAATTCATGACATCTAACGACAACAGTAAAACATTATCAATGGACTCTGAATCAGCTAAAGAAATTGTGGATGGGCTAACATCAACAAGTCTGAAAGAGGAACAACAGCTATTGTATATTGTCTATCTTTATTGAAGACTTATTGTATATTATAAAATCAAAGTATCAGCAACACTAGATGAATTAATTAGAAATGGAAAGGATTTCGAAATTGCTGATACCTTGAAAGTAGCATTAATCACAGGTATATATTTTGATTCCACCCCAGAAATGTACCAATATTATAATACTTGCATTTTAATCACCTTGAGATGATAGGTACAAATGCCATGATGATAACATTTGCAGAAGTACTTTCTCCGTATATCTGGAATGTTCCAGTTCAGCTAGTCATCTTTGTTTTGGGAATCTAACATCCAGCTGAGCTTCACAATCATGATTATGATGAACAGATGTTAACAATAGTTTACTCACTTCTTGTCAGGTAATATACTCTTTGCGAGTGTGAAAATAATATTGCATTATATTCTAATAAGCAAAATTTATGGTATGTTATGGATACCCTTAATTGAATTTGGGATCGGTTAGGTTGGTAGGTATACATTTCAAATACAATTGTTTCATATTGTGTTGGAATCAATCACCACATATGAAAATCGATATACTCTCCCTGTATCCAGGGTAGACTTCGGGAACTGAAAGTGCTATAACTGTAAATCTTTACCCAGTTCAATGACCAGAACAAAGTTTCGAATATGGAGTAATGAAAACTGATAATATACATTTGCAACTGAACAATTCAGTAGCTCTAGAACCAGTCAATGTTCTTCCAAATTAATAACATACATCCAGACTAATGACATGCAAGTAGAGAAGTACAGAGTACTGTGGAATGACTAAGCGAACAAAGACAAAGTACTTGGGTATTACTTATTACAAAACAATTAATAGTATTTTGAATGATCAAGACTCTCATGACAGAGCATTCTGCAATTGATTGCAACGGCTGTAAATCATATAAAGGTTTCTGGAAATGTCTAAATAACGAGCAGGATGAAGTTAGTTCCAAATATCTTTGATTGGCCAAAAATTGAATAGTATTTACTATAATGCAGTAAGAAATGCAATAACGTTCCACAAAGAAAAGTGCCTTGACCTACACTATATGAACTACCACATCTCCTTGCATTGCCATGTACACTATTGAAATATAGATTTACCAAAGATTTCACAGACCTATGACAGTCTAACCAATGTAATGATATATTCGCACTACTAGCACAGTGAACAAATATAGCCCACTGCATTCCAATTCACAATCAGAATGTCCTCTGTACCAGCAAAAGAAAATTTTGAGAATCATTAAAAGTATCATTGATTTGCAAACCACATAGTATGAGATACAGATGAGATATTTCCAGAGCAAAACTATACTAACTGGTACAATATCCTCAGAATTAAACACACTATAACTACACCGGTCCATATTCAGTTAGACTGTCAAATGGTACAAAATGTTGCAGAAATGGGTGCCAATTGGACTACCTATTACAACTCCCAGCAGAACTGTTGTGCATTGATGCTTCTTTCTGCAGAATAAACATATACTATTTTGAAATATTAGTCGTCTACTCGTCGGTTAAACAAGTTATTGGACATGAACTAACCCTAACCGGTTAGTACGTGCCCAATAACTTGTTGAACCGACGAGTAGGATTTTCCCATTCTATGCTAACAATAGGTATGCCCCAACAATAAAATAGCCGCCTCTGATACACTTCAGGCATCGTGCTTCAACAATATATCGGTATCGTATGAAAGGAATTTGTAGTCAGCTGTTGGGACAATGGGAATTTGATGACAAAGTTGTGGAGAAATATTGTTAAAAAAAATTAAAAAAATCATGCTATTGACAATGGGATAATTACAAATGTGTAATGAATAGAATACATGCTCTCAAAAATGACACTGAATGTGACAAATTACAATGTATGAATTCTCCATGGCGAAATCCTTTAGCTAAAACAGACACGATTACTGATTGAAAACACTAAGAAATTGGAAAATCTATTTAATATTGAACATTGAATTGTGAGAATAACATTGTATCAATCTATCAGTAAGGGGGTTAGTATCAATTTAGGAAGACAATGCCAGCAGGACAATGCGCAACATATTAGCAAAGGATTTTTCTGATAGCATCATTTCATAGAATTTGTATTTACTTGAACGGAAAAAATATTTACACAAAACAAGAAATACCGAATATACAAATGTGCAATGACATTTATTTGGAGGATATTGAAGGTGCTGAGTTATGATAATTCATTAATCAAAACAAACATGTGATATGGCACAAAGTTAGGAAAACATTAATCCTGATATGATAGTTGAACAATTTTGTTATCACCGGTTGAAAGAATTTTGTTTTGCTATCTGAGTGGTGTGATTTATTTCATTTACTTTCTCAGACTGAAGTATCGGTTGGTAACTGGCTTGAGAGTGGCAGGCAGTATTGGGGAATCTCCCTTTACAGAAATAATGGTACTTAGTGACATGTATATGGGATATCAATGACAACATAATTGTGTTACTCAATGTATAACACATATTCATGACATCACTATGTTGACCAGTTGAGAAATCATTAGTGGGGTTGATCTGGTATCCCATGCCAAATGATTAGAGGCAGTCTGACTGGCCAGTAACAGATTCGAATATAGTACTGCAAACATGTAGCCCTACCCAGAATGCTTATGTAAGACATATCAGCTGTTCACATAATTATCAATAACACTTGCTATTTCTATCTAGTTGCACAACATACACTGAAGATGCAATCATGGAGAATTCAATGTGCAGCAAATAACATGCAATATATGAGCAGGAGGAATCTTTCAGCTGAGTCTTCTCAGATGCCAAATTGACTCAGGGCAGTTTCTGTGTATACAAAAGTAAAGATCCCACTCTAAAATGATTATGGGTATAATTGGTGTTGGCTGATATTTGGTGGCCTGAAGGGAACCTAGTCTAACTGTTGAACTGCTATGCATTGTGATGTCACAATCCCCATTGGCAGAGTATCAGTTAGTTTCGAATTAGTTCTCTCAATAATATACCAATCATTGTAATTGGTACATGAGGTATTAATTGTTTTGCAATAAGCACTGTTCCGCTGCTGACAAGCAGATAATCTGATTACCTCACATATCAAATCTGAAATGTTGGTTGAAATATTGATACGTTATTTTAGTGAGTTTTATATGTTGCAAAGGAGGTCACTACATGGAACAGTACCAGTTTAGTTGGACTCAGGCATGAATACAACAACCATATGGGATGAATAGCGATCGCAATTAGGAACTATTTGCAATGCATAATTACTCCAGATATCAAGGATCAAATAATTTCAATCTCAAAGCCAGAATATCTGAATAAGTCTCATCCTCCAAACTTCAATATGGGCAAATAACATTGTTCTGGCAATAGGAAGGTCAAGCTCTTGCAGCAATTCACCATTTGAATATTAGCAGTGAAAAACACCTTGAATTATTAATATGAATTCTTCTACACTTGATTTATTTTTCCCATACCTATACAACAAAAACCTTCAATAACCACGCAACAACTGTTATGCATATATTTTGGCAAAGAGTATTCAATACAGCATACAGTAATATCATTGCCATAAATGGAGATATTCATATTCTTATAACCATCTCTATAGGTTCACCATTACTCAACATGTATTTCACTGTGTCTGCGTTGCAGGAATCTGATACTGCATGGATTGTGATCTCTTTACCAGCACTTTGCAACGGAAGGAGATTGAGGAAATCACATTGGAGAGTGAGTTGACTCCTGATGTTTAAGATAGTATGTTTCATGTTGCTGTAGTTGCCAAGAAGTTGAGTATTCAAAAACACAAGAAACAATGAGATGATAGATTGTGATAAAATAGTAGTCTTAGAGTCATCAATATTGTATTTAGTTATTGGGATCCTAGTACGCTTGTAACAATGGAAATATCAGCTTGAAATAGTTATAATGGTCAAATCTGTTGCTTCATATCTCCTGGGTTGTACAGTACACAGGCTCTGGAAGTTTGTCAAAAACCACTGGTACTGGATATTTAATCCTATAGTGATAGATTATGAAGTGCCGCGAATTAACTGTAATGGTATTGTGGAAAACTTTTACTACAACATTCCATTACACTGTCAAAAAATTTCAAAGAATAATAGGGTAATGGCCAAGGTTTGTACTGAACATTGTTATTCATTTCTTATCATACTGAACAGTCAATAGAATCTATACCATGTATATTTTATCTCCTAATGGAATGGATTGTCCATTTATAACTGGACTCAATGGTGTCACTTTCTTCTTCTGATAAAATCTTTGATAATGCTGTATAAAATAATACTCAATTAAAAACTATACCAGTAGCTCGGCAATCATTCAATGCATGTGGGTGTAACATATTGTTGTGCATATTGAATGTGAGCAAAGTAAGTAAATGTTTTCCTTCCATTAATTCTTGGAAAATGTCCACCTTGCTACTTGATCATTGCTATGTCTCATAATATTACAAAATTCTTACAATAGAAACTTCCCTGGCAACTAAAGAGCAATGATACTTCAATTGGCCTTGTACTTTTATAATGTTCCAGAAGACTAACATATTGTACCAATTGTTACCACTTCTGCATCCATAACACTCCTTTGTTGTGTTTTCATCTTTATGATCCAGTATCCATCCCTGTAGTTAAACCCTCAGCAGTATACACATTTTGCAACTGTAACCCTCAGGGCATGTTTCTTTTAATGGCAACTGTCTTTAATCTATGGTGAGATATATAAATACTTGATCAATATTCCCTGTCCTAGTACCAGAAGAAGTCATTGCGTAGTGGTTCAAATAGAAGAGAGTTTGAGTGAAAGGCAAAGCATGTTTGTTCCTCCTGTAGTTACTGTCTTCTCCACTTCTTATTGTCACATCTGGTGTCTCATCTCTTGGTACATCAGAATATATCTTGGTAGTTCATTCTGAACTTCTGTAAGTCTGGTAAGTGTAGGTAGTTATACATGTTCTTCAAAAATCCAAATGTCTGTGTACACTGGAGGGCCAGTCGGTGTGAGATTAGTCTGTAGCTGACAACTTGATAGTCAATACATATCTGAGGGAATTGATTATTCAATTGTTTACTCTGACAGATGTTACCTTCCATACATGCTAATCGGTTGGCATCTATGCATGCTACTGGCATGATTTAAATTCAGTCTTCAAACTTCTGCGGATTAATCATATAATCTATGTATATGTGAGAAAGCATTTGTTGCAGGCAAACCCTGCTGAATATAATTGAAGGTATATGCCATGTTAAACTGCTTGTTACAAATGCTTCTTGCTCTGTACCACAATTTGATCCAATGTTTGACAATCAATCCTGTCAGCTGGACTCTGCCATTATCTGAATAAATTAGTGATGTAGGAATTTTTGGTTCTTTGCCCAACAGGGGAATAGTGTGTGCCACTCTGGCTGACAAATGCAATGAACTAAATAGTTGTGGGTTCCAATTCTTTGCTTAATCACGGAATGCCAGAAAATCAGTCATTTTATTAACGAATACATTCCGGTTTGTGAACAACAGTGGTTGGTTATCGAGCTTTGTTGGATATAGTCAAGTTGGTTTTGGTGCCTCGGAATTCTTTATTCATTGCCTGTTCCTTTCCATACCAGGTGAAGGATGTAATTCGGCGGCACTTGGTAATTTCCTGCTCCTGCCGAATAGTTTAAGCAGTATGGTTGCTGTTCAAATCAATGGTTGCAAGGTTAGACTACTGACTATGCTGGAGCCAAATTTACAACCAATCATTAAATTTGATTCAGAATTTTTCAAATCTTGTTGTATGTTGTTTAAGAGATATCATCAATTTGATCTGTCATGGTCACAGATCCACAGAATAGACAACCGAGGTTTGACATATGATCTTTCTAATCCCTTGTCAACTAATTAGTTTGGTTTTCCATTGTCAACTGTATAGTTCAATGTTGCATGGGATGGAATAAGTTGTCATTGAATAATTAGTAGAACTTCTCCCAATGTGACTTTTGGTATTTCAACTGTTGGCTGTCCAACTGCCATTTATGCTTTGCCAGACTAATGTCTCCCACACAATCAGATATATCTCTGGTTATAGTAAGTAAACTAATTACACTGCAATGTCAAATACTTTTCCCAATATTCTCTAAATATAGGATTGCTTATACTTATTCCAGAGCCTTCATTTGGTGCTTCTATCCAATAAAAATTCAAAGGAAAATAAGTGTCCAGTTTCTCTCAAAGGTTATATTCACAAGATATTTAAGATACTATAGGAATTGCATTTATACTTTCCCATATACTCCAAGTATCAGTACTGGACAATTAACGTGGGGTTTTATCACCCAAGAAATTAGCTGCTTTGAAAGATACTGCTTATATTATAGCTTCACATCTCCATAATGTAATTGCTGGTAGTACTGATTGTTATTAATTCTTACAGTCTGCAAGAAATGAGTAATATAATTATTAAAAAAATTGGTCCATATATAAGCCTGTCCTGGATATAGGTATTACACAACATCGCAAGGTTCAGTACAATATTTACCTGACATGGTGACTATGCACTCACACACTTTCATGTAGATTATATGAGGACTATCAAAGTAGTAACCTGCAATCATGAATACAGACAATATTTCCAACATTTCATAATTGGAAATGCAGAAGGTTGAATTGGATGTCAAGTAATACCACTTTGAGGACCACAGTGTGGTACTTCCCTCAGTTGCATTCAGTAAGAAGGGTGTAAGTACATAATGACACATTAGATATCCTGGAACATCAAATACCGTTTCTTTATAATCTAAAGGTCTATTTCTTCTTTACTGTAAAGGCACATACCCATGTATTACCTTAAATAAAGGTATATCAGTAGATACAGTTGCAACTGTGCATGTCATGATTGTAACATTGTATCAAGGTAAGTTAATGTAAAATTATCGCTGCAGATCTAATGCTTGTGGCAAGCAAAGTAAATCAAGCTGGTGTTACCCAGCCCTGGACGCGTCAAGTACAGCCATGCTGTTATATTGTCCCTCTCTGCCAGTGCAGATTACCTGGGCTGCAAAAACACATGCAAGAGTACATGTGGTCTTGCTACCATGAAAAACCTCATACATTTTTCAGGAATATATATATACTTCATTTGGTTAAAGATACTTTGTCGTTTTTAGCTACATAAACATTAAAACATCCTTCAGCGTCTACAAATCCTGAAAAGAAATGAATTCAATTAAAATCCTGTTCTACACAGGCAATTGTACGCACTGACATGTGCCCCAATGAATTGGTATCGTATGGTAGCCATGTGGCGGATCCAGCAAACCGGGAAACTCATCTGGAACTTAACATGGCTAGGAGGTGGTACAGGCTTGTGCCGATGCCATTTGTAGCGGGCTGAGATCAAAATGCATTATAGAAGAGATGAGAAAACAGGATGCAAAGTAACACCGTCCTCTAGTACTCCACTTCCAAAAATGTTGGAATCTGACTTCTGAATCTTGGACTCTTGACCTGTATGAAATGTTGGTCATTGTTAGAATTTGACACATTAATCTTGGTGCAATCACCAATAGTGGTAAAAGTCTTGTCTTGACACTTCAGCATCAATTGTTGCTTCCGGTCACTGCCCATCATCATTACCATCACAGCAGGACAAGAAATATAGAGTCATTCGAGTAACCAGTCATGCTGTCGCTACTATCATGGGTCTTTCCACTTGAGCATTCCAGTTTCGTCGACAACAACAGCACAGGCCGAGCTACTCAGTGATTGTTGTTGCTGCTTTGGCAGCTTCTGCAATCAGTATCACAGCAGTTACTAATAGTAAAGCATGTATAACCTCAAATCTATGTTGGAAGCTTCACATGAAATGGTCAGTAATTTTATATATGTTCCAGTGCATTGGCCCTCTCCAGACTCTCATGTATAGTTTTGTATGCCAGCCTCATCATTTCAGAACATCACTTGTAGCCACTTGCTATCGCATGGCGCCTGCTGGTTGTTACATTCATCATTCTTCAGTATCGGCCTAGCAGGATTCTATGTGTCCAGAATGGTCATTCAGCGTGCAGTTTGGCAAGCCATTGGGCAAATATCACGGTTGGTGCCTTCAGTAGGTAGGGCTCCAATACTCGTGTGATTGGATTCCAAAACTGAATTCTGCAATTATGATCTTAATTGGATGGCATTTGGTCAAAGTCTCTGGTGATGCTATTCCATAGATATCTTGGTATGTTGGAAGTCCATTTTGGGTCTCATTTGAACCTTCTTCAGTATACACCATCGGACTGATTCAGAAGAGATTGAATGAGTACGATTTTGTGGTCATCTGTCCAGTGCTTTTGCAGTTGCACTGATCATCCTCCAGCTGAGTACAGTTGTAGGTTTATAGGACATCTGCCCTATACTCGGTGCACTTATCATCTCCAATTGCTGGTTGTGCTCAATGGCTTTCCTCTGGGTATGCTTTCCACTTCTTTGCCAGATATACTTGCTGTTACTTGTCTGGGTATCCACACTATCATTTTCTAAGTTTGGTTGAAAGTGCATTTGAAGGTGTGCTGGTTGACTCTTCTGCATGAGCTTGTTAACTCTGCTAGTAATTACTTCTAAGGTATGCTCATCGAGTAATTTGCAGCCACAATTCTGTGCTGATAAGTATGGTCCATACTGCTTCCTTTAAGAACATCTGATATGGTCATCCACCATTTCTAAACCAGGGCACTAACAACAACCAAGTTATTGTGGCTGATTCAGGTACCATATCAGTTGGTTAGGCTTGATTCTGAAGTAGATTTGTAATTGCAGCTGTGTAACATGGAAGTGTCAAGAGTGAGTCAGAATCTCATTTGAAATTGTAACAGGGACAACCAGCTTCTTGGTCCATCCGCAAGGGTATTTGTGATCAGTTCTCCGGATGCACTTCTCCACTATTGCTTGCCTTCTCACTTAGTAAATGCATTTCATATTGCTTCATCCTAAAACTCCCAGTGTGGAAAATTAGCAACATAAGGGTTGTTGCAATAGCGGAACTGTCCTCCCCCTCTGTAATGATCATAGCATTGCCAAAGAAAACTGTCGTATAGCATCATGATGTGCGGTAGCAACATTACAGCTGTCTATCCCAGGAAGAGTGATGCTGAGTGCAGATTGTGATCAGCATTGCAATTTGGGCACGTAGGTGGATATTTCTGCATCTCTGAATAGTACTTTAAGTCATGTTCTAAGTAGTCCTCAGTATAGTACACGGCAGAGCCATGCCACCAGTACCCGATATACATGCATATCTGCCTTCCTTTGCAACTTCATAGTTCAATGCATTGATCATGATCTCATGAATCATACAACTTTGCCTGACCTCAAAATCATCACTACAGGGAATAATATTTAATATGACTTGTCTTCTGTGATTTGTCTGCTGAGATTTATCCGCTGTCATGCACCTCCAGTCATTCATAAATATATGGTTGCGATGCATATTCTATCCAGATCCATCCTCCGCAAGGATCCATTTCCTAATAGCATCTATTTTCTGAGAACATCCATCATTTGTTATCTATTTCCCACAGCAAAACAATATCTGGCAACAATCCATCTCCTCCTGTAATCTGATTGGTTCCAGCAATTCAGTTCCACCCTGGGCATAATTGTGCTGGTATGGGCAGCTTTCAGTGACTTGTGGTTTAGCTCTGAAACATCTCAAAAAGTCATTGTAATCGGACCCATCATGACACAGAAGGAAGGATACATCGACTTATTGTGCAGCTACCAAACTGGGGATGGGTATATTGACTTGTCTATTTATCTATTGGACACGTACACAAGAAGTAGAGCGAATGTGGCTGCACCACAAAACCCTCACACCACATTATGACTGCACGCAAAGTCTGCCCTATAGTTCGCCAGGGCGGTATCATGACTGTAAGTCCAATTCAGAAAGAATCAACAAAACCGAAAGATAATCAATGTGACACTCATCCCAAGCGATCCAGCAAACTCAGTGCTCCTCCCAAGCGTTACCAATCTCGGAGCTTCTCTGAAATGATTGTTCTCCCAAGAAATGCCAATAATCAAAATCCCATCTCAGAAATCACATCTGCTTTGCACCACAATATCAAGGGTTTTGGCCTTGGACTGGTCAGTCAGCTTCTGCACTTCCAATTAACAGTCGACTGCTCCTCCTCCAGTGATGATCAGTCAGGCTTCCCATTCGGTGAGAGCCAGCAGGTGCTTCTCATGCCCTCCTGAGATTCACTTTGTCACCTGCCAATTCAAGTGTGATAGAGGACTTCTTGGATTTGTCGATCATTACAAGTGGATAGTCCTCATCCTCTTCATTGTCATCCTTATTGCCAGAATCTGTGTGATCCATCAGTTTACCTGTAGAAGTACCACGGAAATTACCACTGGCTGCTGGTCGGGTGATTGCTGCAGTCAATGCGATTGAAACTAACATATCCTTGTTGTATGCTGGCTTCTCTGGATACAAGAGGTTCATATAGGTGTGCTCACCTGGAATCACATTCAGTGCTAGATATCCTTTATCTGTAGATTGATCTCTCAACCTTCAACCATTTCTTGCAGCAACCTCATCGAATGGGAAGATACCTCCGACTTAGTGTGCAATGAAAACAAGATTTTCTTGAACTCCGCCACCAGTATTGGCATTGCCTTATACCTTGATTCTGAAGCCATTGACGGGAACAATCCCAAATTCCCTATCCATGCATCAGCAACAACCCAGGTTTTGTTCAGGATCACCCTGGTGTTCCTGACAGCACTGATGGCGCTGATGGAACCTTGTACCCTCTGACAGAGAATGACATGCTACCTGTCACGTTGCATAAGTACCACCTTCACTGTGCATTCGGAATGTGGTGATGTATACACACCATCAGAACGACACCTGTGTTACACTCTTTGTAGGGGCTCCAGGTCGGATGTAGCTGTTGCCACAACGCTTGGTGATGTGTAAGCCTCCCTCTGGCTGAGTGGGACATTTTACCTCTCCGCTATTGCCATATATCTGATTCCACACTCTCCCCACAGATGGTCAGCTCTGTGATGTTGTCACTTATTACTATATAGTGTTCGCTTTGAATACATCACATGTTGTTGCATATCCTTCGGCATCATCGTATTTTGTATGTCTGAAATATATTTTGCAATCTTCATACTGTCTAGTATGATGCCCTCAGTCCTCCAAATTCTGCATTGATTCATCATCGGCTTACAATGCTTCTTCCTCCACATGTACATCCACATCATCATCATCCTCGTCCTCGTATCTGTCGACATCACCGGTTCCCTGGTAAAACATCCTGAGGTCAGTCATGCCCTGTCATTGCCGGCAGGCGGTGGGAATGGCATCGCGCTCATCGCATTCGTCACCGAAACCATTGTGATCCCGGCAGCCCTGAATGCCGTTCAGTATGTGTGCAATTGTTGTCTATGAGGATGTTTGCATCAGCCCTTCTGATCTCAGGCTCCTCATGTGCTACTTTGGATGTCAAATAGTCAAGAGGACTAGAATTGTGATCACGTGCTGCTTTCATACTGATGACCATGGCAGGCATTGGGCTCCCCGCCAGTTGGATCTGATGCTTGGCTGTAGCATGTGTGTTTGTATACACCCTCTGTTTGTTGCTCTCCAGCACTGTATCACAGATATTCAACAATAATGTATATGTGGCTGCAATGCCAGGCAAGGTTAACAACTTGCAATCAGTTGCATTGTGGCAGGATGCGTTCATACCACAATTATTCTTCTAGCAGTGGTTGTTTGAACAATCATGTCTGTTCACTTTCAGCTTTATCATGGAAGCTTTCGGATGAACACCTTTGTTCTTTTGTAACTCCAGCTGAGCATGGTGCAATGCATTGCATGTAAACATAATCAGTGGTGAGGGTATATCACCATCCTTGTTGTGAATATTGGAATTATACCATTAATCAACATACTAACCGTGGCGAATCACCAAATGATATAATTTAATCTAGATATGCTCCGGGATTGCTTCCACCATGAATTAATGTGGATGGTGGCCAATGGTAAGCAGCATTCGACTCTCTCTGCATTGGTTTTGGACCCAGTATACCACCATCCACACGTTCTGCTAAATGCCAATATTTGAGATTGTGTGCCAGAAGGGAATGAAAATATTTGAAATGGTCTGTGTTGGATTGATAGCAGTGGAGATTCCAACACTCTGCTATGTTGTCCTTTGCTGATTGAATATAATATCATGTGACCCTATCAGCTTGTGCTTGAACTTGGTACCAGTTTGAGCATGTCATATCCAATGTGCACCATTGCTTCAGTATACCGCTTTCAAGATCTCCTTTGTGCGTGCCTCAAATGCTATGGACCATATGTTGCTTCGCTGCATAGTGGTGTTCCCGTACTGCTCTATTAACCGCCAGTGAGGAGCTTCAGCCAATACTTGCGCAATGTGTCACGTTGCATAACTAACCATCTCTAAGTCGTTTGCACTCATAAATTGCAGACTGCTCTTCATAGAGAGCTGCAGGACGTTGCCCATTGCAAATGCAAGAGGCGTCATGTCCGAGTGACCAAATCGAGGGATCGTGCACCTGCTGGGGACCACTCATTGCAGTTGCAATTGCCACTGTCTCTGTCTCCGATTGCATTTTGCAGCTCAAGTTCGCAGTGGATGTGTAAGGATTGTTCAGGCCGCTGGATCAGCGATGGTTGTAGGAAGATAGTAAACACCACTGAGAGCAGTGGGAGTGTTAGCAATGCCGAATGCAGGGATTGATACAATGTGACCCATTGAGTCTGTCTGTAAGGTTCCTCCAGGTGCTGGTGTGCTCTGACTGCATGTATCTGGCTTGGCTGTTGGAGTATTGATTGACTGTCGCTGTGTAGTTGATGAGGTGGAAGTCAGGGTTGAGTGATATCTGCACAGCACGAATGATTCAGCGAATGTGAGGGGGAAGAGTTCTGATCTTGGATTGAAGAGGCTACAGAACTCCCACATTGAGAGGGATCCCTTTGCCAGCTAGTACCAAAATGTGTCTCTTGGCAGGGAGTAGTTGAGAATTCCCCTAAGGCCCACATGTTTGGTGTTTGTGACAATTAGCAAGACTTCAAACATTTTGTATGACTAGAGTTGTGTCCGTGTATGAGCTATAGGAAGGTCTATTCCAATATAGATATTTGATGTGAAGAATGTAGAAATGATATTCTCTACAGGTAGATGTAACAGCATGTGAGGTAGATTATGATTTGAGCGCCTACGGAGGGATGTGAAACACAAGGAAGGGGCTGTGTAGATGGCGCCGGACTTTAAACTGTACTTGCCCGTGACAATACTCGGGGACGAAATCCCTTGAAACGCATATACTCATGGGGTTAACACCAATCAAATTAAACTCTGATTGAACTCAGCATTGATATTCACTGTTACAGCAACGTCTGAACCTCTATTTACACCACTTGAAAGGTAAGTGTGCCTTCTTGGCGCAATTATACTAGTATTGCACTAGTTCTGCGCACAATACATCTAATCATCAAGATGTATATCTTCAGCTTTGCGGTGGAAATCCCCCTTTGGCAGAGCTACACGCATTGGAAAGCGAACAATGACTTATTCTCCATCGAATGTCATCTGTTCCATGGGTTTGTACCATCGCTAGGTGAGTTGGTAGGCATGTTGGATTGTTGCCCAGTTGGGACAACCTGAGAACTACTCAGTATGCTCTAAGTGGCACAAGGTCTGAGCAGTAGAATTGGTCTATGATGCCAAGGCAACGCCTAGCGTCACAAACGTTCCTCACCATGAGTACTAGATCTCTTCTCAAGGCTTTTCATTCATAAGGTGCCTGCTGGTTTTACAAAATGAACGCCGTACAGTTACATGTTCGTTCACTAACAATGCACAGCATATAACTTAACATTCTCATATCTCACATGCTGAACCATAATATCGCTAGAACTCGAGCTTATATATCCCTTCTTTCCACCTACACCACCTTTCTCTTATCCTCCCGTAATATATACACTGGCAGCATCCTGCACTATCGCGACATTACATGACATGTACACAACAATGCCTCATGTGCCAAAGGACATCCGATAATCTAAACAACTCTATACCTTCCCTGTGGGCTTCCTTCTGCGACATGCAACTGTATCAGAATGCCAATGCCATAGGTGTAGATGCATTTTCAACACTCAGCGATGGGACCAAAGTTCAGCCACAAAGGAAAGGGGAATGCAACAGCTAGCGCAAAATGCCAACATCAGTAATAAATCGACGCCATTCGTTGGATTGAAACTGTAGAAAGGGATTCATATCAGAACACAGCCATTGATACATACAGAGATACAATGATGGCAAAGTCAAGGATGAGATGGAATGTGATCTCCGTCTGATAGAATGTTTCTTAGTCCAGTCATGACTCACCACTTTTCACTATTCCAGCTCATGTAGCCGCACTGCAGGAGCAGGTGATTGCCCTGTGGGTAGTGGTGGGAAGTCTTCCACTCAAATATGGCACAAATGTTTCACAAATCCCGCTACCAAATGAACAATTGGAGGTGGGACAACCCTTGTGCTGTCAGGGATCAATTCAATTGCTCCAATCCACAGTCAACCAGCTCAGAAAAGGATAAATGTACTAGTGAGCATTGTGGTTGGGACTGTAGCAATGATCTCAGGGCACTGGTTGAGACGCCTCGCTATCAGCAGTACAAGCCAGGCAACTTTCTGTCAGTTTCACCACTCAATTTGGATGAGATAATCAGCAAACTTAATAATAGGCAGATCTGCGCGGATCCCAGAGCGCGATGCTGTGGAAACAGCCGTCCTGGCGATGGCAATGAAAATGACAATTGCAAGTGTGAGGAGGACACCCAGGGCTGTGCGAATGGGACCGGAAAAGGGAAGTGAACACCGGATAGAAAGAGGAAAGAGAAGGCAACTGAGTACAGAACAGGGCAATGGAAGGGCAACAGAAAGGCAATGGAGGAAGAAAAGGGGAAGGAGAAGGCAAATGTAAAAGGGAAAGGTATTGTTATACTAACCCCAAGGGTTGATGATAGCTCCAATGCTGTTGTTATGAAGTTGCAAGAGAAAATGTAAGTGGCAGACTCAGATACGGAGGGCTAACTAGAGTTGGCAGGTTTAGAGTTGGAAGCATTGCCGGCAGTGTAAGTTTCCTCAGTTTATGATACTGACTCGACCGAGCAGTCAGAGGGCAAATATGACTCAGAACATGATCCTTATATGGATAGTGGTATGTAGGATGATGGGGAAGTGCTGTACATCGTTGATTATGAAGACGATGTGGAAATGGAAAGGGACCATGATGATCAACAGGAGCAAGATGAAGAAGACGCAGATAAGCAAGAGGAGGATGAGGATGAGGAGGAGGATGAGGATGAGGAGGAGGATGAGGATAAGGATAATGGCAAAGAGCCTCCGACGATTGGCCAGGGAGAGATTGTAAATACACTGGCTGATCATGGAGATACCATGCTTGACGATTAAGCAACCATGCTCTGTGAGCAAAACCAGATGAAGCGCAAGTATATCCCATGGCCACAACCTCCAGCAAAGGCAAAACAGCCACAAACCCTGAAGTCTCACCCACAAGCACAAACTCCAGAGCCTTATCCCCTCCATGAGCTGATCATTTTGGGGCATGTGATACCGCAACACTCTGACATGGTGGTGCCAACTCGACAAGACTGATAAGCAGGCGGAAACACCTCGGATGTGGATGTGGATTGGCAGCTGCTTGGCAAATCAGCCGGTGGCAACAGTCTCCCAGATGTCCCGCTACATGATATCCCTCACCTAGAGGCTTACCTGGATTGCTCAATTGGGGGGGAGTGAACCACTTCTCGTGTTGCATAGAAGGTGATGGCTGTTGCTTCCTGTTCAGAGTCGGGCTCCTGTCTTCTGAGTCTGCTTTGCTGTACTCAATTCATCTCAGGCACTGATGGAGGCATGGGTGGAGGTATTTTGCTTGCATTGGGTTTTGTTGATTCCGGCTTGTTTGGGTCAGGGGTTGGGTTGTGCCCTTGACGGTTTCTTTTGTTCGAATCAATTTGGTTCAGGCAGTGGCAAATATATGCATTGGGAGGTGTTTGGATCGCTTACAGTTTATTTCATTTACAGAGTGTATATTGGTTATGTTACATTCAAAGTAATATGGGACAATGTTCGTGCAGAATTTTTGCAACTCCTGGTATGTAAGAAACCTCCTTCTTATGATGTTGAGGCTAATAAATCCCCCAAGTTAGCTAAAAGTACTGTGAGCATACACCCACAGCAGACTGCTCAGGCCCGGCACGAACTTTTGTCCCGGTCTACAGTGTACAGTTCTCTCCATTGTGTGTCATCAACAATGCCAGTGAAGACCCCATCCCTTTGCCCTGGATTTTCATGCCGCAAGAAGTTCACCTCTAACTGCTGGTGACTTTGTCATATCAAATTACCACATCCTGAATGCATTCAAGTTGCACACCAGAATAATTTGACGATTTGTAGGGCACTCCGATGCGTTAAACCCACTCAGAGTTGTGAATTCAGCCGTATCAAAGATTCAGTCGACGACTTGAATGCGTGTCCCTACCTCGACCATGTTGAAAACATTATTGACTGGGAGCCTCAACCAGTGCCATCTGCCCTGGTGCGGACTGATACATTCCCTGCGGCCACCGGTTTTCTGAGGGAGTACATTGCTAAACAATGGGAATGCGACAGTCAGGGTTGCCTTGAGACAAACCAACAAAACAATTCATACCACCCATTCACAATGCGTGAAGAGTACAAATATATCCAGTGTGCGATCATGAGAAGAGCATGAAGATGTATTATGACAACATGCTGAAGGAAGAAACACCACTTAGTGTTTCCCAACATTCAGAAATGCTGATGGCATCTAGATGCTCCATGCTAGCATGCCGGATATGCAGGCTCTCAGCGAGTAGGAACTACACACTGTCAGGGATATGAGAAGGAATGACAACCACCAACACCTTAATAAATTTTGGAGTTGAGACATTATCAAATACATGAGATGGTCGATGTGGCAGCCAGCCTACACCAAGCATCTCATCTTTGCCGCTCAGCATTGTGCCAACAGTAATACGCCACCTGAACGCCTCTCGACCGAAATGGACACTTTGGGCTGGTGGTGGGAGACACAGATACAGAGAGGAACTTGATGATAATATCGTACTTAATGATGTCTAGTCAACACTCAGAGTGAGGGATACACAGGTTCCCATAATCTTCACGTCTGACGGAACACATCTTTCAAATTGTGTTAGCGACAAGCAATAGTGGCCAGTATATATGAAAATTGGCAATCTATCATTGAAGATTCACCAGATACCATCAATGTACAGTGTAGTAGTGGTCACTTTCTTCCCAAGTTAGATCAAAAACCGCAATATTCATCTGAAGTGGGTAGATAAGCAGTGGGAAACAATCTGCGAGGTGCTAAACCAGGTACTCAGGCTGGTACTGTAGCTTCTCACCTATAAGTTATTTCCCAGTGCTGAGAGCATGTATTACAATGTTCTCTGTGCAGATGGGAATATCAGGCATTGCAAACTGCCATTAGCACCATGTCTTGCACGTTGCCCTGAGTATAGCGATGTACAACATTGCGAGCAACATGTCTGTTTTTGGTGTGAGTGTCTGAAGAACGAAATTTGAGATTATGTCTCTCCTGAGTAGCAACACCCCTGGTGGGACCACAACCTATATAGAATGCTCAGCCATGCCAACACAAAGGCAGCAGATGCCAAACTCTCATTGCACCATGTTCACCAAGGATGCAACTTGTTTCAATATACTCCCTGCATCATGAGCGGCCTCCCAAAGCCCAATCTCCTTCATTCAATGCTGATTGGCATAGTTGTCTCCATTCAGCAGTGAATAATCCACGTCATGAAGACACATGAAGGGCTACTCATGTACAATGCGATTTGGTTATCCATGTCAGCTTACCATGACCTCACACTAAACAATGCATTATATGAGGAAGTTTCTCAATGGAATTGGAAGAAGATACAGGAAATGAGCCAGTGCCTGCCTGGAGTTGTAACCCAGACTCTACAAGGTGGAAGCCCCGTTCAGTGTCCCATATTCTAACATGTGATTGAGATTACAGGGGCAGTGATAGAATGCTAACTATATGCTCAATACAAATCTCACGATCACGCGAACTTGAGCTACATGGAGAATGCCTTGTGTCGTGTTCACACCATGAAAGATGTTTTCTCACTGAGACGAGCCGGCATAAAGGCCAAAGCAATGTACAATACGCTACGAACAGAACTGGTACAGAAAGGAAAGGTAGACGATGAGGCAAATGCTGAAACTTGGATGCTGTCCAATCAGCAGCGTGAAATCAGCCTTTGGTGGGATTATATCTGATATGAGATAGATGTTTCCAAATTGATAGAAGCTGACTTCAACGTTCAGAAGATTCACATGACGTCTCGTTGGGTTGAACAGATTCGTTGATACTCAGCCTTGCCACAGTCGTTTGCTGAAAGAACTGAATCATACATACAACGAATCTCAAGGATGGTTGGAACACCTCCAATCACAAACTCAACTAGTTGCCGAACGTAATCACCTTTCAGCATCGCATTATCCGCTTAGAAATGAGAAAGCTCAATCTCCAAGCCGTTGCTTAGTGTCGGGAGAACAGCACTGCTGCCTGCACAGACTTCCCTTGTGGTGCTGATGAGACAACCCTCCTGAGCTCTTAGTCATTTGCAAACCCTGAATTCATGGGACCCCAAACATCCCACAATGCAAGGCATTCTGACGGTATGATCGAAGACTTGACAGCATCAATCGACAATACGTATAATGCAACCCACCTTGTGGCAATATACAAAGGCCCGGGGGAGTGTATCAATAAGAAGAGTCATCACCATACATCCATATTGGATGAACAACTGCCCTCAATGGAGCACTGTATCCACCCTGGTATTAACATTCAGTTGAGGGTTTAGGAGGTGAACGCATATCACAGATGGATCAATGCACATGAAGATGGAGCTGGCGCAGAGGGAACCAATGGAACAACTGGGTGTGGGTAATGCACCACCTGGGGAGGTGTAATGGCATGCTGAATGGGTGTCACTCATGACAACTGCAATGACTGTTAATAATCGAGCTCCTGAACAAGGATGGAGCAATGATTGAGTAATAGAATGGTCTGGCACTAACCACAATACCTCAAAACTCAGGTAACTTGAATCCCGGTTCAAAATTTGTACGAGTGAAGAAGACACTTACTGCCATTGCTTTGCAAGATTGCCGCATGGGAAATATTGTTGGCTGCACACACGTAATTCCAGAGATGGTCCTACTGGTATGACAGGAACCAGATGGAACAAGTGATGAATTGTCAATAGCCCCATAGAGCTGGAAGCTTGGAATGATATGAATCATTTGTACAGAGAGAAAAGCATGTTGCACGTAAGAAGAAGGAACATGAGGAGAGATTTTTGCAGTGTGACCCATTGCAGTGCAATCCTGATGCCATCACGTACACAATGAATCCATTCTGCCGTATGGTCACAGTTGGTCACAACAGGGGACTGATCGCATACCACAGTAGACCGAGAAGGCGAGAAGACCTGGTGATTCTGCGATTGGCAGGGAATATGTAAGGTGACACGTGGTATGGATACCGGGCGCAGAGTACGCTGCCACTGGGGTGTCCCTGATGATTCTCACAGAGCGCAGTCAATGTGACAAAGCCATATAGCCGGGATGAAAATTGTTTTTACCAATGTTAGTCTTGTTTGGGAGAGGTAGCGATATGCTCATGGCACATGCGAGACATTCCTCACAACTACCTCAAGTTCACGATTTCCAGGTAGGCGAAACTTCAGTTGAACATCTCCCAGTCCAGCAGCCTTGCGCACTACCCTCCAATGGATGTTGCGAACGTCCCGCTTGTCCATCTTGATGTATCCCATGCACCAATTGAACCTCCTTCGATCTCTACAAATGTGAGAGGAGGAGACCAAATCGCAGTGCCAACCTTCCAACCGAGGAGAATGTTTCCGCTGGTATCTGTCACCTGGTAGTTTTGGATCGTAGTCATCATCTCCGCCGAATCTCTAGTAGGGGTAATTGTATCATTCCTGGCCTGGGCTGCTGATTTGGTGCTTGTCTTGGTAACTGAAGAATTACCATGTTTCATGCTAGGACAGTTGCAAACCATTGGCTCTTCATTATGGCAATGAAAACAGGTCAGTTTGCACTTGTGATCCTGATCCTTGTCACTCTCATCACCTTTGCAGCTCATCCTACCTTTGTCATATCCATTGGCATTTCCTTTGCCGTTTCCATTTTTGAACAGTTGGACTTCCTGTCCTAGGTCTGTCTCACCCTTGATTAGGTCCTCCTTCTTGACCAACTTGATCACAACCTCATCTGGCTTAAGAGTTGCGGTCGCATTTCTGTGCATCATCAATTCGAGAAAGAACTGCTGATCATCATTCCTTGGTATATTGCACCGGAGGTGAAACACATGCTCCTGGTCAATCATCTTTGGCAACGTCCTTGTCGCATTGTACAACAATCATTCGGAACAAACATTGTAGTCATTTACCTTCTGGTCGATCAGCAGGGCAAAAGTGTCAAGATCGTCACAATCCTCCAGTGTTATCTCTATAAGCGTCTCCAAGATCTGAAAGACATTGAACATCAACTATACTGTGTTTGTCATCATCAGCAATTCGCAAAGTGTCCGCACTTCTGTAATATCCAGGTATGATACCTCGAGTAGTGGCTCCATGCTGAGCAGGATCATCGATTGTGCAGTAGTATGTTGTTTTACCCATTCTGTGACAGTCGCCTGATGTGCCAATTACTCTGTTATGCTGGCATTCTCCACCAGATCCTCGGGTTGCGAATCCTCCTCCATGACTATAACGCACACCTGTTTCTGCTTGAAGGGAAGTGCCATCTCCGCTGACCATTGTGTGTAGTTCGACCTTTTGAACGTTGCAATCTATATGGCGGTAGAAGTCATCATAACGATGTGAATGTCAATGTCGTCAGTTACACTCAACTGCTCATCAAGCCACGTCTCATCTGAATGTCCTGATTCTTCCTAAGTCGCGATGCGTAACTTCGAAAAGTATGATGTGACCGGGCTTATACCCTGTGGGACCAATCCTGGTGCAGAAGGAAGCGTATGTGATCTTATGGTGCAGCAGCCAAAATGGTGATGCGTATATAGACATGTCTCTTCATCCAGTTCATACATATACAAGAAGTCCACGGAATACTGCTCCGCTGCACAACCCTAACACCACGCAATGACCACACTCAAATTCTGCCCTTCAATTGTTAATGACTATCATAATGTCCGTCTTCCATTAACTCTTCATTGCAGCCACATAATGCATTCAGTGACATATCATCAATTCTAGGACAATTCCCACTGAACGATTTGTACATATGGCATGGGATCTTTGAGCCAAACATCCATGATTTGCCATCTTGATCATGTCAGTATATGCCATGCAATTGCTGGTATGCCACTCCACTCTGCTCAAATCAAGTCTATTCAACTCAACTCCGTTCACCTCAACCCCACCAAACTCACCTCCATGCAACTCAACTCTGATTTATTGTTAGTCCCCCCATCTGGCTAATTGTGGTCGGGCTCCAAGTCAATTGCAGGGTCAGTTAATCAATGTGGCAGGAGTATCTCTGCGTTGGAGACTGAAAAGCTCAATGAAGTCTCTGTATATGTCTGGGATATGTGCCTTACCATGTGTAAGCTCCATCTTTGTTGTGCAGGCTCCATCTGCAATCAATAGTGCTCAATTTGAGGTAGTGATGGAGTGGTATCAAGGATTATCCAGTAGCCTGGATTTACCACGGATTGAATCAATTAGACCAAGCCCAGGAGCCCAGGCCTCCCATCTTGTCCTGGAAGCTGATGGCAGTCATTGAAGATCATCATTTTTTGTATTCACTTCTGCCACGACTACTGCTTGTCAGTGGCCTGTAGATCGGCAATTGCCTGAGCTCCAAGGATTTGAGTGTATGAAGTACAGCAACTGTCAGAATGCACCTCCACCTTAGCCAGGATCCAGGGATATTCCCAGGGCACACCTGCTGTCCTCCCTGGTGCACAGTCATCTTTTCTGCTTACTCTGGTAATGCAGAGTCAATAGTTCAGTCCTTTGCACGTTGACATTAGCATTCCTGGACTGGGACGAAGGCAACTGCTATCAATATGCTGTCCGCATCGCGTATCCACCATCGCTGCTATCACTGTGCATGAAGCAGGTTAGTAAGCAAATGTTTAACTTGTTACTCCCGATTGGAACTGTGTCTCAATCAAATATCCTCTATCCCTTACCGAAATGGAACTTCCTGACAACATACTATGCTGATTCCATGTTGGGAAATTATACATCAATTGCATCTCTTCGCATGTTAATTACAATCCGAATTCACTTTCTCCTCAGATTGCACCAATGGTGCATATCCTCCTATAGCCCCCTGATTTCTCAGCATTGTGGCAACACATACAATCATCACCATTCTATTTCTAATCACACTGTTCCTATACCATTGTCTGGGCACACCCACATTCACTTATTGGCATATATCTGACCAACTTGGATAGAGTTGGTGCAAATGGCTTTCTCTGCTCACAAAAATCCAAATCAGTTGTCTGATCAGGTTGTAATGGTCATAATTGACAATGGTAATCAGGAATTGTATAAGAAAGCTAGTGTCAAAAATTTGTGATATTTGATCTTCATTTTCGAAGCTGCCACATGATCTGTGATAGCCCCGTTAATATCTTGCAATCTGTCCATTGATAGACCAACAATATCAGTAATTATATAAGTACACAAATTAGGAATTATATTTGTGAACAGATCGGTAATCATACTGGATTCTTTGACACTGTGACTCTATATAGCATGCTACAGATTCCGTAGCTCTAGCATTAAGCTCCTAACATTATCCGTTACATATATAGTTCCATTGATACCTGCAGTAGGTAATTGCAATTGCAACTGCCTTCGGTGGCATCGCCAGATGTGAATGGTATGGATTACTTCAATCTGCCATGATCCTCAATATGGGAACTTCATGCAAGCTATGTACCCATGTACGGACTGCACAGCATCTTTAACATAGATGACTCTGTCTCGTTATGTAGAACATCAGTACAATTTATTTCTGTTCCTCACATTCTCCAGCAATGTTTGAGAAGATGTAGAGTGTAAACTTCGATGCGTCTGGTGTTAGTAACGGTTCTGGACTGTCGCTTCGGGTCCAGGTCCAGGATAGAACTGACCCAGCGCCAAATTGGCGGTACGGGACGTCAATAGACCTGAACTGTCGATTCAGATACGGTTCAATAGAAATCTCCCTACCAGTCTGAATCGGGGAGGTCGTCAGCGGGATGTCCAGCGGGTCCATCTGTAAATCCATATAACACACTTCCCATTGCTATTTGATAAGGGTACTCAATCAAAATCAAATATTTGACATCCAGGAATTACATTTTGCGTGTTTTGCAGGTTGCAATATAGATAATATTTGAATTTGTGTTTTTCCTTTAATATATTTTATTTTTGACCATGAAGGAGGTCAATAGTTGTATTATAGGCTCAAATATCCATGCGACGCCATCATTACCCAATATGCATAACCAGAAATCGATGACACTCAGTTGATGGTTATTTTCAGAACAGGGCAGTGAGCATGTCACTTTCTCCCTTGCCTATAATGGCTGCCAATATGTTGGTGATGGATAACAGCGAGCAAATCACATACCAATTATCTTACTTACAAGCCCAAACATTGTTGACGCTCTGTTGACTCTTATTTTCAGAATGGGGCAGTAACCGTGTTGCTTGATCTTTTGCTGATTCCGGCTGGCAATATGTTGGTTACACATAACAGCAAGCATATCCCTTTCCAATTACCTTACATACATTACCAAAAATTATTGACGCTCTGTTGGGACTCAGTTTCAGGTGGTAGCAACATTGACACTGACCATATTGCATTTAAAGGCGGCCAAACTTCGATTATGGGTAAATACCCTAGCGCAACCCTTGGATAATATCAGATGCAACAACCAAAATTGTTGATGCTCTGTTGATGCTCTGTTGACGCTCTGTTGATGCTCTGTTGACACTGGGTTGACACTCATTTTTAAGTATAGCGATATTGACACTAACCACATTTCCCATACAGGTTTCCAATACTTTAATTTTGGGTAAATGCCAGAGCCCAGCACTCGGATTATACAAGATGAATGACCCAAAATTATTGATGGTCTGTTGACGCTCATTTTTAGCGGTAGTGACATCGACATTAACCATATTGCCCATAATGGATGCCAATATATTGATTATGGGTAAAAGCCATAGCACTGCGCTTCAATTATACAAGATGCAACACCCAAAATCGTTGACACTCAGTTGACACTCCGATGACACTCATTTGTGGGTGTAGCGACATCGATACTAATCGTATTGCCGATAGAGGCAGCCAATGCTTCGATTATCGGTAAATACTGAAGCACAGCTCTTCGATTAGACCAGATTCAACACCCAAAATCATTGAGGCTCTGTTGAGGCTCTGTTGATGCTCTGATGATGCTCTGTTGCCTCCCAACTTTAGGTGTACCGACATCAACACTATTCATATATCCCATACAGGTGGGCAATACTTTGATTATGAGGTAATGCCATAGTATAGTACTTGGATTATACAATATGCAATACCCATAATCCTTCATGCTCTGTTGACGCTCTGTTGACTCTCTGTTGAGGCACTGTGGACCCTTTGTTGATGCTCTGTTGATGCTCTGTTGACGCTCTGTTGACGCTCTGTTGTGGCTCTGTTGACGCTCTGTTGATGCTCTGTTGACACTCTGTTGATGCTCTGTTGATGCTCTGTTGATGCTGATTTTGAGGTGTAGCAACATTGACACTAACTAAATTACAGATTAAGGTGGCTAATACTGCAATTATGGGTCAACGGTGTAGCAGAGCCTATGGATTATACAAGATACTGCACCAAAAGTTGTTGACGCTCTGTTGACACTGTGTTGATTCTCAGTCGACACGTAATTTTAGTTGTAGTGAGATTGACAGGAATCGGATAGCCTATAAAGGCGGCCAATACTTTGATTATGGGTAAAAGCCATAGCACAGCCCTTGGATTATACAAGATGCAGCACCCAAAATTGTTGATGCTCTGTTGATGCTCTGTTGATGCTCTGTTGATGCTCTGTTGACGGTTGTTTGTAGGTTTAGCGACATTGACATTAACCATGCTCCCTATCCAGGCAGCCATTACTTCTATTATGGGTAACTGTCATAGCACAGCCCTTGGATGATAGAAGATGCAACACCAAAAATCGTTGATGCTCCATTGACACTCCACTGACTCCCGGTCGAAGCTCATTTTCAGAATGGGGCTGCAACCATGGCGCTTTCTCTTTAGCCAATAAAAGTTGCCAATGGATTGATTATGGATAACAGCGAGCAAATCGCTTTCCAATTAACTTACCTACAAGACCAAAAAGCGTTGACAATCCATTGACGCTTATTTTAACGATTGGTGTGTTCCCGTAACGCTTTCTGTTTTGGCTATATACCCTACCAATATGTTGATTATGGATAACAGTGAGCAAATTGCTTTGCAATTGACTTACTTATAGTACCAAAAATTATTGACGCGCCATTGATGCTCGTTTTCAGATTGGGGCTGTTACTGTGCCGCTGTTTCTTTTGCCTATAAAGGCTGCGAATATGTTGATTATGGATAACAGCAAGGTAATAGCTTCCCAACTCTGTCGCATACAAGTCCAAATATCATTGATGCTCCGTTGACGCTCATTTTCAGAACGGGGCTGTTACCATGTTGCTTTCTCTCTCCCTAGATAAGCTGCCAATATGTTGTTTATGCATAACAGTGAGCAAATCGCTTCCCAATTATCTAACTCACAAGACCAACAATCGTTGACGCTCCAGTAACTCACATTTTCAGCCTGGGACTATAACTGTGTCGCTTTTGCTTTTGCCTATCAAGGCTCCCAATACATTTGTTATGAATAACACCAAGGAAATTGCTTCCCAATTAACTTACCCGCAATATCAAAAATCCTTGACGCTCCGTTAACTCTCATTTTCAGCTTGGGACTATGACTGTGTCACTTCTTCTTTTGCCTATCAAGGCTCCCAATATGTTTGTTATGAATAACACCAAGCAAATCGCTTCCCAATTAACATACGGATAATATCAAAAATCGCTGATACTCCGTTGACACTCACCATAAGCATATTCTAACTGTTGTTGTATGGTCAATAATTTTGTAGAAATAATCATACAGTCAGTATTGACAGCCAATGTACCATCTGTAAGAATGCTCAGTTGTATCCAAAAGGATTGTAACCTCTCAATTTCTGATCCACTGATACTCATGTTCCCTGAGCATTGGATAATGTAGCACTGTCACATTCCAGTGCTTCCAGCTGGCAAATCACCACATGTAGATCCATACACTGATTATTCACCATTATAGCCCAACTGCCTCACTGAGTCTTATCCAGTTCCTTCACCTCGATTTCCATGACCTACCAGAAGCAATTTTCAAAATGTTGACCATGTGCACCAGGTCTGAACACAGACTGATGGACTTGTATATATAAATGAATGCAACACGATGGTGGTCTTTCATACAGATTTGTGTTCTGCATTGACCCCTCCTTCTATCACTTGTATTCCATCACTGACTCAAAATTTGTTGGTACAGTGTGTCTGCAATTTAGATTGCGTGTGCTCACTGGACCGTAAGAGGCAGGACAATATCACATTGATCAATCGTCATTCAACTTTGTTTGGAGTGTATAACTTTTCTAAGGCCATATTGACTTTTGCACATGCATAGACAAATTATCGTGCCTTACAATTTGGTCACTGAACTCAAACCAATGCTGACAGGTAGCAAAATAGGTATCACAATTACTTTTGCACAGGGACATGTTATCAATAATTACAATTTCCGCAACTAGTGTACCGATGAGACAGGAGCCATTACAATTCCTTCATCTGAATCCAAATGCTGTATGGTAATTAGCTGGGGAGACTATATGAAGTGGTGAAAGTTCACGGATTTAACAGGCTTTGATTTCTTAATTGGTGACGACTTGGGTACTGCGTCAGATGTAAGAAACACTATGCAGATGTGAGATTGTGGTTTCCGGGAAGCAAATCTCATCTGACTGCTGTCTGCTCAGGAAGTGTGTTCCGGCATTCATCAGCAAAATGTAAATCGGTCCAGAAGCGACACGCAAACCTTCTAGACACTCCGGTAGCCCTCACCAGTGCTTCTAAATACTTGCAGGGGCTCCCAGGCCTCCCTGGAGCTAAGCAAAGTGCTATCAGACTCTGCAAGAGGATTTTCAGGTGCTCCAAGATGTGACATATAGGACATTCAAATTCTGGAGCAGGTGAGACCTCTGCGCAGGTCTGCGGGAGACTTGGGGTCTTATTCTCACAGTAGTGGTTCTTAGAGTTCCATAACCACATGGCATTTCGTTGATTATATCCATCTTTGTTACGGTTACAAGCTTCACCACATTTTAATTTGGCATGTAGTATGGACCTATGTCACTCTATCTTGATACATACGGCCAATCTGGCTGCAGACGGTGCTCGAGCATAATCGGAGGCGCACCTGGAGATGCCGAGTGAGCGAACTGAGAGATGCACTTGGAGGCCATTGTGGCAAGAAAACCCGGGTTCTCACCATCACCGCCATGCAGTTTGGCAAGGGGAAGCCGGTGGGGAGGGGGGGAGGGGGGTGGGGGCTTAGGGACATTCCGCGGAGGTTATAGTCATCATCTCATTAGACGAAATACACACAATGTATCTTTCGCAGCACATAGTCCCACGCACTCTTACTGAACTTTCATCGATACAAACAATTTCTCTGGTGCCTCTTCATATCCTCTCAGCCTCCCTCCCCACACTCCTCGAGCCAGAACCACTCTTTGTTACAAAATCTCTTCGAATGCGAAGAGATTTTCAGCACACCACAATCGTGTGTACTGAGAAATGCACTTGGAGGCCGAGATCGAATGAACTCAGAGATGCAATTGAAGGCCATGATCAAGTGAGTTTGGAGATGCACTTGGAGGCTAAGATCGAATCAACTCAGAGAAAAAATTGGATACCGAGATCAAGCATGTTCAGAGATGCACATGGAGGCCGAAATTCAGTGAACTCAGTGATGCAATTGGAGGCCGTGATTGAGCGAGTTTGGAGATGCACTTGGAGACCAAGATTGAATGAACTCAGAGATGCAATTTGAGGCTGAGATTGAGCGGGTTTGGAGATACACTTGGACGCCGAGATCGAGTGAATTTACAGATGCAATTGATGGCCCAGATCTAGTGAACTCTGAGATGGAATTGGAGGCCGCAATCAAGGGAGTTTGGAGATGCACTTAGTGGCCGAGAACGAGTGAAATTAGAGATGGAATAGGAGGCTGTGATCGAAGGAGTTTGGAGATGCACTTGATGGCCATAATCGAGCTACTTTGGAGATACACTTGCAGGCCAAGATCAAGTGAACTCAGAGATGCACTCTGAGGCCAAGATAGAGGGAACTCAGAGATGCAATTGGCGCCCGAAATCGAGTGAGTTGGGAGATGCACTCAGAGGCAGACATTGAGTGAACTCAGAGATACACTTGGAGGTCATGATTGAGCCAGTTTCGAAACGCACTTGGAGGCCGAGATCGAGTGAACCCAGAGATGAAATTGGAGGCCATGATTGAACGAGTTTGGACATGAACTTGGAGGCCGGGATCGAGTGCACTCAGAGATCCACCTGGTGGCCGTAATCGAGCGAGGGTGGAAATGCTCTCGGCCATGATTGATTGAGATTGGAGGAGTACTTGGAGGCGGTGGATCAGGCTCGAGGCGCGACGGGAGCTGAGACTCTATTCATTGGTTAACTCGTAATTGTGGGAATGTAGAGAATTGAGTACAAGGTGCACCGAGAGAGACGAGACTGGCTGGGAGCAGGCGACTGTGAATCTTGGGATGATGCAGTACTCAGAGTATGCTGTAACTCAGTGTTTACTCATGATCATGGCATGGAGAAATAGAGAGGGATGACATAACTTTGGGTTCTTAGGTGATGATAGAGTTGAGAACGAGAAAGAGAGAAATGAAAGGAGATAGGGGAAATCATCATGGGAAACTGGGACTTAGAGAATTTCGAGTGCGAGTCGATTTACCATCACCGATCGAGCAGATACCACTCCTCATCTGGCGGGTAATAACACCGATACAAGGTCTTCCAAACCCAATCATACCTATCATACCCCTGATTTCTCATATCCACTCATATCCTCCATATCGTTCCCATCTGTATTCCCAATCTCTCTTTGTCGTCCACAACTCTACCATTATCACCGAAAACAAAGTTAAGTCACACCTCTCTATCTCTGCATGTCAGGATCACGAGTTAACACTGTGTGCAGCATACACCAAGTACAGCATACACCAAGTACGGTATACACCAAATACAACATACAACCAAAATGGTCTGTGTTCCCTTCATTGTCACGATTACGAGTTGACCCCTGAATGTCACTTCGGTTTCCGGCCTGCATCCTTACAAGATCGACTGCCAACAGCCGGCTCTGCATGAGAGCTGAAAGGTAAAGTCACCTCGTCACATTCCCATGGTTGCGAGTTACTGTAACTAACAGATGAATAGAGTCTTAGCACCTGGCGCGCCTCCCATTGAACGCCTCCAAGCACTTCATCAATCTCGATCAATCATGGCCGTGTGCATCTCCACAGGCACTTGATTATGGCCTACAAGTGCATCTCTGCATTCACTCAATCATGGCCTCTAAGTGCATCTCCAAACTTGCTCAATTGCGGCCTCCAATTGCATCTCTGAGTTCACTCGATCTCCGCCTGCAATTGCATCTCCAAACACACTCGATCACGGCCTCCAATTGCATCTCTGAGTTCACTCAATCCCGGCCTCTGAGTGTATCTCCGAACTCCCTCGATTATGGTCTCCAATTGCATCTCTTAGTTCACTGCATCTCGGATTCCAAGTGCATCTGTAAACTCGCGCGATCTTGGCCTCCAATGGCATTCCTGAGTTCATTCGATCCTGGCCTCCAAGTGCATATCCAAACTTGCTCAATCTCGGCCTCGAATTGCATCTCTGATTTCACTCAATCTCGGCCTCCAAATGCATCTCCGAACTTGCTGTATCGCGGCCTCTGATTGCATCTCTGAGTTCGTTCAATCTCGGCCCCCAAGTGCATCTCCAAACTCGCTCGATCACAGCCTCCAATTGCATCTCTGAGTTCACTTGATATCCATCATCAGATGCACCTCAAATTGCTCTCAAGCACCGCCTGTAGCCAGTCGAGATATACCATGTGTAGAATTGGTAGCTAGATAGATACATAGATATATTGATATATAGAGGAGAATACAAACTGAATACATAAGTTTCAAAAATCGTTGAACTATAAGTAGTAGCTATGATTTCCCGGCGCAATCGCAGCATTCCCAAAGAAGCAGTTGTTTTTCCCGGACTGCTCTTCTGTGATTCGAGGTGCTTCCAGGTTTGTTGCCAGCGCTCTCAGGCTTGTCGTCGGCGCTCTTAGGATCGTTGCCAGCGCGCCCAGGCTTGTCTTCAGCACTCTGACGTGTTCCCAAACTTATCAGAATCACTCCTATGGTACTCCTATACTAGTCATCAGAGATCCCAGTTACTCTGAAGGCTGGCCGGAATTCCCTCCTCAGGTCTGATACTCCCCTGAAATCGACGCTTCAAAATTTACAGTCCACATCCTCTCAGACACTCCTGGAGGCTCCCAGTGTCTAATATACATTTTGCTGATGTTGTATTTTTCTGCTGTCACTACCAAGTATCTCTATCAGCTTTCCAAACATTGTAGGCGCAGTAGCTGGTGCACACTGATCCATTTACAGCTCAATGACTGCCTTAACTGTCAATGTGGCAGTTCTGTACCTCAAATCTTACTCATGATGCAAGATGAAAAATCGTTCACACTCAACTTCAGGATGTAGCAGAGAGTATGTCTCTGCTTGTTGTAATTATGAAGGCAGCCAATACAACAAACAAAGACAATGATGTACCAAAGTTAATATTTTGCACATGACAGTAGGATATCCGAATGCAACCATAAATAGAGAATCCCGAGAATGAGAACTGGAGATTGAAACCGACGGGTCTTGCCAAACCCAGCAAAACCCAAGGGTTAACAGGTAAGGATAAGGGTTTGGCCCACCATGGAGCAGCGGGTCGGGTTTTCAGATGGGTCTGGAACCGAAATGAACAATTTTTCCAGTCCAAACCCAGACTACTGGCCAGTTACCTGAATCCGTTGCTAACACTAGATGCGTCAATTTCAGGAGAGTGTCAGATCATAGGAGGGTATTCTTGCCAGCGTTCAGAGTAACTGGAATCTCTACTGACTGGTACAGGAGCACCATGGGAGCGATTGTAATAGGTTTGGGAAGACATCTGAGCACTGAAGACAAGCCTGGAAGCTCCGGTGACAAGTCTGAGAGCAGCAGCTGCATGTCTGGGACCGCCAGAAACAACACTGGAAGCGCCAATGAAAAGCCTGGGAACACCTCGAATCACTGTCGGACAGTCGGGGAAGAACGACATCTCCATTGGGAACACTGCTGGTGCGCATGGAAAACCTAGCTACTACGTATTGTTCAATGATTTTTGAAACATAAGTATTCAGTGGGTATTTTTATCAATGTATTACTATATCTATCTATCAATACAGATACGAAATTTACACATGGTATATCTCGACTGGCTGCAGGCGATGCTTGCGAGCAATTCCAGGTGCACATCAAGTTGTCGATATTGTGAACTCAGAGATGCTCTAGGCGGCCGTGATTGAGCTATATTGGAGATGCACTTGGAGGCCCAGATTGAGTGAACTTGGAGATACCCTTCGAGGCTGTAATACAATGTGTTCGGAAATGCACTTGGAGACTACGAGTAAACCAACTTGGAGGCTGTGATCGTGCATGTTTGCTGATACACTTGGAGGCCATGATTGAGCGAACTGGGAGGCTGTGATTGATTATGTTTGCAGATACACTTTGAGGCTGTAATGGAGTGTATTTCGACATACAGTTTGAGGCAATGCTTGACTGACGTATGAGATGCACTCCAAGCTTGTCATCAAGCGAGGTTGGAGATGCACTTGGAGGCCAGGATTGGGTGAACTTAGAGATGCACTCCAAGCCAGTGATTGAGAGATATTAGAGACGTACTAGCTGCCTATGAACGAGTGCGGTTGGAGGAGTACTTGCAGGTGGTCGATCTGGAGGTGGTCAATGGAAGGCCTGCAAGGTGCTGAGACTCTATTCATCGGTAAGTTGACTCCACACTGAGGGAATGTGACGAGTTGACTGTACCTCTGATGCTCATATGGAGAGCTGGCTGGTAGCGGTCAGTCTGTGTAGGAAGGCATACCCGAAGCTGAAGCTACATTTATGGGTCAACTCGTAATCGTGTGAATAAAGGGGGGGACAGGCAATCTTACGTGTATGCTCTGCTAAGTGTATGCTGTGCTGAGTGTAATGCTGTAATCAGTGTTAACTCATGATCATGGCATACAGAGATAAAGAGGGATAACTCAACTTTGTGTGCTGCAATGATGGTAGAGTTGTAGACGAGAACAAGAGAGTAGGGGGATCAAGATGAGAATGAGATTCGGAATACATATGTAGATAAGAAATGAGATGAACAACTTGAATGATTTGGTTTCGAAGATACCAAATGGGTGTTATTACCCCCTGGATTGGGACTTGTACATGCTATATGGGGTATGGGAAACAGACTCGCACACAAAATTCTCTTAAGTTCCAGTTTCTGATAATGATTTCACCCATCTCCTCCCATTTCTCTAATTTTTGTCCTCCACTCTACTATCACCTAAGACCATGAAGTTAAGTCATCCCTCTGTATCTCTCCATGCTATGATCATAAGTTATCACCCAGTACAGCATACACTGAGTACTGCATCATCCCATAATCAACTGTCTCTCCCTCAGAGAAAGTTTCAGCTCAACCCATTGCCGCATGTACCCAACTCTCTACATTCCAACTATAAGATGTTAACCAATGAAAAGCATCTCAGCTCACATTGTGCCTCCATCCTGCATCTCTCAGTTCACTTAAACTCTGTTTCGAAGCTTATATCCAAATTTGCTTCATCGTAACCTCAATGTGCGTTGTTTGGTTCAATCAATTTTAGTCTGCAAGTGCATATTCAACCTTGCTCGATCATGGCCTCCAAGTTCATTGTAATGTATCAGAGATGGGTGTATGGTGATACACAGGTAATAGAGGTGGACTTAGTGGCAGCGAGTATATATTCAGTGGACTCCAGAGTAGATCGACATCATTTCATCTGGATTTCTTTGTACCATCCAATGAAACTACAGACTCTATCATTCTGAACTTTTGGTCTCACTCACTTTTTCCAAAATTTACTGATTCCACACAATTGCCTCCATCCTCAATGCCGCGTTGTATCATATCTTTCCACTCTGTACCTACACTGCTCCAGCCAGAACCGCTGATTCTCATGAATACCGTCTGGATGTTGCAAGAGGTGCGGCATAGTGTTGATGGTGGGCTTTCTGCCTTCTGGCTCCATTGTTTCACCATAAAGGCCTCCAAGTGGTACATTCTTCAGTTCTCTCACTGGGCTTAATCAGTTGCTCTTCCGATTATGCTGGACTACCATCTGCGGCCAGATTGACAGCATGTATATAGATTGAGAGATGTTAATACCGCATACCATATTATGATGTAGAGAATCTTGTGAGTAAAACAAAAACAAATATGATAAGATGAAATGCCGTGTGGTTTTCTCAGAACCACGGCTGTGGGAATACGGTACCAAGTCTCTGGTAGAGCTGTACAGTGCTCTCAGGCTCTTCTGAATGTTGAGCTGATTCGAAGTGTGGATATCACAATGCCAAGGACTATGATGTAACTTGCCTCTTTTGTAGTTAGCACCATTAGTCATCGATCGACCATAGGTCGATGCGACATGTCGCGTTACACGATACAATAGACACACCTTCCCATATATCCCCGCACACTTGGCTACTCGAGTACACACCATCGTACGACAGGTTATAAGCTCTTGCGTTTAAAACGGGGACCGACGATCAATACTTCCATTTTTGTTTGTTGAGTGGGGGTCAACATCATCACAGAGAAGCGTCTCCACAAGGTAAGCACGTACCCCGCATTCCGCCGTGTTTCTGACGGTGGCTGCTGGACGTCTCCTGTACAGTCTGGCAGCCTACAATAACTGACGATTGCTATACACGAGATAACAGCTCATTACAGGATGAGTTCAACTAGAATCACCATCACCAAGATGAATGGCATGAACTATGCACAATGGGCAACCGAGATGGCCCTACTTCTCGAGCAGAAGCAAGTGTATGGTATCAGCAAAGGATATGACGACAAGCCAGAAGAGCCAGCAGCAATCACGACCGCTACAGAGAAGGCCTCTTTCAAAGACTGGATGAATCGCCATGGTGTTGCCAGATCAACTATCCTACTCGGCATGGAGCCGAGGATTGAAGCGGAATACACGGTCGTCGAGGATGCGAAGACGCTTTGGGAAATGCTAGAATCAGCCTACAAGTCAAAGTTGAAGCTCAACATCTTCGAGAGTAGGGAAGACCTTTGGAGTTTGAAGCTACAGGACTGCGGAGAAGTCGACAATTATGCATCGCGGATCGATCGGAAAGTCAAGGATTACAATCTCTGCGCAGGGCCAACGACCACTGACAGTGATGCCGATATGGACAGTGCAAAGACAATACCCAAGATGAGTGAGCAAGAGCATATCTTCTACCTCCTTCGCGGAATCCCAAGGAACAACGAGTGGAAAGTCTTCCTGGAGCTCATGATGGATAAAAACGCCATGATGAGTGCAACGCCTGATTGGATCGTCACCAAGCTCATCGAAAAGGAAGCTGCAACCAAGAGAGAGAATGGGCTCGCTCCAGAAGCTCTGCTCTTTACACAGAAGGGTGGCAAAGGTGGTAATGGCGGTAAAGCCGGTAAAGGTGGCAGAAGTGATAGGAAAGAGAAGGATTTCGGGTGGTGCTTTCATTGCCAGCGGCGAGGGCATACCACCAACAACTGCATGAGCAAGCAACGTGGCCATCCTCCAAAGTCTGCCAACACTGCAGCAAATGCAACAACTGAAGCATCGGCTACTTCGACTCTCACCACTTCGATCGAGAACAATTGGATGATGGCTAGCTCAAATGCTTCATCCTGTTATTGGTTCATCGATTGCAGTTGCATGACTCACATCTCCAGCCATTGATCAATGTTCATCACCTACACCAAATATCCTCCAAATATGAAGAAGGTGCAGAGATACAATGGGGTCACATTGTTTGCATCCGAATATGTGAGTTGTATGCTGACTTGCCAGCTGCCAGATGGAAGGAAGGAAACGATCATACTCCAAGAAGTGGTGCATTTGCCGGGATCGTTCAATCTCATCTCAAAGTCTCAAATCATGGAAAAGGACATCAAAGTTGAAAGGGTGAATCACTACGGTCTCAGCCTCTACAATTGCCATGGCAAGTTGATTGCCACTGCACCTCAGGTCGATGGGCGCTTCGTTCTGGATCAAATTCGGTAAGGGCAATCGACCGAATACACCGATATCGAAGTCAGCTGCCTACTGGCACTTAAGACAACTGGGCATGCATCTCGGCACGATGCAGAGCAGCGGATGTTATGGCACCGCCGCCTGGCGCATGTCGGTCTAAATGCCTTGGAGATCTTTCCGACGATCACCGACACGCCGAAGATGACTGGGAAGTGCCATTGCGAGAGCTGCATCAAGTGCAAATTAGCTCGAAAGCCCTTTACTAGGAATACAACCTCCCGTGCCACTGAGCCACTGCAGCTTGTGCACTCGGGCATATGCGGTCCCCTGGAAACAGCCATTGGGGGAGGTCGAAATATGCTGCTCTTCATCGACGACGCCACGGGGCATACGAATCAGTATGTATTGAAGTTCAAGTCGGAAGCCCTAGAGAAATTCAAAGACTGAAAGGCTCTTGGAGAAAAGGAGTCGGGCAAGCATGTGAAGCGATTTCGTACTGATGGAGGCAGTGAGTACACCTCCCAGAAATTTGCAGAATACCTAAAATCAGAAGGGATATTAAAGGAAATGACTACGCCCTACACTCCACAGTGTAATGGAGTTGTCGCACGGTCGAACCGCATGATCATGGAACGCGTACGATGCATGCTGGACGATGCCGGAATTTCGAAGAAGTTCTGGGCCTTTGCATTCTCAGTGGCGGCCTATCTCACGAACCGCACTCTGACGCGATCGGTAGTTGGCAAGACTCCGTACGAGGCCTGACATGGAAGGAAGTCACATTTGAAGAATCTCCGTGTGTACAGATGGTTGGCTTTCCTATACTTTCCGAAAGAGAAACGAAAGAAGCTGGATTACAGAGCCCCTCCCGCCATATTCGTGGGGTACAGCATATCGACTCAGCAGTACTTCGTATACGATCCATTGGCCAGGACGCTTCACCGCTCCCTCGATGTGGTATTCAGAGATGGGAAGCGGTACACAGCACTGAATGCTGCAAATGAAGCGATCTTGAACCAGCACTTCTACAGAGATGTCATCGAGGAACCCAAACTGAAACCCAGACCCATAAAGAAGCAACCAACCGAACGTCAAACGGAGGAGTGATTGGACGACGAATCACCTCCGAAGCCAAACAAGAAGTCACGAGAATTGGCTGGCCTTGAGATGTCACTGGGAGATGCATGGAAGCCGCTGGCCGAAGGTAGTCGCCAAACCGGCGCTGGGAAGGATACGTTGGCAGAGTCTGCACAATTGGCTCGAGAAGATGAGGAATTCGAGGATATGCTTCCCATCTATGCTGTTGCTGCAATCTCCAATAATCACGATCATGAGGATGGCATCGACGATCCAAAGTCTTACACTGCAGCAACCGAGTCTCCGCTCGCCGACAAATGGGATATGGCGATGAAAGAAGAGTTAGATGCAATAGGTCAGCATCAAGTCTTTGGAGATTTCGTGGAGCTTCCCAAAGGGAGAAAAGCTGTGCCAAGTCACTCGGTATACAAGATCAAGCGCGATGGAGCAGGCAATGTGCAGTGGTTCAAGGCCAGTCTGGTCTGTGGAGGAAATCACCAAATCGAAAGCATCGACTACCAGGCTAGGTATGCACCAACTCCTTGTCTGGGCCACATTGGGCTGGCACTCGCGATCTCCGCCAAGTACGATCTCGAGATCCATCAAATGGACATCTGCACGGCTTTCTTGGGAGTTGACTTGGAAGAAGAGATCTATATGCACCAGCCGCAGGGATACTTTCGTTTGGTCCCTGGGAGCCGATCCTACGATCCAAGGTCAAAGACTTCGCGGAAGATGGTACTCCACTTGAGAAAGTCTCTTTATGGCCTGAAACAGTGTTCGCACGTTTGGTACGGCACTTTCTAAGACTTCGTGATCTCGATTGGGTTCATGGCATCATGTGTCCACGGAGGACTGTTTGTGCTCCATAATACGGTTCAAGACATAGTTGCCACGGTCGTTCTGTATGTCGATGATCTCCCTATCATTGCTAAGGAGGGCTTTATTAGGCAGATCAAGAACCAGATGAAGGAGAGGTTCCGGATGCATGATCTTGGGAGTATCTCGTTCTATCTGGGCATGAACATCGAACACAATCGGGAGCATCACACGATTGACATCCATTAGCACAGCTATATTTGGACGATCTTGGCGAAGTTCAGAATGGATGAGTCCAGACCAGTTGCCACGCCAATGGCAATGAAGCTTCAAAAGAGGAAGCCCGACGAAGAAGCCTGCGATCCAACCATATACCAATCGATGATCGGAAGCCATATGTACGTGATGTCCGCCACTTGGCCCAACGTAGCATATGCCATCAGAGTTCTCAGCCGGTACAATCACGACCCGAGCAATGAGCATATTATAGCTCTGAAGCGCTTGTTTCGGTACCTCAACGGCATGAAGGACTGGCGACTGCGTTTCGGAGGAGCACCCGGAGGGGAAGGAGAAGGCGCACTTAGATGTTACGTCGATTCGGACTATGCTGGATGCCGGGATAACTATAAATAAACAAGTGGACTGGTCATCACCTTCGGAGTAGCGGTCAACTGGCGATCGAGAAAACAGCAGTCGACTGCCCAGTCCACGACGGATGCCGAATAGGATGCCTTTGGAGTAGGCTGCATGAGACTCACACAGATCTCGCATCTCGTCAACAAGCTCGGCATCCCGACTATTGCTCACGGGATCTCCGATTCACAGTCACTGATCGCTAGCATCAAGAATAGAATCTACCGCCGAACTGCAGTTGCCCACGTTGCAACCAAGTACTATCTTGCTGCAGAGATGGCTAGAGATGGAAAGATCGACTTGAGCTACGTACCGACTACTGAGATGCTCGCCGACTACTTCACAAAGCCACTGCTGCAGCCCACCTTCCTGAAGCAGTGTGCTGCGATGGGAATGATCGGAATTGGACTCGGAATTGGAATTGGAAATGGTCTCGGGAATAGTCACGGAAATGGTATTGGAACTGGTAATGGCATCGGGAATGCCGTCGGAAAGTAAATTGATTGGGCACATTTGTTTTAAGGAAATCCACGATGTTTGATTGGCTCCTCTTCTGTTTTGTTTACTGTTTTATTTGAAACGGATGTGTTAGCCGTCCTGGAGGAGTGTTGAGTGGATTGTAAGTCCAAATATCACTATGCCGAGGACTATGATGTAACTTGCCTCTTTTGTAGTTAGCAACATGAGTCATCGATTGACCTTATGTCAATGTGACATGTCTCGTTACACAATGCAATATACACACCTTCGCATACGCCCACGCACACTCGACTACTCGAGCACACGCCACCGTACAACACTGAAGGATTCCGCAGTGCTGTGCTGTGGTCCCAGCTGCTCTTGACATTTCCTGCAGACTTGCACAGAGGTCCTAGTAGCTCTGAAATTTGGCACTTCTGTTAGTCAAATTATGCAGCATTCTGAATGCACCTCCACAACTGCTGATACTTGTAGGAGCACCTAAGACTGCTCTTCCAGAGTCTGGGAGTAGGTTGCTTAGCTTCAGGGGGGCCTGGGAGGATATAGATGTAATTTGAAGCACTGGTCAGGTTGCCCAGAGTGTCTGGGAGGTTTGTGTGTGGCTACCAGACCTATTTACAGATAGCTGGTGAAGGTACCCACAAAGTCAACTGTGGTCAGTGATATGGATCAATGCAAAATACAAGTTATTCATGTTCAACCACTGTAGAATGGCCAGATACTGCATTGCTGGTGAAATCACCTCTCTGGCGATATGTGCTCTGGCATCGTCCCTGTAATTGTCCATTGACCCAATTGGAAGATAACTTATCAAATCTCAGTAATGTTCCAATTGAGAGTGTTCAAGTTATCATCTGAATATATCGAACTGGACTTCCTTTGACTTGCTTGTTGATGTGTCTTCAGCCCAGTTGGCCTCTGGAAGTAACCTAGAATCATCTCTGCTGCTGTTGACATCAATTTGGTGTACTTCCAAACCCTATTTGCTTCTGCAATCTGTGACTATCAATTCTGGATGATATCTTCTTCCTAGGTGTCCTGATATGTTGCTGCTAGATTGGACCCTGCAATCCACACCACATCATCTCTGTTACTCTTAACCTGAATTGATTATGATATCAAGCTATTGCAATTCTACAATCAGTGTTGTCAAGTTTGTATGATATCTCATTCATACCAGGATGTGTTAGCAAGGGGTGATCCATCTTATTCGTGATGCAAAATGTATCCAAAATTGCAGGAGCATCATTTGTGTCAGGCTATGTGCACATGCATGCCCTCGTATAAAGGTATATTGATTGATAAGGTGGCAACCAGGATTGTCAACATTATACTGTAGAATCAGGGTAAGTTGAGATATGACTATCACGAGAGATCACAGACTTGTGGTGAGCCGACTATATGAATTGGGGGTTGCCTTGCCCTGGACACATCACGTGCAGCAGTGCGGTTACATTCATAATTACTGTGACTCCATTGTATCATAGGAATTCTCATCAGTTAACTTATTCACTGCCAACAAAGTTCATCTCCAAATTCTTACAACACAACTTTTGATATAGCTTTATATCTGACTATCTAATGTTTATTCAAAAATATCCTGCCATATAAATATGACAGCATCATACAACACTTATATCTCCCGATGTCCATAATTTCCCACAATATACACTCTTCCTAATTAAGAGTAATAGTTTCCCTTCTATGAAATCTTTCCCTGTGGTTAGGATACCATGAATATTGAGATGGGGTAGTCAGTGTAATTCATGATATTTCTGAGAGCGAAGAACTTCAGTAGTTGCTATTGATAGAACACAGAATTCGAAAGAGTTTCTTGAATAATCTAGTATTGTGAATAGGCCAATTACTGAAGCGACCAGATTAGATAGAGTAACAACCACCGCTATAGGCACCAACTGTGGTAAAAGTAGATCCAACATACTCAGTCCTGCTATTGATCTGTACTAATTTGATACTTGCATCGGAACATTATGGTTTGGATATTAAATTAACTATAATATATAACCAACGATCCACATTCAATTAGGGAGATTTTGCGGTGAAAATGGGAATGTTTGAAAACTTTGTTAAGGTGAGCTTTTATTATATTTTGTTTTTAGCCCAGCTGCACCATCTCTTACAGTCTTTTCTTTGAGTGTTCCACTATACAGTTCATTGCTCAAATTGCACTCTAGGTAACCCTCTCACAACTGATTGTATCTACATTCATATTCTTTATCTCCTTATCCATTTACTGACTTATCAGGTGCCATTTTTGGCTTTCTGTCAATTTATTATCTTTTTTAGCAGCTGTAGGAATATCTTTAATGGTAGATATTATCACATAGTACAATTTCATTCTCACCAGTTCTCAGTATTGTTTGTATTAGTATCGTAGCATCAATCCAATATGAAACAGTTCGGAAGTATAATGCACACTACCATAAGCAAAGGATATCATTGTCACTGTAAGCATTCAGAAGTGTGTGATACAAGGCAGAGTATACAGAGTGCAACACCAATTTCAGGTGCGAATGAGCCTCTGTCAGGGTATTTCATCAAGTCTATGAAGTATATCCGATCTCGGACTATGTGTCACGGAGCAGAATCGAATTACTTGTGTTATTTTCAATAGCTGTCTGTCTTCTGGGGAAATTTTGACAGCACTAGAGTATGTCACCCAATCAACAGAGGAATCCCAAACAAGTTCTGACAGATGCATGTAATGCTATCGTTATGCATTGTGAGGGCTACAGGCAGTATCTGAAACTCCCTTACCATATAGAGGCAATGGATTACCCGCCATAGTGAATAATATGATGCTGGATTATTGTTCATTTTCTCTTCTAAGTCATACTTATACAAGGTAACAATATGATCATCTACATTGTATTCTGTGTGTCACAACTTTAAGCAACCAAAAAACAAAGTTAGTAATCTAAACCTAAAATCAGTAATGCAACAACACATATCTGACTTCACAATGGAATTATATCAATCATACATGGTACGAATGTGATCCACTACGTCTCCCATCCAATCAGTGCAGACAGCAGAAGTTGTCTACAATGTATCCATGGTGCAATGACACCATATGCACTCCTTGTATTCACTGATCACTCATATCAGGCAATTTGGTGAAATTCAATTTCAATATTGTTTGGCTTGAGTTGTAATATCTAAAAATGTTGATTTAAAATATGTGCTAGCTGTGAATCAAAACTCAGCTCGAAGGGCAAAATAAAATTTGATAACAAGAAGCATAGGTAGTTGCTTTTTTCAACAGAGCAGCACAATGTACTAAGTGGCCATGTAGAAAACTAGGGTACACAGACAGTGACTGAGGAGTGCAGAATGAAAGTACAATGGACAAATCAAACTGAGAAGTGCAGACAGGGATTGACAAATGCCTATCTCAACTGAGAAGTACCCACAGTAGTGCAGGTACACTACAAGCAGGGAAAGTAGTGTGGAGTGAAATTGAGTAGTGGCAATCAAGGCAGTGGAGCACCAATATTGAGTGAGGAGTATCGATCCCTGTGAAGATGCACTGAGATGTGGGATATGAAGCATGGCATCATATTTTGGAGCTACAATGCAGATAGAGGAGTGCCGGTAGGGATTGAGAATTGAGCATTCCAGGGGAAGAGTAATGAAATGGGAAAGGGGGGGAGCATTGTAAAAAGACTGCAAATGAGATGCACCAATCCAGACAAAGGGGATTGAGAAGTGACTATCCTGGCATGGTAGGACCAAAATCAGGGGTGATGAGTATAGAATGAAACATTGAAGCCAGAAGCTAGACCAAGGAGCACCAGTGGGTGTTGAAGAGTACCAATCACAGGGGTGGTGTGTAAAATGAAATACGGAAGCACCAATCCATTCAGATAGGATTGAGAGCTGCCTATTCCAGCCAAGAAGCCCCGGCAGAGGGAGAATTGAATTTTCAATAGAATTGAACAGAGTGATGTTAGGGGTTTTCTCCAAACACTGGTAATGGCACTTGCGATAGTCAAATGAATACATGCCTTGAAGTTACCCTAGGTCTAGTCACATATCATGCATAACACCTATTCACAATGTCGCAAGGAAGCGAGGCATGTAAACGTTAGTGGGATTACACATTAGTCATGTGTCGATTGAATAGGTGCCAGAGCTTAGCAGATTCAATTTTGATCATGCCGCTATAATGACATGACTGGGAAAACAAGGTTTCACTTCGTTTCAACAGTGCGTATGGTTTCAAACCTCATTCACTTTTTCTGCAACGAGTGGGACATATTTAATTGGACTGGGGATTACTCCGAAGAACATACACAGAAGTTGATAGTCAATATGCGAGTAAGCAGGATCTCTTGCTTATGATCATAGGCAATAAGCAGCAAGAGTTAACTCTCAAGCCAAATAGAACAGTCTCAGTCTATGCATGACATGACTGCAGGAATTATATCCTTGGCTGATGATATGAAGCTACAAGCAACTCTGGTTATTGGTTTGAGTGAGTATCCATTACAATGGGATTCTTGGCAATAATACAAAATGATACATTCGGTTCGACATTGGCATAGTATCAGTTGATTGCAAATTGAATATATATCAAAAGCCAAAAATCAGTTATGGTGAACTGTTTGATCGCAGTAAGCACTGCCAACTATGATCGCCAGGTGTTCCAACCACTATAACATACAGAATGCAAGATGTTCATGTTCAAGTTTGATCAGTTACATTGACTCAGATGGTACCATGTGGTGGATGACCTAATGCTTATTTGAAGCATAACGATTTGAAACCACATTGCAACAAAATGAAAACCAGGAGTGATTTGTGGCACTTATCACCGAATGAATGCGGAAAGGGTATGGCACCACCGCAATAACGCTGTCATGAGCATCAGGGACTCAGCACCGAGGTAGACGTATCGAAACTCTCGAAGACAACAATTCTGAGATGACGTTGCTCCTGCAATGAGAATGACAAGCTCAAGTAGGAATCCGCAGTCAACATTCAGATACACTGAAGGTGATCTGAAAATATCATCAAGAAATCTATCAATCAAACAGACATTACTTCCCTTATACATCATTATGATCTTGCACTGTTTGCCTGGACACAGGTTGGCACAATACAAATATACACCACATGAGAAAATCGTGTCCTCTGGCAGAGTCATTTTGGAAATTGAAGCGCAATGTGTAACCCATATCTTCTGTGTGGTAATCCGTTTCACAGAGATTCCCAATACCAGCTTCCCAGCACATCGGAACATATCAACTAGGTTAATACTGGGCCATAAGTTTTTGAAACAGTTGTTATTTCCAGGAGACGTGTAATACATAACCTTGACAACCACAACCAGCTGTGGTTACTGGATTTGGAATCTCTTCAAGGAAGGTCAACAGGTTGAGTCTTAGGATAATATGAGGAAAGAAAGGGTTTTTTAGAAAGGTGGTTGTACTTAATTAAATCAATGTTATAAGTCTCAGGGATTTATCACCCACATAACAGTACAATATATTAACTACTCAACACTGTGATCTGAAGATTGAATTGAACCACAGCTTATTGAGCTATAGAAACAGCTATAGGCATCAGGAGTATTCTTTTATCAATTACCAGGAAATTCTATGTTGAATATTATCACGGTACCAGCACAAACACTGTACCATACATATAACTTCATAATGGCAGGCCTGCAAAGATAGTTTCAAATGTAGCTATTTGGGACAACATGTACACTCACAATATGGCATAAGACAATACTGTTTTTGTATACACTGTCAGCCTGAGCAGATTGAACTAGCAAGTTCAGCTGAATTTGCTCAGCATTGTAATGTTTTGTCACAGTGTTATAGTTATAAGTACATTGGAAGAATAACGAATTGGCCGGCATACCTGTCTCATCGTTACTGTATAGAGCACTGCCCACCTGAGGATTGTCCTCACCATGAACCAACCAACATTGAAACCAAGGAATCGATTCCAACGATTAGCTATAACCATTTGATTCACACCATCCATCAGACAATGAAGGTTGACATTTATGAGCAACGCGCACACAATGATTATCTCTCAAGGTGAGACGCCATGATCCCCACCTGCTGCGGAAGTTCCAAAATAGGTTCTCAATACCAAAGAAGTACTGCGGCTGCAAGATGGGAATACCTCCTGTTCAAAGAGCAGGAGAAATCAGAGGATCGCAATTTCAGTCAAGGGGACAGGGAAATGTGCAAAAGAAGCTCCAAAGTAGTTCAAAATCAATTGATGGAAGCCGCTCAACATGTTGTGCATCTTATACAGGCATGAAAGAAAGTACCGGATATCCTGAAAAGTGAGTTTGATTCGGCCAAGAATAACATCGAAATCTTGAAAACTCATTTGACGACAGAAAGACAAACACTCAATCTTGAATCATCTAGTGTGAGATGTGAGATAATCCTACAATGGGCTGTACTTCAAGAATTGAGGACAGGGATAAGAATGGTATAGTCCTAGGATAATCAGTTAGTAAAGGAAGCAACCAATATCTTTCAAGGATATCGAGTAGAGTTGGAATCTATAAGCAAATGAATTATGGATAATTCAGTGCAGATTTTGCCTCCGACAGAAATCAATATTAACATCCAAAAAGGCATGATATCTTAAACCAGCAGAATCAATGATGTTAATGAGGTGCTCTCGTCAAGAACAAGATCCCTGAAAGAAATTCTTTCGAAGAAAGAACTATAAGAACATCTTCTTGTGATGGAAGAGCAAGTTGCAGAAATCAGAGAAGTGAATACAGGATTGACAACTGCCATGAAAGGTTATAAGTTTCCAGAATCGTCCTGATTGATTATTCAATCGGCTACAGCAGCACATCTTGGACAACCCTCACCATCTGGGAATGTTCACCCAGAAAGAAGAAGCCATTTTGATAAGGAATCATCAGTATCTAATTCAAGAGATACTGATAGTGCTTGAACCTGGTTGGGAGGAATGTACAGTGGTACCTGAAGCAATGTCAGCAACATGGAATGGAGGTGGTGACACTGGAGATGGCAATGCAGCAAACGGTAATACCGGTAATCCACCTCAGCAGGTTCTAACTTCAATTTTGGCGAATAGGAATCCTCATCACAGCTGAAGACACCAAATAACTGAGGAATTAAAGTTTGCCAAACCAATAAAAATCAAGGAACCAAGAAGATCCAAAAGACAGTCAGGAGAGGATTTTGATACCTGGTGGGTAAGAATGGAGGTTTATATCCAGGATCAACTAGAGAAATGTCCAAAAGATGAACGTACAATAGACTGGATCGATTTCTTAATAGACAAATATACTGCTTCTTGGTACATTTAGTGGATAAAGCGACTCTTCAATGGTTCTCATCCAAAGTCATGAACCAGGTATACCAATTCCTCAATATTATGTTTTGAAGTTATAGAATTCTGAGACAAAGCTGTCTGTGCAGTTGCAAAAGTTCAACACAATGGATGCTTTAGGAAGATGTTTACTGAAATCCAAATACATGATGATCAGGGGATGGTAACATGCGGAGTATTAAAGATGCAGATTCTGAATCAGTTGCCATATAGGATTGTGGAACAGATGCATTCGACGAACAATATGGGTAAAGGTGACCTTCAGATAACTGCTATTATTACTTTAGCTGGGAGAACAGCAGAGAAGTTGGATGAAGTGAGGAATAGTCTGGGTCTTAAGAAAAATCTGTTGGAAAGATTAACCAGACAAGATAAACCATTTCAACAAAATTTCCAGAGAAGAAATGATCTCCAAAACGGAGATAGCTTCCAGAAACATTGTCCTAACAGTAGAAGGATTGAAATGATGGTCAGTATAAAACATCAGTCGGGGAAGATATATGCAGAACAAACAGACCACATCAATCAATTCATGTCTGATAGCACCAAGGCTGTGGGAGAATGTAACAGGTGTGCTTGGTTCGGTGACAAAAGAAGGGCTCCTAGAACAATGAATTGTTGCTGTTCAAAGTGAGTTGAAAAAGGAACTGTTCCTTTTCCAATTGCAAGGGAATTTCAAATGCTCAAGGTAGGAGCTCATGATCGAGACAAAGATTACAAAATTGATCTGTATGGAACAGTTGATGAAGAATATAAGGAAGCAATGGATGGTAAAGATGAAGAATAGGTTGAAGATGATGAATACAAGGAGGAAATGGATAAGAAAGAATATTATTCAGATGACAAATAAGAAGAGGAACTGGTAAGCAGTAAAAAAAATTAGTGGGATTCAGATAGTGAATAAGCCACATTAACCTTATAGGTTGCAAATTAATGTTTGAATACACTAACCACTTTTGGAAAACCTCGTAACTCTTGTAAATTATTTTTCCTCTGAGGATAATTGGACGATTGAAAGTGCTGGACACTTAGGAAATATGACAAAACTCTTAATACAGAAATACCGTGTCAATGAATCACCACAATGCAGCCTCATTCTCATCCGTTGGGGCTGCACTATTCCTCAAAGGTTGCCAAGGGCTGAATGAAAAGCTCCATATGAGCCGGTTCAGCTGGCAGGGATAATGACCCTTCCGACCATTTTGTCTTCCGTCAGCCTGCTAGTTTTGAGAAGATTAAACATATTTCACCAACTATAATTGTGAAGCCACACATATATAAATTATTTTTGTATTGTAATGGGAGTTAGTTTCTGCTTAAGTGTATACTGGATTTTGGAAGTACATCAGTTGTGATCTCACCAGAGGCAGCAAAGACTTTCAAAATACCAGTGGTTAAGCACACCAAAAAGGTAGAATCGGCAGACCTTACAGGGTGAGAAATCATTATAGATGGACTATACACAATTGCTGTGGGGAGATCCTTTGGGTGTGATTGGTTATTTGACAAACAGAACGATGCTGTTAATGTCTTGAAACCAGCTGCACAATTTGATGTCTTGATACTTGCGTGGTACTTGGAGAAGCATATGGCTTGACGAATTGCAACTAGCAATCTATACTTTTCGCATGGCGAGCAGGATTGTTATGGACATGGTCAATTACACACCAAATACTCAAACCCAAATGATAAAAAGCTATTATAATATCAGTATGCAATAAATATTGGATTGATACTCTACAACAACCCTTCAATCGCAGAAAAATTACCATCACATTAGCTTGAATATCTGCTGCTATTCGATCCAGAATGCACAGAGACAATACCTGAAGTAGAGTATTCAACAACCGAATCAAACTGATGTGATCGACACTTGTACTTCGAATGGGGCAAATTTCTCAACTGTCAAAAGGGGAAAAAATGCTACTTTCAGACTTGGAAAAAATAATTTAAGAAGGAAAGATATGGCGATCTACCAGATCAGTAGGAATCACAGTAACGTTACTCTCAAAACATTACAGAAAGGGATTACAACATTAAGTGGATGATTGTCATTTTAACAATCCCAAGAAAAGGAATAACTCGTACCACCAAATACAGGAAGAAATACAGCATAGGAAAGAAGATGCAACACATATGACAAAAATCGAAATGAAGGCCGTGTTTGATTTAATATGAATTGCATTAGAATATGAAAAGTCTGTTGGATTTACAACAAATTTCCGACGTTAAAAATATTTGGTGATGCCTTTTTGTTCACCAATACACTGGTTATAATGCCAAAGAGAAATAAACCGAGTTCAAAGGCCACTGGCAGCAATTCAATATGTATTAAGAAACAATATTGAAATTAAACGAAATGAAGGAATGGCAGCAGTGGCATATATCGATGAAATATTGAAGAAGACCAACAAATCCATCCATACACATCAACACGAAGTATCCCAGGAAGTTCAGACACTAATGGATGGCCATATGTAAGTCGAACAAGCTATGTGTATTTTTGATACTGAAGCTGAGTCATTTTTGGGTTTTTCGGTTAATGCCAATGGGCTATGAATGGGCAAAGGAAAAGCAAGAGCCATCGTTGATTGGCCATAGCCTAGCTGTCCGACAGAAGTATAACAATTATATGGATAATCGAATTTGTATTGACGATTTAGACCTTCGTACATTGTGATTGCGGTACCAAAATCCGATATGTTTAGAGGAAGCAAACCAAATTCTGATTGGGGAGAAGCGCAGAAGGCAGCTTTCTTTAAAAAACCTCTCATATTGACTTCTGGAAAGACATCAATACAAAGATATTATGATCTTGAATGACTGGCATTATTGGTAACCGATGTGTCTGATATTGCTGTCAGGGGAATATTGTCACAATTAATCGAAGAGGGCAAGATTCACGAGGCTGGATTCCTGTATAGGTGGATGACACCTGCCGAATTGAACTCTATCGTAGTTTTTAAGAAAATGCTAGGCAAAATAGATTCCTTGAAAAAGTGGAGACATTTTCTACACGAAGCTGTTCATACAACCATTAGATATTCCCTCCATCCAAATAGTACATATTTCAAGTCTGCTACGAACTATGACCAAAGTCAAGCTTGATGGAGTCAGCAACAGAAATCGCGTAATTTTGATCTCTATTACCTGAAGTGCTTGAGTAATGGCAAAAACAAAGTATTATCACGGTGTTCAGAGTTTACCTCTAGAACAGGGGGTACCACTGCCGCAGGAAATCAGATGCTGTTAAAGAAAGAGCAATGGTTAGAGGTAGGGCCAATGCAAATCAAGGACGATGAATGTGATAGTATCAATGTCCGAGTATTAGACAATAGAGTAACCATTTCCAAAAGCTACTGAAAGATTTAATGAAAAATCATTGTTGGATGACAAGGATTGACAGATTGAACAGCAGGTAGTAATGGGAAAAACTACCGACATAGGATTCAATGAACAGGATGACATGCTTTGTTGGAAGAACTGAGTATAAACCGGGAAAATGACCTTATGTAATGCGTAACTCATAGAGAAGCTGTTTTTGTGACGGTCAATCATAGCTTATTTGACGTGTGGCACTATGAGGTCCTATGGACCTACAGATTGACTAGATTACTATGATACACATGGGACTTTTTGCGCTGCATTCAACCAACCTGAAAGTAAGCTGCCAGATCAACTTCATTCCATGCTCCCATGTATGCTCTCAACTATACTTCTAATTGCACTCGATGGCACTCTCGCAGCCTGCTTGAATGTACACTCCCAAGTAAGCTCTGAAGACCCACTCAATCACACTCCCAAGCACCCTCTCAAGTACATTCCTAATTGCACTCGATGGCACCCTCCCAGCCTGCTTGACTGTACGCTCCCAAGTATGCTCTCAAGAAACACCCAAGAACAGCTCCGAGTATTCACCCATGTACCCCTCCGAGTCGCTTGCAAGTACACTCTCAAGTGGAAAGACACTCCCAATTTCACTTGACTATCTGCTCGCATGTATGCTCCTGCATGCTCGATCCAGAGACTTGCCGAGTTGCCAATGCCAGCCACTGTGAGGCGTGAGGCTGTTGGCATATGACAGGTATAGTTTGGCGGGTGGCGAGCTGTGGGCGGCATGTGGCATGGGGCGTGTGGCAGATGGGAGGTGAGAGGCAGCGTATATTGGCCGATATTGTGACTTCGGTCGATATGGTAGTCTAAACCTGATCTTTAGCATGTCCACCAGTACAAGATCTCACAATGCCTCAAGATCATGGTGTTGAACATTGCAGCCTCAGATTGTGCAGGAAAGGCAGACAATTGGATCTCGGGGAGAGCAGATCTCCGACCGAGTTTTCTCAGCACATTTGCAGTCAGTTTCTCGTCAATGTTGGGATTATGCATACGCATTCGGTCCACGGCTGATCGTGATGATGGTGATGGTGATGATGGCGATAGTGCTGGATGGTGATGGTGATGGTGATGGTACCAAAAATACTTAGTCAAGTAGGTTGGCTTCGTCAATGCCAAAGTCAAAGCATCAACAGACTTGGAGTCTAGCAGTAGCCAAAGGTTCCACAAACTCAGAGATTTCCATCGGCCAAAAGCTTACCATGGAAAACTCTACTCCTCCCAATGGCTGACTCTCTCAAGCGCAGCTCTCAAGGGCAGCTCACTCAAGCAGGCTCTGAAGCTCGCTCTGAAGCAGGCTATGAAGCAGACTTCCAAGAAGGCTATCAAGCAAGCTTCAAAATAGGCTCCCAAACAGGTTCTCAAGTGCCAGCGGGCTCTCCACCGGACTGAGTGTAGGCAGTACCAGTATAGTAGCCAGGCAGTAAAGACAGGTAGAGATCCATCTCTGGCCTCCAGCCATAAATAGCGCCATAAGCCCATGCGCATATCACAATGAATCAACTAAAGGTGACTATAGGCTGCGCGTTGCGCAGGGGTCCATGGGAAGCATGATATGGGCTGCGCGTCTGTGCGTGTACTGTTAGCGCAGCATATAGTCAATATGCAGTTTTGCCAATGGATGTTCTAGTAGAATTAAGGACAAAAGTTATGCAATCGGAAGAGAGTTCCAAGGTAGTGGGTCATTTCTGAAGCGAACCAACTTTGGAGTTAATTACAAGAAACTTCTACAGGCCAATTCTGGAATAAGATATCTGCAAGTGTTGGAACAAGTGTGATAATTGCAAAAGGACCAACAGCCTTAGACATGCAAATCATGGGCAATTAAATCTATTGGAATTCGCGTCGACATTATGATCAAATAGAGTCTGACAGAGCTAACTTGATATTAGTAGTAGTGTATCAATTTCTCCAAACGGCTCATTTGATTCCTATTAAGAACCACGATTCACCAATGATTGCAAATGCTGACTTGGACAGTGTTTGGAAACATCACGGATTTCCTGAAGATGTGGTGTCAGATCGAAATGGGACTTTTACCAAACAATATTTTAGCTATCTGAATAATCTTCTGGGAATCAGTTGCAGCATGATCACAGCATTCCATCCACAAACTGACGGACAAACTGAACAGATAGATAAAGAAACGGAAGCATATTCCCGGTCCTACTGTAATAACGAACAAACCAACTGGTCATCAATGTTAGCAATGGCAGAATATGCTTGCAATACTTGGAAACATGAGGCAACAAAGATCTCCCCTTCTCATGCAAATTACGGATTCCAACCTCGCATGAATTGGCCCACAAACAATGTAATAGGAAATCCAGCTTCGGAACTATATGGACATGGTATGGCATTAGTACATTCGAATGTGAGTGGCCAACTTAGATAATTCACTGACGCTAGGAAGATATATTATGAGAACAAAAGAAAGTCAATAGAACCATTTAAAGGCAGACAATTAGTAATGCTTGGTGAAAAGAATATTTGAATGAACCCTTGGTGTAATAAACTGAAAGATACAATGTACTAACCTTTTCACACGATATCTATTGAGAATAATCAGCGATACAGCAACTTGAAACTACTGGGTACTCAGAAGATACATCCAACTTTCAACATATGGATGTTGGAAAAGTAGCAAGGAAAAGATTTCAAGAAACAAGTTATTGAAATGAATACAACCGATGCTGGATGACTGATGGAATCGATCATTGCCAATGGCCCATTCAATGATGATCGTCGACAACACATGTATTTTGTTAAGAGGGAAGTATATTCATATTATTCAAATACATGGACAATGTATAAATATCTATGCCAAGCATCACACAATGTGTTAAAGAATATTATTAAAAAAACTGTTCAATCGAAAGAGATGGGGATATGGCAACAAAGTTAAGAAATGAGTTTGACTATTCCTTAATGATTTCAATCAAATTGGCGAGTTGAGTGGTATTCTATCGATTTCTACTTGTTGTGATGGCGCACCGTTGTGGTCACCAGTTGAAGAGAAGGAGGTGATATTGGGGGTTTTTTTCTAACCCTGATTATGGTACTTGCGATAGACAAATGACTATTTGTTTTGGTGTTACTCTACCTCTAGAGATGTGACATGTATAACACCAATTCACAACATCACACGGAAGCCAGTCATGTGGTCCTTAGCGGGATTACACCTGAGGTGTGTGTCAATCGGTAAGGACGAGAGTCTAGCAGTTTCACTTTTGATGATTCAGCTATAACACCATTACTGGGAAAACAAGATTTCACTTGGTTTCAGCAGTGCGTAGAGTTTCCAACCACAGTCACTTCTTGAGACTAGCAGGAAATGACTGATTGGACTGGGGATGACCCCAATATACAGACACAGAAGTCGATAGTAAATATGCCAGTACGTGGGAGCTTGGGCTTATTACACCAGACCATAAGCAAAAGTAGTGTACTACCCAGCGAAAGATTACAGTCTTGGTCTAAGCATGAAGTGACTAAGGGAATTATGATGGCAGCTGATAATATGAGGCCAGAAGCAACACTGCTCACTGGTTTAAGGTACAATGATATACAATGCCATGCTCAGTTTGAGTACGAGATGAAACGTGAGATGCTAGGTATGCATAGTATCAGTTGGTGGACATTTAAATCTATCATGCAAGCCAAATATCCTTGATTGAGAGGTATTGGATTGCAATAAGCACTGCTGACAATGGTTGGCAGATATTCCAACTACTGTAACAAACAGAATACGAGTTTCTTAAGTTCAAGGTTGAGCTGTCAGAATGTGTGAGATGATATCGTGCGATGGATGGCCCCATTCTTATCTGGAGCATAATGCTTTGAAACAACATTGCATGAACACAACTACCTACAAGATGTCGTGGCATGTATCAGTGGGCACATGCGGATATTGTATGATGCTACTGTGATAATGCTCTCATGAGCAAAGGAGACACAGCATTCAACTATGGACGTAAGAATCAGCAAAGACAACTTTAAAGGGCTCACAGTACTCCGGCAATGAGAAGAACCAGCTCAAGCAGCAATCTGCAGTCAACATTCAGAATCACGGAAGACAATCTGAAAAGATTATTAAAAATTCCATCTATCAAATACATATTACTTCCCACATACATCTTCATGATTGTTTGCGGTTTACGAAGACACATGTTGAGACAATAGGAATATGCACCACTGCAGCAAGTCTAATCTTTTGCCAGATTCAATTTAGAATTTGAACTACAATGATTCACCAAGAACTCTCAAGCGGTGGTACTTTTCACAGAGATCAAAGGCTTCACCTTCCTAATGCATTAGTCCATACCTACGGAGTTATTACTATTCAAGGAAAGTTTTGAAGAGTGGTTATATCCAGGAGAGGTCTAATATGTTACCTTGACAACAATAACCAGTGGCGGCGACAGGATTTGGAAGCTCATGAAAGAAGGTTGATGTGTTTAGTCTTAGGATAAGACAAGGAAACCATGAGTTTCTTAGATAGCTGGTTGAACATAATTCAATAAATGTTATAAGTTTAAGGGATTAAGCATCCCAGTAACAAGTGTGGCTCAGATTCGCAAACAGGGATTGAGAAGGACTGATGTTTCCAGCATTGACTCGAGGGAGGGTGTATATAGCGGCCCACCGCTCTGCGATTGTTGAGTGAAGTAGCATTCATGGTAACATTTATCATGAGGGAAGGCCAAAATGTACTATGGTATGCGTTTTGCATAAAAATGACCATAGCCTTTCATCGAGATGCACATTTGGACAACATCCAGTGAGCAGCCACAGCCACTGGACGCTATAGTCAATTGAGTGAAATTTTGATAGAATGGAGATATAGTGAGCTGGCACCCCCACCTTTTGGTAGTGCAGCAGAGGTGATGGTAAATTAAGTCTGGAACTTTCATTCAGGTTAAACATGATTTTTTATCGTCCACAATCTTTGAAACACAAGTATCATCAAACAGGAACTCCATATCCTGGATCTGCAGCTGAGTCACTGGGCCCAAATCCATTCAATAATCACATACAGCAGTTTGAAAAACAATTTCTGCCAATTGTCCTTGAATATTACTAATCTTCAGTGTTAACTATGTATACAGTATGGCATAGTCAATATTGAAAGTCTGATAGAGGAGCACTTAACTGGATTCATGACTTACAGCTTTTCAAGTTTATGGATCAATATTGAGAGATAAACTACCAGGCAATATGACACACAGATGTTATACTGTCAGAGGCACATGTAAATGCACACTGATGATCTTGAGCTTCAATGGAGAGTTTTAAAGAATCATCAGTCATGTTGTACATTTCGTCAGATATATTCGCCAAGCAGTCTTTACGAATTTAAAGGTCGGTATTAACCTTTTTGAAATGTCAAAGGTATTCTCTTGATGTAGGAGATTATGCTGATTCACACTGGCCTTGGGCTGTAAAACATTCCGATCTATACTACACTTGGACAATTGGAGCAGCTGGACAGCTGGTGCATGTTCAGTCTTGCAAACTGTGTTGGGGAAGGTTGAGAAATGGTGTTAGAGCAATGGAAGTGCCACTGCCCAAGCTGGATTTTGGGAATTTTGACGTATGCAGCATTATATGACACTCTCAGTATCGCTCAAAGTCATTTACAATGAATCTGTAGTTGTTCTTACTGCCTTGTCTTGGTACATCTGGCAATACAGTCAGATGTTCAATGCATAATCCATATCTTGTTTTGCCATTTTGGTTGTTACAGTGGTCTTCAGGATATTGTCACATTCTTTGTCACTGATCTTCTGAGCGGTACCATCATGCTGCTTCATTAATGCAATCAGAGACATTAGTTATTCACAATACTATGAATTAAGGCACAGAGTTGGAAAGTCAAACATGCAATATACAATGAAGATTGGATGTTGTCTTCAATGAACTTGCAAGAACTCTTTCATTGTGTACTTGTTGATTCCTCTGTGAATAATGATTTATCACCTGGCTGTATGTAGTTGCCATTTGCTGAAGTGATGATAGGGAGTTGGGGAATATAACAGACAAGTGTCTAAGCATTATGTAAAAATAAGTTCAATAGAATGACAGGAATAATGGTGCAAGCTGTTGCACAATGTCATGGAGAATACAATCCCTGGCATGCAATGAAAAGGTTCAGGAGAAATGGCATTGATAGTTTATAATTATGTTGAGATTGGCAGTCTACTATAGTGACTTAGTCTGTATCAGATGCACCGGAATTGATAGCTTTCTAATAGCTAATGTTGAATGTTCACACTCATAACTACAGCACACTGCATTGACACAAGAATCTGAGGATGGTAAAAACCACCGCACTTTTGATTGAACTGGAGTCACCAGGTCCAGATACAGCTGAACTGGACTGAACTGAACCAGGCACATCTGAACCACACACACCCGAAACAGAGACATCTGATCCAGACCCACTTGAACCAGACCCATCCTTACCAACTACATGTTAACCTGACACACCTGATCCAGACCCACCTAAACACACGTTCAACATTATCTCCGTCTGCCTGGTTTTGCCTAGCATTTCCCCATGTGAGGCGAAGCAGAGTTTTACTTTGCCTTCATTATTACTTTTTGCTGACTGTCTGGGTCCGCCTTGCTTGAGTACGCTTCCCATAGGGAGTATGTTGAGTGTACCTAGACAACTGACGACATCGTTTTAGCACTCAGCATTAACATCGATTCGATGTCCCCCTTCAAGGACAACTTGCCTTCTATCAACTGTTTTATGCTAGTTACGAGGATCATTTGAACAACATAATACACTGTGCACCTCAGTGAAGATTACACTGAGAGAGTGCTTGGCAAGCTTATGATAATATCACCTCCCACCATGCCAAGCAGGTCCCAGCTCTTTGATGGACAGCACACCATAAATGTCTTCAGGTGTTTTTCAGTTCTGGATCTACGATTTCCTGTGCCCTTCGGCACTGTTGTGGTATTCCCCTGTAATATCATCAATGAGACTCTGCAGTTGGCCATAGCAATGAATGGTAATTGGGCAGTCATCAGACTATGGAATGAAGGTTGGCCATAGCAATGAATGGTAATTGGGCCATCATCAGACTATGGAATGAAAGTTATCATCTAGGAGTGGGGCTTGGGTTCATAATCATCAGGTATTGTGGGGGAAGGGACTACCAGAATGGTACCTCCACCACAGGTGAGACGGTTGCCTTCATAGGGACTGGGCTGCTACAACAATATGGCTCGTTGACATGGAGGAGGGTACAGTTTATTCCGGGGGCGTGGGAGATGCAATCTTTTCTTGTGGGTGTTACTTTTGAGGCAGTGGGTTGTGGCAGATTTTTGGGGACTTTGAGTTCTCATTTGCACGGAAGCGGAAGCGCAGGGGAACACTGTGGAGTAACCTGCCATGGCCGCTAGCTGCCGAATGCAAAATCGTTACCAGAACAACAACAATAGACCCACCTAAAACACTCTCACAATATTAACATGGATTGTTATATACACACACCATTCCCGCTGATCAAATGCAGTACTGGGAACACAAATGAGATAGAGTGCCCCTGCATCTGACTGCTCCAAATGTAGAATTGTATATCAAAGTTTAAGTATTCGAGGTGACAGCATCAAGTAGACTCATAGCAGCATTCAGAATCTTCAGATTTCAATTGATTTCGGGCAATATAAACATAAGCGGAGTTGTATTATCAGCAACAACTCTAATTTCCGTCAGGAATACCCCAGTGTTCCTGACTGCTCTGATGGAGAATTACTTGTTACCGGATGCACAGCCAAAAGGTTATATTAGATACTTTTCTCCATTAGTTTGCATCCAGTATGTGGAGACCAATATGTACTAGGAGAAGGTCACCTGTATTAGACTCTTCACAGGGGCTGCAGTTACGCCACAGCTTTATATACAAAGCCTGGTGATGTTTATACCTGTCACTGGCGGAATGCCACATTTTACCTCTCTGCTATTAAAGTATATCGGATGCCACACTCTCCCCATATCCATGGTTAACTTTGATACGTTGTCACTTATTACAATACAGTTCCCATATCAGATATATCTGTTGCTAATGTAAGTGCTTCGCCATTACTGTATTTTAGAGGTCTGAAATACACTATCCTCTCTTCGCACTATCTAGTACAGTTCCGTCAGGCATCCATATCATGCATTGATTCAACCTTGGCATGGGATTCTTTATCCTCCTCATCCGCATCTGCATTGTGGCCATCATTACCCTCATACCTGTCAACATCACTGGTTTGCCGGTGACACATCTGAAATTTCTTCGCGGCCCGTGATCACGGGTGGTGAGTGGGGATACCATGCTGCTCATCTGTTTCGTCATCATCATTTTAATAATCCCTGCTGCGACCTGGTATCCCAAAAGTTCATCATTGGTGCTATTGTTTTCTATCAATATGTTTCGGTCAGTGCTAGTGTTCTCAGACTCCTGAAGCCCCATTTCAGAGGTCAAATAATCAAGATGAATCGCACTGTTAAAACCTGCTGCATCCATGCTGATGACCACGGCAGGCGTTGGGTTCTCTGCCTGTTGCATCTGATGCTTGACTGTAGCAAGACTATTATTATACACCTCCTGTTGGTAGCTCTCTAGCAGTGTGTTCCAGGTATTCATCAAGAATGTAAACGTATCTGCAACGCCAGGCAAGGTTGACAACTTGCTACTTGGTGTAGCACAGCAAAATGCATTCTTACCACCTTCATTTTTGCGGTTGAAGTAGTTCAAATGACCAGGTCTGTCCGCTATTATCTCTTAATTGGAATCTGTCAGAGGAACTGCAGTATTCTTTCGCCACTCCAGCAGAGCATGGGGCAATACGGTGCAGGCAAACAAGATCACTGGTGAGGGTATATGGCTGTCCTTGTCATCAATTATGGAATTATAAAATCCATCAGCATACTGTAAATGGTTATTCACCCGATGATGAAAGTTTTTGTAAATCAATCCCTGAAGTGCATCCATCAAGAAGTAAAGTGAATGTAGGCCATTCGTTAGTAGCTTTTGACTATCTCCACATTCGATTTGAACCACTTACACTGCCTTTCAGACACTCTCCTAAAAGAAAAGCACAGTCAGTGTATGGTAGAAGAGATTTGACAAATTCCAAACACTCTGCATCGGATTCAAAGCAGTGGAGACCATAATTCCCAGCAATGTTGTCTCTTGCGGATTGAATGAAATAGTATTTAACTTTATTAAACTGTGCTCTAATCTGGTACCGGATTGAGCATGTTATATCCCAACTGGGCTGTTTCTTCAGCATATCTCTTTCGTGATCTCCTGTGTGCCTGCCCCAAATGCAATGGACCAACTGTTGTTTTGCTGCCAAGTGGTGTTCCAGTACTTCTCTATTATCTGCCAGTGTGAGGCTTCAGCTAATGCTTTCTCAATGTATTGCATTGTATAACTTACCATCTCCAAGTTGCTTCCAGTTATACACAGCAATCTGTTCGACAGTCCGAGCTCCCGGAGACATCCTCTGGCAAATAGAAGTTGCGTCATGTCAGAGTGACCATATCAATAAATGCCATCACTACCAGAGACAATTTATTGACAGGTAGATGCCGCCTGGGGTTTCAAATGCCACAGCCGGATTTTCTAATTTCTGTGTGAACTTCGTGTTTGTGGTGGATTTTCAATAATTGCGTGGGCTCCTGGATTCGGGATTGGGGTAGGCAGGTTCTCAAAACCACTCAGAGGAGTGGGAGTTCTAGCAATACTGGATGCAGTGCTGGATATAATGTGACACATTGAGTGTGTCGGTGAGATTTCTCTTTGTGCTGGTGTACTACTACTGCTTGTACATTGCATAGTGATTGGAGTATATCGTACTCCTCGCTGTGTACATCAGCACAATGTAAATCAGTCTGGAAGCCACATGCAAATCTCCCAGACACTCCAGTAGCCCTCACCAGTGCTGCTAAATACTTCCAGTTGCTCCCAGGCCACCCTGAAGCTAAAAAAAGTGCTCTCAGACTGTTCAACAGCATTGTCAGGTGCTCCGAGATTCAACTGATAGAAAAGTCGAATTTTAGAGAAGCTGTGACCTCTGCGCTGGTCTGCGGAAGACTTGGTGCCATATTCTCACAGCAGTGGTTCTTAGGGTTCCATAATCACAAGGCATTTCGTCTGTCATATTTATCTATGTTACAGTCACAAGCTTTGCTACATCATAATATGGCATGTATTGTATACTCACGTTTCTCTATCTGTATACATATGGTCAATCTGACTGTAGACGGTACTCGAGTGTAATCAGAGGAGCACCTGGAGACCCCAATTGAGAGAACTTCGAGATGCACTTGGAGGCGATCATGGCAAGACAATCCGTTTCTGACTACTGCCGCCATTCAGTTTGGCAAGAGGAAGTCGGCTGGGGGGAGGGGGGGGGGGGTGGGCAGGGCGTTGGGAGGTACAGGGGAGGATATAAACAGCATCTCATTATACAAAATACAGAAAGTCTATCTTTCCCAGCACTTAGTCCCACTCACTCTTGCTGAGCTTTCATAGATCCAGCAAATTTGTTAGATTGCTCATGGCCGGGTACCCCTTCATATTCTCTATCCCTCCCTCCGTACGCTTCTCGAACCAGAACCACTCTTTCTCACATATTCCTTTCGGATGCCATGAGAGCTTGACCACATAGTGATCGTTAGAACTTAGCAATGTACTAGGAGGCCAAATGGAGCAGGTTTGGAGACATACTTCGAGGCCAGGATCGTGTGAACTCAGAGATGCAATTGGAGGCCGTAATCGAATGAGCTCAGAAATGCAATGAGAGGCTGAGATTGAACGAACTCAGTGGTGCAATTGGAGGCCATGATCGAGGGAGTGTGGAATGCACTCGGAGGCTGAGATCGAGTAAACTCAGAGATGCAATTGGATGCCATGATCGAGCGAGTTTGGAAATGCACTTGGAGACAGAGATCGAGTGAACTGAGAGATGCAATTGGAGGCCGAGATTAAGTAAACTCCGAGATGCAATTGGAGGCAGTGATCGAGCGAGTTTGGAGATGCACTTTGAGGCCATGATGGAATGAACTAAGCAAGGTGATTGGAGGTCGTGATCTAGCGAGTTTGGAGATGCACTTGAAGGCCGTAATCGAGCATGTGTGGTGATGCATTCGGCCATGATCAATTGAGATTGGAGGGGCACTTGGTGGTGGTGGATATGGAGGCGGTGGATCGGGAAGCAGGCGTGACTGGAGCTGAGACTCTTTTCGTTGGTTAACTTGTAATTGTGGGAGTGTAGAGAATTGGGTACAACAAGGTGCACCAAGAGATGACAGATGAGACTGGCTGGGAGCGCGAGACAGTCAATCTTGGGATGATGCAGTATTCAGTGTATGCTATACTCGGTGCTAACTCATGATCATGGCATGGAGAGATAGAGAGGGATGACTTTACTTTGTGTTCTCAGGTGATGGTAGAATTGAGGACGAGAAAGAGAGAGATGAAAGAAGATACGGGAACTCATCATGAAAAACCGGGACTTGAAGAATTGGGTGTGTGAGTCAATTCACCATCCCCGATAGGGCAGGTATGAGTCCCGATCCGGTGGGCAATAACACCGCTACAAGGTCTTCCAAACCCAATCAGGCAAGTTGTACCCCTGATTTCTCATATCCGCTCGTATCCTGCATATCATTCCCATCTTTATCCCCCATCTCTCCTTCTCGCCCACAATTCTACCATTATCGCTGAACACAAAGTTAAGTCATCCCACTCTATCTGTCCATGCCATGATCATGAGTTGACACGGTGTGCAGCATGCACCGAGTACAGCGTACACCGAATACAGCATAACCCGAATACAGCATTCACCCAAGATTGTCTGTCTTCCCTTCATTCTCACAATTACGAGTTGACCCCTCATTGTAGCTTCATCTTCCGGCATGCTGCCTTACAAAATCAACCGCCACCAGCCAGCACTCCATGATAGCCCAAAGGGAACGTCACCTCATCACATTCCGACGGTTCTATTTTACATTGACTAACTGATGAATACAGTCTAAGCACCTGGCGCGCCTCCCATCGACCGCCTTCGAGCACTCCGACAATCTCGATCAATCATGGCCGAGTGCATCTCCATACTCGCTCGATCATTGCCTCCAAGTACATCTCTGAGTTCACTGGATCTCAGCCTCGAAGTGAATCTTCATACTAGCTCGATTACAGCCTCCAATTGCATCTCTGTGTTCATTCAATCACAGCCTCCAAGTGCATCTCGAAACTCTCTCAATCACAGCCTCCAATTGCATCTCTGAGTTCACCCAATCTCGGCCTATCTCCAAAATCGCTCGATCCTGACCTCAAAGTGCATCTCCAACTGCCTCGATCACAGCCTCCAAGTTTGGACGATCATAGTCTCCAAGTGCATCATCAAATGACTTGATTACGGCCTCCAAGTGCATCTCTGAGTTCACTCAATCTCGGCCTCCAAGTTCATCTCCAAAGTCACTCGATTATGGTCTCCATGCGCATCCCTGAGTTCACTCAATCCCGGCCTCCGAGTGTAACTCCAATCTCACACGATCACGGCCTCCAATTGCATCTCTGAGTTCACTCGATCATCATCTGCAGGTGTACCTCAAATTGCTCTCAAGCACCGCCTGCAGCCAGCCATATATACAGTGTGTAGATTTGGTATCTATATAGATACATAGATACATTGATACATAGATGAGAATACAAACTGATTATATATGTTTTAAAAATCGTTTATAGATCAGTAGTAGCTATGATTTCCAGGTGCACCAGCAGCTTTCCCACAAAGGATACTTTTCCCAGACTGCTCTTTAGTGATTCGAGGTGCTCCCAGGTGTGTTGCCGGCGCTCACAGGCTTGTCTTCGGCACTCCGACGTGTTTCCTATCTTATCACAATCACTTCCATGGTACTCCTGTACCAGTCATCCGAGATCCCAGTGACTCTGAATGCCGGCCGGAATGCCCTCCTAGGGTCTGATACTCTCCTGAAATTGACACTTCTAAGTTTACACTCCACATCCTGTCTGACACTGTTGGAGGCTCTCAGCGACTAAAACACATTTTGCTGAGGTAGAGGCTGGGGTGGTCGACACTGGTTAAGTGATATCTGTAATGCGAGAATCATCCAGTGAAGATGAATGGGTGGAGCTCTATCCTTGGATGGTGAAGGCTACATCAGCAAAATGTACTTTAGTCACTGGAAGCCTCCAGGAGTGTCTGAGAGGATGTGGAGTGTAAACTTAGATGCGTCAATTTCAGGAGAGTATCAGACCCTAGGAGGGCATTCCTGCCGGCCTTCAGAGTATCTGGGAGCGGCGATGACAAGCCTGGGAGCACCTGGGAGCACTGGTGACAAATCTGGAAGCACCAATGATAAACTTGGGAGTGCCAGCACCAAGTCTGGGACCACCTCGAATCATGGGAGAGCAGACTGCGACAAACAACATCTTCGTTGGGAACATTGCTGGTTCGCCTGCACATCATAGCTACTAATCATCGTTCAAAGATTCTCAAAACTGATGTATTTAGTTTGTATTCTCATCTATGGATCTATGTATCTATATAGCTACCCATCTACACACGGTATATCTGGACTGGCTGTAGCAAGTTCTTGTGAGCAATTCGAGGTACGCCTGAAAAAGACGACCAGGTGATCTCAGAGATATACTCCGAGGCCGTGATTGAGTGAGTTTGGAGATGGACTTGGAGGTCGTAATTGGACGAGGTTGGAGATAGACTTGAAGGCTGTGGTCGAGCGTGTTTAGAGAGGCACATGGAGGCCGTGATCAAGCGTATATAGAAACGCTTGGTGGCCATGATTGTGCAAACTTGGAGGCTTGAATCGCACAAGTTTGGAGATCCACTTGGAGGCCGTGATCGAGCAAGGTTGGAGATATGGACTTCGATGCCTTGATCGTTCGAACTTGGAGGCCTTAATCGAGCAAGTTTGGAGATACTCTTCAACTCCATTATCGTGCGAGTTTGGAGGCCGTAATCGAGTCAGTTTCAAGATGCACTTGAAGGTTGTAATCGAGCGGGTTTGGACGAGTACTGTGAGGCAGTCGATGGCCTGTACGCCGGGTTCTGAGACTCTTTTCATCAGTTAGTTAACTCGCAACGGTCGGAATGTGACAAGGTGACTTTACCTTCCAGCTCTTATGGAGTGCTGGCTTCGAGCGGTCAGTCATGTAGGGACGCATGCTGGAAGCAGAATCTGCATCCAGGGGTCAACTCGTAATCGTGACAATGAAAAGAAGACAATCAATCTTTGGTGTATGCTGTATTCGGTGTATGCCATACTAAGTGTATGCTGAACTCAGTGTCAACTCATGATCACGAGATGGAGAGATAGAGAGGGATAGCTTCACTTTGTGGTCTGCGATGATAGTAGAGTTATGGACGAGAAAGAGAGAGATGGGGGGTGAAGATGAGAACGATGTGGAGGATTACGAGTGGATATGGGAAATCAGGGGTACAACTTGCCTGATTGGGTTGGGAAGACGTCATATCAGCATTGTTACACACCGGATCGGGACTCCTACCTGCTGTATGGGGAATGGTAAACTGACTTGCACACAAAAGTTTCTTAATTCCCTGTTTCTCTTGATGATTTCCGCCGTACCCTCCCATTACTCTCTTTCTTGTCCTCATTTCTACCATCACTTAAGATCACGAATTTAAGTCATCCCTCTCCATCTCTCCTTGTCATGATCAAGAGTTAACAGCAAGTATAGCATACACCGAGTACAGCATACACTGACTACTATATACACCGCATACTCCATCATCCGATGATCAACTGTCTCCCACTCCGAAGCCAGCCTCACATCTCTCGGCAGACCATGTTTTACTCAATTCTCTACAATCGTACAATTACGAGTTAACCAATGAATAGTGTCTCAGCTCCTGTTGTGCCTCCCTCCCGAACTACCACCTCCAGATTGACCGCTTCCAAGTACTCCTTCAATCTCGCTCGGTCATGGCCTCGAAATGCATCGCCAAATTGCTCGATCACCGCGTCCGAGTGCATTTCCAAACTAGCTCGATCAGGGTCTCCAAGTGCATCTCCAAACTTGTTTGATTACAGCATCCGAGTGCATCTCCAAATTTGCTCAACCACAGCCTTCAAATTTATCTCTAAACCCGCTCGGTTACAGCCTCCAATTTCGCACCATCACGTCCTCCAAGTGTATCTTCAAACTCAGTTGGTTACTGCCTCCAAGTGTATCTCCAAACTGGCTCAATTATGGCCTCCGAGTGCATCTCTATGTTCACTCGAGGGTGAGAGGATATGAAGGGATACCCGGCCAGGATGAACCACACAAATTGCGTAGATCTATGAATTCTTGACAAGAGTGTGTGAGGATCCGTACAAATTGTGTAAATCTACGAAGCTCGGCAAGAGTGCATGAGACCAAGTGCTGGGAAAGATTGAGTGTGTATTTTATATAATGAGATTATGTCTATCTATCCCGGGGTCTCACAAATATATACTCCCTTTGGCAAATTCCATCTGCATTATCCCTGTATCTCCGTATGTATATATATGGAGAGACTTAGATAAGACATGGCATATTATGATGTAGCGCATCTGGTGACTTTACAAAGACCAATATGATCGATGAAATGCCTTGTGGTTATGGAATCCTAGGAACCACTCGTGTGAGAATATGGCACCAAGTCTCCCGCACAGCTTGTGCAGAGGTCTCAGCAGCCCCACATTTTGACTATCCTAAAAGTCAAATCTCGTAGCATCCTGAATGCACCTCCATCACTGCAAGTGCTTTCACGAGCACCTGAGAATGCTCTTGCAGAGTCTGAGAGCAGTTTGCAAAACTCCACGAGGGGCTGGGAGCATCTGGAAGTACATAGATGCACTGGCGAGGGCTACTGGAGTGTCAGGGAGGTTTGCTTATGGCTTCCGGACCGAATTTCATTTTGCTCATGTATGGAACTCCATATTTGAGAGGAATCCATTTCGCCAGGCAGTGTGGAAACAAATCTCTTAGCAGTGGGAAGTTGAGAGTTCCCCAAGGCCCATGCTGTTGTTGTCTAAGAAAATTGGCAAGACTTCCAATATTTCGTAAGACTGGAGTCATGTCTGGATGAGAGCTTTCGGCAGGTATAGACCAATATTGATGATCAATATTAAGAATGTAGGATCAATCTCCTCTGCATGCAAATGAAATGGCAGGGGAGGTGGACTCCTATTTGAGAGACCGGAGAGGGATTCGCAAAAACAGACTGGTGCAGGGGCAACTGCACATGACTCTGAACCATTATCGCCTGTGACAATACTCGGGGACAAGATCTCTTCAAAAGCATTCAATTACGTGGTTAACTGCTAATAGATTAATTGTAGACTAACCTCAGCATTGATATTCACTATGACAGCAACATCTGCAAGGCTACTTGCACCACTTGAATGGTGTTTATGTGTTCTTGGTGTGATTGTCATACTATTCCACTTGTACGTGGCCCAATACTTGGAACGATCCAATTTGGATATCTTTCACTCCCTGGTGAACATTCCCTGTTGGCAGCGCTCGATGCATCACGAAGTGAACAATATTATTTTCTCTCTCATATGACATCAGTTGCCTGCTCGTATTCCACCACTAGACATGTTGGTAGCTGTGTTGGATGGTTGCACAGTTTGCATAACCTGAGATGTACTCAGTTTGCACCTAGATGCATGAGGTCTGAGCGGTAAAAATGGTGTATGATGCAAAATCAACACCCGGCTTCATAAACTATACTCACTGTGTGTATTCAATGTCATCTTGAGGTATCTCATTCATGAGGCGTCTGGTGATTGCGCAAGAAGAATGCTAGGCTGTTCTGTGTTCATTACCCAACAATATACATGATTTTAATCAAAAATCTCATTTCACCCAGGTCGAACCAAGTGATCACAGGAACTCGAGTGTATATATTCCATCTTCTGGCCCACATCTCCTGTTCCTTTTTCTCCCATATTAAACACACCGCCAGTATTCTGCACTATGTCAACATCATGTGACTTGAACAAAACAACTTCTGTTGTTCCAAAACACACCTTATAACCTAGATAACATTGTATGTTTTGCTCTTGGCTTTTTTTCTCTACATTCAACAGTATCATAATGCTAATGACTTGGGTAATAATTCATTTTCAACTCACCACGATGGCACTATTGCACAGCCACAAAGGGAAGGGGAAGGCAACTAATGTGACAAATCTGCCGACATCAGATATCAATAAACAACTGTTGAAGGTTGTGGACCATATAAAGGGATTGATCTCGGAAAACATCCGGGCACTAATTCAGATATACTCTCTCGGGGGCATCAATGATAAATGGGCATAGAACCTCTTTATGATATTACCATTCTTGACCCAGGTATGACTCACCAATTTTCAGAATTGTAGCTGAAGTGCTTGCACAGCATAAGCAGGTGTTTGCCCCTTCGGGAGTGGTGGGCAGCCTTCCACTGAAATATGAGGTATATTTTTAACAACACCGGTGACCAAATAACCAATTGCAGGTGGGACAACCCAATGCTGTTGCGGATCAAGCCAATCGCTCCAATCTGTGGACAACCCACTTGGGGAAAGTTCAATGCGCTGACGAGTGTTTATCTTTGTACAGTTGTGATGGTCTCCGTACAAAGATTGAGCCGGCAAAATTCCAGCAGTACAAGCCATGCAACTTCCCAGTCATTTACCAACTGAAGTGGGGTGACAAGATCGACTGGAATGATGATGATGAGAACTGGGCGAATCCTGAAGCACCGAGCAGTGGAATGAGCTGTCCTGGCCATGGCAATGACAATTACAATAGCTTTTGTGAAGAGGACACACTAGGCAGTGAGAAAGGGTCACGGAAAGGCAAGGGAATGAAGGATTGGAAGGTGAAAGGGAAGGCTACTGAAGATGGGAACGGCATGGGGAAGGGTAAGCCAAAAGAGCAATGGAAGGGGAAGGGGAATGGGAATGTGCAAGGGAAAGATATTGTCCAAAAAACCACAGGGGTAGTTAATATCTCTTGTGCCGTTGCTTCAATGTTGAAGAAGGAAATCTATCCGGCAGACTCGGACACTGAGGGCAAACTACCATGGCTATAGTCAGTGCCAGATGCACAGCATGTCATATCGATGTATTCGGATGAAGATGACAACTCGACTGAGGTGTCAGATATCGAATTTGGCTCAGAACATGAATCTCATCTGCATATGCACATGGACAATGGTGGGGATGCAACCTATGGCCTTGATTTAGACAGCATCGTGGATATGGAAAGGGATGGTGATGATCAACAGGAGCAAGATAAAGAGGAGGATGATGAGGACGTGGAGGCGGAGGATAATATGGAGGATGAGGATGAGGACGATGGCAAAGAACCTGGGACGATTGGCCAGGGAGAGATGAACTATACCTTGTCTGAGGATCCAGATACGATGTTGGACAATTGGCCAATCATGCAACCTGAGCAATGCTAGGAAATGAGCACACATATCTCATCAGTGGAACCCCTGGCACCTGCACCACGGTTCCAATCCCAACAGCGTTGCCGACAACCAGGAACTCTGAAAACTCATCCCCTGTGTGGGCAGGTGTGTGCGGGCGTGTCACACCCCAAACAGCTCACCCGGCGGACCGAACTCTGTGAATAGCTAAGGCATTAGTAATCACCTCAGATGTCAATGTGGGTCAGCAGCTACTCCGCGAATCGGCTGGTGGCGACGGTGTCCCCAATCTCCCTCGTGTAAGTATCCCACTTCCTAAGATGCCGTGGGATTGCGCAGTAGGCAAGTAGCGAATTAGTCATTGTGTGGCAGTTGAGGCGATGGATGTTATTTTCAGGTCAGGGTCGGATTGCTGCCTTCTGAGATTCCTTCACTGCAATCTGTTCATCTCAGGCACCAACTATAGCACGTGTTAAGGTGGTTCGTTTGTTTAGATTGTTGCATGTTTCCAGCATTTTGTGTGAGAGGTTAGGGTATGGGCTGTTTTGTTAGCTCTGGTCGAATGTTTTTATCTGAGGTATTGATTGCTACTTTCGCCGCATTGTTTTTGGATCGCTCACGGTATATTTGATTTGTTGGTTTTATATAGGTTTTATTTCATCCATAGTATTATGGGACATTGTACATGCAATGTTTTTGCACCTCCTGGTGTGTAAGAAACATCCTTCTGATGGTGTTGAGGCTCAATCAATATCTCAAGGTAGCTGAAAGTATCATGAGCTGTTACCCAGATGAGACTGCTCTGGCCCAGCACCAACATTTGCGCCACTTAACAGTATATACTCCACTCCTCGTGTGTTGTCAACAATGCCAGAGAAGACTCTTTTCTGTTGCCCTGATATTTCATGCTGAAAGAAGTTCACCTCAGGCAGCTGGCAACTTAAACTAATTAAATTACACCATCCTAAACACCTTCAAACTGCACACCAGGAGAATGTGACTATTTTCAGCACGCCCCAACTGGTTGTACCCCCTCATCATCATACATTCCAAGGAAACAATGCTTCAGTCAAATACTTTGACCAGTTTTCCCACCTCGTGTATGGTGAAACCATTGCAGACTCAGGGTCTCAATCACTGCCATCTCCTCTCCTGCGGATGGAATCATACCCCAGCACTGATGCTCCACTGAGCAATTCTATCGCTGTGCAGTGGAAATGCGCCACCCAGGGTTGCCCTGGCATGAACGAAGAAATCAATCACTACTACCCATCTGTGACGAGTCAAGTGTGCAGATATATCCTTTGTAGAAACAAGAAGAATTGCGTTAACAAATACAATGACAATGTGCTAAAGGAAGAAAACACCCCTGTGGATTTCCCAGGCTTTAAAAGCTGGAATAGCATCCAGAAGCTTCTGGAAAGAATGCCCGATGACCAGGCTCTCGGGGAGTAGGAACTACACACTCTCAAGGAATTGAGACGGAGTGACAATCATCAACCACCTATCCAATAGTGGAGCTGAGAAATCATCAAAAAAATGAGATGGTTGATGCAGTACCCAGCATATGCCGAGCATCTCATGTATGCCACTCAGCATTGCTTTCACAGCAAAATGCCACCGAAACACCTCCATACTGGAATCCACACTGCTGTCTGGATGCAGGAAATGCAGCTATGAAGACTGAGTCAGAGATTGTCATGTGTTGATCGACACCTAGTGAACTCTCACCATGAGGGATACACTTGTTTCTTGGATCTTCGTGTCCGATGGAATACATCATTCGAATTTTTCTGTTGAAATAACATCGTGGCCTGTCTATATGCCAATTGCCAATCTGTCTTCAAATATCTGTCAGACCCCTTCAACGCAAAGTGTTCTAATAGTCACTCTCCTGCCGATCCAGATAATGAGCCTCATGATTCCTGAGATGGGGCATGATGAGCAGCAGCAAAGTGACAGAGAGGAGCTGAACAAGATACTCTGGCAGGTACTTCAGCCTCTTACCCTTAAACAAAATACCAACACCGAGACTGGGTATTACAACTTGCTGTGTGCAGGTGGCTATTGCAGGCATTGCACACTGGTTTCAGCAGGATGGCTTACAAATTACAATCAGTATGGCGACCAATATTACTTTGAGTGGCACTTTTGTATTTGGTGCCAGAACTCAAAGAATAAACTGGGAAATAAAGTCCTTCCTGACAAGACTCACCCATGGCAGGGTCACAACTTGTACTGAATACCCAGCGATAGCAATACTATGGCAGCTGATGATGAACTCTTGTCGTGCGAGGTTCCCCAAAAATACAACATGTTTTGACATATTCCTACTATAGTGTCGCAACTCCTGTAGCCAGAACACCTCCATACAATGCAGATCAGCACACTAGACCACCTCCTGAGGTGAATTTTCTACTTCATGAAGAAGTACAACCAGCTTGACAAGTACAATGGAATCTGTTTATCTGTGCCTGGATACCCCAATCTAATACCAAAATATAAGTCTATTGATTTTTATTCTCAATGCAATGGGAAGGATATGCATGATAGCAGCCGGTACCTGATTGGAGTTGTAACCCAGACTCGGTGAGGTGGAAGCCCAGCTCTGCATTCTATGTTTAATCCAACAATTGAGTACACACAGGTATTGTCAGAATTCCGTATTTATGCTGAATATTTATCTCACAATGATGCAACATTGAGCTACATGGAGGATGCCTTCTGTCATTTTCACATCTTCAATAATATTTCCTGACTCGGGCGAACCGACAACATGGTGAAGGCCAAAGCCAATGCCCTGAGAATAAAACATGTAAAGAAGCGAAAGGTAGATGAGCAAATAAATGCTGAAATTTGGAAGCTGTCCAAGAACCTGTGCGAGATGAACGGCTCGCAGAATTGTATACAGCATGAAATAGATGTTTCCAACAAGTTAAAAGCCAACTTCAATTTCCAGAAGATCCACTTGATGTCCCATTGAGTCGAACAGATTGCTTGATACGGAGCCTTGCAATAGTTTTCTGTCAAGAGACATGAACAAGCACATATAATGAACCTCAATGCCGGTTTGAACACCTCCAATCACAATTTCAACTACCTGCCACAAGTAATCATCATTCAGTGTCACATTCTCTGGTTCAAAATGAAAGAGCTGAATCTGCAAGTCCTCGCTCACGGTTCGAATTACAGTGCTACCACCTGTGAAGTCCTCCATACTGGTACTGATCTCGCCACGCCCCTGAGCTTCCGATTGTTGATTGAGTGATTTAGCCCCCAGGCCATCATGACTAAGACGTGCACCAGACTTGGCGGGCTTGGTATGGAGCCTATTTCCCCACCAGTCTTGGGCTTGGTGCGGTGGCTGATTCCCCGCTAGCCTGGGGCTTGGTATGGAGACAATTTCCATGCCATCATCCGGCTTGGTGTGGAAGCTATATCCCCACAAGCCTCGGGCCAGCTTAGTCCTTTCACTGAGTGCTTTCCCTTATTGATTCACTCTTAGTGATTGAGATGATTTCTTTCTGTATATATATGTCTATCTTCTTCTCTCTCTGTGCAATAGACAGTTCAATCAATCATCATCATCCTCACTTTCATTTGACTGTCTCAACAGGTTATGAGCCCGGAGCTTTCCAGTTGTTTCATCTCACAAGCATACTTTTACAAAAGATAGTAATCTGTCCTTTGTTGGGGCGTGCCTGCTATATCTGAACCTCCGCTACCTTGTGGATCGATATCAAATAGTAGAATATTTATCATTCCTCCTCTTCCACTCTGACACTGGAATCGACATCTATTAGTAGAATTTCTATCGTTCACTCCTGATCCACCATCATGCCAATCTTGACCATCATGTCTAAACTCAATGAGCACAATTACCGAACGTGGGCTATAGAGGCTGAAGATCTCCTGAAGCATCTTAATGTGTGGTGAGTAGTTGACAGTGCAGAAATTATCCCTCGCCCTCCTGCTGCACAGGCAGCATCAGGATCAACCACTACTCCTACTGCTCCAGACCCTCTCGATCCTTCCTATAACTTTCACCCCCAATCAGCTAATTCTTGGTATCTGCCACATTTCGATAACATTCTCCGAGACAGGAGAGCATACCGCAATAGTTATGAATAGACAAATGGCACCATTTGGGCGCACCTGGAGCCGTCCACACGTGGTCAATATAAAGATGATAAGTTTGATGATCCAAAGTTATTGTGCGAAGCCATTCAGTCCTATTTTGACAAGGTCATTAAGCTTGATGGTCCATTTGAGATAGCAAATCTAACCGACTGCAAACTTGAACTATTTCCATGCATCTCTGAATGGATCACAGTGCCGGAGATAAGTATCAATGACCTTGTGATCTGCGATATCACTATTGACGATGCATGGAGGAAGTTCTATATCCTCACAAACCTTCCAAATAACAATGAATACCGAAAGTGTGCCTCAATGCTTGAGCCCACCGAGGAGGCTGATACTGTTGCAAACAATACATCCCACCTACTATCATTCGAAGCCACTCTCCGCAGAGCGACAGGCATCACTCCCGATACCACATAATTTTAAACAAAGAAGAGACATGGCCCAACTTGAAACTGAAAGGGAGACAGTACGAAGGGTGAAAGTCGGAGTCAGACGAGTCAGGGCATCGTGTGCCATGGATGTGGAGAGAAGGGACATATTTAACCGAAATGTGGAAACAAGGATAAGTTGGCCTCATATGCTGCAGAGGAGAAGTCAAAAGTGGATGCTAATTTGACTTCAACTGAATTGTCTCCGGCTGCCAATACTGAGTCATTTCTTTTCTTAATCATAGAACCGAATTCAGTCCATGAGGACATGGTCATCAGGGTCACTGTGGCCACAGAGTAACAACCTGCCAATTATTGGATCCTTGACACTGGTGTGACAAATCGCGTCACCAGAAATTGTCACCTCTTCAAGTCCTTTCATCACATGGCAAAAGCGGAGCATCAAGTCAAGACTGCAATCAATAACTTAGTCGATGCTGAATGCTCTGGAATAATCACATTCTCTATCGACAGCCGAAGTGGGAAACCAGCAAAGATTGTACTCCAATACGTTCTTTATGTACCTGCTTGTGGCACCAACAACCTTCTCGGAACCATCCAGTTGATGCCGAAAGGAGTGAACTTCGAGTTTGATTTGGATGGAGCAATTGCAAGTCTCGGATCAGTACTTGTCTACCATGCGCCATTGATCCACAGTCGCTTCATTGTTGGAACCTCCCCTTCCACATCGACCTCAGCAACTTTGATGGTTTTTGATAAACATAATCAGGTTGAGAACACTGAGATATACTCTGGCATTCGGCAGAGAGTTGATGACAAAGATATTCTTGTCTGGCATGCTCATCTCGGTCATCACTCTTTGGCAGCAATTCTGCCGCTCCCCAATACTGTCAAACGTATCCAATTGCATGCCAGGAGCCCATCGGCATGCTCTTGTGAGGCCGGTATAATGGGAAAGATGTTCTGGAGACCTTTTCAGCCCTTGACTTCAGAGGATAAAGCAAAAACTCGACTTCTTGAGCTTATTCACTCTGATGTGATTGGGCCAATGCAGACTCAGATAATTCAAGGCTATCACTATATTATTATGTTCACCAATGACAACTCAAAATATACTGAAGTTTACTTCATGAAGCGTAAGTCAGTGGCCCCTGCAAAAGTTCAAGGAGTATGTTCCAAGGGTGCAGAAACAACATTCGAAGTTGAAATTATATAGGATCAGAGTTGATGGTGGAGGAGAGCATGGCAGTAGAGAGAAGTTACTTGACTATCTGGCACAGGAGGGCATCACTAGAGATGTGTCAGCCCCATATTCACAGCTGCAGAGTGAGATATCGGAGAGATACAATCGCACAGTGCTGCACCTGGTGCGGTCCATGCTCAAGCATGCTGGGATGCGGAATAAGCTCTGGGCAGACGCTGTTGCCACAGCAGTCCACATCAAAAGCCAACTACTGACCAGAGCCCTCCCGAACTCGACTTCATATGAGCGATGGACTCGAATGAAGCCAGACATCTTACACATTCGTACTTTCAATTGCTGAGCATATGGCTGGATCCATTGAGATATTCGAATAATGCTTGATAATCACCCCTACAAATGTGTCCTTCTGGGATATTTGGCAAAGACATCAACACAGTACAGAGTGATGGATATCTCTAAGGGCCGAGTATTCATGGCCCGGGATATCATATTTGACATGCCCATCCTCTTCCACCAGCTGATGAGATCTCGACCAACGCAAGTCATGATCGAGCCAGCCAGCGAGCTTCCGAGTTGTGAGCCTGCTCCTCCTGAACCTCCGCAGCAGGTCTGAAAGGCTCAGGCTGCACCAATTAATTCAATTGACAACTCCGATGATGATCTATCACCACCTCCCGATAGTCTGGAGCCAGATCAAATGCTCTAAGAGTTACAAAGCAATCCAAAATCGACTGCTCCGGCCTCATCATCTTCAACTCAGAGTAGAAGGAGCACAATCAGCATGGCCATGATGATTAAGCCAGGCCCAAAGACTGACCATGCTGCCTTGAACTCTGAGGACGCTGAACAATGGAAGGAAGCGATTTGCAATAAAGTGTCATCAATGGAGGGCCATGGAGTGTTTGCCTTGGTTGAGAGGCCCCCTGTCGATGCTAGTACAATTGAGAGCCGATGGGTGATGTGCAAGCAGCTTCTAGCCAACGGTTAGACTGAAAAATGGAAGGTACAACTAGTTGGTCGTGGAGATCAGCAAAAGCCTGGAGATTACAGTGATATTACATCTCTAGTCATTGATTCGGCGTTGGTTCGACTTGCCCTTGACCTTGCAGCCGAGCATGATCTTCCGATTTCTGTATTTGACATCCTGACTCTGTTTCACAGCTGCCCTTTGCAAGAGACTCGCTATATGCGCCTCCCAGATGGTGAGTGGCCTGACCCATATTGCCAAGCTCGCCCAATCATCAAGCTGAATAGGACCTTCTATGCCATCAAGCAGGCGATTGGTGAGTACTTGAAAGAAGTCTTCCAAATTATTGACAATGATCTAGGCATGATTGTTACTCGAAATTGCTGCAAATGATCAATTCCCATTGATCAGATCCGATATATCAACCAAATACTCCTCTGCTTTGAGATGGCCAACTGCCAGAAGTGCTCAATGCCATTGAAAGTGGGACACATGCCCCATGCCATCCAGGCTGATAAGCGCCCTTCATCACTGGCATGTACGAAAAGGCCGTTTGGTCTATTCTGTATGCTACCCTTGGCACTCGACCAGATATCACATATGCCATGACAGTCCTAGGCTGATATGCAGCGCAACCCTCCATACTCCACCGGGAAGCGATCAAGCACTTGCTGCACTCTCTCCACGACACTAGTGAGTACAAACTTACGATCCATGATCCAAGACTCCAGCATGACTCCAAGTCACTTGTGTGCTACACCGATGCCGACTTGGAGGGAGAAGCAGCCTCTAGTAAGTCGACCTCAGGAATCATCATTGTCGCGCTGGAAATTCTCGTGCTCTGGCGATCAATGAAACAGACCTTAGTAGCGCAGTCGACAATGCAAGCGGAGGTGATTTCCACAGCATATGGCAAAGTCCAACTCGACAGGGTTTGAGATGTCATCTCTGAGATTTAGCTTGGAGCTGACATGCCTTAATGTATCTTTAACGATGGGCTAAATTACATAACTGCGCTAAATTCAGGCAACTTCCAATCTGAAAGTTGAGACCTACAACTGAAAGATCACTCGATTCACGAATCTATTGCCAATGGCAAGATCGAGATCAACTACGTGGCTGGTATGGAAATGCTGGCGGATGCTCCCACTAAGGCCCTTGAGGGAGTGAAACTCCAGGGATTTGCAAAAGAAATTGGTCCAAGGTAGGTGAACTGGAATTGGAATGGACTTGGCCAGACATAGGATTTGGGATCTGGAGGACAAGGAGGAGAATATATGCTTTACAATTACTTTCTCTTTTGTCTTATAGGCTGTCTTTGAATTTTGTTTCATTTCACTTTACTCTCTTTTTCTTTTGAATGCCTTGGGCTGAAGGTGGAGTGTTGACTAAGGGATTTAGCTCGCAGGCCATCGGGACTAAGATGTGCACGAGACATAGCGGGCTGGATACGGAGCAGATTTCCCCACCATCCTCAGGCTTGGTGCGTTGGATATTTCCCCGCCAACCTTGGGCGTCATATGGAGACTATTTCCCTGCCATCATTGGGTTTGGTGCGGAATTGATATCCTTACGAGCCTTGGGCCTGATTAGTGCTGCCACTCAGTGCGTCCTCTTATTGATTCGCTCTTAGTGATTGAGATGATTTCTTTCTCTATATATATGTCTATCTTCTTCTCTCTCTGTTCAATAGACAGTTCAATCAATTGTGATCTTTCTCACCCTCATTTGATCGTCTCATCACCGATTATATGTGAAGCCCAGATTCATGGGACTCCACAGCCTCTGTGATGGAAAGCATTCTAACTGTATGGTCAAAGACTTCACAGCACTACTTGACAATACTCAAGATCCAATACACCGCCTGGCAATATACAATGTCCCGTGGGAGTTTATCAATTATAAGGCTCGTAACGCAATGTCTATATTCAATACACTACAATGCACCATGGCGCTCTGTAATCACCGTGGTATTAATGTTCACATTGATGGTTTGGAAGTTGAACACATATCTCCGATGTGTCGATGCACGTGAAGCTAGAGCTGGCATGGAGGAGACAAACGCATGTGCTGGGTAAGTGTGAACCAGCTTCCTGGGCCATTAAATCGCACACTGCATTGTTGACTCCCATCGCAAATGCAATGACTATTTAGAATCAAGTTCCTAAACAAGGATGGAGCTTTCCTTGAGTACTAGATAGCCTTGGCCATCACAACAATACCTGAACACTCGAGAAACTCAGATTCAGTCCCGAAATGTCTCCAAGTGAGAAATGAACCAGTTGTGGCTGCTTTGCAAGTTTTCTGCATGGGAAACATCATCGGCTGCACCCATGTTATTCCAGGAATATATACTTGCAGTCAGACAAGCAACAGACAGAATGAGCAAAAAATTGTTAATAGCCACATAGAGTTGGCGACTTGGAGTGATGTGTATATTTAGTACAGAGAGAATTGCACTTTGCATGCAGGTTGAAGGAATGCAAGGAGAGACATTTGCAGCATCACCCATCCCATTGCAATCCAACTGCAAGCATATAATTAATGAACCCATTCTGACATATGGTTACTGTTGGCCACAATGTGACAGTGTTTATTTACACTATGAGACCGACAGAGTGAGAAGAATTGGTGAAACTGCGATTGGAGGGGAATATAAACCATGACACATGGTATTGACACCGGGCATGGGTTCAGCAACCTCCAGGGTATTCTTGATAGCCCTGACTAAGTGCATCCATTCTGACTGAGCCATTCTCCCCAGAATGACAATTTGATTAATGATGAAGGATGTATACTGACTTAGTTCTGAATAGGAGAGATATATAACTCTCCTAATACAGTATATTTATTGGAAGGACATGCTTATTGTCACAATACTCTATTGTATTAGGATGCTATAAGTTATGTTAGCAGTCACTATAACAATGTTGTAAGCATACCTTTCTTTGTATGTGTTCATCTGAGCTATGTCTGCAGACTATATATACACTACTGCTGCACCAAATGGAGGAGGGAGGTAATTTGGGTACACAAAAAAGAAATACAAGAATTGAAAATCAATTGTAAGGTACACGGATAATTCAGGGGTAATCATATCGATTCATGCATTCATCCATGTCAAGATTCCAAAGCAATGGAGTATGAAAACTTGCTCACTTTCAGATCTCAGACATAATATCTAATCAATAGCACTATATTATATCACAGATTGATTATAAGTCTTACTAATTCAAAGCTGACTTCAAATTTTAATTGCGATTGATAGCTATATATATTGAAAAGAATGCAGAGTGAGACATGATCTGACCACAGGACAATATAATTTCGTTTTGTTTTGCATAATAGAGCTGTATTGGAGTTAGAAAAGTAAAGATTGATTTAATGAAATGACAAAAGTTGATGGCTCGCCTTACTGAAACCGTACACCACACCATTCAAAACTATCTTTACGTAATTCAAGCTTTTGAAATTCCCACTCTTTGCATGCACTACATGGATATCAGCTCACATAATCTATGTTCAGATCTGGATTTTTCCACTCCACACATACGTGTACTCATAATCCAGTTAAGTCAGCACTACAACTGAAGATTTCTTAGCCCACTTTAAGTAAAAGCAGTTCATGGGGTGAGCCAGAGTAGCCAGTCATCTCAAGAGTGACTGAGTAGAATCTTTCTTGTGAGATTCTCTCCATAGCCTCAGCTCTGTGGGCGGAGCCTGAAATTTTGCAAGCTATTTTAGAATTTGGATGGGTAGATCTAAATATACTACGTAGTCAATATTGAGTTACGACACAGAATACATTCACCAGGGCTCTGAATATATTGTGAAGTGTGCTGGACCTATCTTCTCTCAATCGACAGTGGACATTGAGCCTAACAGTTATGGCATTTTGAGGTACACTTTAACATACTTGTTGAGCATGGATTCATATATTTGCAGAGGCTGAGCGAGATGCGCCATCTGCACCTGGCCATGTATACGAGTCCATTTGCGCAGCTTGTGATAATTGAAAGTCACAGTAAACATGCTGTGAATGTATCAAATGAAACTATGATGTGCACAATAAACAGGGTATGTCTATTAGCCGTTTAGTGGTAGATTTGTTGTTCCCAGACATAGCTGTGCTACAATGGTATGTCCATATTACATCAAAGCTACATAAGGTTGGGTTTATTCAGTCTCAAGAGCGACATTCTGAACAGGAATATGGATCTACTGTGTGCCAAAACTACAATCATCAGTTCCGAAATACCTGGCAGCAAGAAATCATGCTGGGCCAAGAATCCTGTGAAGTTGACACATTATCTGACTCTCTGGGATGTGGATCAGAGGTGTACCTGAACATTAATCATCTCTAACCAGTAGCTGAGGATTTGCCATGAATATATGCACCATGTCTTATATACTGATAGTGGTATACAATATCACTAAGACACTCTTTATTGCAAAATAAAATTGAAGAATATACAGAACTGAATTTGTTATAACCAGATAGAAGACTGAAGTCATGTGCAAGATTCTCCAGTACAGCTGAATGTATTCAAAAGAAGTGTATTTTCATACTTTGAGCTTTGGGATTCATACCTGGCCTTAGGATTGCAGTGTACATTGAGATTCACATTGATATATGCTTCAAGGGACTTTGCTGAATCACATTTTATTTTTCGACTCTGTCCAACATCAGCAACAACCCTAGTGCCAATCAGAAACATCCGGGAGTTCCGGATGGCTCTGACTGCCCTGACGGAACCTCCTACCCTCTGAAGAAGAATTACACGCTTCTAGTTGCATATGTACCTTGTTTGCTTCATGCCTGGAATGTGCTCATGTAGCTGCACCATCAGAATGCCACGCGTGTTACACTCTTCGCAAGTGCTACAGTTTTGCTGTATCCGTTTACACAATGCCTGTGGATGTTTATACCATTCTCCTGACAAGTGCCACCTGTTACCTATCCACTATCGCTATGAATCGGATGCCACACTCTCCCCGTTGATGTTTTGCTGAAAATCGTCTACACTTATAACAATGCAGTCTTCGGTTTGGATACATCACTTGCAGTTGCATTTGCTTTGCAATTATTGTATTTTACAGGTCTGAAATATACTGTCCAATTTCACACTCTCTAGTACTATAACCCCAGTTCTCCACATTCGGTGTTCATCCATCATCGACTTCCGATGCTTCTTCCTCCTCATCCATATCCACATAGTTACCATCCTCGCCCTCATACCCATTGACATCACTGGTTCCCAGGTTAAATCTACTATGCCCTCAGCCCTCCACATTCTGTGTTGATCCATCATCAGCTTGCAATGCATCTTCCTCCTCATCTGCATCTGCATCATCACCAGCCTCACCCTCATACCCGTCGACTTTACTGGTTCCCAGTTCAAACATCTCAAGTTCAGGCATTCAGTTCTCCGCCTGTTGCATCCGAAGCTCGGCTGTAGCAAGACTGTCTTTATACACTCTCAGTTGGTAGCTCTGCGGGAGTGTGTTCCATGTATTCATCAAGAATCTATCCGTGTCTGCAATGCCAGGCGAGGTTAACAACTTGTGAACCATTGCCACGCAGCAGGAAGAGTTCTTACCACCATTATTCTTGAATTTGAAATAGTTCCAGCGATCAGGTCTGTTCACTTTCAGCTTTGACATGGAAGCTTTTGGAAAAACACTTTTGTTCTTTTGCCACTCCAGGAGAGCATGGCGCAATGCAGTGAAGGGAAACATGATCAGTAGCGAGGGTCTATGACCCTCTTTGCCGTCAATCATGGAATTATCAAATCTATCAGCTATTAACAGTGGGTATTCACCTAATGATAAAATTTGATCTAGATAAATCGCGGGATTCCTGCTGCCAGGAAGTAGTGTGGATGCTGGCCATTCGTTTGCAGCTTTCAACTCTCTCTGCTCTGGATTTGGGCTGCATACACCACTATCTATACACTCGGCTACAGGAAAAGGATACTTATTGTCTCCCAGATGGGAATCAATGAATTCCAAATGCTCTGGGTCATATTCCATGTGGTAGAGGTCTTGAAGATCTGCTATGATGTCCCTTGCTGATTGAAAGAAATGAAATTTAACCTTATCAACTTGTGCTCGAACCTGGTACCGCTTTGAGCTTGTAATATCCAACATGGGTGGTTGCTTCAGCATTCCTCTTTCAAGATCTCCTTTTTGCATGCCTCAAATGCTATGGACCAAATGTTGTTTTGCTGCATAGCAGTGTTCCAGTATGTCTCTATTATCTGCCCGTGTGGGGCTTCAGCTAATCCATTTGCAACATGTCACGTTGTATAACTTAGCATCCCCAAGTTTCTTGCACTCATTAACGGCCGCCTGTTCCATATGTAGAGCTCAGGGAGTCTGCCCGTTGAAAATACAAGACACGTCCTGTCTGCGTGACCACATCGATGGATGCTGTGACTGCCAGAGACCACTGATCAAGGTGTAGACATTGTCTCCAGTCACAATTGCCACTGCCTCTGTCTCTAATCCCAGTCTGTAGCTTCCATTCCCAGTGGATTTGGAATGATTGCATGGGCTTCTGGATTAGGGATGGGTACAGGCAGGTTTTCAACACCACTGAAAGGAGTGGGTGGTGTAGGAATGCCAGATATGGGGCAGGTTACAACACGATGCGTTGAGTCGGTCTATGAGGTTCCTCCGGGTCCGGCTGTGCTACGATTGCTTGTACCCGGTGTGGCAGTTGGAATATGAATTCAGTGTGGCTGTATAGTGGATGGGAAAAAAGTCATGCTATGGGTAATATCTGCAACGCAAGAAGTATTTAGCGAAGATAAGGGGGTGGAGTTGTAAGCTTCGATTGTTGAGGCTATGGAACTCCCTCCTTGAGGGGAATCCATCTGACCAGCCAGAACAGGAACACATCTCATAGGAGGGGGATGTCGCAAATTCTCTGAAGGCCCATTGATTAGTTGATTCTAATGATTTGGAGGACTTCAAACATTTCGGACGACCAGAGTTGTGCCAGGGACAGGACTTCGGGAAGGAATAGTCTGATATAGATGTTTGACGTTAAGAATGTTGGAATAATTTCCCCTCCTTGCTTATGCCATGGCAGGCCAGGTAGACCGCTTTTTGAGCAACCAGGGAGGGACTGAACAAAAAGGGAGGCGCAGTGTAGACCACACTAGACTCCAAACCATGACAATACTCTGGGACGAGATCTCTTGGAAATTATTCCATTACATGGTTAACTGCCATCAGATTAAACTCAGCATTGATATTCCCTGTTACAGCAACATCTGGAGGTCTATTTTCACAGCTTGAACGGGATTGATACCATCTTGGCGCAGTTATTATCCTTTTGCACTCGTTCCTGACGCAATACTTTGAACCATCGATTATGTGTATCTTCAACTTCCTGGTGGAAATATCCCTTTGGGAGAGCTAAAAACATTGCAATGCAAACAATGACGTATTCTCTATCCAATCACGTCAGTTGAGTGTGCGTTTTCCACCGCTAGGTATGTTGGTAGCCGTGATGGATGGTTGTTCAATTGGGAAAACCTGAGAGCAACTTGATTTGTTGCGAGATGTACGGCATCTGAGCCATACAAGTGGTGTCTGATGCACAAGCAACACCCCGCCTCGTAAACCTTTCTCTCAGTAAGTACTCAATCTCCTCTCAAGGCTTCTGAATCATGAGGTACATGGTGGCTGTGCAAGATGAACGCTGGGCTGTTTTGTATTTATTAAGTAATAAAATAAGTCGACCAAAGAAATCACAGGAACTTGAGTATATATATCCCATCTTCCCGCTTACACCTCCATTCTCTGTTCCTCCCATAATTAACAAACTACCAGCATCCTGAACTCTCACGATATCATGTGACTTGCACAAACCAACGCCTCGCATTCCCATGGACACCCAATAATCTACACAACATTGTATGTTCCCCTTGGGCTTCCATCGGCTACATGCAACTGCGTCATAATGCTTATGCCTTGGATGTGGATTCATTTTCAACTCACAGCGATAGCACCAAAGGGCAGCCACAAAGGAAGGCAGAAGGAAACTGTTAAGGCAAAAATGCCGACATTGGTGATGAATTGACGCCTGACATTGGATCGTGACTGTATCAAGGGATTCATCTCGATCAGATCTGTGGACTCATACAGCTATACAATATTTGCAGTGTCAAGGATGACAGGACATGAGACCTCTTTTATGTTATAATATTCCTTGATCCAGTCACGACTCACCACTGTTTACAATTCCAGATAATGTGGCCACACCACAGGAGCAGTTGTTCGCATGTTCGGGAGTGGTGGTTAGCCATCTGCTCATATATGGGGTAAAAGTTTGGCATAACCCACCACGAAATGAACAATTGGAGGTGGGACAACCCTTGCGCCTTCAGGGATCATAACAATGACTCCAATCCGGAGCCAACCAGCTTGGGGAATGTTCAACGCACCGGCTAGCATTACTCTTGGTACCGTAGCGATGATTCTTGGGCCAAGATTGAACCCCCAAGCTGCTGGCAGTATAAGCCAGGCAACTTCCTGGCCAGTGGGCCACTGAATTGGAATGGGATACTCCGCGAGGATGGTGATGCTGAGAACTGGGCGGATCACAGTAGGCTGAGCAGTGGAAGCGGCTGTCCTGGCGATGGCAATGACAATGACGACGGCTAGGGTAAGGAGGACATGCAATGTGGTGAGAAAGGAACCGAGCAAAGGAGCAGAACAAAGGATGGTAAGGGGAAAGGACACAAGAAAGGGAAGGGAAATGAGAAGGCAATGGAGCAAGTGTAAGGGAAAGGGAATACAAACAGTAAAGGGACAGGTATTGGTACACAATGCCCAGGGGGAGATGTTATCTCTCGTGCCGTTGCTTTGCAGTTTCAGAAGGAAATGTAAAAAGTAAACTTGGACACGGAGGTCTAACTAGCACGGGTACATTTAGAGCCGGAAGCATTGCCTATCACGTCAGTTTCCTCAGATGATGACATGAACTCTACAGAGAAGTCGGAAGCCAAATGTGACTCAGCACGTTGTTCTAATATGGGTGTGCGCATGGAGGATGACGAGGCCCCACCGTACAGTGTTGATTAAGATGGCGATGGGGATATGGAACGAGATGGTGACAATGACGAGGAGCAAGATGAAGAGAAGCAAGATAAAGAGGAGCAATATAAAGAGGAGGAAGATAAGAAGGAGGAGGATGGGAATGAGGAGGAGGATGAGGATGAGGATGATGGCAAAGAACCTCGGACAATTGTCCTGGGAGAGATGGTAAATACATCGCCACAAGATGTACATACAATGGAAGTACATCAGCCAATGGCGTGACCTGAGCAAGACGGAGAGGCGCGAGAAGACCACATGGCCACAACCTCCGGTGCCTGCCTCACAGCCACAAACCCCAGAGCCACGCTGACAACCATGAACTACGGAGACTCATCCCCTCTGTGGGCTGTAGTTTTTGGAGTATGCGACGACACAAAAACCTTGCCTGACAGTGCCAACTCTGCGAGAAGCTTTGGCAGCCGGAAACACCTGGGATGTGGATGTGGATCAGCAGCTGCTCTGCGCATCGGGTGGTGGAGACATTCTCCTCAATCTCCCACTCCCCGATATCCATCTTGCACAGGTGCTCCCAGATGGCTCGGTAGGCAAGGAATAAACCAGTGGTTACAATACAGAGAGGGCAATTGTTGTTGCGTTCGGGTTAGGGTTGGGTTCTTGTCTTGTTCATTTCCTTTCTTCTAATCCATTCATCTCCGGCATTGATTATTACATGCGTTGCAAGGTTTTTGGATTGCTCAGGGTATATTTTATTTATGTGTTTTGTATTGGTCATATTTTATTCATAGTACTATGGGACATTGTGCATGCAGCGTTTTTGCACCTCCTAGCAGGTAAGGAACATCCTTTGGATGGTGTTGTGGCTCAATAAGTGTTTCAAGTTAGCTGAAAGTATCGTGAGCTAGCACCCACACCAGCCTGTTCAAGCCCACCACCAACTTTGGTCCCTTTCTACAGTGTATATTCCACTGCTCGCGTGTTGTTAACAATGCCAGAGAAGTTCTCTTTCTATTGCCCTGAATTTTCTTGCCGAATTAAGTTCACCCCAGACATCTGGCGACTGAAACATATCAAATTACACCATCCTGAATACCTTCAAGTTGCACGCCAGAACAATCTGACAATTCACAGAGCGCCCTGACGCATTGAACTCGCTCAGTATTATCATTTCAACGCTAACAAGGATTCAGTCGAAGATTTGAACGCATTTCCCTACCTCAGACACGTTGAGGACATTGCAGACTCTGAGTCTGAACCACCGCCTCCTCCTGTACTGCAGACAGAAATATTCCCCAGCGCCACCACTATACTGAGCGATTCCATTGTTGACCCATAGGGACACGACGCTCAGGGTTGCCTTTAGACGAACCAACAAAACAGTCCGTACTACCTGTTTGTGACAAGCGACAATTACAAATATATCCAATGTGCGATCAGGAAGAAAGGCATGAAGAGATACTGTGACAATGTGCCGAAGGACGAAAACACCATGCTGGGTGTCCGAAGGTTCCAAAGTGGAGATGGGTGTGCAGATGCTCATGGCTTGCATGACAGATGATCAGGCTCTCAGGGAATTGAAACTACACACTCTCGAGGATATGAGATAGAATGACACTAACCAACGCCCTATCACATTCTGGAGTTAAAACAGCATCAAAAGCATGAGATGGTTGATACGGCAGCCAGCCTAAGCCAAGCATCTCATTTGTGCTCCTTCACATTGCTTTAATGGCAAAATGCCACCAAAACCCATCTATACCGAAATGCGCACTGCAGACTGCGGGTGGGAGACTCAGGTAAGGAGAGATACTCAAGGATAATAATGTGCTAATTGACATTAAGTCAACGCTCAGAGTGGGGGACACACTGCTTCCCTTGATGTTCATGTCCGACGGAACAAATCTCTCGAATTTTACTGGCAACAAGACAGGGTGGCCTTTATACATGACAAGTGGCAATCTATCTTCGAAGATCTGCCAAATGCCCTCAATGCACAGAATCGTAATGGTCGCTCTCCTGCCGATTCCAATTTAGAAGCCCAATATTCCTTAGAACCAGCTGGATGAGCAGTGGTGAACAAACGGAGAGGTGCTGAATGAGGTACTCTTGTAGGTACTCTGACCTCTCACCTTTACACAAATCCCAGTGCCGAGAGGGGGTATTACAACATTCTCTGCGCAGATGGCAAAGTCAGGTGTTGCAAACTGGTTTGAGCAGCATGGCATACAGATTACCCAGAGTATGGCGACCTACATCATCTCGAGCAGCATGTCTGTTTTTGGTGTGAGTGTCCAAAGAACAGATTTGGACATTAAGTCCCTCCTGGCAAGCATTACCCCTGGTGTGATCACAACCTATATAGAACGCTCAGCAATGGCAACACGAAGGCAGCCCATACCAAACTCTCGTCGCGACATGTTGACTGAGGATTCAATGTGTTGTGACATATTCGCTGTATTGTGAGTGACCTCCAGAAGACAAACCTCCTCCATCCAAGGCAGATCGGCATGCTTGACCACCTCCAGAAGTGGATTTTCCACATCATGAGCAGGCACAAAAGGCTCGGCAAGTACAATGCAATCTGGTTATCCGTGCCTACTTACCATAACCTCACTCCAAAGTGTAACTAAGATGAGGAAGTTTCTCATTGAACTAGGAAGGAGATGAAGAAAGTGAGCAGGTATCTACTTGGAGTTGTAACCCAGTCTCTACAAGGTGGAAGCCCCGCTCAACATCACATAATCAATTGCGCAATTGAGTGCACATGGGCATTGTTAGAATGTTATATGTATGCTCAATATAAATCTCACAGTGTTGCAACATTGAACTACATGGAGGACGCCTTGCATCGTTTTCACACCTTCAAAGATGTTTTCTTACTCCGGTGAGCCAGTAATAAGGCGAAGGCCAAAGGCAATGGCCTAAGAACTCAAATTTGTGAAGAAGCGAAACAGAAACAAGGAAACAAATACTGAAACTTGCATTCTGTCCTGGCAGCAGTGGTAAATGGGCACCTGGAGGGATTATATCAGCCACGAGATAGATGTTTTAAAGGAGTTAGATGCCAATTTCAACTGTTCAAAGATCCACTTGCTGCCTGATTGGGTCAAACAGATTCGTCAATATGGAGCCGTGCAACAGTTTTCTGGCAAGGGACATGGACAAGTACATAAAATGAACCTGAAGGACAGTTGGAACGCCTCCAATCACAACCTCAACTACCTACCGCAAGTAATCAACTTTTCAGCGTGTCATTCTCTGCTTCCACATCAGAGAGCTCAATGTCCAAACCCTCGCTCAGCGCCGGGAGAAAAGCGCTACCACCTACAAACTCCTCACTTCCCGCACTGGTCTTAGTGCCCCCCTGAGCTCCCAGTCATTTGCGAAGCCTGACTTTATAGAACCCTAAAACTGCTGTGATGGGGAGCATGCCGACGCTATGATCAAACACTCCAGAGCATTACTTCACAATTTGCAACACACATTACACCGCGTGGCAATATTAAATGGCACGAGGGAGTTTATCAAGCCCAAGAGTTCTAACAAGACGTATATATTGGATGAACGACTGCACCCATCGAAGCTCAGTATGGACCATGGTATTACGGTTCAAGTTAAGGGTTTAGAACGTGAACCCATATTTCCAATGTGTACATGCAAAGGAAGCCAGAGCGGCCGCAGAGGCAATCGCTGTAATGATGGGGTGTGGGTAAAGTGGCACCTGGGCAGGTCTTTTGGCACGCTGAATGGGCATCTCCCGAGGCTAGTGCAACGACTATTCAAAATCAAGCTTCTGAACCTAGATGGAGCTTTCGTTGAGTAATGCTTAGCCCTCGCGGTCCCCACAATACCTAAAAACTTGGGTAACTTGGATGCCGTCTTGAAATTTATACAAGTGAAAAAACCACCAGCCGCCAGTGCTTTGAAAGGTATCAGTGTGCGAAACATTGTCCGCTGCACACACATAATTCCAGCAATAGCTACTAGTAGTAAGACCGGAGACGGATGCAATGAGCGATGGATTGGCAATAGCCACATATATCTGGCGACATGGAATGATGTGTATAATTAGTAAAGAGAAAATTGAATTTCGCTCGTGAGTAAAAGAAACGCGAGGAGAGATTTTCGCAGTGTCACCCATTGCATTGCAATTTCGATGCAAGCGTGTACCCAATCAACCCATTCCGACGCATCATCACAGTTGGCAATAATGCCAGAGTATTTCATTTAATATAGGAGACCAACAGAGGGAGAAGAAATGGTGATACTGCAATCGGAGGGTGATATGTAATGCGATGCATGGTATAAACCTCTTGTGTGGAGTAATTGGCTGCCGGGTTTTCTCTGATGGAGCCATTTCACCTGGACAGAAATTTTTTCAAGGATAAAACAAAGGTGAGGGGTAAAGCAAAGTCATCTTATGATCAGGTTTCCTTATCAACCAAGATTTGCATTATATGCTACACACTAATTAAGCACATCTTCTGCTCAAAATTGTTAGCAGAGATGGTCTCGATTGTCATCACTCCAATTAACTTTATATACTCTTTGTCAAGTATTACCACTGCAATTACCACAATCAGAGATAAGTGATGTTATTGGAGATTTGTGTGTTATACCTTCACTTGAATCTCCAAGCAACTGATAACGAACATTAGTTGATGTCAATAGCATAAACAGGTGAATGTCCTAGATAGCTGAGAGCCCAGTCAATCATTATTGAGAACTGATAGGCTGGGAGCATGTTGTATCAGTAACAATTCTTGACTGTAAAATAGATCCTGAAGAGTAGAATAAAGTTTAGACAAGGAACTGAATAAGAATTTCACACTGTTGCTGCCAACATACAGGGCTCAGATTGAGTGAAAATGCAAGGTCATACACATCTATTGTATGTTCAATCTCCATATCCATGCGCACCTTCAAACTGGATTCAGTTCTTGTTGGATAGCTAGAGATATCATATCATATTCCATCTGTGACATTTACAGTCATGGAACTGTGTGAGGGTCAGCATCAATCGAAGATCCTAGTATAACGAAATTAGCATTCACCTAAGCAAGACAGGTTGGGTGTGATTAACGTTTTTTGTCTCTGCAGGGTTTCCCGAATCAAAGGTATAGCGCAACACAACCTGTAATAACAACATGAAGGGATATAAGAATCCTTTATTCTGCCGAAGGTCACTGCTATCTGCTATATACCCAACCATATTCAGATTCATATTGTATGACAATTAGTATGAATATTAGTATTCAACAATAGTATATACCAAGCATGTCAATGAATAGAAATTTGCTGCAGGCAACATATATAACCCCAATGCATTGGCCATTTGGCTTGCAATGAGACCCTGGCAACAATTTGGAATAATCAGATAATATTTCTTGAACTAACACCAGCAAAGACAGTTCATTTGGAGACCACTCCAATCAATTTCATCTCACACAGGGGTATTGTTACCCTCCTTCAGAGCAGCCATTTGCTGGTACTCCTGACATTTACCACCCTTCTCTATTCAACATGACATACAGTTACCAACCAAGTACCAGTGCTGGAGTATTTCTACCCCAAATAGAGGGCAGATGATGAGATTAATGATTCATTGAATTTGAGAGGTGCAAAAGGCATTGCCCTGTTGAGCGAAAACCAAACCAAACTCTGCTTAAAGTACTTTGTTAAAATGATGGGGCAGCTCAGCTATAGTGAGTTGAATCAGTGGAAGACATAATGAGAGGCTGGGTTTAGAGGGAAATAGAATCTTTACATAATTCGGAGGCAAAACCATGTTAGATAGCTTCGTGAAAACTTCTGTACTGGGAGTCGGTGGCAACACATATGTTGATCTCATTTAAAACCTGGCTGCTGATGGAATGTTTAAATCTTGGTGAATGCATTCAGTGGCAGTACATTGTGATGTTGATGTGGAAAAGTGCAAGCTATATTTGGAAGGAGAGGAAAAAGTAAAGGCAAGGCAACAACCAACCAGCAATGGATTTCACAGAGCACCTGAGTACAATAAGGAGAGCTAACCTCCCACAGTTCCCTATTAAAACGTTCATGGTTGTGATTTGCTGGGTGCCAAATAGCAATGATAACTGTCTGCCCAACATACAGCTCTAACCATTTTGCATCACTGTGAGCTGCTGGGAGCAGCCAATTAATTTCATCAACATCCATAGTAGCCTGAAGGAGCCACACAGTCTAGTATCAACATTCAAGTAGTATTTGGGGTAGGATGAATTGCACTAAGGGTATATGGTACTATATACACATGGGTAGATGATGAATTGCTCTATATAGAGGCAGATTTTATACAAATATTGCATTTCAAATCCTTTCAAGTTGGAACTGGATCACAATTTGAAGACATTTTTGGCAAAAATGAAGAGACCTACAAGGAGGGAGATTTCCAAGCAGGCAATTAGGGCGGCAAATTTACTTCCCACTAGCTAAATAATGGTTAGATATTCCAAGCTCACTAACTGTTATGTATCGGCATTGGTACATACTGAAGAGTGTGGAAGCTTGGAGGAGGAGGAAGATGGTCAGCATGAGAATAGTGCTTTTATGAATATATGATCTGATTGAAACAATAGAATTAATTATATTCCAATGATTGCTTCCCTGTGAAATACATAACATTCGAATGAATGTCATGAGCACAAGAGTATGAGACCATCTGCGAAGCTGCCCTCAGAGCAACTGAAAATGAACATTGAGGATGGAAAGAAATCTGACAATGATGCAATGAAGGTTCAGGAGCAAGTGGAAGATGCTGACCATGTCGTTGATCCGGGTAATTGCAGTTCAGTAAAGAGCAGTGTTCCCAATACAGTCAATAATGAATTTGAATGTGAGTGTCTCCATGAAGCAGTCAGGCACTTGAATTCCCACCCCATTCGCCAATCAACAGCTGGCCAAATGCCTGGAAACAGGAAATCAAGTGATGGTGAACCAGAAACCAGGTGTCTGCAGGACAAAGTTTGGGCAATTTGGTTTGATGTGACAATATGGGTTTGTGATTGAAATATTCCATGAGTGCTGTTAGTAGATGAAATGGGTCTTGGCAAGATATTTACCTCAGTGACAGCAGCTGTAATATACAAATTGTGAACTGAAGAGGTAATCCAGAAGTTGCTGATGCCACTTTTGGGGGGGAATCTCCTTGACATAAGGTGAGAATGGCGTAGAACGACTGACACAGCATTATTGGTAACGAACAAGAGTGGAATCAATGGTGGTGACTGAATTCAATGCCCAGATGCAATTTAGAAATCCAGACAACTTCATCAGTACAACATCTAGTGCTTACTTCAGCTCTGGAAACACTCCTGGTGGTCACAATACCTGCAGTGACAAAGACCTTCAACAGTTTCATTGATGAATTGATCAATAGAACTAATATCAAGAGTGTGAACATGTCAGATACAGAAAATACAAATCTCACCCATGAATATCTGAACACCAGTATTTACTTGGCAGAAAACTTATGGAATATTCATTTTATGTTGTACATTACCTCCACATCCTGAGCAAAACCATGAAGGAACAGCCAACTCTCATACTGAGTATGGAGTTTTGGCATTTTAGGTGAGTCTCATTAGAAAATAATGAAAAACAGTGTAGGCTGGCATATTGCAATGAAAGCAGGAATTGGATTCAAACTTTCAGTGACAGCAATGCTGAGACTTCATTCACTCTAAGGCTGCTGTTACAAGACGATGTGACTATGTTCAAGTGTGCCTGAAGATCCAAAAGATGATACAGTGAGGGATTAGAAAGGTGCAGAAGCACTGCATTGTGCTGTGAAGCGTTTCACATCTGAACTGAACAGGAAGAAGCACAAAACAGTGCAATACACCAGACAATACAGATTGCAATGCTCTGGACATTCAGAACATTGTTCGAATTGAAACTTGCCAACAGAATACCCTTCGTTCATTTACCAAACTAGGATATACACCTCTTTGATCCTGAGTGAATGGAGGATGAGCAAGTAAACCTGGAGATGCTGGTTGAGAGATACACCTCACAAGGTGGTTCAGGAGCATGGAGTGTACACAGATGGTGGCTAGCATGTCCACAATTAGTGCTGGAACACAAAGACTATCGCAACGACAATTCAAGAGAATTGTACAGTGACTGCTCACTCAATACATGGTTGAATTCTCCAATTTTCCAACGGCTGAGATAGCGATTTTTGCCACTCCTGATGAGTGAACTTTTGCAGTATCCCAAACTAGACCTAGAGGACAGATCAAGTCAGGTTCTCTTTCAGGAACCTGAGTGAAATGACAATGTTCTCCCCAGTGCACCTCCTCTGCAACAGAAGGTGCTCTATTAGTCTCTTCCTTGCCAAGTTCATCATTTCATGTGGTGGGTAACCAATTATTTACAGATCATGTGGATACATTGCAACAAATGTATGGAAATGGCCAATAATGACCACACAAAAATGCAGCTCAAATTCCTGGATTCACAACATCCCTCAGTATTTGTCTCTAGACTCAACCTGGTCAGATGAGACATAAATCTTACAGCAGTGCACTGTGCAGTGATAACACAAAAGTTCTGAGTATTGCATGAGCAGTGCCACGTATTTGATTAAGTTGTCAGGCCAGAGAAAAACTGAATTTCACATATATGGATACTGCATCCACGTCCCAGTTGCAATGATAACTGTACCAGTGATCAGCAGCAACACCCCAGAGTGGCGCAGATGGAAGTTGTACAGTACTTGATGAGTCAACTGACCACTACAGTGTTGATAATTTAAAAGATTCAGGATGCTCGTAAGCATTATATGAAGCAACCAACCATGACTGGAAACACTATGCAGCCAGATGAACTATAATGTTAAATTCTTTGGACTGTAATATCAAGGTATGCGTCTTTTAACATTCAACCAACCCAATCTTCTCAACTGAGACAAATAGTCAAAAAGGTTGTTTGAAAAGTACACTCCACTCCATAAATCAATTGATTCTCTGTGATTTTGAAGTGGACCAAGTTCTGATAAAGGAATTGTTGTTACTGATAGCAGGATTGGTTAGTGTGGAATTTTATTTGAATTCTGGATAATTATAAATAATAAATATGAGATGAGGTCAATTAAATAGATCTCATTTTACAATGTTGCAGATGAGCTGCTCTAATTGACAAGAGCAGTTGTCAAGTTATTCTGTTGGAACTTACTGACTGGATACGACTTCCACTGCTAATATATTTGTCAATATTGGAATATTGAAAATCCTCCAAGGCTGTGCATTAAATTTAAATTTCAAGCTCACCTCGTCTCATGTTGATTCGCTATTATCTATTTACCATATTGACTTCAACAACTTACATGGAATCATTTCTTAATGGCACATTTGAAGTGTACTGGAAACCTGAGGCCACGTGGGACTATCCAAATCAAAAGACTATAAAAATCATAGTTCAATTGGTTTCAGGTGTAGCGGAAACCTGAGGCTGTGAACAAAGCTTGAAGTTGAAAGAGTACAAAAAAAGAAGCTTGATTCAACTACATTCAACTGTACTGGTAACCCAAGGCCTTATATGAAGTTGGAAATCAAATGACTACAAAGCATTCTTCATCTACTGGCAGGTGTACTAGAGAACTCTATATTTGTCATAAGTGCCATTATGACAGATTGAGTACTGCATATTTTCCAATTCCAATTGGCAATCAAGATAGTCTAGGCAATCTTGAATATGTGAGTTAAAATATGAGACACAAAGTTTCTATTTGTTGCATATTCTACTGCTTTTACTTGCATGTCACTGAATACTTTAGACAATACCTTATTCCATATCTCACAGAGTCAGATGATGAGACACAGCTCGAGTACATCACTGCCCATCGTTCAAGTTCACTAACACCTCTGATTTGCAATCCAGTCAAGTATGGTATGCTTGGATTTGTATGAAGCCTAATTTGCCAAGCCACAATTCATTATCAGATGTATTAGTCCAACTTATGCACACCTGACCTTTCATCAGAGCCACAAATTATATTTCTATATGCTTTAATCTCAAGCATGTTTCGTTTGACTTTGAATCAATAAACACCGACATGCACACAGAATGTCACCTATCATGACACTTCACATTTAGGTACAACCACCATAACCTGCTCGGCCTCCCGATGTCAATGAATCTACACCTGATCGAGTATTTGAAGGCCGCTGCTCAAAATTCTTGAATGTTAAGCTCTGTGACAACTGTCTGTTGGAACAAGATAGCCCCTGCACACTAAACTATAAATGCACAGCCCTGGCCAATTAGTAACCCCACATAGTTTGAAATTGACTCAGTAGTATACTTGGACCTACACTTCCAAATCCTAACATAGCGTCTGATATTTTGGGCACCATCAACAGAGCTGGAGCTTGACAGCAGAATATCAACAGGCAGATTCTGCTCAGCGACACTGCAGAGAACTCATTGCAATACACGCTATCAAACTCTATTTAGAGTGAACACAGTATGAATAAACCAAAAAACTTGTGGCAATTCCCACTCACCTCATGTTCCAATGTTACTGAAAGTGGCCAATCTTCTCACTGCATTTAGTGCAAACTTTACTGGATTCTAACTAAACATATATCTGGACTCCCAAAACCTGTACGAGATTATAGATTATTCGAATTGATATCCAACATTTCAATTTGAAGAGCAACAATTACAAAAGATTAAGTGATCAAAACTGAATTCCCAGATGTGAAATGTGCAAGTAAGTGTTACAGTAATGTGAGTGTGCGAATCCAGTCATTGGATTATATCCTACATAACCATTCAAACTTTGGTCCATCTCAATTCCCCAGAACTACATGTATACATGCAATCATTTCTGTAGTAGCTGGGAGATGACATCTCACTATGCATTCAGACCATTTTCGTTTTTGGCATTATATCTGATTATTCATTTGAAGTCAACTTGTGTGAACAATACTTATGCTGCATTTGCAATATAACAGTATGCCACTTAGAACATATCAGGCCCAAAATAAGATCATAAATAAGTACTTATGACCAATTTGTTAGCCATCTTGATGTTGAAACGTTCTTGAATCAATATGATTACCCCTAAATTATTCTCATACCTGACCATTCGTTTCTCTTACACTTGTATCTCTCCTTTATGTACCCAAATATTTGCTCTCCATTCCACTATTGACTGCAATATTGTTATTCAGGTATTCCGCGAAGACAGTCAAGATGAATGCACTAAACATAAGTTATGCTGACGATATTGACTTAAAGACCACTAACATAGCTGCAGCATCCAAATACAGTAGAATGTGGTAAAATATGTCTATCATTCAGGCAGATATGCTACATATGGTGGTTCATATTTCTCACCTATTCATTATATGCTCATTATGAACCCTTGTAACTCTCCAATCCTTCACAATGTCTCAAATCTATTGAGTTTTGCAGATTCTCCACGCTGCAACTATTCTATGACATGCAGATGCACTTGTTCTCAGTGCACTATTTTACACACTCTAATGGTTAGTCAATGTTACGAATTGTATTAATGTTACTAGTTTTCATCATGTGTATATCTGGTTTCGATGGGTCTGGTTCAAATCTATTTGCATTCACTTAAACAACCTCCAATTCTCACAACCAGACAGAGAGCATTGTTAACACAAAGTGCTAACACTCAACATTCCGTGTTAGGAATCCATCTATTCCAGTCCACCTCACATTTCCCAAATCTCAATACTGGACTGCTATCACCAATACGTATATAAACCATTGAACTCAGCTTTCCTGACCTCAGGTAATTCGCACCTTGAATTGAATCTTCCTCAGCTGTGTGTAACTTCTTACAACTTTTCCCTGTTTTTCTATTGCACTGAATCTTATATATACTTCTTATTCACTCTCTCCCACATTCCTAAACTATCTGCCTGTATTTCACCACATGCAGCCTATGCCAAGCCAGGTGAGGAATAACTATTGACAGACAAATCAAAAACCAAACCTCACAAGAACACTTCCACTATCTTTCAAGACAACAGCCAAACTTCATTATTGATTAAATGTTTGACTTTCCAGCCCTCTGCCTTCATGCATTATAGTGCAGATGACTAATTTCCCCAGTGGCATATATTAAACAGAATGACAATACTGATCAGGAAATTGACATTGACAAAAGTGGAAGAACTAGAAATGTCATTGCATCATCTGACACCAAAGACATCAATTTCAATTACCAACAGGAGGTCCTATTTCTCAGCCAGGTGTGCTGGAACCAGTAATTATGAACTACACAGGTTCCACTGGTCGCGAAACAGAGCAGTACTGATACTGTTGCTGTATGACCTCGACAATAACATTCCAGAACTCCAGCTGCCGGTACAATAATACCTCTGCTCAAACACCAAATGTCAACATTCGTCCCCAAATTATGCCTGTCTGACATTGTACCCCCCAGCCAGATGCCCCTGCTACCCAAGTCGAGTGGAAACCAGAATGTTTTGCAGCTCTTGGCCAGTGGAGGTCACAGTATTCCCCATTGCCAACAGATGGCTTTTGAAATAGCAAAAACATTCTTGAAGGCAATACATTACACAAAATCCCCTTGCACAATATTATCCAATGAGATGTACTCGATGGTTGAAGACGCTTGAATACAGGTCATTATAGCTCACGATTTTCAGCAGGCTTCAGCACATTCTTCTGTAGGTACACCATCTGTGCGTTAATTGCCCATTGGTTTATCTCTCCATATTGAACCACCCTTATGAGATGCTGTAAGTCTTCTATTCAGCCCAATGCTCCTTCTATCAGACCTACAATACTTACTACACCACATAATATACATAGATAAAATTGACGATTACTACCATTTAAAGATGGTTCGCTGATATGGTGTGGCAAACTGTTGATCGTAGTAACCAGTTGGATTTATGATGTCAGTTTGAGCTTTGGAACCAGGTGAAGGAGCTCCTGATTGATGATGCTTTTCTCTTGAATGTCGTGGATGATAACAAATCATGGTTCACCCAAATGGAAGTGGTTAATCCAATTTACAATTACTGTTTCCTCACTGGCAATAGTGTGGGGCGGCAGCCTACTGCATCCCAGTTCCTTCAACTGCTCGCACTGCAGACTTTAGCACCGGCAGCCACTGCTATTCATAATGTACTGTTATAAAATGCCTGCGGAAAGAGAGCAATACTTATGTTTTCTCAACCTGAAGATTGAGGTACATTTTGCCCATTACCCAGGATATATTTCTACTCTGGAAGCCACTGTACTCACCAATTACACCACAGTGGGCCGCCTCATACCCCAACTTCAGCGCATAATGCTGCCAGGATAGTGCTTTACAATTCCTGTCGGCCTAGCCCCTGTCGATCTTATTGTACACTGAATCTGCTGTCTTTCAGTACCCATTCGGTCGAATAGGTACTCCTCAATCCACACTCTCTAGGTTGGCTCTGTTCTATTTCAATCTATGCTCCATACCCCCCTTTTGGTGCAATTCCACTGGGGTGGGTGCACCTCAATCCACACTGTTACTCCCTCGTCGTGATTGTTGCTCCTAGATCTCATTCTGCACTGAACACCTCCCCCCTCTTTTTAACACTCCTCTTCTGGAATGGGCACTCCTCAATCCCCACTGGCTCTCAGCAATCCCCTACCGGCATTCCTCCATCCACAATCAGTACACCTCAATCCGCAACTGCTGCTCTTCAATCCAGAACTGGCTCTACTGTAGATCGTCTTGTGCTCCTCACCGCCACTTATCGGGACTCGTCTGGTTGGATAGACATTCCACATATCCCTACCGGGGATCATACACCTGGTTTGGGTGCTACTCTATTTTGTTTAATATTGCACGTCGTTCCTCCCAGTGCTCCTCAATCTTCATCAGTGCTCTTCAGGTAAGACTGACTCTCTTCATATGTCATTCCATATTCCTCCATTACGTTCTCTATCCTCATCGGTTCGTTGATGTTCATCAGCAGAATGTAAAATGGTTTGGAAGTTATAACTGAACAACTCAGCAACTCCGACCAGCCACACTGATTCTTCCAGATGCTTTCAGATGCTCCCTGTTAGGCTGAATGCAATGTGGTGTGCTCTCGGGTGCTCCGAGACTACGTCCCCAGCGCTCCTCAATGCTCTGGAGTTCATGGAACTGAATACCAAAATATTCTAAAGAGTGCATAGTTGTCTTCAGAATGCTACAAAATCAAACTATTAGAATGTGCAAATTTAGAAGCTATTGAGAGTATTGGGATTATTGGCTACATCTCCAACACTATTCCAGTGCACCTTGAACCTGGTGGCATACTCTCAGGGAGTGATTTTTATAATGTTTAAGTCATCTGGTACAATTTGATTAACAATGTTCCTCCTGCACACCTTGATTCAAGCATTGTAACTTAATATACAGTCCAGTAGGTATCTAAATCCACATGATTACTTACATGCCATATGCTGTCGATTCTATCTGATGCAACATTCTCTCGCACCAAATGTGCCGGTCCAACAATTGCTCCAACAGGTACAATATGCATCTGATCAGTCTGTTTGACACCCCGGATGAACCCATCAATACAATCAGCCCAACCATGCGGATCTTTGTACTTTGTTGGAATTACCACCGCATATTCTGCAGCTTGAGGACGTAATATCAATTGTTGAGTCCAGTTGCACCTTGTAGAAAAGATGGATATCATATTTCCGACAGACAGGAACTCCACAAATTGGAGGATCTGATTCAGTGCTGTCCAGTCAAAGTATACTAAAGGAAAAGAAGGAACATGGCCATGGAAAGTATTATCCAGGCCATTTTCCATAGATTGGACCCAGATGTTATGAGATCCAGATATGATCCCTTGGTTGGCATTGCTATATTCTACCTTGCAATCAAGTCAGACACTCAACAGATGTAAGGCAGCGAAATGGTTGATGGTAGTACAACAGCCCATTGTGAAGATTGATAAATGTACTGTCTATGAGTATATTCTGATCATATCCGAGCACCATTCCACAAACCTCTTGCCCCCAGTCCCCTTCAATTGGTGCACAGAATAGCTGACAAGAGTTGGGAATCTCCAAATCTTCTAATAGATCGCTGAATAATGTTAATTTGACACTTCTGTACACGCCGTGGACATGGGTTTCTCTCAAATGATGTACCAGTTGGGATATGAGGCAGAAGAATCGCTCTTCCGGACCACACTGGACACGGAAAGGATGGGCTCTGCAAGTATTTCACCATGTATCGGTAGCGGATAGTAGGTTGAAAACCTTTGCTGAGTCAATCTTGTACAAGGCTTGGAGGGCAAGATTTGACACTGTCTCCTGCATATAGTCAAGACCAGTACACTGGTCATTGTGCTTGAGCATCAGTCGACTGTAGTTGACTTTGTTTGTAGATCAATATGCCACTTTTGCCTTGCCAATATGTAGCCAGTCTGAAATATCAGAGGTGAAATTGTCGCCAGAACCCCTTCACCAAAATGACTCTGATATATTGATTACAAGATGCATCATTGGATATCCAAAATGTATTACACTCTGTTCGATGCTATTCCAGAGCTCCTGAACGTCAATTGCATTACACCAAGCTTCAAATTCCACCAAGTGGATGAACAATTCCTTTTTGAAATGCATCTGCTCATTTGAAGTGATAACAGAAATCTCTCTCCCCAGCTGATTTGCAGGGTGGTCTGTATCAGTGATTATCCAGGGGGTGACTTCAGTGTTAGCATCAGATGGATGGACCCGAAATTCCACGCACTTGTCTGCAGTCATGTTTCCTGCTCCACAAACCTCTTCTTGTATAGCAGTATTTGTTTGAGCAAGTTTGTTGGCGTATGTACTTCTGGGATCAGTTTCTTTGATCCCAACTTACTGCAATTGTTGTTGCGTATCATGTTGGAATCATTTGTCGAAAAGTTTGGGTTTGACAGGTGTCACTTGATGGATTTCGCGGTCCAATACCTCTTTTGCTCTAGGCTGATCAGCATCTGACTATTTGGTTGCTGGTTGTCGGGGTCCAATCATGTGTACCAGATATTTCCTTCTTGTTGTTGTTGTAACCTTTTCAGCCACATACACCTGGACCTCCATTGCAGCACGGATTGTATGAATCTTTTGTTCTTGTAACTTATGGGACTCTCTTACCAACAGTTCATCCCCTTCGGCCTTCGCAGACTTCGACATTTTCAGCTCTCGAAAAGCACCCTTCTTGCTGTATACTCACATCAGCGTATCATCTAGTGCTGTGAGTGATAGTTCAGAGTGATTTTGTTGGCTAACAACTAGAGAGAATTCACATAATACCCGCACTGCTCCCATCACCATCTCATCAGAGGCTGTTTCCGCAACAGTTTTTACGTCATCCTTGGAGCAGTCAAGAATTAGACCACCTTTCACTGCCAGTGTTATGATCATGCCCTGGATCTCATTTCCGTGCCAGGAGCTGCTTGTTATCGAATCAAATGGTTTAGAGAAGCACTGGAGGCCCAAATAGCGTAGTACAGGTGTAAATTGATTGTCAAATTGATGCTTCACATTCGAGCTTTCAGGTATTCGAGCAGCCAGTGCAATAAGTCTTTAACTTAACCCAAGAGCAGTCGATGCAATTCATCAGGCTGCCAAAGCTGATAGATATTGCTGAGAGGGTATTGCCAGAACCAGTTGTAGATTGGATGAACACCAGAAGTGTCCAGAACATCACTATTCCTTTCATCCAGAAGCTCCAAGTAAACATCTTGATCTCATGGGTTATTGGGTGGTCAAATAATGGAATGTCCCATCGGCACACTTTTAGAAATTTCACAAATCAGGCATGAGCCATATGAGACTTGAGTAACCATGACTTGTCCTGGATAATCCCCGACCCAGGCCACCAGAAGAGGATAACATTGTCTCAGGAGTGCATCAGCACAATTCCATTTCAAGCTGGGACCAGTTATGTCAAGATTCCGCAGTGGGGACAGCACTGTTCCAACCACAGAATGCCATGCCTCGTCACTATTTTTGGCACCTTTCAAGGGACAGGGGACCAGCCAAACAAGAAAACAGGCATCCATTTTAGGTGTACGGCAGACATCTTTTCAAATATTACCAATCGTGGGATTGAGGGGCCAGTAATGCTGATTGCCCGAAACATTGGTCAAGTGAGACTTGTCGGATGCATGAATGACTGGCCCAATCATAGATCTGGAAGGAAGCTGATCATGCATATCCCACCACCAATCGGCCATAATCATCGCACAGTATATTCCGCGATTTTCAGAGTTTGCATGGCAAACCAGCTCAAAATCAAGGTGTGCCTGAAATAGAAGATTTCGCAAAAGAAACTTCAAACATATGAAAATATCCGTGTAGTATAATGTTCCGAAGATATCTGAATGATCCTCAAACCAACTATCATCACCAAGCCAGCAATTGCATTGAGTGAGGAGCTATTGCAAACCATCTGCTGATTGGAATGATTCGATTTTGAATTTGTGCAGTCCACGCCTTAGATATCGATCTATCAACAATTTCATTTGCAGGCTAAGGCATTGAGCCTGTGGAAAGTTGTGTGCTGAGAGAAAATGATGCAATGAATTCCATTGTTCTGAGAACTTGCGATGCTTGTTGTACATTCCAGTTGCTTTACTATATGCATTCCCTCCCACATTGTCCACTGCAATGACCTGCCTCTGAGCCTTTGCCTCTGTCGGATCATGGGTACATGACAGATCAGCCATCAGGGAGTCTATTGTTTCATCATTGGGAGTATGTTCAGGAGTTGGTGCACCAGATATATTTTCGGTGGTTAGATCATTAGTTGGGTATCTCATCGATGGCCATTCAGGTCCACCGACTGATGTCAAACCTTGATAGCTCGTGTCGATCCCAACCTGGAGGAGGTAAAATCCCGTCATGTAAGAGCCCTTCATTCATCATTATTGGGTAACATTGTTAATAGTGAACCTCGAGTTGGTTCTCATTGAATAATTTCATTTTGCTGATGAACCACCTAATATGTTTCCGGCGAGTAGTGACCATATTTGAGAAATAGTCAGTGAATACCTATTCGGATGAATCTCAATCATGCTTCAGTGGGCGATTGAGAGACTCAGGGATATTTGTTTCAAAGCGAGCTAACTCAGTTAGCGTATTGCAGCTGCATTGCACCCCGTCAAATGCAGGGTAAAGTAAAGTCAACTTACGATCAGCTTTCAACATAGACCAGGATATATGTATCGTATCCCGCACAGTAAGTATGCACATTGTCTGCTGACAGTCGTTCACAGAGAACGGACGGTTTCTTTCGTCATCACTGCAATTACTGCGATGGGCTTTATATTATATGACGACATTCCAGCAGTGTGAGTTTATACCTACACTCGAGCCTCCAAGCAGCGGATAATGAAGGTAGATCGTCTCACAACAATGAATCGGTGAGCTTCCCAGCTACCTGTGTGCCTGCGCAATGATCACTGGGAACTGATAGGATGGTTGCTTCAGTAATGATCCTTGGCAGTAGCATAAATCCTGATGAGAACAATGATGTTTAGACAAGGAGCTCAATACGAAGCAAGCACTGTTGCTGCTCGACTTACAGGCCTCCTATTGAATGATGTTTCATGGTCCTGCACACACAACTTATGTGTAATATTTCTAGTCGTGCTAACCTTCATACTGAATTTCGTTCTTGTTGGGTTCCTAGAGATATCATATCATATCCTTTCTATGACCCATAAAGTCAGGGAAGCATATGAAGGTGTGCACCTATCCAATATCCTAGTATACGAAGCCGAGCATATAACAAAGAAACGCAGGATGTGAGTGATTAAGGTTTCTTTTTCACAGCAAGGTTGTTTTCATGCATCAATGGTGGAGTGGAAAACTACAGATTGTGACAACAGAATGGGATATAAGACGCCCTTCATTCCGCCAAAGGTCACTGCTACCTGCAATATACTCAACGATACTCTGATCTATTCCATATCACTTCTCGCAGCTATAGTAGTTTACAAATATCTGGGTTCACAGAACATGTCGACGAACGGATCCCCACCGAAGACAGCAAACATGGCTCGTCCAGTTGGCCCCTTTGGCATGCAACAACGCCCTGAAGATAGTTCAGAATCATCAGACAATAGTTCAGGAACTGCCACTGGCAAAGACAGTCCATTTGGAACACAAAGCAATCAATGTCATCTGCCACATGGGTATGGTTACCTGCCTTCACAGCAACCATTTCCAGGTACTCTGCAGTTTTATCAGCAATCTCCATTCAACCTGACACATAGTTCGCAACCAACCACCAGTGCAAGCCAAGAATATCCAAGTTATGGGCCACATTAGGAAGGATATAACCTCCACTAAAGTGGCTATGGTGGGTCTCAAATGTTCCCCCCTCTGCAGATTCCAGGACAAGGGCTGTCATCCCCAGGTGAACTGAGAGTGCCTCCAGGACCATCAGAAATCCATCCAGTGAATTGGCGAACATCTTCCATCTCTAATCCTCCACCTGAACATCATTCCGGTGCCCCTAGGAGACCACTGATTAGCCTACCAATGAAATTATTCCAGCCACCAGCAGAACTGTGGAACGCAGATGTCACAGGGATGACAGACTTGCCTCCATTGCCGGAGATGTCCTACGACAATTTGGCTGCATGTGATGAGAGCGATGGTTGGTCAGACTTGGGCGGTGCAGAAGGCAAACAGCCAATCGGCCTGAAGCAAACCAAATGCTCCTTGAAGCAATTTGCCCAAACGATGGAGCAGGACAACAATAGTGCGTTCAACAAGTGAAAGAAAGTATGGGTGGCCGGGCTCTTGAAGAAGAAGCATCGGTCCATACTTTGGGGGCAGAACCGTTTGAAACGAGTTTGTGTGGGACCCCTGCACTGGGAGATGGCGGTTGCAGATTTTTTGGAGACATTGGAAAAATGGGTGCCTTTGGAAAATTTCGATAATGCTGAATGGATTCGCTGGCAGTGCGTTCAGATTTTTTTATAACAAATGTGCAACTGACATTCGGGAGGCAAGAAACAAAGGAAGAGGAGGCACCAAGTAACCGGGGATGGATTTGTGTGAGCACATGAGCAACAAGACATGAAGTAACCTCCCTGAGTGGTCAAAGTCAATGTTCATGGTTGTGATTTGCTAGGTGTTGAATGGCAAGGATATGGTTCTAGCCCCCTAACGACTCCAACCCTCGTATACGAATGTGATGCACTGGGAGTAGCTGATTGATTTCATCAACAAAAACGGAGGTCCAAAAGAGCCCTACATTATGACATCAATGTTCATGTGCACCTTGCTGCAGGATGAACTGGAGGAAGATAATATGGGATTATACAGAAACAGGCAAATGATAATGGACCCCATATATGGCCAGATTTCATTTCAACTGTTGCCATTCAAAGGCTTTCAAGTTGAAACTTGGACACAGTCTGGAAATAACTTTCGTCAAAAGTACGAGAGCTACAGAGAACGAGATTACCGAGCATATAATTACACCGACAAAGGTAATCCATGCTAGCCACGTGAAGGGTAGATGTGTACAGCTGCCAACCATTATACGTAGACTTTGGAAGGTTCTAAAGAGGGTGCAGGAGAGGATGGAGTGGAGGATGTCGGGCAAGAGAATGATACGTGTATTAATGTAAGTTCTGACTGAAAGAATAAAAATTGATTGTATTGCATCCATATATATTCGTTCCAATGGTTGCTTGTCTATGAAATAACTAACATTGCTATGAATTTCAGGAGCACCGGAATATGAGCCCATCTGCGTAGCATGCATCCGAGCAACTGGAAGTGATCATTAAGCTCGAAATGAATACAGACAAAGGTGCAAGGGATGTTCAAGAGCAAGTGGTGAATGGTGACGAGGTCCTCGATCCAGCACACACCAGCTCAGTATTGCATACGGTTCCCAGTACAATCAATGACAAATTTGAATATGAGTGTCTTGATGAGGCAGTCAGGCAACTCAATGCCCATCATCTTCGTCAATAAACAGATGATCGTGTTCCAGGCCACAAGTGTTCAATTCCAGGCCTGCCCAGAACTAAGTTTCTGGCACACCAACTTTGGGCCAGATGGTTCATCATGAGGAGGTGGGTTTGGAATGCTGATATGCCAGGAGCACTGGTGGCGGATGAAATGGGCCTTGGAAAGACTTTCACCTCGGTTGCAGCAGCAATGTTTTGCAAATTGGTGACTGAGAAAGTTGTACTGGGGTTGCCGCTGTCCATTTGCTGGTGGCATAACTGTAAAGAGTGGGTGATTTTGGCACACAACAACGTTACCAGTATTGTTGGTGAAGAACGGGAGTGGTATCCACTCCAGAGATTGCATTCTCTGCCCTGTCGCCTATTGGAGATACAGACAACACTACTTCATGGACATGCAGCACTTTTATCAGCCCTTGAAGCAATCCTGCTGGTTACACTGCCCAGAGTGGCAGAGACGTTCAAGACTGTCATTGATGAGATCACACCTTGAACCGATTTCTAACTGGTCAACTTGTTGCACACTCGACATGCAAATCTCACCCACAAGCATCTGAACACCAGTATTGACAAGCCGGGAATCCGATGGTATATCCACCTTGCGTTGTATGATATCTCAACATCAAGAGCGACACCATGAAGCAATGGCCAACTCTCCTGCTGTGGATGAAGTTTTGGGATTTTTGATAAGTCCCATCCGGACAAGACTAAGAAAAATGTAGACTGGCACATTGCGATGAGTGGGAAAATTGGATTCAAAGTTCAAGTCACAGCTACACCTCCATTCCATTTACTATATGACTGGTGTTATTAGATGATGTGGCTGCTTTCAGGTGCCCCTGACGATCCAGAGGCTGCTGCTGTGATGGAGAACCTTGGTGCTGAGACATTGTATTTCGCTGTGAGGAGTTTGATGCAAACTATCCAGACCAAAAACAAAGAAGCTCAACAGAATGCAGCGCACTGGATAATACAGAGTGCAAAGCCTTGGACAATAAGAAGGTGGTCAGAATCAAAACTAGCCAATGGAAAACCACTCGTTTGGATACCGAAGAAAGATGCACCCCTCATTGATCTCCAGTGGACTGAGAAGGAGCAAACAAAACTGAAGACTCTTGTGCAGAGATACACTTAACGGGGTGCTTCAGGAGCATGGACGGTTCCTGGATGGCAGCTAGCATGTTTCTCAGTATTGCTGGGGGACACTGAGGATTGCAATAGCATTTCTCGACAATTGTACGATGAATGGCGACTCGATATTTCGGTGCATTCTCCAACTTTCCGATGGCTGACAGAGACATTTCTGCCAATGCTTATCAAGGAACCTGCAGAGTATTATGATCCTGACCAGCATGATGAATCAAGAGAGGCGCCCCTTCCGGAATAAGGCAAAAATGATATTGCACTTTCCGGTGTACCTCCTTTACATAAAGCGGTACTATTTTGTCCTCTTCCTGGCCGAGTTCATCATTTGAAGTGGTGGCTAACAAATTATTTTCCGGATCATGTGGATATATTCCAGATATATGCAGAAATGTGGAAGTATGAACGTACAGAAATGCAGCTGCAATTCCAGGATTAACAAAATCCCTCTGAATGCGTAACCAAATCCCAAGTGGGCAGGACCGGCCTAAATCTTACAGCAGTGAACCATGCAGTAATAACTCAGAAGTTCTGTGTATTAAATGAGCAGTGGTAGGAATTTGCACGGGTTGTCTGGCTAGGGCAAAAACAGAGTACCAAACACATGGTTACTGAATACGGGTCCTAGCGCCTATGATAACCATGTGAGTGATCTCTATCAATACTCTGGAGTTACACAAATGAGTGTCCTACATGGCTTGATGAGTCGACTGAAAATCCCAATGATGATGATTTACTGGATTCTGGAGTTTCGGGAGGACCATACAAAGCGGGTGACAGTGAATGGAGACACGTTGAAGTCTGATGAACCATCATAGATTCTCAGAACCATTCATCAAGGTACGCTTCTTTAGACAGTCACCAAACATAATCTGAACTGATACAAATAGGCAAGAAGATCCTTTATAAGGCACACTATACTGCATAGATACATCCTGGCTCTCTGTCATTGCTGAAGCGAATCAAACATCTGATGGTGGGATTGTTCGAGGGAGGTTTCATTGGCGTTCTTGATTGTTCATAATGACAAACACGTGATGAAGTCAATTAATAAGCTACACTACACTTTCCCGGCTGGCCTATCTCACAATCAATGGCATAAGCTGAATGTGTAGCCTGATACAGCAATGGGCTTTGAATCATCTGTCAGTTGCAAATGTCTGGTGGACAGGAAGCCTGAGGCCACGTACACATTTCAAAGTCAAAGCAATGAAAAAAGAACTCAATTCAACCACATTCAGTTATACCAGGGTTTCCTCAGAATCTGTCATGAGTCTCGTCACCACAGATCAAGCCCTGCATATCCGGCAGTCCCATTTGGCAATAATGTCAGGCGAGGCAATATTGAGTTGCTGTGTCAGAATACGAGACGCCGGCTCACAGATTTGTAGCTATGCTGTAGCATTCGTTACCATATGATCGAAATTCACATGCGCCGGAAATCCTCAGCATACAGCTTGAGTCACATTATGACAGCTCCAGTACAGCACATTTGCCAATTCCATATGGCACTGAGACACTCTAAGCGATATTGAGTACTTCAGTTAGAATATGAAACGCGGCTGGCTTACTCATGGCATAGCCAGAGCTTTTGCTGGAATTTGATCGAAGTTCCGCTGCACCGGAAAGTCTTAAGTACATATCCATATGACTGATCAATCACTGCATACTTGCAAATCACAGTGGCTATAAAGTCAGTTTGGGCGATATTGAGTACTTCTGTCAGAATATGAGACATTCGCATACTGATCCATAGCAATATTGAAGCTTTTACTGGCATTTCATTGAAGTTCGGACACACTTATGATCCACTTCGCAGAGTGTTGGATACTGAGACATGGGTCAGGTATTCATTGTTAAGCTGCAGCATTTTCTGCCGGGAATCTCATGGCCTCTAATTGAAGTTCTGGCACAACTAAAATCAACCATCCAGTCCAGAATAATGGTCTTTGATATCTGGGAAGCCAACATTGACAAGCTGCGACTCATTATGGATGTATCATTCCGGCCCAGGCACACCTCGACAGCAACAAATACACCACCCCAGTGCCTGTATCCCAGTCTGTAGTGTACTTTTATTTCAGATACCATTATTCTCATCATCTTGTCTTTGACTTTGAATCAGTAGACGCAGTACACACAGATTGTCAGGAATCAAGACACATCATCTTTGGGTGCAGGCGGCTCAGCCCGCTCAGCTTCTGCTGATATATCAATCAATGCATCATCAGGATATGAAGGCCGCCGCATAAATGCCTTGAACTGTCAGCTCTGTGTCAACTTGTCCATTGGAGGAAGGTTGTCCTGTACAACTAAACCATAAATGCACAGACCAAGCCAATTAGTAACTCCACTTAACTCGATATTGACAAAGTAGTATGCTTGGACCTATGCTGCGAAATGCTGAGATAGCTTCTGAATGTTCTGGCTGTGACGAGAGAGCTTGAGCTTCAGAGCGAGATTCTCGAAGACAGATTCTGTTCAGCGATACTGCAAGATGGCCGGCAGGTCCCGCTCACCCATGTACCATACTTACTCAATGAGGTGTAAGTTCAGAATGCTTTGAATGCCGACTTAACTAGATTCTGACTAATGTCAATGTTTGGGCCGTCCAACCTCGGATCTGAAAAAAGATTATGAGAACCGATTTCCATCAAGAGTGAACATCGAAGAGAGCAAATCTTCAGAGCTCAAGTTAAGAAAAGACAGCTTTGAAGATTGCAATTAACTGTCAGAGTAAGACATGCTTGCAATCTCCATGTATTGAATCCAAGCTATACCATTCAAACTTCAGTACACCTCAATGTCCGGAACTGTATGCATGCAATCATCATTCCTCTGCCCACTGTGAGATGACATCTCACTACGCATTCCTACCATTGTAGCATATAGCTTTCAACCCCAATATTAATTGAAGTCAACATTGTAGTGGTGAGACTTACAATGAATATGTGATTTAATGGTGTGCAACTAACTAGATATGAGGCGTAAAATCAGAATGTGAGAGAGTATTCATAACCCCTTTGTTACCAATCTTGGCATCACCAAGTGCTTGAATCAATACAATTACCCCTGAATCATTCATCATACCTTACCATTCTTTCTCTGCACCTGTATGTCTCCTTGATATACCAAATTCTCTCTCTTTTTCATTAACTGCAATATTGTTGTGAAGGTTATTCTGCAGACACGGCCCAGATAAATGTATGAAAGGGAAGTTATGTTTACGATATTACCTTAACGACCACTAACGGAGCAGCAGCATCCTAATGCAATACAATATCATGAAGATTCATGTGTCCTTCTGGCGGATATACCACATCCGGAGATTCATAATTCTCTTGGATGGATAACAAACTCAGTATGAACCCTTCCAACTCAGCCGTCACTGTCAAGGTCCCAAATCTATTGAGTTCTGCAGATTCTAAGTACTGCACCATTTCTATGCCATGCAGTCATCTCAAATGCTCGAACATTCACACATAATGACTCTGTTTAGGCAGTTGTTTGCAGAGGCACTGCTTTTCATTGAGATTCTCAGTGCCCCGTTTGGCCAGCACTAAGGGTCAGTTGATATTGCAAGTTTTCTTTCAGTGCGTCTGGTTCTATTCTATGTTTGTTAGGTTTAGCCAACTTCCATTTCTTCCATCCATACAGGATGTTGTTGATAAGAGTTACTAACAATGGGTCTTAGGAATCCATCTTTTCTGGTGCACCTGACAAGGAATTCCATCTATTCCGGGGCAACTGCTAACATCCTATATCAAAACACTACACTTCCGTCCTCGATATAAATATGAACCATTGAAGTCATTTCACCTGAACCCTTCATGGCGCACCTCAAATTGCATCCTCCTTGACTATGTGCAACTTCTTGCTCCATTTTTCCAGATATTCCATTGCACCTAATCTTATATTTACTGCTTATAGATTCTCTCTCATATTCCCCAACTTTCTATCTTCATTACCAGAAATGGAACCTATGCCCAGCCAGGTGAGAAATCACTATTCACAGAAGTATCAAAAAGCACACCTTGACACAGCAAAGGCATTAAAGAAAGAAGCCAATCTTTGTGGTCCACCAAATGCTTGCCTTCCATCGTGCATTGTGCATTGTGTTCTGGATGACTACTGCACCCAATTTCATTATTGAAGCAGGATGACAATACCTCTCAAGAGATCAGTGATGACCAAATTGAGAACCCCAGAGAGTTCTCCTGATCGTACGACATTGAAGAAGGCGATTTCGATCAACAACTGGACGTCCTCCATTTGGCCCAGATGAGCCGGGACAAGTCGTTACCAACTACAAGGGTTTTACTGCCAATGAAACGGAGCTGTGCCAATACTGTTATAGCATGCCCTCTACTTCAAATTTCCCGAAATCCAGCTGTGGCAATGGCACCACCACTACATTAACACCAAAAGTCAACCCTCCTCAACAAATTTTCCAAGTCTGACTGTCCACTATCCACCCAGGCGCTGCCACTACGCAAGTCCAGTGGAGACCAGAATGTTGCACAACCCAACGCCAGTGCAGATCAGAGCATTCCTCAACACCAAAACCCAACTTTTGAGGTAGCGAAACGGTTCATGGAGGTAATCGTATTCACAAAGACTCCTGGGCCAATGTTATCCAATGACATATACTTGATGGTTGAAGAAGTTTGGAAAGTTGCCATTAAAGCACACAAATGTCAGCAGGCATTGGCAGGTGCTCCTGTAGGTACGCCATCTGTGTGTCAATTGCCCAGCAGTCCATCACTCAAAATAGATCCTCAAACACAAGAAACTGTAAGGCTTGGGTTCTGTTCATTGCTCCTCTATCAGATTTTGGATATTGAGTATGCCCGAAAATATACATAGTTGGAACTGAAGATTAGTACTATTCAAGGATGGATAGCAGATGGGGCACATTGAACTGTTGTCCGTAGTTACCAGTTGGATCGGCACACTGAGTCTGAGCTTCAGATCCAGCATAAGGAACGCCTGTTTGACAATGGATGTCTCTCCAAGGTCGTTGATGAAAAGAAATAATGGTTCACCCGATAGGTAGTACCTGATGTAATTTACCACCAACTTTACTTCACCGCCAATAGCTTGGGGAGCCATCCTGCAACATTCCAGTTTTTCCAACCTCTCACTTAGCAGACTCTGGCGCTAGCAGCTGCAGCTATTCATTGTGCGCTGTCAATATATGCCAGTGGATAGATGGCCACAGTCATGTTTTCTCAAGATGAATATCGACATACATTTTGCCCATCCCCTGTGATAAATATTACACCCGAAGCCACTGCATTCATCCATCACACATCAGTAGGCCGCCTGATTCCCCGCCCTGTAATACAACTCCGGGAGAATAGTCGCTGCTAATTTCCCGTCAGTGCTCCTTGGCCTGGATTGATGCTTTTCTATTTCATTCCGCACTCAATTCCCCCCTTGCCGTGTTTCTCAATTCCCACCGGCGCACCTCAGTCTAGATTGTCACTTCTATATTGAATTCCACACTCCTTACCGAACACCCTACCCCCCTACCCTTTTGGTGCTCTTCTTCTAGTATGGGAGCACCTCAGCCTATATTTGACACTCCTGCATCCCTGTCGGCGCTCCTCAGCCTAGATTTTGCCTTCTTTTTCATTCTGCGCTCTTTCAACACCTTCTGTGTACTCCTCTTTTCTACACAGCACTCACCATCTGACCTTTTTCTTGTTCTTGGTTGTTGCTCCACTTTGTCATCCAAATAATCATTGCCTTTCAAATGCCAATTCAAATTTGTAGCTAGATAACATCCCATTACTCCTTTGCTACATATCACTAATCGAGTCAAATGACATCAGAATTCACTATCATCTACTCGCCCGGTACGAACAATCGGCGAATACAAGAAGCGCTTCCAACTTCCTTACGCTGTTAATGAATTATGTATTCCTGCTTTCGTTGGACCCGATGAGATGGGAGATAGAGTGGATGACTTTGACACCATGTTTGATTGATATTATTTGATGACTTGGTTGGGTTATTATTTCGGTGTACCTGTATTTATGTTTGAATCACTTGCCTTTTTCTTTGGTTTTTGAATGTAGCAAGGCCAAAAGTACAATGCTGAAGAATATGATAGCTAGTATGATTCAGAAGTGATAATGAACAATAATCCATGCATCATATTTGCCGTTGAGGGAAATTGATTGCTTGTGTACATCCGGAGAGTCTCAGATTACACCTGCAGTCCTCTGAATAATTATCCATAAGAACCGAGGCATCCAGCTGAGTTTGGTTTTGATTCCCATGTTGGTTCACTGACTCTCCCAGGTGCACCCAAAGCTCTCTCCAGCACCCCGACGTGTTCCGAAACTTATCACAATCACTCGCTTGGTACTTCTGTACCCAGATCAAGAGATCTCAGTTAGTCCCAATGCCGACTGCAGTACACTCCTAGGGTCTGATAGTCTCCTTAAATTGACCCTTCCAAATTTACACTCCACATCCTCTCAGATACTCCTGGAGGCTCCCAGTGACTAAAATACATTTTGCTGATATTGCTTCCCTTCTTCATCTGAATATATCATAATGCATTTCAATCTGCATTTTGATTTCTTGCCCGCTATAATCTCATTACATCTTTGTTAGATATCACAAATTGAGCCAAACAACATTCGAATTCAGTTCCAACAATTTTCCAGATCTGAATTGTCAGCAAACACAATGAATACCTGCTTTGTTTTGCGATTGTAGAATTGTTTGTTACTACTGTTATAGACTCCAATAAGATGGGAAATTTAGCATAACATATTGACCCCATGTTTGATTGACATTATTGCAACACTTAGACTGGTTATTATTTTGGTGTACTTGCTTTTATTGTTGGATCTATCATCTATTTCTTTGGTTCCATAAAGTAGTGATGCAAAACAATGTAACTTTGAAGAAGATATTGTTAGCTTGAATAAGTATGATGTAAAACTGATAATGAACATCAATCCATGCATCAGATTCACCATGGAGGGCTATCAGATTCTCATGTACATCTGGAGAGTTTCACATATCACCTGCAGTCCTTGGCATCATTATCCATAGCTACTCAGGTGTGTCTCAAAGTTAGTTTGGATTCTCTGCATTGGTTGGGCAACACTCTCTGATGCTTCCAATGATTTCTCCACCACTCCAATGTGTTTCAAAACATTTCACAGGCCCTCCCATATTGCTCCTTGTCCAGGTATCCGTGATCCAAGTATCTCCAAAGCCTGGCCAGAAAACTCTCTTTGGATCTCATTCTCTTCTGAAATTGATGCTTTTAAATTTGCTCTCTGCATGTTCTCAAACGTTTCTGGAGACTCCCAGTGACTGGAATGCCTTGTACTTATGAAAGTACCATGATCCACATGATTAGAAAGATGGTATTGGCAGTTTAATCTGGATTGACAAAGAGACAAATATAATGTATCGTGTAACTTTTGGACATATAGATAGACAAGTATTTTTATTGCAAGAGAATACTACATCTGCCAGAATATATAGAATTTAGCTTGTAAGTTGTCATGTGAATGTATATATCTACTGGACCTAATATTTATTAGAATATTTGAATCTATGTGTGCATAACTAGAAGTCAGATAGTGTATTAAATCTGGCCAATTGGAATAAATATTGTACAAATTACTCTTGGAGATCATGGCTCTAGGTTCAATGTGGACAGGAATAGTTTTAGAGATGTGACCTATACACCCAATATCTCAGAAATGTGAGCAACACAATGATTTTATTTTGCCATAGTTTGATCCAAATAATATACTGTCCATGGTATTTTTATATTTGATTCCACACCTCTGGTAGCATTGAAGAGAACTAGAAAGTAGTCTTGAAGCACCTGATAGTACATGAGATTGCAATCAGCCAGTCAGGGAGCATCTCAGCACACCAGGAATGATTCGGGTAGCTGTTCTAAATTGCTGGGTTGCTCGGTTTTGACTTTCAAACTGTTTTACATTTTGCTACTATTGTTTGTAGTACTCTTCAGAGTATTATTATTTCTCTCGTTATTCACTTTAATTGCCAGGTAGGTCTTTCCCTTTCTTCTTCCACTTCCAGTATTCCCATATTTGCTGCTATAAATCATTCAGATCATATTGCACTCAGCTTTCCAAATTCGAATTCACTTTGCAGTTGCATTTGTGGAAATGTGGTCGAGCCAAAATGCCAAGAGCCTATCATTATTACTCCACTACACTGAATCCAGCATCCAAGGAGAATTACTGACAGAAATGCAGTTCTAGTATACTAAGCATATAAAGAGAGTTGCCAGATATTGTTGCATGCTCAGCTGTAAGGTATAAAGCCAATTGTGGAAATCTATAACAACTTATTCCGAGTATAAAACACAATGTGTTGGAAAAGATTAAGAATGTATTTCACATTATCAATCTTGAGATAATAAATTTATCTAAATCAGGGCACTTGAAATTGAAACTCCCTATTGCCCTGTATACAATTGTTCTCCAGGTATTTTAGTATACATGTACCACTGCAACCTTTTACAATATAAGCAGTAGAGGTGGGAACTTGATAATTGCAGTAGTGATCCCTTGTATTACCAGCAGTACTCCCTATTATGAACTGCTGTTTTCATCATAGTACATTCATATTTTCCTCAAAGATATCATAATCTCTAGAACACTCTATTTTTAATTGCAGCATGCTAAAATGTCAATAATTATTTGTTAGTTATCACAAGCTAAGTGAAAGGGCATTTGAGTTTAATTTCTCCCCCTGGCAAAACGGAACACATTACAAATTTCAAGCAATACCCACTAATACCGTTCACCCTTTTCGAAACAACTATTTCTGTTGTTATTAACCCTCACAATATAGCAGATTTTGTAAGTACCATTAAAATAATAGACAGTTGATAATAAATAATTTCTTAATATGGTTATTGTATAGATATATATGATTTTTTAAGTGGATAAGTTGTCATTTTGTTTAGTTTACTAATATAACAATGCAACATTACAAAGTTGAAAATCATAGTTTGTACAATAGTAAAATATACAATTTATAATAAATTATAATTAATTGATTATAGTCACTGTAAATGGTAATTTATCACTGCTACACATTCTGAAAGTTTGAGATAATAACTTCAGTCCTATAAATATAAATTCCACACTATCCAGATAATATTTGGAGTTTGTTTGAAATTGTCACATTGGCAGCAAATTGTTCCAAATGTTAGAAATTCTGTGTCTTGTACTTCGACATATGTTCAATCATATTACAATCTGTCCCATGGAAGTTTTGTAATCATTAACCAGAATCTACCATTGTATGAATTCTATTAGAATATCAATCTACGATTTCAAGCTTTTGCTAATTTAATACTGAAACATTTATACTCTGTCCTTTCACATACAATTCTGGATGATTCCATAATATGTAATATTATTTACAAACAAAATTTGAAAACATCCACTTTATGCATATTCATTTGAAGCTATATCTAGTATAGATTGTTTAGATATAACAGGTGTAATCAAGCTCTATGTATCACATTCGTGGATGACAGTAATGAATGGGATCCAGATTTGATATCAGTTTTGATGAATAAGTTCAATCTATAAAATGCCATTCAGGTATCAAGTTTTCAACATTTGATAGAGATTATTATTTTCCAGATCTGGGATCAAATTTTCTGTTCCCTTGCGATTAGTTGAGCTGTAGGATTACGGACTGTAATTTTCAGTATTGTATTAATTTTGCTATGTATCTTAGATATGTAACATGATATAATAGCTATTATACTGTACCTTGGCTAGCTTCTTGGAATTATCAACTATGTAGTCTGTTCATTGACTTTTCCTTTATACTTTGCAATTTCCGTAACAATTGTATTAATATATCTCTTTTGGAAGTTTTTTTGGTATGAGATATTTCCCAAAATTATTGGTTTGCCCCATCTGTATTACTGTCTGCCTCGGTGACAAATACTCTGAAGTTAAATAAATTTGGACATACGCATATTGTAATTAAAATGTAAATTGATCGAAGAATAATCTGTATTAAAAGTTGTTTATATTTTCCGTATATACTTATTGAGCTTCATCTGTGAATTGTATCCTATGGATGTAGAGTGCATAAATGCTATTCATTTGCATTATGTATTGAAATAAAACTATATTATTACTCAATTTTGAGAAGTATATACTTACATAATTATAAAGGGAAAAAGTTAAGTAGACTATAAATATACTTAGTATTATATTAAGCATTTGACTAAAACTTTAGTTTCTTGTATTATATAACATTGAAGTCTGTTATATAGAGTAGATTTTCAGTCAAATTCAATAAGCTTTAGGGATTTTACTCTGGAAATATCATAGAAACACTGGAATATTCCAATAACTAGCTGATTTCAGAGTATTATATACCAGTTATTATAACTATCTTATTTATTTGATATTATTAGCAGATTTGATTTTACTGTACTTGTTTATGTTATATAATTGATAATATTGCTAAATTGTTTAAAGTAATTCTAAAGATGAAAAGATTAGGTTCAGTCTAGATATTGAAGTCTAAACAGTCAAGACTATATAATAGTTGCAAATTATTAGCAGATCAGAATTTATTGTACTTAAATTATATCATTGGTGAAATTGCTGAATTGATTAGATTCAATTCAGATACATTAATACATTGATACTGGAGAAGTTTGCACACGGATTTGATTGGAACAAAATGCAATTAATCCTCGATGTTATTATCTGAAACTGTAGTATCCGAAAGTTTTTGATATCGATGAGTACTCGTCGGATGTTCAAGTTTGAGGCCACCGACCCCTCATAGTGAGAGTTATTGAAGCACTAGGTAATTCATTTGCCTTGGGTTAGGGCTCATGGGTGGCCCATTACTTAAAAATTCGACGGTGGAGGTGATACACTGTGGTTGCATGAACTCACCTGTATTTCAACAAGTACTAAGTGGACAGTTCCCTGCAGCCAACAATTTTTGACCGAACGAAGAAGCGACTGCTGTGGTGCATCAACCAACCTACAAACTCTAAATCAAGACAGCGGTGACAACGACGTCGTCGTGATAAACTTCTATACAAAGCATGGTCGATGACGATAACATATCTTCGCTGTCTCGCCAAACTTCTTTTGTGGACTTTCAACAAGAGGCTAGGAGACACCGACGCCGACCGTCGGAACTCAGTCATAAAAGCTTCAAGAGCCAAAGTAGTCGCCAAGATTCGAATGAGAACACCACTCTGTTGGAAGTTGGCGAACTGTTTCCTCGTAGAAATTACAATTCTAATCCAGGGACCCCACGATTGCGTCTTTCCCGCTATCAGTCCAGCCTAAGCCCGCTAACAGCCCGGACAAGTCGGGCGGCATCATTTACCCAAAGACTTACGAACGCCTTATCATCCTACGATTTGAAGAATAAGCGTGACGAACCGTTCCTCGAGGATCGGGTCTGGTACGACCAGGTGAGCTACTTCATCCTAAGCCCTAATGAACATTGGCTCATCATGGTTTTTTGTCAGTTTACCTCAACCGGTGTGTAATTCTTCTACCGCGGATGGCAACAAATGCTCACATATCTAGTCAGATTGGATCAACGATGCCATCAAGGATGCGTATCGAGTCAAAATGCTAAGGGCCCGACGTGATGTGCGTGGGAGACTTTATGCATGGTTTGATGGTGCCCAAGGTTGGATATTGGTCGCTATTATTGGCTTCATAGCAGCCTGTGTAGCGTTCTTTGTGGATGTCACAGAGAACGTGCTGTTTGATTACAAGGATGGTTATTGTTCCAGTACGCAGTGCCATTGGACCAATGAGAACCACGTATTTGAATATTGACATTGCGGTGTCGCAGACGCATGGTACTACAGTAAAAAGAAGTGTTGTTTGAGTGAGAATTGTTAGTTGCCCATGTCGATTTAATGTGTTACTTGCTCATCAGAAGCAGTGAATGAATTTTGTCCGATGTGGAATCAGTGGTCCAAGTTTGTTACCGGCTCCGACACACCAATCGAATGGATTGACTATATGGCGTATGTCGTTCTTACGGTTCTTCTGGCTACACTGTCTTCTCATCTCACCATGACAACTCGCACGGTACTCCCAGGAGCACTTCAAATCCATATGGTCGACGAGGATCTATCAAATTTCGGCCAATCACCAGGTACCTCTGATTCTGTAGCTGGGCAACAACCAGTTGAGTCTGAGCCAGTTAGTTATTATTCTGCCGCTGGAAGTGGTGTTGCAGAGGTCAAAGTTATTCTATCTGGCTTCGTTTTGCACGGTTATCTTGGATTGAAAACATTAGTAGTTAAGACCCTTGCGTTGATACTGAGTGTTTCGTCTGGGCTGAGTTTGGGCAAAGAAGGGTGAGTAAAGACCCATGTAAGGAGCCCTACCACTGATATCAATAGTCCGTACGTGCACATTGCGACATGTGTTGGCAACATAGCATGCCGATTATTTTCAAAGTATAATCACAATGACGGTATAAGATCACTATCTTCTCCAAGTAAGAGTGGACTACTCACAGTGATGAAGCCAAGAGACGGGAGATGCTCAGCGCAAGCGCAGCCAGCGGAGTAGCAGTAGCTTTTGGTGCACCTATTGGTGGTGTCTTATTCAGCCTGGAGGAAGTGAGGTGGGTATACCTGAAGATTGTCATATGTTACTTACTAATACTATGACAGTTATTATTTTCCAGCAAAGACGTTATTCCGTACATTCTTTTGCTGTATTGTTGCTGCACTCTCCCTAAAATTTCTCAATCCATACGGAACATCAAAGATCGTTCTTTTCCAGGTCCGGTATTTTGGCGACTGGCACTTCTTTGAACTGTTTGTTTTTGTTTTCCTCGGCGTCTGCGGTGGAATTTACGGTGCGATGTTCATCAAAGCAAGCAAGTACTGGGCAACGACTTTCCGCAAAAATAGGCTCGTCAAATCACACCCTGTCATGGAACTGAGTTTTGTAGCCCTGATCACTGGTCTTGTTTCATACTGGAACCGATATGTAAGGCTTGCTGTCAGCGAACTTTTGTTCGAGTTGGCGAGCCCCTGTTCTGCTAATCCGTCGGAGAATCCTGGACTCTGTCCACAGCCGCAGGAAATACCCAGTACCATCGGGTATCTTTTGGTTGCTCTTGCATTGAAGAGCCTTCTGACGTATGACAATCCTGGTTCTTCCTTTTCTTCCCTACTGACATAGTATGAAGCGTTATCACGTTTGGAACCAAGGTCCCTGCTGGTGTCTATGTACCAACAATGGTTATAGGTGGTATAATGGGACATACAGTAGGTTTGGCTGTGGAATACACCTACTACCAATTTCCTAGCATTTTTATATTTAATTCCTGCGGAGCCGACATTTCTCCACGTAATTGCGTTGTTCCCGGAGTTTATGCTATGGTATGCGCCGGTGCAGTAATGTGTGGAGTTACAAGGTTATCGGTAACCCTAGCCATTATTCTTTTCGAATTAACTGGCAGCTTGGACCATGTCCTACCGTTTTCTTTGGCCGTGCTTGTATCGAAGTGGACTGCTGACGCTATTGAACCATTGAGCATCTATGTAAGTCAAATCAACGCCTGCTACTCATATCTAATAGGTTTGGTTTAGGACCTCTTGACAGACTTAAATTCATATCCATATCTAGACACCAAATCAAAGCCGGTATTCTCTGCTCGGCTTGCAGATATCACACCACGCTGTATACCTGAGAAAGTCATAGACATATCGGGATCGTCTCTGGTAGCTGCGAGCGATTTGCGTGTAAAATTGAAGATGCTACAAGCAGCTGGTCAGCTGGACGGAGGACTTCCAGTAGTCAGAGATGGTATCCTGGTTGGATTAATACCCGCCCCTGATCTCGAATATGCACTTGATAGTTTGAACCAGGAGGAGGATGAATTCTGTTTGATGGCTCCAAGGGATGAGTATTCCGTCACCTCAGAAGACGAAGTTTCTGTAAAGGATCCTACCGATTTTACGCCATATATCGATCCGGCTCCAATGTCCCTGGAAAAAAATTCACCCATGGACCTAGTCTGGGAGTGTTTTGCCAAACTAGGTCTCAGATATTTATGCGTTCTGGGTAATGGCAAGTTTGCTGGCGTGGTATGTTGTGCTTGTAATGCTGGCCGTCATCACTCTAATATACCGACAGGTTCACAAGAAAGCGTTTGTGAAATATTTAAAGGACGTAAGCGAAGGCAGAGCCTATTGATTGACATTATCAGCAGTTGGTGGGAGTATTGGGTCTAGCTATGTCCATCTTCGCCGTAATTATTTACCTACTCAGCTTTGGCAGTTAATTATTGGGTAGGATGTTATATTATACCTAACTACGATTCTCACTGATGAAGGCTATGGGATGCGCTTGTAGAGTAGGATGAAGATGTCAATAGGGGATAAATTATGAGGTGTTGGATCCGTTGAACAGTACAGAAATAATAGTTCTAGTGACGTTTGTAATCTGTTATGTCCTATCGTTTTCGGCAGTACTTTCAAGCAAACCATCCCTCCTAGTCCTCTCTACTTCATCTTCCTTCAGACATTGTGCTAAGAGAGCGGTAATATCTTCGGCCTTGACCAACGCCATCTGTAAACAATGATGTAATGCTGACGCTTCCATAGGCAACCCACCAGCTTTTGCAATTTGACACACATCACCGTATCTGTTCAGCGTAATTGTCATATCGCCATCCCGAAGCTGCTCCTCTTGTAGTGTAGCATCTACTAGAGTCGCATCCCACTCTCGCCCAAAATATGAAAACGAAACGCAAATCGGAACGTGGAGAACGGATAATGGCATCGGCACGCGTTTGTTGAGTGCATGAACCGTTACCCTCTGCCCTTCTACTGATACTTCAGGGCACCGGAAGTGCTGAAGTGCCGCGACGACTGCGATGCAAGATGCGTCGATGAGCCCACCGTCATGGTTCAGAAAGTGTACATCAGCACGAATGTGCCAGCATTTTTGGCCGCCAACTATGCAAAGGGACTCTGAGTCGATTGCGTTGGAACGCCGAATGGATTTTTCTATTGATCGAGCCAGTAGAACTTCTTGCTCAGTCTGGCTATATCCAAATTAGTTACGTCGAGAGTAGGAAGTTACCAGACGAACCGGCCAGCTTCGAAGACTGCTGAGGCCATTGTACCCAGTTCGGTGGTAATAGTGAAGATTCCATCGAAGGGGCGATCTTGAAAGGGTTGAACTATTTCGGCCGATACACGAGCAATTACTCTGTTTTGTGAGTCAATCAGTTCCGTTCTTGTCCAGATGCCGTCGGGAAGACTTCACACCTTGTTTGTCCAAGTCGGACATCGGCAAGTCCTAACTCGCGTCCAAACTGCAGCTTCAAAGGCCGGAAGGAGTCAAAAGCCCGGCCATCAAGACGGAGGTCTTGCTTCAGAGCTTCGAGTATGAATAACCTTTGGTTTGTGGGGGGTTCAAGCACTTTCGGCATTGACGGAGTAGTGGTTCTAGTGAGAAAGTTGCTGCCTTTCCGAATGTGCGCCAAACGATGAGCGCACAGTAAGCTCTGACTTTCTCACTATAGTTTGAAATCAATTTGTCAGTTGAAATTTGTAATAAACATTGTCAAGCCCAAGCAGCATTAATTATTACTGAAGCATAACTTAAAAATGGAAACTAGATTGATTTCATTCTGAAAGTGATTGCAACAAGTGACAGTAATCATGTTGGTATTGACACTTACTAGTGCTGGAGACGGCATTGCCGCCTGCGTGGAATTTAAGGTAATTGAAATACAGTGTCTCCAGCCAGCTCCCAACCAGAGCTTGAGTTTGACTTCAAAGACAGCAAAAGACATAAGAGGAAGTGAAGGGGATATATAAGAGGTAAAGAGCAGTAGAAGTTAGGTAAGTAGCAACTTTAGTATCTATCTACCTATCTCCATACTTCTACATATACTGTTTCTAGTTTACAGGTTATTGACTCTACATATAGTAGATGACTTGTGGCTCTAGATGGAAGAGTTCAGTTGGAGCTGTGGCTGCAATAATATTTACCACTCACTAAAGACACCCACATTATTTATAGTTTGTTTACCCTGCTATTAGCATGTTGTTTTAATTTTTGCAATTAAGCTATTTCTTATATAGCAAAAAATTTGTATATAATCATTAAATATTATATTCTGATAACTTCTTGTCTATGATTTGAACATTTTGTAAAGTTATTTTCACAGTATTTTTAACATTAGCAAATCTGAATGTACAAATCAAATGTGGTAATGAAATGTAGGTATATAAATATAGAGTGCAATATATATAGTAGGCAAAGTTAATTCTCAGAAGGAAGTTAATTTATATATCAATATGAAGTTATTTCACTAGAATGTATCAATAGTTCCAACATATTCCCCTATGCCCAAAAGGAAGTATTCTGCTCAGGAAATATGTTAAACTCTTATTCAAAGGTTTTGTATTATGTAAGATTATTCTAAATTCCACATCTTCAATACTCAAACGTTGTATCTAAATATCGAGGATTGTATTTTTCAGATTCTCCAGCTTGACCATTCTCTTTCCACTTTGCCCTTCAATGCATTCAAACTGGATTCTGTTATAGACACAGTTATGATTGTATCAATTAGAGAGCATAATATTGAGTATTCCGTTTATTTATCATTACTTAGTATATTGTAAATAACTTGGAATTATGGAAATTTGTTGGTGGTACTTTTTATTCCTTTGTACTTTGGGGTGTCAAGTATCAGATAGAGTATACAAATTTGACAATTGGAGTATCAGTATTTGTATCGGTGTTGGTATGAGTATTGGTATCAGCCCTGAAAGTCGATATTAATATATATTATTGTACTACTTTTATCATATTAATATAAATATTCCAAATATTAAGGTATAATAATTTCAGTCCACTCTGGATCCAATCTCATGCTATGGATTGAGTATATTCATGTCCAATATCACTTTAAATTCAGTTAATCTAATCAATTACAGTTCAGTTGCTGCTGCATATGTACCTATAAGCTATGACATATACAAGGTATAGTTTCAAACTGTAGTTAATAGATATATATAAAGAATGATCTGAGTTTTATCCACTAAGTATTTATTCGAAGTCCTTCTCGGTACCGATAGAAGAATTCAATTTAGAAAAATTCAATAAATTGTCAAAAGTTCTTTTAATTGCAAAGATTTTTCAATTTCAGCATGTAGTTTTATTTGCAGCTATATCAGCAAAATGTATTTTAGTCACTGCAAGCGGCCAGGAGTGTCTGAAAGAATGTGCAGTGAAAACTTGGATGCATCAATTTCAGGAGAGTATCAGACTCTAGGAGAGCAATTCTGCTGGCCTTCAGAGTAACTGGGATCTCTGATAACTACTACAGAACTACCAAGGAAGTCACTGTGATAGGTTTGGGAACATCTCGGAGTACAGGAGAGAACATTGGGTGCACCTGGCAGCATCTGCGAGCGCTGGTGACAAGTCATGAAGCACCTCCAATTACAGTGAAGCTGTCTGCAAAAAGGACATATTCATTGGGAATGCTGCTGGTGCAGCTGGATGTCATAGCTACTACTTATCATTCAACAATTCATAAAACTTATGTATTCAGTTTAAATTTTCACCAATGTGTGTATACATTGATATAGCTACCAATCTACACATTGCTTATCTCGACTGGCTGCAGGTGGTGCTTGCGAGTAATTTGAGGTGTACCTCAAAATGACAATCGAGAGAACTCAGAGATTCACTCCGAGGCTGTAACCAAGTGAGTTTTGGGATGCACTTGGAGGCGGTGATCAGGTGTATTGGGAGATACACCTCGATGCCATGATCGAGCAAGTTCGTAGATGCACTTGGAGGCCATGATCATTTCAGCTTGGAGGCCGCATTTGAGCTGGTGTGGAGATAGACTTGGAGGCTGTGATCGAACACGTTTGGAGATGCACTTACAGGCCATGATTGAGCGAGTTTGGAGATATACACTTGGAGGCTATGATTATGCGAACTGGAGGCCGTAATCGTGCAAGATAGAATGAGGACTTGGAGGCAGTTGATAGATGACATGCGAGGTGCTGAGACTCTTTTCATCACTTAGTCAACTCGCAACCATGGGCATGTGACAAGGTGACTTTCCCTTCAAGCTCTCATGGAGGGCTGGCTGATGGTAGTCGATTGTGTTGGGAGGCTCACAGGAAACTGAATGTCCATTCAGGGGTTAACGTGTACTGATGAAAATGAATAAAAGACAAACAATCTTGGGTGGATGCTCTACTTGGTGAATGCTGTACTCAGTGTATACTGTGCTTGGTGTATGCTGTACTCGGTGTATGTGGTACATGGCATATGCTGTACTCGGTGTATGCTGTATTTGGTGAATTCTGTACTCAGTGTATGCTGTACTCGGTGTATGCTGTACTCGGTGTATGCTGTACTCGGTGTATGCTGTACTCGGTGTATGCTGTACTTGGTGTATGCTGTACTTGGTGTATGCTGTACTCGGTGTATGCTGTACTCGGTGTATGCTGTACTTGGCGTATGCTGTCCTTGATGTCAACTCGTAATCATGACATGGAGAGATAGGGAGGGATGACTTAACTTTGTATTCTGCAATGATAGTAGAGTTCTGGACGAGAAAAAGAGAAATGGGGATGAAGATGAGAATGATATGGAGAATACAAGTGGACATGAGAAATCTGGGGTACAACAGGCCTGTTTGGGTTGGAAAGACTTCGTACTGATGTTATTACAGGCGGGATCGGGACTTGTACCTGCCATATCGGAGATGGTAAATTTACTTGCACACAGAACTCTCTCACGTCCCAGTTTCTTATGATGATTTCGCCCATTCCCTCTCATTTCTCTCTTTCTCGTCCTCAACTCTACCATCATCTTAGAACACAAAGTTAAGTCATCAGTCCCTATCCTTTGATGCCATAATCAAGAGTCAACACTGAGTACAGCATCCACCGAATACAGCATACTCTGAGTACAGCATCATCTCAAGATTGACTGTCTCTTGCGCCCATCCTTGCTCTCATCTCTCGGCAAACTATGTTTTACTGAATTCTCTACATTCCCACAATTATGAGTTAACCAATCAATAGAGTCTCAGCTCCTGTTGTGCCTCCCTACCCAACAACCACCTCAGGATTGACCACCTCCAAGTACTCCTCCAACATCGCACAATCATGGTCTCCAAGTGTATCTCTCAACTCGCTAGATCCCAGCCTCCAACTGTATCTCTCAACTCCCACAATTATGGCCTCCAAGTTCACACGATCATGGCCTCCATCTGCATCTCCAATCTTGCTTGATTACGGCCTCCAAGCGGATCCCCAAACTCGCTTGATCACCGCCTCCGAGTGTATGTCTAAACTTCCACCATTATCTACTTCAAGTTTCCTTGATTACGGCTTCCAAGAGCCTCTCCAAACTTGCTCGATCACAGCCTCCCACTGTGTTTCCAAACTCGCTCGATTACCACCTCAAAACTCTCTCAATGATGGCCTTGCAGGGCATCTGTTACTTCACTCGAGCACTGTTTGGTAAATAAGTGGAGGTAGAAGGCAGGTAGCCCATCATCAACACTCCGCCGCACCTCGCATGGTATCTGAAAGGAATTCGTAAGAAAGAGCAGTTCTAGCTCAAGAAGCATAAGACGCAGGTGAGATGATATAATGGGATACCCAGCCATGATACACCACACATAATGTGTGGATCTATGAATGGGTGGCAAGAGCACATAAGGATCTACTCAAATTGTGTGGATCTACGAAAGCTTGGAAAGAGTGCAAGAGACCAAGAGCTGGGAGACACAGAGTGTGGATTGTGAATAGGGAGATAATGTCTATCTACCCCGGGGTCTCCTACATATGTACTGCCTGTTGCTGAGGCAATTTCGATTATCCCTGTATCTGCATATGTATATATATAGAACAACTAAGATAATACATGTCATATGTTGATGCAACAAATCTTTTGACTGCAACAAAGACCAATATGATTGATGATATGCCTTGCAGTTATGGAATGCTATGAAGCACAGGTGTGAGAATATGGCACCGAGTCTTACGCAGAGATTGTGCTGAGGTCTCAGCTGATCTGGATGTCTCCTGCAGACCTGCGCAGAGGTCTCAGCAGCTCTACAATTTGACTGTCCTAATAGTCAAATCTCGTAGCATCCTGAGTGTATCTCCATCTCTGCTGGTGCTTTCAGGAGCATGTGAAAATGCTCTTGCAGAGTCTGAGAGCACTTTACAAAGTGTCCAGGGGGGGCTGGGAGGATTTGCAAGTACTTAATAGCACTGGTGACGGCAATTGGAGTGTTTGGGAGGTTTGCATATGGCTTCGGGACTGAATTACATTTTGCTGATGTATGTCTAGCCGTTTGGTACTATGCTAGGCTGTTGCTCCCACAGGCCTCCATCTTCCTGGTTTCTCAAAGTATCCTATTAATATAATTACATTGTAAGCTGGATCAGAAAAAGCATTCATGCAATCATGACTAGTGTTTACGATCGTTGTTACAGCTGAATTACATTTGCCTACAACAAATTATGGCTCCATAAAATATATTTGAATTATTTTGTAAGTGTTTTGGGAGAGTTACCATATATTACCATGTGCGATAATCATTTGCAGAATGAAGTAAATTTGTCATACTGTATTCCCTTTCGTTCCCCCCCCATTTTTCACATTGCTGTCATCCCCACCATTACCACTGCCATCACCACCACAACCACTGCCATTACCATCACCACCATTGGGTATTTTATTATTAGATTTGTCCTCAATGAGTTGTATGTAATGCAATGCAGCCAACTGTCAGCAAAGCCTGATCTATTGGCAGATGCATACCCAGATCCACTATGTCATTTGAAGCCAGATCTACTGTTTCCTGTGAAGAACAGCCTTTCAATCACTGTAAGCTCATGTTCACTGCATCCAGCGAAGCCAGTTACACCGATACCAGCAAAGTCGAATCCACCACTACGAGCTCACTCCCTGCAAGGCAAAATCCAAATGTCCTTGCCAGCTCACAGCGAATCCAGATTCTCCACTTCAAGCAAAGCATGATCCACTGATACCAGTTTGCTCTCAGTGAAGCCATCTCCTCTGCTACCAGCAGAGGCAGTTTTACCCTTACCAGTAAAGCCAGATTCACTGCTACCAGCTTGCTTCCAGTACAGTCAGATTGTCAGAGAGGTATGAGTAAGCATGTAAGAATGGTGAAACCGATCATGTCAGAGTTGTGGGAGCCAAGCTAGATCCAAAGCATCTTGCCAGCTCATAACAAATCCACTTTCCCCACATCCAGCCAAGTGAGATCCACTGCTACCAGCTATGCCCATGGCACCCTTACCAGTGAAGCCAGATTCACCGCAATCAGCATGCTCCAAGTGAAGCCAGATTGTCAGCAAGGTAAGTGTGAGCATATTAGAGTGGTGAGACGAGGCATGTCAGAGCTGTGAGAGCAACACTATATTTCTAGCTTCTTGTCTGCTCACACCGAATCCAGATTTTCTAATATCATCGAATACTGATCCACCAATACCTACTTCCTCCCAGTAAAGCTAGACTCACTTCTACCAGTAGATCCGGTTTCACCCTTACAAGCAGAGTCAGATCCACTACTACCAGCTTGTTTCCAGCGAAGCCAAATTGTCACAGATGTAACAGTGAGCATGTCAGAGTGGTAATACCAAGCATGTCAGAGTTGTAAATGTGAAGCTTGATCTAAAGCTTCTTGCTAGCTTATGGGAAATCCAGATTCACAGCTTCCAGCGAAGCCATATCACCCGGGACCAGCTTGCTCCCAGTGATGTCAGTTTCACCCATCGCAGCAAATCCAGTACCACTGCTTCCAGCAAAGCCAGAATGACCGCTACCAGCAAAGCCATATCCACTGCTACCAGCAAAGCCAGATGCACTGCAACTAGCAAGGCCATATCCACAAGTACCAGCTTGCTTCCAATGAACCCAGATTGTCAGATTGGTAACAGTAAGCATATCTGAGTATTGTGAACAAGCATGTCACAGCTTTAAAAGTAAATATGTCAGAGTTGAGAGAGCAACTTGAATACCAATTGTGAAAGTGAACATGTCAGTATTGTAGGAGCAAGCAGATCAGAGTTGTGGGAGTAAGCTTGTCAGAGTTGTGAGAGTCAGAGTGTGCGCATCTCAGTGTTGTTCGAGCATACAGGTTAGAGTTGAAAGAGTCCATGTTAATCATATACAAGAAGATGCCAGATTAATAAACAAATAAGTAATTGTGATGAATATATAGTATGATTCATAAATTGCTTTATATAATTCATGCGTCATAGTTCAATTACAGTACTAATTGAGTTGTATTATCAGTAAACTACAGATACATTATTGGGGGGTACAGGAAATGGCTCTGGGGAAGTTCGTATTATTTGGTGTGATTGGTGTTATGGGAGGTTACTGTAGGCCACATGGCCAATGCTAGATTGCACATATCTGAAAACCTTTCTCTTGATACTAGCTGCATCAGCAAAAACTAAATTTCCTTCATTAAATTTATTTAGTTTGTTGTACCGACAAACTCAAAAATATGGAATCAAGGTTTCTCTAACATATGGCATTGCTTGACTGTTCCAGAGTGTTCTTTGACTTATCCCAATGCTGTTATCAAGCATCACAACCAGTATACCCACTTTTGCAAATGTGACAAAGAGCAGTTGACAAACTATTCACACTTTCGTTGGCAATATCACAAATCATCTCGCGGCACACTTCTACGTCGCCGAATTCATTTTCTCTTTGCGATGATGAAAGAACTTACTCCATATGTTTAACAAAGCATGTAGTTGTTGTTTTTAACGACCCTTATGGCTGAATTTGACAAATGATTATTACTCTGCAGAAGTGGTTCACAATATTTAATTTGTTGATATATGATCGTCAGTACCTTGCAATTCAACCGTCGCAGCAGGGTTATACATCATTGCGATTATGATTTCACGCATTTTAGATCAGAGTTCAGTAAACTATCAGCTCTATTAAATTTATTAGTATTATGATATATCGAGGAAACCTAGAATAAAATACCACACAAAGGAAATCCTAAATCCGATCACTGACACCATTCTGAACCTCCTCGCGACGTTGCCCACTCTACCATCCTACTTCCAACGACTAACCGCAACTTCTCAATGCTGGTCTGTTTCGTGATGTTGGTGATGTCGTTGCTGTTGCTGTTGCTGTTGCTGCAGGGGATGGGCTGGCTGCTGATGGCAATTGCAGGTCCACACATAGGCAGAACAGCTGCGAATTGCATGCTAGCTTCAGTAGCAGCTACAAAGCTGGTGAGCCGATGAAATGAATTGTTAGGCCGCTTGATCAGCTCCTCCAGGACGTAAACAAGGAAGTCCTCATCAATGGTGCCCTGATCATTGTGACATTGTGCATTCTCTGGGTCCGTAACAGTTCAGTGGATTCTGCGGTGAATCATACTGAGAATATTGTCCATCGTTTTGGCTTGAACTTCTGGCGACAAAGAACTAAAATCAGAGTCCAGACAACGAAATACAGCTGTGCATGGATTATCAACCACGTGATTAATGTTTCTTGTGTCATGCTGACGCAGTGCTCCACCTCCTGGACCAATCTGTGGTGGGACCCTAAACTCACCAGCTTTGCTGCCCGACAGACAATGGTGGATGGCCATCATGGTTAGGGCAATGAATGTCAGGTTGATTTCCTCAATCAATGATCTATCTTTCATTCCCATTTGTTGTATGCAATAGCAGTATGTCAGGTGACTAAGATCCATAATTTCAGTCCCTGCAAATGGAAACTTCCACTCCTAAATTGATCGTCAAGGCAACCATTAAACAAGAAGGGAACTTTGAACGTACCTTAGGAACATTTGTGGAGCATGTAAACCTGTCCTTGGTCAATAGCCAGGGTACCATTCTCTGGATCACTGTAGGTGACTCTGTTTGAAATCCGTAAATAGAGTCGAGTCATGTCTTGCAGTGGTATACCATTGGTGCAAGGGAGCAAGTAATCTTTGTGATCACCTGGTGCACAATGTCAGCGATGAAAAATAATTGTTCAGATGATTCATTTACAACTGAAATTTTGGCACATGGAGGGTCTGAGTTCCACTGGGCTGGATCAATCCTGGAAATTTCCTTATACCACCACCAATGAATCTGGGCAGTCTTCACTGCATTCATGGCAAAGGGATTCACAAACATCCCATAATTGCTCCCTATATGCTTCACACATGCCATGATCATCGCCGCAATGCCTGAAAGGGTTGTCTTATTGTTGTATTCTGTATTGATGATGAGGCCTGTTACGTCATCAACAAGCCCACATCGCCAAAGATTTCAAGCTTTCCATTCAGCCAATTGGTCACCAGCTTTGATTGAATTCTTGATCTACTGAATACAAACATTTGCGGGAAGATTCAATCCTTCAAAAGCTGAATCGGATACCTTCTTGGGTGCCAGCGGCCAAAGATTGCATTTATCCTCCTCCTCCAACAAAATATAGATCTCCCAATGCTCAGGATGTAGGGGTTGCGCTGACCTAGGAGTCAATTGAGTTGCTGCGACTTGTTTTCCAAGTTTTGAGTTGAAAGAATCCTTTGATGGCTGCTGGCCCATTGCTCACTGGATGGTCGCCAAAGAGGCTCGTTGTCAGATTCTGAATTCTGGTCTGGACAATCATTGTTATTGGCAGGTATCGTGCTGGGATCATCATTGAAATCTTTGTCATGGATTGATCGTCTGCTTCTCCTGGTACTCGATGGATGAGGAGGAGGAGAAGTACTGCGCCTCTATGTCATGATTTAAAAAGGCAATGAGTGATAAGTAGGAAATAATTCAAGGAGTAATGAAAGGAATTGTGAATGAATGTAGAGTAAATGAATTAAATTGTTGTGTAAAGGAAAGAAAGCGTTGATATGATAAAAAGCATCATTGTAATGCGTATTTTTATTCTGTCGACGATTCTAGGATCCTGGCTTGTGCCACCACCCACACTTCCAACTCCTTGGAGGGATGGGAACTGGAAACTAATAATGGCAGCTGACAACCATGCTGATGGTTGGTTGATTGGGGTCCTTTGACAAAAATTGTTATTGCAAAGAGCTAAAAAGTATTCGCATTTCACCAATCATTCCGACTAATTTGTGGTGGGTATTGATTCTGAATCACCAATTACATGATAGCCATACACGGAGTCCTGTTGCTGCCACTATGTCTTTTCCAAAAACAAATGTCCCATCGATCAATCCCAACATAGTGAACTCTCAACACAGTCCTTCATGCATGAATATGAATTATGTAAAGATAATACAAACAAAACACCAAACAGAGACCCAAAAAGCTCACGAAAAAACTCCAAATTATCACTGATCCGTACACCCTCCAAAGTGCCAGCAAAATACCATCCCACAACACAAATCCTTGAAGCACTGTCCAGCCAGTGCATTCCATCCTCCCAACGACTAATTTGCAGCTGGGTGGCTGCTTGTACACTGACTATTGGCCAAAGAGCCTGCAGCGGGAGGATTGACAATGTGATGGTGCTTGTGTAGCCCAGCCATATTGTTATCAGCAACAACACTTTGCTCGTAATCAGCAAGGAGACCAAGATCGTGGTTTCGGATCACTTCAAGATATCGCAGCTGCCTAATCATCCTCGTTTGGAGTTTCTATTCGTACTTTTGGACATCTGTTTTCGTCGTCAGGAAGCTACTTCGATTTGGACACCATGTGTCAGCTTCCTCATCCGATTTCTCCCTGACATCATCCATCATATCCTCAGCTGGAGGTGGGAGAATGCCATCCAGAGGGAGGTAGCTGGGGCTACCACACATAGGTGTCAGAGCACTCGCTGTGCAGTCGGTTTGGTGGCCATGATGAATGACGAGAAATAGGTTTGGGTTGTGTAATTTCATCGCCACCATTACCCATCTGGTGGAACTATTGTTATCAGAAATTGGGGTAACATTACGGGCCTACTGACCACCATCTCCACTAGGCTCCTCCTGGCAGCCCCAAAGCTCAATAATTTTTGGGCTGGGGTCTGGCAGACCAGCGATTGTGGCATTCATGATTGAGAAAATGGTGGTATCGACGATTGGTGTAACTATTGGAAGTATTCATTCATCATCCACAGGCCAGTTCCATGAGCAAAGCTGAGTATTGTTTGAACAACCCTTTTCCCAGCAATATCGGGATCCACATAGGCAATGGTAAAGCTAAATGGCTCAACAAGGAAATTGGCAGAAGGGTCGCAAGGCACCATCATCAGCGAAGACCTCTGACCCGAGATTTCTTCCTTGTTGTGGCGGGAAAATCCATTTCTCACCACCACCCCCACTCAGGTTGGTAGAAAACTGAGCATCGGCGGGTGTCTGGAGACACAGGGATAATGAAGAGGGCCTGGACGACGGCAGGCGTATAGAGATGCAGGGGTAACCGAGATGGGTTGACCAATGGGGAGTATATGTTGGGGAGACCCCAGCGTAGATCAATCTCTCATCTCATCGCGTCTCGTATCATCTCATCCCATCTCATCCTATCATACACCGATTTACACACTCTATTTTCCCCAACTTTTGTTTAAACTCGCACTGTCCGGGACTCTGTGTGAATCCACCTAACTGTGTCGATCCTCATAACCGGGTAGTATTCTGCCTTCTCACTCTCTTCCCACTCTCCTCAAGCGAGAACTGCTTTTTCTCACAAATTCCTGTTGGAAAGATGTGAGAGGTGTAGCGGAGTGTAATGATGGGCTCTCTGCCTTGTTGCTCCGCCGTTTCACCACAAACAGAGCACACATGCGGATCCTGGTTCAGAAAGCTGAGTATGGAATCGTGGGAAAGACACCCACAATCTAACAGAGGTAAATATGGGGAGAACAAACTGATCAATAATACGTACCCCATGAGTGGAGCAAACACTGAAGGATATGAGAACATTCTGAAGCACAATGTCGGATTGGAATGACAGATGCACAAACTGGGTACATCGATGGGACTAACGAAAAAGGCACTGACCTAATAGACGGACAAACACTGTGGAAATAACGCCTACCTAACACTCCATGATAGGCCCTGACCTTATACCGGGACAAACACTAAGCAAATGAACTGAGACTAACATCTGACGAAAGGCACCAACCTACTCCCAGGACAAACAGCGAGTAAATAGCCCTAACCTAACACTGGACGAAAGGCACCAACATTATACTGGGTTGAGTACCAGGGGAATGGCGCCAAACAAACACCGGATGAAAGGCACCGACCTTATACCTGGACAAACATTAAGGAAATCGCGCCGAAATAGCACGGGATCAAAGTCACCGACCTCATACCCTGAGGAACCCCGAGAAACAGACACCCACCTAATATGGCGATGACAGGCGCTGACCTAACACCGGGAAAGAAGGCACGGACCTAACACCAGGATGACATAAACTGACCAAATACTGGAATGACAGGCACAGACCTAACAGCAGGACAAATGGCACCGACCTTACACCAGGACACAAGGCACTGACCTCCCACTGCGATGACACAGAGATAATAGTGCCAAACTAACACAGGACGAAAGGCACCGACCTTATACCGGGATGAATACCAAGGAAATGGCGGCCACCTAACAAAGGATGAAAGGCACCGACCTGACACCGAGATGACAGGTATCGACCTTACACCGGAACGAGAAAAAACAAGGGAAAAAATGATGCCACCCCTGTTCTACGGAAGACACTGGTCTGAAGGAATACAAAGAATAGAAATCAATGATGCCGGTAAGAGTCTGAGGAGTGCTACTGAGGATACTCCTAGTTGTGGGAGGAAGTCGCAGGGAATAGAAAATGATAGATAACATGGCAGAAAACGAAGAGAGAAAACATTGAGAGATGGTGAAGCTGGAGTAAGTGAAGAACGATACAAAGAGCTCACCTCCAAAACAGACCACCAATTGACCCAACTCCCCTTCCAAAAACTCACAAACTAGCAACTGACCTTGGATCACCAATTACTGCCAATTAACCACCTAATCCACCATCTCATCTCCAAACCGCTACCAACAGTAGGAAGATGTGAACTGCAGACTCTTGAACTACTTCCGCCTCCGGTTCCAGTTGCAGTACAGTTTCTTCCAGTGCGGAACCCTGAAGCCATGCGGGATCATCCGCCATGCCGATAACCCAGTCTATATGTATACGAGATGGTGTTTGGAGTAACTATGTAAAGACCAGCAGGAACATCGGAACGTCGGCCTGGAAGGTTTTATCCTCCCCTACGACAACATCAGCTGCATTATGATCGACAAGGGAGCCTTGGCTGAGTACTCGCAGGTGGAAATCCTGCTTGGAGCTCTCCCAGGAAGTGTGTACGCAAATGTGGTAATGCAACTTGAAATACATCCCAGACACCCCTCGATGATCAAAAATGACAAACTCTGAGAGCATGTCCTCGATAATTGTGGGATAGCCAATGCCCTCGCTCTCCTGGACTCGGAAGGAACCCATACAGCACCGGGAGTCTCTTATTATTTATTCCCAGTTGGAGTCCCGCTCCCACAGATGCCAGTAGTGGTAAATGTCCTAGCAATTCCTAACGAGGAAAACCCGGCATCAGCGCAAGCCACTGAAGAAATGGAGGACAGATATCCGGATATCGACTGGAAAGGAGGTGTTTGTGAATGCGAGAGTACACCGAGCATGTCGCTTGGGAATGGAAGCAGGGAGGGGAAGTAGGCACCACCGCACCACCACAGCCGCCTCAGCTGCAGTACTTTGCAGAATTTCCGCCATTTCAGAGAGCCAGCTGCTCCGGAAACCTATATGCCTAGTCAAAGTGAATGCGACCAGGAACAATAGGGCCCAGTACGACGAAAGAAACAGGTTGGAGTTTTGTGACAAGACAGAGTGGAAACAGAAGGGACAGAATAGTGAAACAAGAAAAGAGAAGAAGTCAATTGACAGGAAGAGAATGTTTGCAGGGAAAGTTGAAGGCATATACAACCAGGATAAGGTGGGATCATTCAAGGAAGAAGGGAAAAAGTCAGTCAGAAATGGGGGGCGATTGGAGGCAGTGAGGAGACTAATGGTGAAGTGGGAGGATGAGTGGGAAGAAAAGGAATAACTGATAGTCTGAGAGTTGGATAAGAGGATGGTAGCATGGGAGTGGTCAATGGGAGAGGAGGCTCTGGCGAAGGAAAGAAGGGTAACCGGAAAAGAATCCAGGACTTTTTCATTGGTTTTGGAAAAACTGCATTGCCCCGGAACTGGGTCAAATACAACTTTTTCCTTGTATTTTGACTCAGCACATCAGTTGCCGGCACACTATGCATCCGAACAATGCTGGGAAAGATGGGGGCCAAGAAGGGAGGATGAGAGGTGATCCATTGCATGGACAGTGACAGAAAGAGTTGAAGATATCGAATCCACACAATTGAGTGGATTTGCGAGATGGTTGGGGAAGAAATATTCCTATTGGCTGAGTTGCACCCATGTTACACCAAAAATTCATACTGTTCTCCCCTAACCCTCTAGTAACCTCGAGACAAGAGAGACAATGACTATTGTAGGAATGGGCAGAAAATTCACCACTGAAAACTGGAACGACAAGTAAGATATACCTAACTGCCAAGTACAAGCAGGGAAACAGGACGGGTAGAGGCAAAGAAGTTGTGAAGAGATAGGAGAAGAACATACTAGGGAAATCGAGAACCACATAGGAACTGGAAAAAGAAGGATCTGGCATGAAGCACCCCTCCAGGAATATATAGAGCTCCTCTCCCCCCCCTACATTCCTAAGAAAGGACAACCACTGTATTGTATGATCCATCTGCCTCTGCACACTGACAGCTGCGCCCCATTTTGCCATCTCAACCATAACCAACCACCGACATGCCATTTACATCAATCAACGATATTGCAGCAGTACTGAACGATGCCATGTATTTCGGAGTGACCTTAACCACTACCACTGCAGGAGGTATCACTGCAGCCGCCACCACCGCTGTGACCATTAGTTTTAGCAACGGTTCCGGACTGTCGCATCAGGTCTGGGTCAAGGTCAGAACCGAATCTTTGCCAAATCGACAGTCGGGGTCGTCAATTGACCTGAACCGTCAATTCGGGTATGGTTCGATGGAAATCCACAACCCGTCTGAATTGGGTGTGTCGTCAGTGGGTTGTCCAGCGGGTCCATTTGTTGATTCATATAATGCGCTTGTTTTTGCTGCCTGATAATTGTATTTTACCAAAACCGCTTATTCAACACCTAATAATCACTTTTTGCATATTTTGCAGTTTGCAATTGCTATTATTTTGGAATCCGTGTTTCTCCTTCTACATTTTGTATTTTTACCTACAAGGCGGTCTAGACATCGGTTATAAGCTTTGATATTCATGTGATGCCATGATTACCCAGTATGCAAGGCCAAATATTGTTGATGCTCTGTTGACGCTCATTGTTATATTGGGGTAGCAAAGTTTTCAGAATGGGAAAGTGACCATGTCACATCCAATTTTGCCTACAAAGGCTGCCAATAGGTTGGTTATGTATAACAGCAAACAGATCAATATCCAATTACCTGACTTACAAGACCAAAGATCATTGACACTCTGTTGACATTCATTTTCAGAATGGGAAGGAGACCGTGCACCTTTCTCTTTTGCCAATAAAGGCCGCTAATACTGCTATTATACTTAACTACTACCAAATGACATTTTAATTACCTGACTTACAAGACCAACAATCGTTGATGCTCCATTGACTCTCATTGTCCTGATGGGGTAACGAAGATATCCTGCACTGTTTTGACTGACAAGGCAGCCAGTACATACTATATGAATCATTGCCAGACATTGCCATTCAGATAACCCAACTTGCATAGCCAAATATTGTTGACGCTCTGTTGACGCTCATTTCCGAAGGGGGCAGTAACTGTACCGCATACCTTTTTGCCAATAAAGGCTTCCAATATGCCGTTTATAACAGTGTGCAACAATTCACAACTCAAAATACCAATGATGCAAAACCAAAAATCGTTGACGCTCCGTTGACACTCATTTTCATGGTGGGGCTGGGAGCATGCAGATATTATTTTAGCTGATAAAGGCTGCCAATACTCGCATTATGTCTAATAATGTCGATATCAAGTTTTATTTACCAGACTTACAATACCTACAACTGTTGATGCTCTGTTGATGCTCATTTTGCCACGGGCGTATGCGCAATATGTAATAATTCAATTTGGCACAGTTTATCATTGACAATGTTTTGGCAGCCATTAGTGTTAGCAATGGGTCCGGGCAACCTGCCAGCCGTCCTGGTTTGGACCGCAAAAATGGGTCCATTCGGTTCCAGATCAGTCTAAAAGGTCGACCTGCTGACTCTTGGCGGGCCAAACCGGGACCCATACCTGTCAACCCGTGGGTTTGGCTGGGTTTGGCTAGACCCGTCAGTTCTAATCTCCGGGTGCGCGTTTCGGGTTTCACATTTATAGTCGCATTTGGATATATTACTGTTGATGGTAAAATATCGACATTGGTATGTCACAGTCAATTTTCAATCTATTGGCCGCCTCAATGATCAAAACAAAGTGTCACATGCGCCCTACCACATCCTGAAACTGAGCGTGAACAGAGCGTCAACGATTTTGGGTCTTGCATCTTCGGTAATATGGGTGGCGCTTAATTACAAGCATCGATAAACAATGTAATGGCAGCCTTTATGGGCAAATATGGATGGAATATTCCAGCCACATCCTCTGGGACAGTACCATCTCATTTCATTTACAGAGCTACTGCTAAGTATTCGTGAGCCTTTTAGCATACAGAAACACTCAAAACCATGTATATATACAATAACGGCCACATTGCGCTGTAATTAACCATAATGGAAGGCCAACAATCGTTGACACTCCGTTGACGCTCATTTTCATGATGGGGCAGGGAGCATTTCACTTTCTCTTTTGCCTATAAAGGCAGTCAATACTTCGTTTATGACTATGTGCAACCAATCGCCCACAAGATTACCCAAGATACATGACCAAGAATTGTTGACACTACATTGACGCTCATTTTCATGATGGGGCAGGGAGCTTGTTACTATCTCTTTTGTCTATATGAGCAGCCAATACTACATTTATGACGATGAGCAACCTATCACCCCACAGATTACCCAAGATACATGACCACAAATTGTTGACACTCCGTTAATGCTCATTTTCATGATGGGGCAGGGAGCATTTTACTGTCTCTTTTGCCTATAAAAGCAGCCAATACTTCGTTTATGACAATTCACAACCTATCACCCCCCAGATTACCCATAATACATGACCAAGAATGGTTGACGCTCCGTTGACGCTCATTTTGCCACGGGTGTATCCCCATCATGCAATCATTTCATTTGGCATAGTCTATCATTCACGTCGATTTGGCAACCTTTCTAGCGTTTTCATTTACTTTCTTCCTGATCACTACATTGTTCTGTAATAATACATATAAATATATCCTTTACAATATACTTTACAGTGTCCGCAAATCCAGGATAATAATTATCACCAAAATGCCGTGCCATTCGATCAATGCTAGTCATCACTACCATGTTCGCTCAATTGGCTACTCTGGTCTTCAAAATGAATGTTAGCTGCATTACCACACAGCAGATAGTGTACTAACCAGTGGATATTTCTTCATCAGGCAGCACATCTGGATCAAAATCTATATCATGCTTGCTATTCTGGGCAGATATATTGAGGGTAAATGATTCAGTACAGGGAAGAGATGTATGTAAATACGCATGTCCGGCCGCCACATTGATGAGTTCGAGACGTTGAGCTCCCGAAGTATTACCGGTTGACGTGGGTGGTGTTCCGGGCAGAGGTGGCGTCGGCTCTGGAGTCGCCTCTGGAGTCGGCTCTGGAGTCTGCTGTCTGCGTTGGTCGGGTGGAGGTGCACATGTTCCTTTGCATGTCCAGTATGTCTGCGGAATTTTTGCGGTGCCATTTGGGCAAGGAAGGCATCTGGGCGTGTGGTTTTGACGAAGCATAGCAGGGTGTCTTTCTATCACAGCCTTCACCTTTGTATGCCCAGGAAAATCAACACCCCGCTTCGTCTCTTCTTGGACCTTGGGACGAGGTGCCTTGATTAAGTATTGTGTTTCCTCTGTTGCGGCACACGAGAACCCTCCTTTGGCCATTTTGGCCATGTTCAAGGCCAGGCGCATGTCAGACTGTTCCATCTGTACACAACCTCCTTTCCTTGCCATCGTAGCAGACATGTTGAATACCTACAAGAAATTAATTGCTGAGTCAAACAATGAGATGCGGCTATTACCTCAACCATATATGCTTCTGTAGCCTCCTCTAAGGTGATTAAAGCCTGTTTTGTCCACCCTCAGGAATGCTTATCACGAAATTGCTCTGCGAAAATCCCAGAGCTTATAACATCATGATGTTCGATTTCGCGGAATGTGCGGACAAATGCGTTGGACGACCATGGAGGATTCCCGTTACGGGCAGCAATAAATTGGTTACGTAGCTCTCGGCGTACACCCGCTGCATGGTATACAGTCGATTGATGTCCGTGGATCACGGTATGGATATACTCACATCCAACTGCATGCTGGTTCCTATTCGTGCTACTTCCAGTCTTACAGACGATTTTCAAATGTACATCCTGGGTCATATTTTTTCTGGCTGAATTGGCAATGTCGCGGTGGACTAACTGGTGTCAGCAGTATTGCTGTGTGCCAATAGGTGACGTATTTGTCGAAGCGCCTGCCAATCAGCTGGATTTGGATCCGCTCGGACCTGGCTGAGGTGGTTCTGTATCCATGATTTGCTGGTGTAGAATTGCTGACGAAGATGATAACGAAAAGACGTGGGAAGTCCTGAGGATTATATTGTTAGTGTCATGTCAGAATGGAATATTTAGCTGCCAACATGTGCATTATACTCAAGATGAATCCAGCTGCTCATAGCTGCAAGTTGCAGGGGTTTCCCCCAGTGCCGAGATGTGTAATATGTCGGTCCATTGTTGTTTGTTTGTTTATAGGGATAAATTGTGGCGTACAACAGCTGAAATAGCATGATTGCCAGATATAAATAGGCCATTGTTTGAGGGAAAGGATGTCGGCTGATGTTTGTCTCAAAGAATCCCAGGGATAATGCATGAAACTGACGCTAACAATCAAGTCATGTTGTATGGTTAGCCTAACTATTCCCGATTTACTGACAGTCAAAAGGGAGGTTTTGCTTTGTTTCAGATAAGTAAAGTTACCAACCTTGACATAAAAGACGCAGCTTGCCTCCATATTGTCCATATCTTGCAACATCCAACATCTCGCCCAACAAAGTCAATGCAAACGACAATGGTCAATGCTCCGATAACGAACTTTTCGCCACTTCTGGTGAGCAGATATGGCAAATTGACAAAGTGGTCTACTCAACGACATTATCAAGCCAATGAAGGCAAGAGCGGATTGGAGGCAGAAAGTGTCCAAGCCCTTGGGGCATTGCGCAGCTTAAGATTCAAGAAGAAGCTTCCGGCGGAGAAACGACATGAAACGCACTTCTTAAGCAATGAAGACAAAGAGAAATGGATTGAGGATTATGTTGAGAGAGAGACCAGTGGGGCAAGAAAGCGAGTTGAAGATGCAGAAGCAGTGGTTCAGCAAGAGCAGGAAGATATGAAGCATGCAGAAATCACGGAATTGATGACCAAAGAGCCAGAGAAGACATCTGAGGAGATGATGGTTGCGATCGGAGACAGTCTGTGTGATCTTGCAAGTCCCGACAATGGGGAGGATGGAGAAGATGAGGATGAAGAGACAGAGCAGGGCAAGCTGAGCGACGATGAGGAATCCGGCTGGGTGATGAGCATAATCACTAGAACGGTCGAGCAGCGCATGGAGAGGTTTCGACAGAAGCAGATGAAGCTTGACGAATTGACACAACCGGGATGAGAGGATGCAGCCGACCACTTCTGTGAAAGTGATAAGAAATACGGCTCATCCAAATTGATGGTTCCGGCCATTGTTCAACTGGAAACGGATGATGACGCTGTGGCACCCGCACCGACAACATTTAGAAAGCATCTGGACTGTCTTGAGATTGTCCCCAGAATATCGCAGTTGCCGCATGGGACTTCTCGACCAGCAAGTAGTCATATGAGGCTAGTTTCGATGAAGATGCAGTCGATCACAAGTGTATCCGGTCTTGAGCCAGCCGCACAGCGTGATACGTCACCTTTGCTGAAAGCGAAGCCTGATAAACCCGCAAGCTTTTACCCCTGCATATAGCCTCCAGCTAATCACCATATAGATTTCGGATTCCGACGAAGACATGGTGACGGCTCCTGCGTCTGCAGTGGAATAGATAGGCAATCTGTTTCTTTTGATGTCATATCTTGGTGAAAAGCAAATTGTTAACCAATTTTGCTACGTGTCAGCTTTTTCTTGATTTCTGTGAACACATTGTGAGACATGAGAATTCGTCTGTGTATGTGGAAGGGTCGAACACACCATGTGAAAGTTCTAGAATCCCAATCACGCGGAAAAACGGCCAAAACATTCGATTTCTATCTGCGGGTGACTGTTAAGCGACAAAGCAAAACCTAAATTAGTGATGAAATATACTAACCAAATTTCAGTGAGTGATGTCATACGTGTCATAGAAGGAGCAGTCAGTGCTCTAGATGAATCCGTCTCAATGAGGACAGTCATGCCGTATTCATCCATGTATTCAACTGCATAACTCTCCGCACTGACCTCGTGCACATGGTTGAGATATTTGAAATTGCTTATGGTACATCATGGAAACCGAGGAGAAGGAGCTGGACAAGGAAAGGTGAGGAAGTCGAGCTATATTTACCAAAAACTAGTGAAATGATCTACATGCCGCAAATTGCCGGCCGAAAGCGCTGGAATGTGATAGGGCCACATCATCTCTCAATTTGATAGCGTGGAAAGTAGTTGATCAGAAGTTGAGAGGTAACAAAACTCCTGGATGCAAACGATAATACATACAAACGCAATATCGGATGTCAATAATGTGTATATGATTGTTTGCATACAATTATTGAGTATACAAAGGCTGTTTCAAAGTAAATAATGTGAGCGTCAAGAGAGTGTCAACGATTTTTAGTCTTACACATTCGGCAATCAAAGGGCTGCATTGTCACATCCTTCCAAGGTGAATGTATTGGTCGGGGTTATAGTGAAAATGGCAAATAACACGCTCGTTGCCATATCCTAAAATTGAGCCTCAACGATTTTGGGCATTGCATTATGGAACATCCAGAGGGCTACGCGGTGACGTTTACTCATAATCGAACTATTGGCAGCCTTTCTAGACAAACATGGTTACGAGAACATTGCTACTATGTCCTAAAAATGAGCGTCAACGCAGCATCAATGACCTTTGGCCTTGCATCATAGAAAATGCAAGGGCTGTGCGGCAACGTTTATTCATAATCGAACTATTGGCCGCCTTTCTAGGCGAAAACGATTCCGACACGATCGCTACTGTGTCCTAAAAATGAGCGTCAACGGAGCGTCAACGACATTTGGCCATGCATCTTGGAACATCCAATGGCTGAGTGGCGACATTAAGTCATAATCATACTATCGGCCATCTTTCTGGGCGAAAATCATTGCGACAACATGGCGAAGATGTCCTCAAAGTGAGCGTCAATGGAGCATCAACGATTTTAAGCCTTGCATCTTGGAAAATGCAAGAGCTGTGCGGTGACATTTAGCCATAATTGAACTATCGGCCGCCTTGTTAGGCGAAAGGAGTTGCGACAACATGGTTACGATGTCATAAAAATGAGCGTCAATGGAGCGTCAATGATTTTAGACCTTGCATCTTGGAAAATGTGAGCGCTGTGCGGCAACATTCAGCTATAATCGAACTATCAGCTGCCTTTTCAGGCGAAAGGAGTTGCGACAACATCGCTACTATGTCCTAGAAATGAGCATCAACTGAGCGTCAACAACTCTTCGCCTTGAATGTTGGAAAATGCAAAGGCTGTGCGGCGACATTAAGCCATAATCGAACTACCAGCCGCCTTTCTAGGTGAAAGGAGTTGCGACAACATGGCTACTATGTCCTAAAAATGAGTGTCAACGGAGCGTCAACGATTTTAGGCCTTGCATCTTGCAAAATGCAAGAGCTGTGCGGCGACATTCAGCTATAATCGAACTATCGGCTGCCTTTTCAGCGGAAAGGAGTTGTGACAACATCGCTACTATGTCCTAAATATGAGCATCAACGGAGCGTCAACAACATTTGGCCTTGCATCTTGGCAAATGGAAGGGCTGTGCGGCGACATTTAGCCATAATAGAACTAAGGGCTACCTTTCTAGGCGAAAGAAGTCGCGACAAAATTGCTACCATGTCCTAAAAATGAATGTCAACGGAGCTTCAACGATATTTGGCCTTGCATCCTGGATAATGCAAGGGTTGTGCAGTGACATTAAGCCATAATTGACTATCGGCCGGATTTCTAGGCAAAACTGCTTTCCATGACATTGTCACCATGCTTCAAAAATGAGCGTCAACGGAGCGTCAACGATTTTAGGCCTTGCATCGTGGAAAATCAAGGGGCTGTGCAATATTATTGATTCATAATCGAACTATCGGCCGCCTTACTAGTCAAAAATCCTTGTGACAAGATCGTAACCATGTCCCAAAACAAGTGTCAACAGAGCATCAATGGAGCGTCAACAATTTTTGATCTTGCATCTTGGATTATCAAACGGCAATAGAACGCAGAGAACCCACAATGAACCTATTGGCAGGCCTTATTGGCTCAAATGCTAGTGACAATATTGCATCCACCTCCTACAATTGAGCGCCGACGGAGCGTCAACAATTTTTGTGGAGGCTCAGAATGCTACACAGCAATGAACTGCATTGTGCAATTCCTAAATCGAGTTCTACACAGTCAGTCTTTGCAATCTGTCTTTGTATACAACTTCACAACTATGCATGCAATGTCTTACAGATCTGATTTTTTGCTTGTTGCTGTAGAGTCAATATTCAGGAACCCGCAGTCTGCTATACTGTAACGTTGCTTTCGGCAGTCTTCCGAGTTGAATTACCCAGGTCTCTAATTCTTACGACCATATCGGATGCAAAATCTTTCAACACCTCTTTGCTTGAAGTAATGATCTCTTCCAAAAACGAACGTGTCTTTATTCGTGATTTAAGCAACCTTACTTTAAAAATCATATTCGATGCTTGGTGGGCTTCAATGAATGTAGGCTCGGAGCAGCCTATTGCCTGGAACGATTCTAGACATGGGCCTTTGTGGTGATTCTATTTACACTGTGGAATTGAGGATACCGGTAGCCCTGGCAACATATGTATCGTTTGTCATCAAGTTCTTTGCCATCCATCAGAACATGGGACCAGCTCAATGGGGAAACACTTGGTGGCAACAGCTCACATCGCAAAGTTAAACGAATTACCGGAGTCAGAGGTTTCTGAATTGACCAGTACGACAGTGAATGAAACAGCGTTAGCCATCCTGAAGACGCAAGGAAGTCGAGGAATCACAATAGTATGTTCGCAGAGTCAAATCATATTTGACGTCCAGTCTATTCCATATTGACTGAAATGATAGACAAAATGTTCCAAACTGGCAGCTAAGGACTTTGAAACATCCATATTTCAGCAAGACATGTGGAATTGCTACCTCATGTGAGGATTCGTTTCGGCTCATATTCCATGGAACGCTATATCCAATCTGGAGCTAGGACGGTTATATAAAGCATTACACAGTGACCTAGTGCTGCCATCCGCTACGACATTAAGCAACATTTGCCGGAGGAAATATGCACTGACAGTGGATGCAATTAAGTAGCAGTTGCCGTCACGAAACAAAGTTAGTTTAGCTTCAGACGCATGGACATCAACAAACAAACTAGCCATAATGTCGGTCATTGCTTACTATATGGATCAAAATTGGGCATTGTGCGAAGTTCAACTTGCTTTCGATGAGGTTGATCACCAATTATTTTGCACTTTCGAAAGCTAATGAAGAATGACAGGTCAATGGCCAACAGACTGAAGCAAGGGTAGCCGTACATTTGAAGAAGGTGCCTGATCGTTTTGGGCTTACCAACGGCCGTTTGCTTGGTATTACGACTGATAATGCTTCCTCAAATTACTTGATGACACACAAGCTGCAATCAACACTCGAGGCCTCTGGAATCGAGTGGCCTGCATTGAGGAACCATATACCATGCATGGCACACATCATACAGCTGGCTTTAGGTGCATTTGTGAGCTGCCTTGGTGTAAAAGGCCGCACCAAATCGTGGGAAGCCCGTGAGCACGATCAACAATTTGGAGAGAATGAAAGCATAAACATCAGGAACAGTCAAAGACTTCGAAAAGACGGCAATGCTGGAATCCACAAGGTGTCGGCCATGAGACCAGTTTTAGCGAAGATAATTAAGAAAGTACGTATTTTATGTTATTTTGAAAGTCCTGAAACTGACCTTCATATACCAGAGAATGCTTGCTGTATTGATTACGCTGACACCTGGTCGTCAAAACGAGTTCATTGACTGTCAAAATACCAAAGTCTGCATCGCTGGGCTTTCGACTAAGGATGTGAAGAAATGTTGGAACTGAAGGCTGGAGTTGCTCGAGCATGCCTACCGTTTACGGCAATTTACACACGAGTGGCTCAAAAATCCACAATACACCGATTACTGGCCAGTTTTCACAACTCAAGATGAATGGACCATTGGGAAGTATGTCATGGAAGTATTGAGGCCATTTCGATATTGGACCCTGGGGATGTCGAAGAGGCATACAGTCACATTGCATCACGTCATCAAAGTATACAACGAGATGTTCAATCACATGGATGGTATGGTGCGAGCTGTGGCCAAAAAGAAAACTCCATGGAAAGAAGACTTGTTCTTCACTGTGAAGTTAGCTCGACGAAAGCTGTCCAAATACTACACCGAAGTGACTGCAACAACAGGCATGCTTCTCATTGCTACACATATCCTCGATTCGTTCCGGAAGTTGCGATCATTCAGAAAGTGGGACAAGGGAATGGATATTAATCCTGAGGACAAGACATTCTATTCAACCTATTACCAGAAGGCCTTTCTGAAGTACGTGGAGAATGAATACTGTACTAAACATGGACGTGTGCCGGTCAATAAACTCGAATGCTTATGGAGCAGCAATCTGGTCTCCTCTGTAACGGCTTCTGGATTCTGTCAATCATCCTTTGATCCATACGATTTGTCCAGCGATGATAAGGAATACTTAACGCCTGACACAGTGGCTGAGACGACACCCGGACAAAGCAATCGCACAGCACACTTATTGACCGCCACCAGGCTCTATTTGAATTCCCCGTCTGAAGCACCAAAGAACTGGGGGCAAATTAATCCAAATCTCAATGATTACCACTCCGACCAAATGGAGATTGGCAGTACAATTTGCATACCGGACATAATCGAATAGCGGTGCCAACAGCAGGAAATTCACTCAAAGTACGGCGATCTCTCCAATGTGGCACGTGACATATTCTCTATCATACCACATGGTGTCGGAGTGGAGTCCAGTTTTTCCTTTGGCCATAATGTTATCGGCTGGAGGCAGTCAAAAACCACAGGGGAGACCCTTTGCAAAAAAGTTGTTGTAAGGCAGCTTGCTTGAGCCAATAACGGGATTTTGGCGGGCGATAACCCAGTATCATATATGACGAACACTGAAAACGACTCGGAAATGAAGAAAGAGGCGGAGGAATGAATATTGCACCGAATGGCCAAGGTCCACAACTCTTTGGAGATGTGGCAGGGCAGCCGGAAGCTTTGTGCTACGCAGAAGGAGTCGCTCACTCAAAACAAGCAGATGACAGCCATTGGATACATTTCGGACATTGAAGAAATTGTCAAAGCCTCCTGGTCACACTTTCAACATGATGGTGCAGCCGCATTTAAATTGTCAGAAAGATCACCTTTGCCACCAGCCTTGTCCGCAAAGGACCTCCCTGGAGGACGAACTCAAATCTTAAATGTCCGCCGAATCTGAAGAATCAACTGTTATCCAGTTGAAAGCGACAAGGATAGCACACCTGAAAGTATTTCGGACTCTGAAAATTGGCTAAACTGTAATGGCAACTTGGACAATCCAAATGACAGCGAAGACAATTGTGCAGCTAACGATGAATGAGATATAGAGCACAAGTATGGCATTGAAGATCCAGAATGCCCAGAGCAGCAGGATGTGAGTGTCGCACCAAATGTTCCTGGATTGGTTCGGCCAACACGGAAGTCAAGTAGACAGGCTGAAAAGGTGTTGGTGACGGTCAATGCAGTAGAAGCGAGGTGAAATAATAGAGTGAAGAAAAAGTAGGACAGAATGCATCAATGGTTCACCAGCTTCTTTATGTAGCTTGACCGAGAGTTTCACTTAGAGATATATCATGGGCGAATGGTAAGAAGTAGCTTGTGAATATCGGTTCATCAATAGATGTATAGCTGGCGCAATGAATCTTTTGGCGTGAGACATCATTTTTAGTCGTGTGAGAGTGAACTGTGCAAGATTATTACCTCGCTCAGCTTTGCCACAGGGTTGAGTCTCAATCGGGCAGAAAGACAACCGATCTAGGCAAATCATGAGGAACACAATTATCGACGGCAGCAGATGGTGAATGGACAATACATCAACATGAGCATCAATGGAGCATCAATGATTTGTGGTCTTGTAAGTATGGTAATTCACCAGTGACTTGGTTGTTGTTATTTATAACAGACGTATTGGCAGCTTTTATTGGGGAAAGAGATATCAACACGGAGACCGCCCCATTCTTAGCATGAGCATCAATGGAGTGTCAACGATTTATAGCTTTGCATCTTGGGTAATTTATGTTCCGATTGGTTGCAGACATCCATTTATAAGATATTGGCAGCCTTTACTGGCAAAAACAGCAGCGACATGCTCCCTGCGGCATCCTGAAAATGAGCGTCAACGGAGCGTCAACAGTTTTAGGTTTTGCATATTTCATAATCAAGGCATCGCGCGGATCTTCACGTGCATAATTTTATTATTGACCGCCTTTATAGGCAAAAATACCATATAGCGAAGGTGCAATACAGATACCAAATTAATCAATATCGCAAACTGCACAACATGCAAAAGTGCATTATTGGTTGCTGAAAACCCTATTTTGATAACATACTATTAACACACTGCAAATACAAGAGCCTTATATGAATCTATTGATGGACCCGCTGGGTGACTCGCTGACAACCCACCCAGGTCAGACGGGTTGCGAGTTGACCATCGAAATGTACCTGAGTGGTTGGTTCAGGTTTATTGATGACCCGAACCGCCAATTTGGCAATGTTTCGGTTTGGACCCCGACCCGGACCCGAAGTGACGGTTCGGAACCGTTGCTATCACCCCCAGCCACACTAACGTCTTCATGTACTTTGTCCGTGATCACCACAGTGTTCTTTAATAATACATATAAATATATCCTTTAAAATATACTTTAAAGTGTCCGCAAATTGTAGATTATAATGCACCAAAAATCCCGTTCCTTTCGATCAATGCTCCTGTCCGCTGCCATGTACGTTCAATATCCTGCTCTCGTCTTCAAAATGTATGGTAGCAGCATTCAGACACAGCAGATAGTGTACTAACCACATGATGTTCTTGCATCAGTCAGCAATTCTGAATCAAACTCTTCATCGAGTAAGCTATCCTCGGCTCATGCATCAAGATTGACAGGTTGAGTCTTGGAAAGAGGAACACGTGAATCCGCATTTGCGGCTGGCAAATTGCAGGTTTGAGATCTTTGGGTGCCCAGAATTAGACCGGGTGGCGCAGGTGGTGTTCCGGGTAGAGATGGCATCGGATCTGGTGTCAGATGTCTGCGTCTGACTGGTGGAGGAGCACTCGTTACTTTCCACCTCCAGCGTGTCTTGGGATTCCTCGCTGCGCCATAATCGCAAGAAAGAAATCTGTCTGTGTGGTTCTGACGAATCCTAGCGGGGTGTATTTTCATCGTAGCCTTCACCTTTTTATGGCCAGGAAACTAAACACCTCGCCTCTTCTCTTCTCTGACTTTAGCCTGATGGTTCTTGATTAGATATTGTGTTTCCTCTTGAGCGGCATGTGAAAACCCACCTTTGGCCATTTTGGCCATATTCAATGCAAGGCACATGTCGAACTGTTCGAGCTGTACCCGACCTCCTTGCCTTGCCATTGTTGCAGACATGTTGAAAACCTACAAGAAATTAGTTGCAGCATCTAGTAATGAGATTTGCAATGACCTCCACCATATACACTTCCATAGCCTCCTCTAAGGTGATTAAAGCCTGTTTTGTCCACTGGCAGGGATACTTATCACGAAATTGGTCCACGAAAATCCCAAAGTTGACGACATGACGATGTTCTATTTTGCGGACAGTGTGGGCAAATGCCTTTGTAGACCATGGAGGTTTCCCGTTATGGGCAGAAATGAATTGGTTACGGAGCTCCTTATGTATACCTGCTGTATATTATATGGTCAGTTGACCGTTATTTACCTTGATATGAATATACACACATTCAATCGCATGCTGTTTCGAAGTCTTGCAGTTTCCAGTTTTAGGAACGATTTTTAAATGTGCATCCTGGGTTATATTGTTGGTGGCCACATTGGCAGCATTGTGGTGGACTAACTGGTGTCTGCATTCTTGGTGCATGCTGGAGAGTGACATATTGGGTGTAACGCCCATTCATCCGCCTGGTTCGGTGCCGTTCTCGCCTGGTTAGTGTTAGCAACAGTTCCATTTTGGGACCATTTCTGCTATAGCAGGGCGAAGAAAACCCGGAACCGGCCGGTTCGGTTCCCATTTATGCCAAACGGTTCCCTTGAACAAGTCCACCAATACTGATCAGAGAATCTTGGGCTTGGTATGTGAATTATGCAGTGTTGCATGGCGCATCTTTTGGTAGTCTCCGATTTGTGATATCTTCAAAACTCAGCAAGCGGCTTTGAAAATACAGTGATTTTGCGCCCAAAAACGATGTTTCTGCACCATCGCTTGCCGAGTTTTGAAGATATCGAAAATTGGATACCACCAACAGTTGCGCCATGCAAAGCTGCATAATTCACTTACCAAGCTCTAAATTCTCTGATCAATATTGGTGGACTTAATTGGGCAGTTCGCATAAAAAAATTTCGATTTCTGATGTGGTAAGGCTGTTGCCACGAAGACCTATAAAACTGGCCGGTTCAAAATCTGGAACCGTTGCTAACACTACACCTGGCTGAGGTGTTTGTGTAGCCAAGATTTGGTGGTGTAGAATAGGAGAGGAAGATGATAATGACAAGAAGTGGGAAGTCCTGAGAAAGATATACTTCGCTACAAGTTAAAATGAAATAAGTAACTGCCTAGTTGCACATTTCACTCAAGTTAAATCATGCTCCATTTGATTGCAGATTGCAGGGTTTTCTAACCGTTTCACAATTTGCAATAAGTCGGTCCAATGTTGTTTGCTTGTGTACAAGGATTAATAGAGGTTTACGACCGCCCAAATCTCACCATTGTCTGATATACACAGGATATGCTTCGCGGGAAAGGATGTCTGGTGATGTTTGCCTCAACAAATCCCAGGCACCGTACATGAAACTGAGGCTAAAAATCGAGTCATACTGTATTTTTAGCATAACTATTACCATTTTAGTGACAGTCAAAACTTTGATTTTGCTTATTCAAGTTGATCAAACGTACCAACCTTGACATAAAAGACGAAGCTTACTTCCATATCGTCCAGATCTTGCAATATCCAACATCTTGCCCATCAACAAAGTCAACACAAACTACAATGATCAATGCTCTGAAAAAGAACTTTTCACCACTTCCAGCTGGCAAGCACAGCAAATCGACCAAACAATCCAGACGACGACAGGAAGCAAACGAAGGCAAGAGCAGTTTGGAAGCTGAACGTGTCCGAGCCCTAGGTGTAATGCGTAGCTTGCGATCCAAAAAGTAGTTTGCAGCAGAGAAAGGAAAAGAAACAAACTTTTTGAATAACAAAGAGAAATACAAATGGATCGAGGATTACGTGGAGAGAGAAACTGCTGGGGCAAGAAAGCGAGTTGAGGACGCAGAGACAGCAATTAAACAGGAGCAGGAAGATATGAGAATTGCTGAAAGCGGGGTATTGACATTCAGGGAGCCCGGACAAACGTTTGAGGAGATGATGGATGCTATTGGAGAGAGTCTAAGCGATCTTGCAAGTTCTGAAGATGAGGAGGATGGGGATCATGATGAAGATACAGAGCAGGGCAACCTGAGCGAAGATGATGAACCCAGCTGGGTGATGAGCATAATCTCGAAAACGATACAGCAGCGCATGGAGAGATTTCGGCAGAAGAAGGTGAAGCTTGACGAATTGACACACCCAGGATGGGGGGATGCGGCTGACTACTTCTGTGAAAGAGATAAGAAGTACGGCAGAACAGAATTGAACGTTCTGGCAGTCGTCAAACTGCATACGGACGACAACTCAGTAATTCCTGCACCCATAACATTTCGAGAGCTTATGCAGTCTGTTGAAATCATCCCCGGAATATTGCAATTGCTGCAAGCGACTTCTTGACCAGGAAGTAGTCATATGAGGCTGGGTTCTGAAAGACCTCAGTGGATTAAACACATAGCATCACTTCCGCCCGATATGGAGCCCGATTCATCACTGATTCAGAATGCGAAGCCTCTTGAACCCATCAGTCTGTACCCCTGCATTTTCCCCTCTAGCTAATCACCATATAGAAATCCGTTTCGGACGAAGAAATCGTGACGGCGGGTGTGTCGCCGGAAGAATAGATACGCAAATTACTATTTTTGACGTCATATCATGTCGAAAAGCAATTTGCGAACATATTATGCTATGCGTCAGCTTATACTTGATTTCAGTGACCAAACTGTGAGACATGATAATTTGTTTCTGCATGTGCAAGCGTGGTACGTACCATGCGAAAGTTCTAGTGTCCAAATTTAGCTGCAAGACAACCAATAAACTCCATAGTGCCTTTACGGTTACTGTTAAGTGGGAAAGCACAAACTAAATTACTGACGAAATAGACTAATAAAATCCAAGTGAGTGATGTCATACAAGTTATAGAAGGAGTGGTCAGTGCACAATACAAATTTGTCTGTATGACGACTGTCGTGCTGCATTCATCCATGAGTCCAACTGCATAACTCTCCACTCAGATGTGATACATATGGTTAAGATTTTCAAAATTGCTTATGGTACATCATGAAAATCGAGGAAAGGGAGCTCGATCAGGATAGGTGAAGAAGTCAGGCTATATTAATTGAAAATTAGTGTATAAATCAACATACCGTGAATTGCCGGCCGAAAGCGCGGGAATGCACGCTTGCTACGTCATCCATCACTCAGATACCATGTATGGTGGTGGTTCTGAAATTGAGAGGCCACGAAGGTTCTGGATGCAAATGATCATACATAGAAACAATTTGTTGGTTCTCAAGAATCATTATTTGATTCATATCATACAGTTATTAAATATAAAATGACGGTTAGAATGTGTTCAATGTTAGCCTCAATGGAGCGTCAATGATTTTCGTCTTACACTTTCAGCAATCATACATGCTGCATAGTCTCTTATTGCCAAAGATAAACTATTGGGTGTCATTTTAGCTAAAAAGGTAAGTGGCACACTCGTTGCCACATCATAAAAATGAGCGTCAACTGAGCATCAACGATTCTTAGACTTGCAACATTGATAACCCCAGTTCTACTCATTGAAATTGTCACATAATTATCGGATTGGCTGCCTCTCTTGGCAAAAGTGGTGCAAATCATATCGCTACCTCCTCCTAAAAATGAGCGTCAACGGAGCGTCAATGATTTTTAGTCTTACACTTTCAGTAATCATACATGCTGCATAGTCCCATAGTGCCAAAGAACAACTATTGGGCGTATGTTTAGCTCAAAAGGTAAGCGGCACACTCCTTGCTGCATCATAATCATGAGCGTTAACGCAGCGTCAAAGATTTTGAGACTTGAAACATGGATAATCCCAGGGCTATTCATTTAAATCGTCACATATTGATTTTATTGGCTGCCTTCCTTGGCAAAAATCATGCAAACGATATCGCAACCAGCTCCTAAAAATGAGTGTCAATGAAGCGTCAACGATTATTGGTTATGCATCTTGGATAATCCAAGGGCTGTGCAAAGACTTGATAGCATAACCAATATGGTGGCCACCATTATGGGCAAAAACAGTAGTGCGTATACGGCTATCACCTGCTGAAAATAAGCGTCAACGGAGAGTCAATGATGTTTTGTCTTGCATCTTCAACAATCAAGGGTCTGTGCAACTGTCTCACACCATAATCAGTGTATTGGCTACCTTTATAGGCAAAAATGTTAGGAACGATATCACTACCGCCTCCTACAAATCAGTGTCCATGGCATTGTCTCACAGGTTTTTCTTTTTTCTTGCTGGTTGCTCTAGAGTCAATATTTAAGAACCAGCAGCTTACTTCACGATATTATAGCTTTTGACTGCCACTCAACCCGAATTACACAGCAATCAAATTCCGAACACCATGTCTGATTCAACATCTATAAATACCTCATTGCTAGAAGTTATAATATCTTCCAAAAATGAACGTGTCTTTATTCGTGATTTGAATGACCTTAACCTCCAAATCATATTTGATGCTTGCTGGACTTCTATTATTGAGGACTTGACGCTTTCAATTGCTTCGAATGATTCTAGACATGCCCCTGCGTGGCGATTCAATTTGCACTGCGTAATTGAGGAGACTGGCAGCCCTGGCATCATATGTATCGTTTGTCACCAAGTTCTTCGTCATCCATCAGAACATGGTACCAGCTCAATGGGGAAACAGTTGCTGGCAAAAGCACACATCGCAAAGTTAAACAAATTAACAGAGTCAAAAGTATGTGAATTGACTAAGTCAACTGTCCATGAAACATCTTTGGCTTTACTGAAGAGACAAGGAAGTTGAGGAATTACAATCGTAAGGTCCCAATTGAAATTATCATTTGACATCTAGACCTTTGCAATATTAACTATAATGGCAGACAAAATGATCTAGACTGGCTGATACGGACTTTGAAACTGCCGAATTCCTCCATGACACCTGGAATCACTACCTCATGTTAGGATTTGTTTTGGCTCACCATCCATGGAACACTATATCATACCTCGAGGTACGATGGTCATGTAACGAACTACGCAGCGATCTCGTACTACCAGTCCCCAGCACTCTTAGCAACATTTTCCGGAGGGAATATTCACTGACAGTGGATGCAATTAAAAAGGAATGGCCATCAAGAAATAAAGTTAGCTTAGCTTTCGAATTTGGGCATTGCGTGAAGTGCAACTTCCGTTTGATGAGGTTGATTGTCACTTCATTTCCTATTACAAATGCTAACTGAGGATAATAGGTCAAGGGTCAACATACAGGGTCAAGCCTAGGCATACATTTGAAAGAAGTTCTTGAGCGTTTTGTGCTTACCAAAGGCCGTTTACTTGGAATTACGACTGAGAGTGCTTCATCAAATTACTCGATAATCTGGGAACTACAGCCAACACTTGAGGCCGCCGGAACCGAATGGCCTACTTTGCGAAACTAAAAACCATGTATGGCGCATGTCATTCAACGTGCTTTAGGTGCATTCATGAGCAGACTCGGGGTAAAAGGCTGCACCAAGTCATGGGAAGCCCATGAGCGCAATCGACAATTTGGAGACAATGAAAGCACAGCCATTAAGAAGAGTCACAGACTTCGAAAGGAAGGCAATGCTAGAATCACCAAGGTGTATGCCATGAAGCCAGGTTTAGCGAAGATAATTGAGAAAGTACATATTTGAAGAAAATTTGACAGTACTGAAACTAACCTTTGTATAGCAGCGAATGCTTGCGGTATTGATTACGCTGACACCTGGTCGTCGAAATGAGTTCATTCACTGTCAAAAAGCTAAAGTATGCATTGCCAGACTACCTATTATGGATGTGAAAACAAGGTGGAATTCGACACTAGAGTGGCTTGAATGAGCCTACCGATTACGAGAATTCACCCGCGAGTGGCTAAAGAATCTAAGATACATCGAGTACCAGCCACTTGTTACAACACAACATGAATGGACCATCGTCAAGTATGTCATGGAAGTCCTAAGGCCATTGCAATACATGACCCTGTGGATGTCAACAAGGTATACGGTTACTCTGCATCACGTCATCACTTTATTCAATGACATGTTCAATCATATGGATGGCGTTATGCAAACATTCACTAAGAAGAAGATCCAATGGAAGGAAGACTTATATTTCACGGTGAAATGTGTGCAACAGAAGCTGTTTAAATATTATTCCGAAGTAACTGCAACAACCAGTCTCCTTCTCATTTCAGTACATATGCTTGATCCTTTTTGGAAGCTGCGATTGTTTGGGAAGTGGGACAAGGGAATGGATATCATTTCTGATGACGAGACTTCCTATACCACGCAATATCATGAGGCGATTCTGAAGTAGGCGGAGAACGAATACTGTGCGAAACACCAGCAACTGTCAGTCAATGGACCCGAAAGTGTTGCGAGCAACAACCCCTTCTCCACAACGGCTTCTGGATCTGGTCAATCTTCTTTTGATCCATATGATTTGTCCAACGGTGATGATGAATACTTGACACATAAAAATGTGGCTAAAATGACACCCGGATGCAGTAATCGCGCAGCACGCTTATTGACAGCCGCAAGACTGTATTTGAATTCACCGCCTGAAGTACCAAATTACTGGGGGCAAGTTAATCCAAATCATAATAACTACCACTCCGACCCCATGGAGATTAGCAGTACATTTTGGTTGCCAGATATTACCCACTGGTGGCACCAGCAAGAGGAACCATGCTAGAAGTACACCGATCTCTCCAATGTGGCAAGCGGCATATTATATATCATATCATACCGTGTCAAAGTGGAGTCAAGTTTTTCCCTTGGGCAAGACGTTACCGGATGGAGGCAGTCGAAAACCACAGCCGAGACCCTTCGTGAAATAGTCATTGTAAGACAGTAAGCACTAGCCAATAACAAGATATTGGCAGGGGATGATCCTGTATTCGATACGACCGAAGCTGAAAATGAAATAGAACTGATGAGAGAAGTAGAGGAAAGAAAATTGCACAGCATGGCCAAGGTCCACGACATTTTGAAGATGTGGCAGGGCAGCCAAAACCTCCATGCTACCCAGAAGGAATCACGTCCTCAAAACAGAGAGATGATAGATGCAGGATACATTTCGAATACTGAAGAGATCGTCAATGCATTCCGGACAAACTATCAACAGGATGGTGCAGCTGCATTTAAATTGTCGGAAAGATCACTTTAGCCACTAGCACTGTCTGCATAGGATGTCCTTGGAGGACGAACTCAAATATTGAATGTATGCCAAATCAAGAAAATCGACCTACATCCAGTGGAAAGTCATCAGGATGGTGCACCCGAAAGCATTTCTGATAACGAAAATTGGCTTGACTGGAATGGTGACTTCAGTAACCCAAAGATGAGTGAAGACGACTGGGAGGCGGACGATGAGTCTGATTTGGAACAAGACAATATCATTGAGGATCCAGAAACCCCAGCGCAGCCAGATGTGTGTGCCTCACCAAATATTCCCGGATTGATTCGGCCATCACGGAGGTCAAACTACAAGGCTGAAAAGCTGATCATGACGGTCAGTGCAATGGAAATGAGAAGGAATAAGGGAAACAAGAAAAAGTAGGACAGCATGGGTCAATGATTTTTCACCTGGATCTATATGTTGCTTGACCAACAATTCCACTTAGAGAAATATTTTGGGAGAATATTGAGCAGTTGCATGTAAATATTTGTTCATAAACTGTAATACAGCTGGCAAAATGCACAATTCAGTGATATATATAAATTTCAATATAATGAGAGCGACCCGTGCAAGAATTTTACTGGGCCTAGCTTTGCCATGGGCCCTTGCTAAATCAGTTCGAATGGCAGGGAATAATCTGAAATAATTATGAATACAATTTTTGCTGTGAGTAGATTTTTACTAACCATTTCATTGAAATGAACGTCAACGGAGCGTCAACGATTTTTGGTTTTTCATCATTGGTAATTAGAGTTGTGAATGGGTGCAGGCTGTCATTAAAGGAGTATTGGCCACCTTTGTAGGACAAAGAGAAAGCGACATGCTCCCTACCCCATCATGAAAATGAGCATCAACGATTTTTGGTTTTGCCTCTTGGGTAATCTGAGTTGTGAATGGTTGCAGACTGTCATAAATGCAGTTTTGGCCGCCTTTGTACGCCAAAGAAATAGCGGCATGATCCCTGCCACATCATGAAAATGAGTGTTAACGGAGCGTCAACAATTTTTGGTCTTGCATCTTTGTAATATAAGTGGCACTAGATCATAAGCATCTATAAACAGTGATTTGGCAGCATCTATAGGCAGATAGGAAAGGTATATTCCCGCGACAGCCTCCCAGACTGTAACAACCTATCTCATTTACAAAGCTGGAATATAATATTTGTTGGGCTTTGTAGCCTACAAACACGGTCAAAACTTTGTTTATAGATAATACTGGTTCCATCGTGCTTTCATTAACCTTGATGCAAGGCCAGAAATCGTTGACGATCTGTTGATGCTGATTTTCCAGATGAAGCAGGGGGGCGTGTTGCTTTCGTTTTTACCTACAAAGGCAGTCAATACTACTTGTATGACTATCTGTAACCTGTGACCCGTCAGATTACCCCGGACACAGAACCAAAAATCATTGATGCTCCGTTGACTCTCATTTTCACGATGGTGTAGGGAGTGTTTCTGTCACTGTTTTCATTCTACAGGCTGTCAATAAGTTCAGAAATGACAACAATGTACAAATATCTATCTTTTGCGATTAAAAGTACGATATCTGAATGCGACTATAAATAGAAAACTAGAAAAGCAGAACCGGAGATTGGAACCAACTGGTCGTGCCAAACCCGGCCAAACTCCTGGGTCAATGGGTATGGGTCTGGGTTATGGCTTCCCAAAAAGCAGGTGGTCAGGTTTTTGGTCCGTTCTGGAACCAAATGAAACCATTTTCCTTGTCTAAACCTGGACCGCCGGCCAAGTACCCGGCCCCATTGCTAACACCAGTCACCATCACTGCAGGAACCACCACAGCAGCTACCACCGCTGTTTCAAGCCTTGATTTCCCCACTGCGGCAGCCACCACCACTGCAGTCACTACCACCTCAACCACCACCACTGCTGCAACCACCACCGTAGCCACTACGACCGCAGCCGCCACCACTGCAGCCACCACCACCGCAGCCACTGGCACCACAGCCACCTCCACCATAGCCACCACCACCACCACAGCTATGATCCTCAGCTCCACAACTGCGGCAGTCACCACCGCAGCCATCACCACCATCCCACGCACCACCCCAGGCACCCGCACCATTCCAGCCACCACTGCAATAGCCACCACTGCACCTACCACAGCCACTACAAATGTCGACTCCAGCACCTCAGCAGCCACCACCACCGCAGCCACCTCTGCCCCAGCAATCACCACCACTGCCATTACTACATATGCCTCCTCCTCGGATATCTCTACAATTGGTAGTGATCCCTCTCCAGTATCCCTCACATCGGAGACACTATCACAACTCAGCAGGGACATTTTCTCCAATGGACCAGTCTGATTGCTACCAGATGCTGTGGAGATTTCCACTCGACAGCTCTTGCCCCAAAAGCAAGCGTATTTCATGCTCGAGATCTATAATCTCTTTGCCAACATCATCGATGACGACAACACCACAGTCTAGTGTCAGCAATGGGTCCGGGTAACCCACCAGCGGTCTGGGTTTGGACCGGAAAATTGGTTTGATTTGATTCCAGGCCAGTCCATAAACCCGACCCGCGTTGCCATGGTGGGTTATTACCCGGACTGCACATACCACCATGGGTTATTGGCCGGGTTCGAACCAGATCGCAGTTCCAACTTTACAGTTTGTACAGCTTTGGCTCCAATTTAGTATTTGAGTTCTGATCGTATTGTAACATGATCAATTTGTAGATTGTGCAGTTTTCACCGATGTTTCACCTCCCGATTTCAGATTTGTGATCCGACTGATATTCGTTGAGTGGCTGTGCAATAAGGGCAAATTTCAAGTTCAATTCGCGGGTTTTCGATAGCAACTCAACGAATATTGGTCGCATCGCATATCTGACAGCGGGAGGTGAAAGAGAGGCTAAAACTGCACAATCTGCGTATTGATCATGTCACGATACAATCAGAACTCAAATATTTAATTGGAGCGAAAAATCTGGGCTTGCAAATGCCGGGTTTTGAGGTGGAACCTGGCCCCAATGCAATGGTCCCGATTTTTCATGTGGTGAAACCGTTGTAACGGTTCGGTTCCAGTTCCAACCCTAACCCAGAACTGTTGGTAACACTGCCCAGGTAGCTTGGCTGTGGAACTTCGAGGAGACAAACCTTGGCTGGAAGAAGTTGAAGTACAAGCGATACAATGACCTCCTTAGGGCTTTCGACAGCTCTGGCCGGGTAAGGGAAATGATAATGCTACACCACTCTGCCCAGCAGAGGAAGACCCGGACAACAAAGAAGCTGGGAGACCTCTGGCAGCGCTATCCTTAACTCCAGGAAATAATAGGCGATGCCAGCTGCAGTGAGAAGTGGATGCGATTAACCGCGATCACCAACCAATCATCCAGGTATTATGGGTTACCAAAGAGATGCCCCAATTGTGCATACGTCAACCATCTCACCAAGCTCAACTGGAGGTCAAAAGCAAACAAGTGGTGTACTTCCGGTGACTTCCAGGAAGCTAAAAAGTTGTTGGATAATGGCTGCCATCAGCTGCAAGAAGGAATCAACTATGAAGCTATGGGCCTGAAATGGTACCGGGGGTGTGTAATGCCACTTGGTTATTACCCTGCCATCGATGACCATGACCACGCCAATCAACTTGGTACAATCTCACCATTAGTACTGACCACTGACCATGAAATACCCATACCATCTCGATCCCCCGATATGAGCAAGATGCTGCCACCACCAACCCCATCAACCAAGGGAAAGGAAAATGGTGGGAGTAATGTTGGGGGGCTTGTGATGTACCTGGCCAAGGATGTATGTGAGGATGGAACCAGTCTGCCTGCCGAGAAAGAGGCTGGTATGATCCCGCTAGCGCTCATCAAGACAGAGGCCAGTACGATCCCGCCTGGACCCACTGTGAAATAAGCCAGAACCGCCCATGAGAAGCCTACCGATCATAAGCGGATGGGCACTCCAAAGCCCGACTGGCCTGCCACTCCCAGCCGCCAAAGTAGAAGTTCAGATGTTGACAGCAAGGAAGAATACGTGAGCTGCTTCTTAAAATGGCTCCGCCTCAACCACGACTGCAAGCGAATGTTGGACAACGAGCTGACGATGTTGGCACGCCACAAGATAACAATGTCGAATGAAGACTTACCTATCATCCAACAAGCAGTAAACAAAGACCCTGAGTGGTTTACAGAGGCCCGGGTACTGATCACACCAGCCATGTACGTGATATGTAAGGTGATAGTTCAATTCGATACTTGGCTTGGCATCCTGTTGTAGTTCGTAAGTGGTCATGGAAAAACGAATGGCAGATACAGATGTTTCCAAGAGAACGTGGGTGCGCAAGGAGTTAGAGGCTTGATGTTTTTCCTTTGGGTGTATGGTTTTTCCTTTGGGTCTACATTTGTGTTTTTCCTGTGAGTCTACATTTGTGTTTTTCCTTTAAGTCTATGTCTGTTTTCTTCCTTTGAGGATATGTTATTCTTATGTTCTTTTGGGATTGGGTATACAGTTATATCAGATGGACGAGAAGAGGTGTGCTTCGCACAAAGGGCAAGGGATGAGTTGGGGTGGGCAAATCCGGATCTCACCACCACCGCCACTCAGCTTGGCACAGGATTGAGCGACGGCGGGTGTACGGAGATACAGGGATGATTGAGATCATCAGGGTGACCATGGGTGTATGGAGATGCAGGGGTAGTGGAGATGGGCTGACCGACAGGGTGTATATATTCGGGGGACCCGTGGTAGATGGATCTTTCATCTCATCGTGAGCCGCATCATCTCATCTCATATCATCTTATTATACAACCAATTACATACTCTATCTTTCCCATCTTTTGATCTCACTCACTCTGTGTGGGCCACTGTGGATCCATGCAACCGCATGGATCATAACATCCGACTAGTATCATACCTTCCCACTCTCTTCCTACACTCCTCAAGCCAGAATAGCTCTTTCTCATGAATTCCTGTTGGAGAGCCACAAGAGGCGCGGCGGAGTGTCAAGATGGGCTCTCTGCCTTCTATCTCCGCTGTTTCACCACATTGTCGTCTTCTGTATCTACAACTCATCAGGAAGACTAAAAAATGCAGTGGGGCGATGAAATACCTACTAATGTGCACGAGTTTCCTCTTCTTGCATGGGGAATCTTCAAGCCTATTGTCCCATCGGTGAAGGCCAACGTCCACGAACTCGTTCAGTGCTGTGTTGAGTTTCGGACCATCGAGGATAGTCTTGTCTGGCATGTACTGTTTCTAAAGCCACCTATTAGATGCCAGATCACTGATTTGAGTAATGCAACAATCAATTAGGGGAGCTCATTACTTGGGGCCAGTGCCTTGCTTGATGATGATGCTGATGGACGGCGCAATTACCCGGACGCACTCCCTAACCATATTATCTGTCCGTTGTGTTGTCAAGGCACCCTCATCCTGCCAAGTCCCCATGGCTTCTGCTGCCCATTGACTGACTCGAACACTGGCATTCTTTGCCCTGATGTAGACTTGTAGTATTGGCGTCAGGATTGTATTAGCATCTACGATGACTGATTTTGGCAAGCAGAAGGCATCACATTATATTTTTGTTTCCCAACGGTGCTCAATAATTGAGTCGTTCATATCGAATAATTGTTACTCCGATCAAACATCGGGAGTGTTAAATATATGGTCAAGGGTGATGTGATGCGGTTGCAGAGGTGTGTAGGGTGTGTTGATGGTTCTAGAGATTGTAAGTAAGGTAGGCAGGCAAGGCGAATAGATATATGGGCTTGGAGAGTTTTCTTGATCCGGCCACATCATCTTGGCTGCAATTCAGCTATGAGACAATTTGCTGTACATCATCTAAGTACCCTGATCTGTCAACTGAACTCTTCAGTTTATCACAAAGACAACTAACAGCATGGTCTGCAGTTAAATCTCACTCGTTTGTCCTTACTACAGATCTTGTACCCCGTGATGAGGTCGCGGGGTCGGTATCTAAGGAGAATCTGCAGTTCATGTTAGGTACGAACTTCACAAAAAGAGACAACCACATATCAGGTAATGGGCGTAGGAGGGTCTTGTGAGCGTGCAAAGCAATTGCCCTGACGAGCTGAATGCAGATGCGGTATGCTTTGTGCTATCCAAGGGATATTGAAATTGAGTGAGAGATCAAGCACTTTGCCAACGTGTAAAGAAGGATGAGAGACATCATATGGGAGGGGTAGGACATCTGTTTGGAAAATGTCAATCGAGGTGAGGCGTTTTCCGAGGACCAACCCGATTGTGATGGTATGAGTAGCAAAGAGACCATCGAGACCCTTGTTAGAGTTGTTGCAACAATTAATTTTGCCAATGAAACAAGGATCATCGTCCACAGTGTCATAACCGCTCAAAGATAGACTCCTACATTGGCACTTTCATCACATGCCTCCATCACGACCACATAGACAGCATAGTATACGTATCAGCCTGACGACTGCTAGATGATGGTTTTGGGATCAAGGACGATAGTATTCTACTTCCATTGGTTCATGAACCGTATCGCGACCCTTTTGTTCACCCTTTCGATGATGATTCCAGCGATTACAGAAGCTGACAGGAACAACACGTGTATCGATCAACAGCAACCTCCAGTTTGGACATTTATTTATGGTTCTTCACACTTGGACAACGGTCTAGTAGGAAGGCCCGTCAGTAACGAGCATTTCGATATCTTTGACAATGACATTGATTTATGTTCACTGTTTTCTTGCGACATGGAGTATTGATTAGCACACTGGTACATTAAGCACAACTTGCGCAGAGCCGCTATCAATGAGCTTTCCACGAACCCTTCGATTCCAACTGTCAGCAACTTCACTTTGTCCAACAGATGATTCAATATGTTAGGCGAAACTTTCAAACAGATGGTTATCAAATGTTGGAAATCTGCCTTTGTGTGTTACACTTGGTTGCCCGATTCAAACAACCTTCGTGACAATCATTACACACGTTTCTCTTTCCACAATCCTGTTGAATCCATTGACTTCCTTATGCAACAGCCTGCGTTCAAGGAACATATGTTGTATGCTCCATCAAAGGAATTCAATCATGCTGAGGAATGTATCTACTCAGAGATAAAATCAAGCGACTGGTGGTGGAATGAGCAGGTACGTTAGTTGAATTTCGTCATAGCTAAAATACGTTTGACCGCATTAATCGCTATGGCGGCCACTTGGAGCTACAATTGTCCCATTATTCAGCAGTTCAGACCAGACACATCGTACAGACTATTCAGGCGACAAAAAGGCATCGCCAGTATATTTGCGTCTCAGAAACATTGACTGCACGATTTGATTATAACCTTCCAATCTTGCAATCATCCTTGTTGCCCTGCTTCCTGTTGCTCCGAAACATCACTTTAGACGGCATGGAAATACAACTCCCGTGAAGAAAGAACACATCCACCATCAAGGAGTGTTAAGGAACGTCTTCGAGCATCTCTTCATCCTCTTGAAGCACATTTGAACAGCAGAAACCTTATGCTTTGTGCGGACGGTTGGATGTGGCGATGTTATCCTGTTATCTCTGCATGGATGGCTGACTATTTTGAGAAGATTCACCTCCACTCAACCAATCGGCCCCATTGCCCGGTGTGTAAAGTACTGAAAATTCCGTTTGCAGTAGGGAATTCATCATCGTGGCAATTGAGAGACTATTGGCTACTCTGCGGAAGAGTGTTACTCGCAAAACAGGGAGATCAGACAGTGGTACGGGGAGCACGACAATATCTGGCAGATTGAGTGGTTCGAACCTCAGACAGCGTCTTCTGGAATATCAAATGTATCTCTCTGACAACAATTATCGTACCCGATATTCTTTACACCATCCAGCTTGATATGCGGAAGCATTTGATGGACTGTGTAATGTCCTTCCTCGAACAACATTCTCGGATCGACAAGTCCAACCAGGTGTGGCCAATGATGCCTCTATTACCTGGCTTCGCTCAATTCAACAAGCCATATAGCGAGGTGACACAATTGAGTGGTCAGGAGATGGAAGCACTTGGGCACATGATTGTTCCAGTTTCGCAGCGACTATTTCAAACCCTTCAGCAAGTCAATGGAAACACTTCACAGACAACGTGTTGTGCGTTAAGAACTTTGTGTATTTTCACCTTATGGTACAATACAGGTACCATACTGAGGCCACGATCGAGTGCGTGGAGAATTATCTGGAGGTGGTTCATTTTCACATGCATGCGTTCAGTCTATTATATGCCAGTAAATCTACAATGAAGGTCTCGGAAGCCTTGAAAATGCAGTGTACGTTGTCGCAACAGGAGGAACAGGAGAGTGACCTTGCTTGGAATAATATTTCTGCAGCTGCAAAGTATCGTCTTGTTGATGAAGATAAAATGCAGACCAAGTCACAAATTGCACAACATCTTGTTGACGAATCGGATATCAACTGTGTGAAGATGCACCTCCTGAAGCACTTCTGTGACCATATCTGCCTGCTTGGCAATCTCTTAAATGTAAGCTCTGAACTCCCCGAAAAAGCGATGATGGATTTGAAACAAGCATACCGACAATCGAATCGTACTGAGGCAGCCTTCCAGATTTCATGAGTGAAAGTCCGAAAGGAGGTGTTTCAGTATCAAGAGCTGGATGCAAATGCAGCAAAACAACTTGGCGACAACATTATGCCTCTAACTAAAGCGCCTATCAAGCAAATGACAAAAACCCGCGACCAGAAATCAAGACCCTTGATGACTTGGCTGAGTGGTGTGCAATGCCAAAAGGGGAGCGACAGAATCACATTGCTTTGTGTGACAAGAGATTTGCGAACTTCACCGACCATGTCGATCCCATGTAGTGTTTCAGTCGTCTCAATAATGCAAAACACATTCGGTACAATGCAGTATCAATTCCGGTGACCTCTTTTCAGTGGGATGAGCAAGCAGTTCATATGGTTCGTTGCACTGGGTCCACCAGGTGGAGAAAGCATAAGCCATCAAGAAATGATATAGTGCTTCTCTGAATGGGGACGAGTCAGAATAGCAACATTCTGTGGACTGCTGGACACATTCGCGCACGGTTGAATTGTCATTTCGTGTTCAAGGATGCTGAATGGAGTGTTGAAGGGCTTCTTGCCTTGGTTCAGATATTTGCAACAGCGCCAATGCGTCAGACTGCTGGAATCATGACTGTCGAGGAGAGGTATCAACCACCAAGGTAACCCTTGCACGATGGAAGCTATCATCAAAAGTATAATTTCGGCGTTGGAACCAATTATATCGGCCCCATTGGCGTGATCGGAAGAACTGTACACCCTCTGCTGCTGACGCCGTAGCCAGATAACTTGTGGTGGTACTTGAGTAACACTATTGACTTGAATGCATGCAATTTATTTTACATGTAGAGTATTCGACTCAATGCTTGAAGTAATCCTTGCAGCAATATATTCAAATCTAATGAGTGTTTACCCTGAGTGTCTTAATTTTGGTAATCGATGTCTCAAGGGATTACATACTTAAGAATACTCTCGAAATCAATGGAAAAGTTCAAGAAACCGTTCAAACAAACAAAATCTAGATGAGCAACGTGAAAGCAACAAGGGAAATGGATTAGGTTTCATGATGAAACATGCTTTTGAGATGTCATGACGACGCGATCACAGCATTGAATGCTTCGAAGCATGCTGGAAGATGGCAAATAAGGCGTTCGCAATATGTGTGCAGAATGTGGAGAAGGATCGGTACATGGGATCCATATTCTGTAACCAATTTCATTCTTTGCTGATGTGGTAATGTTTATTTAATGTACTGCTTCAAACAGTTGAAGAGTTATGATCTTCATTAACATTATCAAAAATTAATTGCAATGCCATGTCGCAGTCGAAGAAAACGAGTTTTGTATTATCTGTATGAGTATCTATTTTACTGTTAGTGTTGGTAGTGATATTTGTATTAGTATTGTTGGTGGTGTTGATATTGATACTGAAATTTGAATTGAAGTCAGAGTAGATCACTAACTTGCTTTCTGCTATAGAGCAACGGCGAACCACCATTGTATTCTTCGCACCATCGTTATCCTAAACAATATAGTGTTTACCTATCAGTGAGGTCTCAAATTTGCATCCAAGATTCAAATATATATGAAGTATCTTTTGAATCTCACTCTTCCAAGCAAGTATATCAATGATGAACATGAATTAGCTAATGGAAAGAATACAAAATTACAAAATGAACAATTTTCTTTTGACCTGAGTATATTTGGTTTTGTTCAATTATAAAGTATTCAATAAATGAATTGTATATAACAATGCTGACTACCACCTCTATCTTTGCAATTGACAAAATCTCCAATATTTGTTGTGTAGTTCGGTAAAGAACTATTTTTAGTATTGTTTTAAACTAAATGTCATCAAATGGATCAATTATTGGAAATGTTATTATCTACAGACAAGGAGGTGTATGTGATTATAGTTATACACAATCAATATAAAGTACACTTTATAATTAAAGAAATACTTCTGTACTGAATTGGGTAAGGAATTGTAGATTCAGATAGTAATATTTTGTGGAATCCAATATGTACTACCAATCAACATATAACATTCTTTGTGGTAACTGCGTATTGATTATGGCAATATGTATAAATTGATAAAACAAGGGTAAACTGCAATTACTATCTATAACTGGGTAATTTATAATTGAATTCTATTGTTATAACCACATTCTCAATCCATGTGATTATTATTACAGCTCAAGGTAATACGAGGGTAGTTGGGAATGGTACTGGAGATGGGCAGAGGGTGTGCAAAGAATTAGTATTACGGGAAGGCAGAGACATTGGGTGATGTGGAATACGTATGGTACAATTGAGGAGTGGTGGTGGTATAATTTATTTCAATACTGAAAGTAGTTCGAGGTGTTGTGATGTTGGACAATGTGGTATGGCTGGGTTGGTAAGAGTCGCCTTGGGGTGTGTAAAATCATGGGATGAGATTGGGGGAGTACATCGGAGTATGAATAATGGTTCCAGGGTGGTAGATGAACTGTATATCAAATGAGATTGTTTAGCGTTGGAAGATATCCTTGTCTTCACTCTTTACTCATTCCCATGTAAATAAAACCACGTCAAAACATTGAATCAGCTTTGATCTTTGTCTTCTCCTGAGTTCCTCGATATGAATTTCCAGCGCCTCTTATCTTTCTGCCATTTCACATTACGGTTAGCAATACCACCTGTGCCTGACCCTGTCTATTACAATTCAATACAATTCAGTGATAAACAGTGTTAGTGTTCCAGTTCCAAACCGGTTATGTGTAGAGACTCTCCAAATTATTTAAGCTACATACCTTACTATTGTCAAATTGCTGTTATTTGTAGTAGTTGAAAGTTGCAATTCTTATTGAAAATTATTCTGCAGTCACCCATAATGCTAAATGTTTTCATTTCACCAGTGCTGGTGAACAAGCGATTATGTAAATAGTTATGTTATTAATTTAAAATTAGGGACTATAAATATAAAGTCCATCCAGTATATACAATAGTAGTAATAATTATTGCACAATAAAAGATAATAGTTATCTGAATTTACTGAATTTGTGGTCAACCAAATTTATAGTACCATGAATTTATGCTAAATTACTAACAAGTATTGCAATATACCAAAATATTTTACGAATTAGTATTTTAATACACATGATACTGCAATTAGATTTATTGATTTTAAAGATATATCAGAATAGAAAGTAGAAATATTTAAGTAATACTAAATACAAACTGCAGCTGCCAATTAGTATTACCACTGTTGATTTGTTCCAAAACTGAACTGCTTTCAAGATAGCAAATGAGATACATTCAAATGTCTCTTCTGAATGATACTGTACTGTCCGAAATATTGTAAACATTTGAAATATTAATAAACGTTATTTTTGCATATTTTCTTTTACAATTTCTTTTAAAAGTAATAATTCTAGTCCATTTTCAAAAATAGTATTGAAAATTATTTCAATTACAGATTCTATTTTCTAGAAGTATTTTGTGACATTCTTACAAAACTCAAAATTACTACTATGACAAATTTCTTGTTATTTTAAATGATTTCATTTTACTTATCTTTGAATTTACATAAGTGCTATTTCACATATTGCAATGCAGATTTGTATTGTCAAATTTCATTTGTATTCTATATTGCTTTATATACTAATATAATATTAATACAAATGTAGTAAATTTCCAAAACTCTAACTTTTTTCACTACTAAATAATTACCAATTTGAATGGCCATTGTACATACAATATATCAGCAAAAGGTAGTATAGTAAGTGGAAGCCACCAGGAGTGTCCAACAGCTGACAGCAAAGAAACTGGCAGGGGTCCAATTCAGGAGAGAAATCAACTGTAGAACAGCTTTCGGGTAGACCTTTGATATAATATGGTTTTGAGATTGCTGGTCTGCATGCAGCATGAAATTCATTCAGTTTAATTCAATGGCTGTCAGAGTATTGGAGAGAACTTTGGAAGTTTCTGGGACTGTCACTCAAACAATAGAAGATTCACAACCAATCACTGCGATATATCTGGGTTGTTTTGATATTCTTTTAGAGAACTGCTGGTATCAACTTGAACCTGTCAGATATACTGAAATATAAATACCCATTATGGGGGAATTGAATTGATGGATTATTATTACTTTTCAACCTTTGAATACTACTATACTAGCGAAAATTATCATTAATTATTGACTTGTTAGTTTGAAACTGTTACACCTTTGGTATTACAGGTATATCTCTGGGATCATACAGGATCACTCGCCGATTCTACTTTGGGTACTTCATCCAGCTTCAGAAAGTATCACTCCGATTTCCAAATTTCGTATACTTTCCACATTTGTTCACTGATTTGTCATATCTCCGTTACGCAACTTTTGTATCAATAGATACCCGACTACAGTGAAGCCAAGCACAATTAAACTGTGTATTATCTGTGGATCAGTAATGGTTGTGGGTACTCTATTCTCAGTGGTTATTCCTGATTGGTGGGAAACATACTTCCCGCTCATTAAACAAACGACCACTTACTCATGATCTAATGGTTCATTCCTGATACGATGAGGTGTCATCAATAACAGACCACCATGACATCTTGAGATATGCAGAGTCATATAAGAGATCCGCTTGTACTGAATAATTAATGTATCAAAGCCCTCACAACCAAATGGACATATATGAATCAACCCTTACTTTGGCCACACCTTGTGAGTTTGGGGCAAATACGACTTGAAATTCATTTGTCCTGAGTGGCGTGGGATAATCTCCATTCAATATATATGGCAAAACAGCTCAGTTGCAGATGACTGTATATTTGGCTCCAATGAAGTGTAGTCACAGTAAGGGATGTGTCGTTTGCCGCGATTGTTGAACCGTTATGTACCCGGTGGGTATATAAGAGCGCACTCTCACTGGCTCTTGGTAACACAAATCAATTTGTTGATGATTGGCTTTAGATAAACTCGTATCTATACAAGATATCGCCAATCGCAATTGTGTCGCATTACAATCACCTTACCTTGATAATTTAGTTCATACTTCTGTGAGTCAGAGCTCAACTACCAATGGTGGAAGACAAGGATGATAAGGCAGGTACATATGTGAACTCCAAAACAGGCTGTGGCAGTGTAGCAATAGTTCAGGGTGTGGATCGTCTGATATATATCAGTGATACTAATATGGTAGAAGAACATTGATAACATACTACCAAATATACAATTCATAATAAAATGTATCTGCAGATACCTATTGACCATCTCGACCTGGAGGTTGGGCCATACCTGTATTGCAAAGTATTATCAATTAGTTGTGTATCGAAGTCAATAAGGATACTTCATTCTGGAAGTCCAGAGTTATAAGTTCATTCTTCAGCTCTATGTCACCAATATACCTATCACTCTGCATACATGGTTATTATTAGTACCTTCATTCAACCAAGTCATTGTTCCCGAACTGAACGTGACGATTCTTCAGAATCTGAAGAAGTCTGAGGCCAACCCGATAGCTGTGTAGTCTAGAGGATTCATTTGTAAAAATACCCTGGAGTTGACACTACTACATCAGCTGAGGCGAAGCTCTGTTTCTGATTTGTATAAGACAAGTTTACTTTGAGTCATCGCACTCGACAACAGTCACTCCTGGGGAATACGTGCCTGTTGCTGGAATAATACTCGTGAGTCCAAAGGAAGTCTGATGACCAGTACGATAGTGGGTCAGTTCAGATGATCTGCTCAGTAGGATATTCCTGAGTTGTGTACATCAGTATACTGATAGCATAAGACAATACTCTAGAGTCAATACGATCTATTAAGAGCAGTGAACAGAACAGTTGCCTTGTGTCTCCTTGGGTGCTAATCCTTAGATGTATCCTGAGTGAAGCCTTATCATTCTCATCTCGATTGGTCCAGAAGTCATTAGGGGCTTTTATTGATTAGCACTTAGGGTGGATCTCCCGGTGTTTCACTAGAACTTTAACAGAATATCTTCACCAGAGCAGGTATTTGTGAGTCACCAGTTCGCTATTCTGAACCACAGCCTCATCATGGCTGCTATGTCGAAATGCACAAGATTTATCAATGTGGCAGACCTCAGTTGTTGTCACATGTCGTTAGTCGAACCCAAACCATTCAATCCAGTTTTGCTCCTTGGAAGAATTGGTTCCTTGTGATGACAATCTTTACTTTGATTATAATGTCTTCGGAGATCTTATTTGGGATAGTCGGAATGCTGTCTCTCCCTGGCACCGATATGATTCGGGTAGCGCGAAAAATGGAGCAGTGCTACAGATTGGCCACCCAGTGTTCAAGGAATGGTGAACCAAGTACCCAGGCTTTGATGATAGCTGTAGCGAATGTCCAGGCTGTTCTGCCATCGAATATGAAAACAATACAGAATGACCCAAGGATCCATCGCCTGGATCATTTGCCTGGTTTACATCTACCATCATTTCCATGCTCAGCGATTTACTTCCAATGTCATTTGGTCAATGGCAAACTGATTGTCATTGGGTTGCAGGATAGATGTTTGATAACTTCTAAGTTGCCCCAGAGTCATACACCATATTGGTCAAGTCTTCAATATCGGAAAACTCAATATCGCTGTCTAAAGAGATTTTGAAAATGACCTGGTATTCCATACTATTGTCAATCAATCATAGTATTGTAGAACAGCTATCTCACACACAACCATATGATTATAATTACCTGCATGGGTTGTGAGGCCTACATCGGTAATACCCTCTTTGGTGGCTGATGGTATCAATGTTGCATTGATTTGTACTCACACAAAACAGGTAAAGATACGAACAATAATCAGTATCAGCGATTCCAACATGGAACAAGTTTGGGCCTGGGCATATGAGGAGTAATACTTTCCGACAATCTTTACACCTGCATGGGAATTTCGTACATTTGACAATTTTGTTGCTCTTTCAGTTACATGGAGCTTCTTGGACAGTCATCATTATAAATCTGCCTCTGTGGATCAGGATGAAACATATGCCAGCTTATGCGTGCCGGTGAATGATTACATGGCAAGGATCCAGAATGTTCTGATAGTGTGAACTAGTGGCAGAATGCTGTTGTGTGTTGTGTGTTGTGTACATGGTATACTTGCTGAATCTCCTTTGGGCTTTATGAATTACAATTTTTACTATCATTCAATTATTAGGAATTCAATTGACTGATTTGCTGTTGAGCCATCTACATAGTGATTCTACTATGATGAAATCATATGGATTGAATACTTCAATAAACCCATCTGGATGATACACACCATGTTACATGATTGTTACGTAGCAGCTCTTGATGCATAGTTCATATCACAGAGTTAAAACAATATAAATTTTGATCTGCATTGGTACCCCAAAGTTGAGTAACCTTACAGAATTCTTGAAGACTGTTTGCAGGGTAAAGGCTGTTGCGGGTTTATACTTTGACAGTTATTGGAATACTCTTCAATGTATTTATGGATAAGTAGTTTGGCTCTATCATTGACATTCACCCAGAATATAATATCATATCATACGTCACAAGTACAATCATGGAGATGGTCCTTACATTCAGAGCAGTGTCTCACTGTGACATCTGGGAGTCTTTAATCACCCATGCTACTTCGATGACAGTGAACATTCCATTGTTATGTAAATGACATGACAGCAAAGAATGGTTCCACTTGTTGAAAGCGTGTATTAAACAAGGCTTGGAAGGTGTATTGCCATGTTAATCCATTTTGCTTGCAATGAAGCTGCTGTCTGATAGTCCGTTGCCTTGAACCTTGGATACACATCATGACTGTTGATGTTCCTTGAGAAGGAAATTAATGGGATACATTATTATTAGGAAAATGCAGTTGTACACCTGTATGGTATCTACATATACATCTCATCAAGAGAGATTGAGATTGCAGTTGCAATCATGTTAAATGATGAGTTCATGAGGCCCACCTCAGGGATTATATTAGTACTCACATAATGTGACTTGTTGTTGTCATTGTACAGTCACCGTGAGGTATGACTAACAATGTTATCAACTACGCACCAAATCATATGATTTTGATGTTCATGGATAGTGTTAGCAATGGTTACAAACCGCTAAGACGATTCTGGGTTAGGGTTGGAAGCAGAACCGAACTGTTGGAATGGGTCTTACCATCTGCAAAACTGGGACCGGTGCTTTTGGGCTGGGTTCCACAGGAAAACCGGGCCCTTGCTAGCCCAGCATTTCAACGGCAATTAAGTATTGGAGTTTTCATCATATCACGACATGATCTATATGTGAAAGCTGCAGTTTGAGGAGCTCTTTCACCTGCCGGTCTGCGATTTTAAATCTTAGCAATATTCGTTGAGTGGCTGTTGAAAACCCGCGATTAGAGCATGATTTTGAGTGTTATGTCATAGCGACGCAACGAATATTGATCCGAGTGCAAATTGGAGACCAGGGAGTGAATAAGCTCCCGAAACTGCGTCTTTTACATATAGACCATGTCATGATACGATGAAAACTCGAAAACTTAAGTGGAACCAAAATTGCAAAAACAGTGAAATGGAACCGCGGTCTGATTCCAACCCGCCCAAAAAACCTCGGGTTTAGGTCCAGTCCGCGTAACATCTGAGGTCTAGTCGCTCGGTTTGGTTCCCTCGGCGGTTCCTGACCCGGACTGGGGTCTCGGTTTCCGTTCGAACCCGGACTGAAGCCGGGCAACCCGGAACAGTTGCTAACACTATTTGTGGAACATAAAATTTAGATGCTGAGGCATATGGACAGGAATGCAGAAGGGCTTGTCGTAGGCATGAATGGTAATCAATTACTTCTATTCGACAATCAGAAATATGCTTGTATTGAAATGGTACTGGACTCATTGGATAGAAATACCATATTGGTCAGGATGACGAAGTGATGAATGGCATGTTGTGTCATAAGATCCAAGCAGTTCTGCCTGTTAGTATTGCTTTAGATCTTTGAAAGATCAAGATGTGATGTTGATGTATGAAAGGTGCAAGTCAACCTTGAATGCATTAATGGTTGATGGTAGTCCTATCGATTGAGCAGCTGCAGAAGGTTGGCTACAGAGCGTTGCTAGCAAAGATCGCTCTGCTAGAATGAAGAACGGTCGGGCTGTTCGATTCAAGTATCATTGTCTGTATGACCAGGGTTTGATTGCATGGTATGCCATAGAATTAAGGGGATATATCATTCATTCTCATGAAGAGATATAGCGCTCGTCTCCGCAGTATGCAACAGGGTTTATGAGGTGTTCATTGCAAAGCACCATAATGGCTATCAGCTGAATTGGGTCTGCATTATATGGAAAGACTTGTTTGGAAAATAAGTTACATAACCCCAGATTAATGTTGATGTGGTGTTTACCGTCAATCAACCCATATAATTACAGCTTACTGGCTATAATGATCTGTTATCAGCACCAGATATGCATATGTTTAATATCGAATTCAGAAACCATCAGTACCATATGTCATTATATCCCAATCAGATTTATCAATCTCTCTTGTCTACTACGGCATCGTTGGTATCCACTAGTAGTACGATAATAAGGAAATGTTATATTATATTGTTGGAGTCATTAGCACAAATGCTTAGCAGTTTGCTTCTATTAAAATGCAGTAAAATGACAAGTATGATTACACTGATGGAATATTCAAAGACTACCATTTGCTATAAACTGTTTATGAACATGAATGGTGTATTTGATGGTGTTCAGAGCTCACCTACTGAAGGGGGAGGCAGCCTTGATGAACTGTAAATTATTACAATATCTAAATCTGAGTACTCAAAATCTCAAAAGATGTTGCCAACATTGGGTTAAGTAGTGTCCCCATAGCATGGTGCACAAACGACGAACAGGGACGTAATGAGATAAGTTGAGTGAAGAAGTATCCCTATAGCGAGGAGCACAAACGACCAAGAGAAACAATGAGAGATTCGTCATGTAGTGTCCCAATACTGGGGAGCATGAACTACCAACTGAGTCTGTGAGGCATTGCTAGTCAATACCAAGTACTAATGACCAATGGAAGCTCCAACCATAAACCAAGATGGAAAATTAATTGTCCATACATTTATCAAAATAAAGCATTTGTGTACTACATGCACATCTATATGCGTTATGGCATTGCTTGATGCCTTGAAATAGTCACATAACGCAGATGTCACATTTGAAGATTACCATTCTTTTGTACAGAAGATGGCTATAGATTTCTGGCAACAGTTAAACTTGTACAAGAGAACTTCTTTTTGTTCCCAACGGATTAATACATTCAGGAATACATTCGCATATGATAGGATTGCCAATAGAATTCAGCAGATTGTTGTGCTCAGTATAAACTTTGACAACTACTAGAGCTAGTGTAGCAACCTTTTGATGATACCTAGGGTTGGGTCGGCATTGGAGAGTCCAAAAGAACTTCAAGAAGCCAGTCCGATAGTGAGTTACTTTACAGGATTTCTGTTAGAAGACTCATCCATTGACTTATAATGTTGAGGTTGTAATTAACTACAATACAAAGATGACCCAGTTGGTAGATGCCTATATATCAATGATCGATGGATAGAATATGATATATGATTACATGATGAAGATAGTCGAAACCTTATGCCTTAATGCTTATGCTTAGTAAACAGCGATCATTCTCCAGACTCAGCTGTTTGAGGCCAGAATCGAGCAAGAAATAGCTATTGTTGCGCCCAAAGCATCATAAGATTACAAGAATCTGAAGAATGCATTCGACGTCAAAAATTACAAGCAATAATTGTGCATGGGCCAGAATGGCTAAAATATTCAGAGAAGGAAGAATGTGGATAATGAGTTCTACTTTAAAAGACAGAATCAAAATCTACAAGTGTCATTCATACTCAATGATTGTCATACGATATGATAATTTCATGACTTCTTGTTATAAATCATGCAACAATTCTTGCATGTAGAGAAACATTTCCAATAGGGAAACTTAGTACAAGACTATAAACCACTCATTGTTTCAATTGAGACAAGGAAGATGGATTTAACAACAATGTACCATTGGTTATACAAAGAGAGGAAATTTCAGATCTTTGCCGAAGACTTAAATGAGAGTGTGGAAGGTAGATACCGCTCCAATTACATGTCGACCAAAACCATTATTCGAAAAAGCCCATTGAGTTGGGTCCGATGGAAGATTCCCACCATGCAATGCTTTTCCCTTGGCAATCGTTGAGGAAAGCCAAGAGGTTTAGAGAGGCAGAAATAATCAACTTTTGAAAGCAAGGAATGCAGGAAGACATGCGTCAGGCACAACTGCAATTTATTTCATTATTCAAATTGAAGTTCCAATAGCGAGAACTACACCCCAAAAATTAGACATTATTCAGTGTTGAGTGCTTGTACTTTTTTCACCTTGGAAAGCAAGTACCAAGGGTTTCTAAGGGCAAGCAATTACACTTGTCATGTTGCGGGCAAGATAGTGTGGAGGCTAGAGGTTCTTTCCTTATGGCTTGGGAACAAGCCTAGTGGGGAGGGGGGTAGTGTTACATCTTTGGTGTTACAAGTACATTTCTGCAATCATACAGAATTGCTCGGCGAATCTAACCCGGGTACTTGATCCAGAATAAAAAATCATCACTGGGATCTACCTTGCGGATTTGTTCACCAATTAGTCACATCTCCACTACCCAACCTTCATATCAATTGATTCATGACTTCTGTCAAGCCAAGCGCAATTAAGATGTATATCATCTGTTGATTAGTACTAGTTATGGGGTCTCTATTTTCAATGGAAATTCTTTATCAGCTGGAAACCTTATTCTCAGTTGCCAAACACACAACTACTGACTCATGCTATAATTGCTCATTCCTGATAAGGTAAGGTGTCGTTGATAACAGACCACCATGACATCTCGAGATATGCAGAGTCATATAAGTGACCCACTTGTAACCAATAATCAATATATCGGAGCACTGTTAACTGAATGGACTTCGATGAATCAACCCATACTTCGACCACATCTTGTGGGTTTGGGGCGAATAGAACAAGAGAGTCAGATGAACTGAGTGGTGCAGAATACTCTCCATTCAGTATATATGGCAAAACAGCTCAGTCGGAGATAACTGTAGATTTGGCACCAACAAAGTGTAGTCAAATCAAGGAATCTGTCATTTGCCTTGATTGTTGAATCGTTACATGCCGGTCGGTATATGACAGGGTGCTCTCACAGGCTCTTGGTGACACGAATCTATTTGGTCAAAATTGGCTTCAGATAAACTTGTATCTATAATACATATCGCCAATCGCAATTGTGTCGCAATAAGAGCACATTACCTTGTTGACGAATTTGATACTCCTGGGAGTTAGAACTCAACTAGCAATGGTAGAAGACAAGAATGATGAGGCAGTTATATATGTGAACTCCAAAACAGGCTTTAACAGTGATAGGATTGTTAAGTGTGTGGATTATCAGATCAATATCAGCAATACTGATATGGAGGAAGAATATTAATAAGCTACTATTGAATATACAATCTAAATTAAGATTTATCTATGGATACGAATTAACCATCTCGAGATGGAGCTTAAGCCGTATCTTGATACCAGTGTATTCTTGATTAGTTTTGTATCAAAGTCAATGAAGATACTTCTTTCTTGAAGTCCAGAGATGTATGTTCATTCTTCAGTTCTATTTCACGGATATATTTCTCACTCTTGATACATAGTTATTGTCAGTACCTTTGTTGAATCAAGTCATTGATTCGAAAGAGAGCAAGACTATACTTTCGAGTCCGAAGGAAGTCAGAGGTAAACCCGAAAGTGTGGTAGTCCAGAGGATACATCGGTTAGGATACTCCTGTGTTAGCACTCCTCCGTCTGCTGAGGCGAAACTACGCTGATATTTGTTATATGACAAGTTGATACTTCGAGTCGTCACACTTGAGGACTGACTGTTCTGGGGTATATGTGCCTGTTGCTGGGACGATGCTCCTCAGTCCGAAGGGGGTCTGAGGACCAGGCTGATAGTGTGGTAGTACGGAGGATCATCTAAGTAGGATATTCTCCAGCCATGTACATCAGTATACTCAGAATGTATGATGATGTTCTTTAGTCACTACTATCTACCAGGAGCAGAGAACTGAAGAGTTACGTTGCGTCTCGTTTGGTCGTAATCCTTATATGCATCCTGAGTGAAGCCTTATCATTCTCATCTCTATCAGTCAGGAAGTCATTAGGGGCTTTTATTGATTAGGACTTAGGGTGGATCTCCCAGTGTTACAGTCAATGAAACCTCAAAGGCAATGTTACCTCATCATACTTCCATGAATATCAGTTAACAAAACCAATGAATAGTGTCTCGTAATCACCTGCTGCGCCCCACATTAGGTGTCTCCAAGTTCTCCTCCAATCTTGCTCAATTAGAGCCTCGTGGGAAATATCCAATCTTGCTCAATCACGGTGTTGGAGTGCATCTCTATGTTCACTCCATCATGGAATCAAAGTGTACATCCTGACTCAGTTCATACGGGTCTCCAACGTTGTACGACTATGCTGCCCGAGTGCATCTCCCAACTTGCTCGATTATGGCCCTCAAGTGTATATCTAAACTCACTAAGTTACATCCTCCAAGTTCGCATGATCATGGCGTCATAGTTTATCTGTAATCTTACTCGATCACTATATTGGAGTGTATCTCCATGTTCACCTGATCACAGCCCCATTGTGTATATCCATACTTGCCCAGTTGCACCCACCAAGTTCCCACAGTTATGGCCTCCTAAGTGCATCACCAAATCTGCTCAATCACGGCTTCTATGTTTGTATGATCATAGCCTCCAAGTGTATCTCCAACTTTGCTCAATCACGGCCTACAAGTGCATCTCTGTATTTAGTTGATCATTATCTTCAGGCTCACCTGGAGTCGCTCTCAAGCACCACCCAGAGCCAGTCCAGATATGCACTATATAGATGGATAGTTATGTTGATACATAGATCCATAGATACATAGATACAAAGAGGAGAACACAAACTGAATATATGTGTTTTAAAAATCATTGAATGATAAGTAGTAGCTATAACTTCCAGACCCACCAGCAGTGTTCCCAAACAAGATGGTATTTTTCCCAGACTGCAGTGCTGTAATTCGAGATGCTCCCAGGCTTGTTGTCAGCCCTCCCAGATTTATCGCCAGTACTTCCAGATTCTCTGAGGTAACCCTGAACACCACTGCATCCGTCCAGTCAGGTCCAGGATTTGACTACCCTGCACTTCTAGTCCAACAACTTCTGAATACTCCGAAAGACTCCCAGATACAACAATGTACCGTGCTGATGATAACATGAGCAAGATCAAGTAATGTTAGTTTCGATTCCAACTGCATTGCCCGAATAGAATTTCTAGGCCATTCTAGTTATTCTATAGCGGTCTTACTCTAGCAGGTATCCAGAGTATGAATTGGTGCAAGGTTATTACTATCAAGTTCAATAGTGTATGACTTTTGTCAGCACTTGATGCTATAACATTATTTATATTAAAAGATCAGATGTCTACATCATGTTCAACCATGGTTATGTGATACGAAATAATACTACACCAGATCAATTCCAGTAAAACCTTATCTAATTTACTATACTATTTGGTAACATTATACTTCTTGGATGGCTATTTGACTTGATTTATTAGGGCATTTGCAGTATCTAGCACCTAGAAGAACATATTAAAGACATTCATATGCTGCATCTTATCTCAAAGCTAGTTGGACTGTCCATGATACTGATGAATGTGCTTATTTTCAGCTTGATTGCTAGATTGGAGAAGTCTGAACTTGTCTTCTGTCTAAATCAATGCTGTGTCTGCTCAACAGACTCAGGTACTGCAGATCATGATATCCATTTCATTACTTTCGGGTCTGTTCAGCTGCTGCAAGTGGGAGTGTAAAGCAACATTTGTTTACCTACATTAAGTTTGAGAGCAATGTACACTGGGTAAGTATAGTGTACATTGTCAAAGATATAAATACATATGTAACAATTGTGTGTAGAAATGTTAGCAAAGGAATTGAAACGTCTGAATACAATGTTTTGGCATTCTACATTAAAGCAATTTGCTCTGAAGGATAACCATGCACAGAAAAAGTACCAGCATAAATCATTATTGCAATGATGTTGTGAAATGGGAAGGGATTTGTTAGCATTATGACTTGAGTAAACTTTCAGTATTATATATAAGACAGTCTGATTACTAAGTCAAGCAACGCAAGATGGTTTTATCTGACTTTAGCAATCACAAGATTGAAGTAAATTGGACAACTGAGGTACATGACAGAGGCTGGGTCAGTACATATCACACAGTCATAAACTATGTCCAAGCATCTAGATAGCCATTCAATAGTAGAAAATATCATAACAGTTACATTCCATTACACCATTACTTGCTCTCACGAGCAACCATACCACCAATCACAGACATTTGCAGTCAAAAGTAAGCACACATTCTTGTATACTCTGCAAATTATCCCATGTCTGATATGTTTTACTCATGATAATATAGAAGTTTAGCCCTACTGTTCAATTCTTGTCATCAATAACACAACCTACAGGAATGAATGGCCTGCTCAGCAATGTACAATCAATCTTTCAACAATACCCTATTACAACCCTAGCTGAGGTCATTTGGACTTCAATGGTAGACATCAAAGTGTGGAAAACATATCATTGCCTTTTGGCAGAGGAATGCCTCTTCTCAACTGATCTGACTGTGTACTTCTGGCATCTGTAGTCCCCAACAACACTAATCACAGAAAGTATAAACACATAGCAGATAAGGATGTTAGTCTTATTAATCATCTTAGCAATCGTCTGCAGGGCAGGTGTAGAGTGGCAAAACCTATGTCCGACTGGAAACCTACAACATACTCCCAGATTGTGAATCTGGTAAAGATTATGGAGAAGCACTAAGAGATTATGAACAATGCTATCCAATATTATACTCAACTCTACATACAGAGTACTGAACTGCTTCAAGCAAACCAGGAACACAGCAGAGAGTCTATTTAACAACCATGAAATACTTCCAAAGGTGTCGATATCACTCTTATAGAATCATACCACAGTGGAGCAAAGGTGCTTAATAACTTCCTTAATACATTATGGTCTAAGTTTCTGTCCCATGTGCACCAAGTTCTGTAATGAGATTTCAATAAAGTTATGTATGGAGCAAGCCTTTGCAGTATAGGTAATAATTATCCAAACCTGGTACAGAGATTGACACTGATGACCAATCTGGTGGACAGGCTTTCAAATCTGCAAAGGGACACAGATTGCGGCATAAATTACCTCATAGTCGTTGTGAAAGAACTGCATACAATTTATAGGGATGTGAAGTGGACATGCAATTAATGAATTTTGAATATAGTACAATTTCTGAAAGCAGTAATTGACCATGTGAGAGTCTAAACCAATTGATTTGATGCGAATTGGTGACCCATAGGATGGCTTCCACAGGACAACAAGGACAATGACCAAAGAAGTTGGAGCAGACAATAATGAGAACTCCTGACTACAATCATGTTCCTAACCAAATAGAATGGAATATTCCAGGTCATCAAAGTGCTCGTTGATCGTGTGGCAGTTTCAGTATGGAATCCGGATGGCACCAAGTTGCAGCAGCAAGCGCCACATCAACGGTAAATTCAGTTAGCGGAATCGGCTAAATGAGGCAACCAAATATCTAATATTCAATTATTAGGATCTCGGCTGGCTGTAGCTACGCCACCGCCCAATCCAGAGTCAGATAAGAATGATAATGACACTTGTGCACTTTTTGTCTTGCCACAGCTCTTCCAAACTGGGAGGTTAGAAGGACAATGCATATTTTGCAGATCACTAAAATAAGAAACATTCTGATGTCTGAGATATGCATTAATAACCTTTCCAATTATTTTGCTCCACCAGGAAACCACAATTACATTCAATCACAGCATTTTATTGATAGTGTATAACACATAACCGTTTTACCAATACCACGATCTTGCTCACCAAGTGTGGATGGATGAAGTGGAGCCTGGTTTGCTGTCATTAGTGACAGTGGTGTTAATGGCATCGGTGTAGATGATTCAATCTCATTGAATATTACTGAAGTCATGGGTTGTCTTAGAGAGCAACCACGCCGTGATGTCAAGTTAATACTTGTGCAGAACAGCATGACCTGAATAATTATTGGTTGTCCAAGAAGTTCAAATATAACATTTACATAAGCAGTTGCATCAGATTTGAACACTCATTGAATGTGACACTGCAAATATGATTATAATGCCACAATGTCTCGATTGATTTGAACTTCCCCAGAAAGCAGTGAATATTACAACCCATACCCTTCAATGTCATATGATGGCCAATACCAGTGACAGCTGGACGATGGCTATTGCAGTCAATTATAAGGATCACTTAGTACTAGTTCAAGGACTGGATGTGATGGTTATTCCCCTGAGTACATATTCTCTTCAACTAGGATTAGTATAGTTGAAGATTGACAAGGTGGAGATGGATTCAGCCACCAGTTGACTAACTTCTCTAACAATACTAAGTGGCTAAGAGGAGGCACATATGTTAGATATGATAATGTAGTGGTATTAGGGATCAAATAAAGAAGGTACAAATATATGGCTGCCAGGTATTGGCAGAAGTATACTAGTAATAAACTCGATACTGGGGAGCTTTGTGGATTCAGATAAATTCCAATGGGTGAGCTGTGAGGACAGTCCGACTCCAGATATGGAAATACTCAGATAAACTGCATTCAAAGCTTTCTTAGCTACTGATTAAATCCTCCAGACATTTGAACTTTAAATCAGAGAATACAGTTAATAGCTGGGAAGAACAACAATGGTGACTAATTCTGATGATCGATATAAGATTCAGACAATGAATCCATGCACAATAGAATGGACCAGGGAGAAGTAGTACTAACTGCAACAGTTAAAGTTTACTCCGATCATTCAATAACTTCTACCAATGTGCACAGACATGATGGGAGTATCTGTCACAAGTAGGGCTTAGCTTCTTCCTGGGCGTACTACTGGATCCAATATTCCAAAGTGTTCACATTCGATCATCAATATGAATGAGATATCGGACACTATATATGATGTACAGATACAGGTACAGCTCCTGTACCTGCTGATAATGCTGGTAATATCCCCATCAAATACATCAACTATGTGGACAACTTCAGTAATCATATGGCAGAAACTATCAAAGCCCCGAAGCCACCTGATAACTCAATCCAACCAGAACCAGACATTAATTCACACGTCAGATAATTTATCAATGTTCTGGAAGGTGAGTAAAAATCTCTCCAGGCCTACATACAAATGCATTCCTTTGATGAATTCTTCGAATCACAAATATCACCTGTGGCAGTGCAGTATTAATATGTACAGAAGCAGGAAAATAGTCTGGAAAAGTGTGTGCAGAATGGAACTCTCAATAATGCCACTGTGAGGATCTAATATCCCCTTCCACTGGGGTTGAATATGCACAATATATAGCACAGGGCTCAGAAGATCACAATACTGAATAGGCAAAATAGCTATTACCATAATTTAATTTATAAACCCACTTAGTACTAGATCATATTTTGGACTTGATAAGGCTGGTTTAAATCACCAGTTATACTCTGTAGCTTGGCAAATGTGCTATCAACAGTTCAATTGAATATGGGTGACTACTTATAGCCATATATTAGAAAGCTCATGGAGTACTACATTGGTAATATCCTGATCTATTCAACCAATAAGGAGGAGTAGAATCAGTAGGTACCAAACTTGCTGTAGTGATAACAAAAATTTACTTTGTACGGCAATGCCAAGAAAGACTACTTCAGAGCGGTCGATTTCTGTTTTGAGATATTTTATCTTACTAATAACTGGATCTGAATTATGACAGACCAGTAAACAACAGTTAAAGCTTGGCCAAGACTGGAATCTGGTTATGGCATACAGATTGTATTTCGATTAAAGAACGTTTACTTACAGCTTATTGTGAAATGTGCAATGGTATCAACTCTAAAGGATAAGCTGCTGAAGAGTGCAGAGCTGCTGACGATTAGTATGCAGCTTTATTGATGATGGACTTGGGATACCAAACATACATTTAGTATTAGCAACAGTTCCAGGTTACCTAGCTTCGGTCCTGGTTGGAACCGAACCAGATGCCCCACCCCAGCTCAGGAACCACGAAGTAACACAAACAGGGTAACTTGTGACATGGTGTTACCTGGACTGTACTGGAACCTACGGGTTTCTGGATGGGTTGTAATCACATTGCCGTTCCATTTTACAGTTCCTGCAACTTTAGCTGTATTTATGTTTTTGGGTTCCAATCATATACTGACATGATCAATACATACATTGTGCACATTTGGCAGCTCTTCCACCGCCCGCATTGATATTTGCGATCGGACCACTATTCGTGGAATGGCTGTCAAATAATGCCAAATATTATGTAAAGTTTGCAGGTTTTCGATTGCGCCTCAACAAATATTGGTTGGATTGTAAATATAAAAGCGTCAGGTAAAAGAACGGCTAAAACTGTGCAATCTACCTATTAATCACATTACGATACGATCAGAACACAGATATTCAATCAGAGGCAATGTTGTGCTGTTGAAATGCAGGGTTTATGGTACTACAACCAGCCCAATTCCAACGGTTTGGGGTTTTTGTATGGTAAACCCACTGCACCGGTCCAGTTTCAGGTGGAACCATAACAGGAACTAAACTGGCAATTTGGACTGATTGCTACCTTTACATATATTGCACCACTCACAATAAACTATTCCTGATGAACCCATTTTTATGCACTTTGACCTTGCGATGCTGATTATCCTGCAATCTGATGCAAACAGCTTCAGTCTTGCAGGTATTCTCAACAAGTACAACAGTTTTGGGATTCTCAAGCCTGTTAACTTCTTTTCTGAAAAATACTCACTTACAGTACAGAATTATGAAATGTTAAATCAGGAACAGTAGATACTGCAAACTATGGACCAATCATGGTACTATCTTGAGTAAACACATTACATAATCATAATACAATGAAACTACCAGAACTTGAAGAATATTGAATGATCACAGGAACTCTGCTGGCACTACACAAGATGAGCAGATACTTGTTGTTGGTACAACTGCCTGATTGATCATTTGCACGATGGAAGGAACTTAGGTGTTGGATAATTCAGACGACCCTAAAATGGAATTCGCTATGAGAGAGCAATGGCATGACTTCTAGCCACCTTGATAGTGACTGGCATCATGTTATCATCTGATGACTATCTATTGGATGTCAACTGGATGCAGGAAGAATTCCCTTCAGCCAGAATTATGTGCCCACATCTGGTCATTGTTCCAATTGCAGACAATACTGAAAGAAGATTTAATGAGAAAGCACTAACCTATGGATGATGGATATATCAATCCGTTGTACACCACAGTAGAGTAAAGAGGAATTTTACCAACAATTGGGAATCTAGTTACATTGGAGTCAAAATGTTAGCCGAGTTCATACATTAGCAAAATGTAAATCGGTCTGGAAGCCACATACACACCTCCCAGAGATTCCGGTTGACCTCAGCAGTGCTTCTAAGTACTTTTATATGCTCCCAGGCCCCCTGTAGCTAAGCAAAGTGCTTTCAGAATCTGCAAGAGCATTCTCTGGTGCCCTTGAAAGCACCTGCAGTAATGGAGGTGCATTCAGGATGCTACAAGATTTGACTTATAAGATAGTCAAATGTTGGAACAGCTGAGACCTCTGCGCAGGTCAGCGGGAGACTTCGAGAGCGGCTGAGACTGCTACGCAGCTCTGCAGGTGACTTGGTGCACTATTCTCACATTTCTGGTTCTTAGGGTTCCATAACCACAAAGCATTTCATCTGTCAAATTCATTGTTGTTACAGTCACAAGATTCGCTACATCATAATATGGGATGCATTATTTCAGTCTCTCTATATATATCATACAGTCAATCTGGCTGCAGATGGTGGTCGAGCACTTGGAGACGCACATTGAAAGAACAAAGAGATGCACCACTTGGAGGCCGTTGTGGTGAAACGACAGATCTAGAAAGCAGAGAACTCACCATCAACACTCCGATGCACCTTTCACGACAACCCAACATAATTCGTGAGAATGAGCGGTTCCGGCTCAACCAGTTTAGGAAGAGAGTGAGAAGATATGATACTCTCCGGCCATAAGGATGCACACAATTGCATGGATCCATAAAACGGAAAGTGCGAGTGAGATCAAAATTTGGGAAAGATCAAGTCTGTATCTTCGTTGTATGATAAGATGAGACAACAATGTGATGATGTCTCTCTACCCCACGGTCTCCCGACCATATACTCTCGGTCGCTCAGTCCACCTCGATTACTCATGTATTCACGTACACCAGCCATCGCACCTAGTAAATTTACTTGAAGGCCGTATTCTAGCAAGTGTTGAGATTCACCTGGAGGCCATAATCAAGTGAACTTAAAGACACACTCAGAGGCTGTGATTGAATGAGTTTCGAGATGTACTTGATGGGAATGATCGAGTGAGGTTGTGGGAGTACTTGGAGGTGGTCAATCTGGAGGCAGTAGATCAGGATGGAGGTGCAACGGGAGCTGAGACTTGATTCATTGGTTAACTTCCAAGTGTGGGAATGTAGAGAGTTGAGTACGTCCGCCGAGAGATCCGAAACTACCTGGGAGCAGGAGACAGTTGATCGTGGGATATTGCGGTTCTTGCTGTATGCTGTACTCGGTGTTACCTCATGATCATGGCATGGTGAGATCGAGAGGGATGACTTCACTCTGTGTTCTTAGGTAAGGGTGAAGTTGAGAGCAGATGGGAAGATCAAGGTGCGAAACTGGAACACAAGAGAATTTCGTGTGCAATTCAAATTACTATCCCCTATAGCGCAGGTATGAGTTCCCATCCTGCAGGTATTAACACTGAAACATAGTCTTCTAAACCCAATCAGGTAAGTCGTAACGCCGATTTCTGATATCCTCTCATATCGTCCATATCATTCTCATCTGCATCTCCCATTTCTCTCTTTCTCATCCACAACTCTATCATCATCACAGAACTCAAAGTTCTTTCATCCCTCTCTATCTCTCCATGTTATGATCATGAGTTTACATCGAGTACAGCATTCCACTGAGTGCGGCATACACCGAGTGCAGCATGCATCAAACACCGAGTACGCCATACACCTACCATCGTCTGTCGCCCCAGCATTCCAAAGATTCAGTGTTAATCCATGAATGTTGCTTCAGCTCCCGGCCTGCCTCCCCACAGATCGACCGCCACCAGCCAGCGCTCTATAAGAGATTCTCAGATGCAATCACCTCGTCACATTCCCACAGCTTCAATTTAACTAACTGATGAATAGAGTATCAGCACTCCGTGTGCCTCCCATCGACTGTCTTGAGATCCACCACCTCCAAGTACTCCTCCAATCTCTTTGGTTCATAGCCTGCAAGTGCATCTGCAAACTCACCCAATCACAGCCTTGCAGTGCATCTCTAAGTTCACTCGATTATGGCCTGCAAGTGCATCTCCAACCTCACTCGATCACTGCCTCCAAGTGCATCTGAATACACTCGATCTCAGCCTCACTGTGCATCTCCAAACTCGCTTGATTACGGCCTCGGAGTGTATGTCTGAGTTTGGTCCATCCTCATTTCCAGGGACACCTCGAATGTGCTGTCAAGCACTGTCTGCAGCCAGTCTAGATCAAACTCGGTCGATCACGCCTCCGAGTGCACATCCGAGTTCACTAAACCTCGCTCTCTGACTGCATCTCAAGACTCAGTCGACTTTGGCCTCTGAGCTTGCCACAGAGTTTACTCAATCGTCATCTTCAGGCACACCTCCAATTCCGACGAATCACCGGCTGCAGCCAGTCCAGATATACCGTGTGTAGGTGGGTAGCTGCATAGATACATAGATCAATAGATGAGAATACAAACTGAATACATGAGTTTTAAAATTCATTAAATGATAAGTAGTAGCTCTGATATCTAGGCACACCAGCAGCGTTGCCAAAGAAGATAATGTTTTTCCCAGACTGCTCTACAGTAAGTTGACGTGCTCACAGGCTTGTGGTCAGTACTCCCAGGTGCTTCCAGGCTTGACGTTGGTGCTCCCAGGCTTGTCACAGGTGCACCCTGGATCTCCCAGGTGCACCTGCAGGCCACTGCATCAGTCCAGTAAACGCTGGGATTTGGCCACTCTGGGATTCTGCTGCGACAACTCTCAGACACTCCCAGTGGCTTCCAGTGACAGAAATACATTTTGCTGTTGTATTATTGGATTTTTATTAGCTTGGGATTGATTTAGAGATGTCAATCTACTTTGCTAGTGGTGGGTAATGCCACCAAATCCATTTACGGTATTAGGCATGCTACAAACTCAATGTACCGCTGTCACAGACTTTGTCATCTTGGGAGAAACTAACCTTCCAATATATATACATACTGTAAGAATTAATGACATTGGGATTTACCAAGATTATACTATTTGACGATTATTTGACTAATTGAAGACCAATCACCCCAGCTGATGGGATATTGACTCCTCAGAAATGACAGCAATGTGTCTTGGACACATACTCTGGAAACCCAGTATACTAGTTACTATCACCACCCATTTCTGCAAAGAGTATACCAGTTGATTCTTGGAAAGAGTATTTTTTATTACAGTTCCAATGGCCAGATTTCAACTGCCTTTCACCTGCAGATGGAGTATCAGACTGAGTGGCATAGTGAAACAATAGAGTACCACCTCCAATTACATAGCATCAGCTAGTGGAATTACTGGGTACAACTATTACCACACAATGCATTGGATTACCCTAACATCATATGCAACTGCATCATGCTAACATTGCTCTTGGCCAACTACTACAACCATCCTTCAAAGCAGATCAAGTTGCCCCATTTTCACAATTTCTCCTCACAGGTACTGGAAAACTCACCAATGGCAGTGAGAGAAGAAACTAGTTGAACTTACATATATTGGAGATATTGGATACAAGAGTGGCAATAATAGTATGTGGGCAGGAAGGAGCTGAGGAGTGATGTTGGAGACAATTTGTTGCTTTTGACAAGGAGGTTATATGTATCCAGGCCCTCACATAATCCCAATTACAATAGCACTAAACACTATAGAGCCAGTAAGATCATGATCAAACATACATGCAAATTTGACTTGCCAGGTACACTTTGGGATCAAAGAGTTTCCCAATTTCATACTTTATTTGGTATATTGTGCCAGTTATTGGGAGCCCTCTAGGAGATCAACATTTGATGGTAGTTGAAGTAATGGAGAAATGGATGTCCAGAGCAGTAATAACACAAGGCTACGGAATAAGTAATGTGATTGTCTCTTCTACTGGGCTAGCAATCCACTATTAGGTATGAGGTGGAAGCTGTAGGAGAACCTTGAAAGCGGCCCTTCATGAGGAAAATATATCTGAGTTACTGGGAGCTTTGAGCAGTGTGCGAAAGAAGACGAAGTGAAACTTTAGAAGAGTCAATTTCCGTTGAGAATCAGAATACAGAATAGCATTCTGCACAACCTCCGAAGTAACTTGGATGTGTCATACCAGGTACAGAAACAACCTGAGAGTGATTGTAATCAGTTTCGAAGCAGGTCAGAGTGTCAGAGATACCTTTGAGAGCACCTGTGAGCTTTGCCCAACCTCGCAAAAATTCTGAACAAACTCTGATTAATTCCTGGATTGAAATAGCTAGTGATTGTAAGGACTGCAAGCAGCATGTGAGACTCTCATGATGTACATGCTCCATTGCGAACAGAATGCATGGATCATCAGTCATTCTCACTTCAAAATCACAATTTTACTAGCTAACAATACCTTCTCTAGCATTCTGTTATTTGCCTCAAGACTTCAAGAAACCAAAGGGAGAGGTGAGTGATTAAATAACTAAAGCTGGCAGACTGAAACAATAGTCTGACTAAGTAATTAAAAGAAGATAATGGAACATAGTGTCAATGATATTGACTATATCTTCCATCACATCAGGGCTGAAAGATGTCGGAAAACAAGATTCATCAAGGTCACAGAGACACTGCGAGACACTTCATGCATTTGCTGCTACTCTGCCCCTGGTGAGTAGGTGAGAACGAATCTCAATGTCATTTGGCTAAATTTGGGATCACTAACAAAGGTGTAATAAGATGTTAGCTAACTGCGAATCAAAATAGCAATGGAAATGCAGGATAAAAAATTCAAATGAACAAGCGGTGAAAGTACTTGACAATCTGCTGCACAAGATGGGGAGTGTTAGTGTGGATGATTGGAGTACACAGAAAGTGATGCAGAAGCATGGATTGAAACAGACAAGCACCTATGTTGGCTGCGGAGCTCTGCAAGACATTGAGAAGTACCAGTAGCTGGGCAGGATTGCCGAAATGAGGGGGGACAAGATGTGTCGAACAATATATATGAGCACCAATCCAGACAGAGAAACACCATTTGTGACCGAGGAGGGCCCATCCCGGAGAAGAAGTGATGAGAGGGGAAGAATGGAACATGTTATGAAATAGTGGAGTGCCGATACAGGCAGAGAAGCAGCGGTGGGAATTGAACAGTGACTACAACAGCAGAGGTGTGCCGAAAGAGGAGGAATTGCACATCAAATGAAATTCAGGAGCACCAAATGGAGTTGAGAAGCCCCTATCCTACCGGAGTTGTGCTGAAAGGGGGGGTGGTAAGATAGGGCCCACTAATAGTTGACTGCAGTATGGAGGAGCTTCCAGAGTAAAATATATCACTGGCAATGTGCAAAATATACCTCAACTTTCATTTTGAGCATACCTACAAGTGGCTGTGTTTCCACTGGAATATCGAAATGGCACACAATTAATAGCTGTAGCCGTCAGTGCTAATGTCTGTGGAACATGAGGTTGAAGGAGTGAGAATTTAGTAGACTGGTGCCCCAAGCTGTTATTGGTGGGAAACTAATAGTAAATTCAATTCAGAACTTCCATTCAGGTAAGTGATGATTGCTTATCATCCTGGACCTTTGAATGGAAACCAGCACCAAACTGGAGCTGCTTGAAGTGGATCTGATGTTCAGACTGAGAGGTGAAATGCAACATGAAACTGCAGACAACATTCCAGCGAGCCCTGTCTGCCAACAAGCATTGAATTGTATTAGTGTCAAATTGTGACTATGTCAGATTTGTAGTATAGTCATTATCATATGTCTGATAGTAGAGCATTAAACATAACTCCAGACTTACATCTGCTTGTGTTTGGGGATCTATATTGTGAAATGAACCACTGGGTAATTGACACACAGATGGTGCATTTACAGGAGCCCAAGCTAATTCCCCCTGACAATCCAGAGCTTTAATAGCCTGTTGCTAAACTTCTTCAACCATCGAGTACTTCTTATCAGATAATATTGGTTGTAGAAATGTTCTTCCAATGACTGCCTTCATGATCCTGTTCATTAGTTCAAAAATTCACTTCTGATATTGGGGCACATTCTGATCCCCAGTGGCCTTGCATTGTGGAACGTTCTGGTCTCCACTAAACATTGTTAGCAGGTGCTCCATCGGAGGTGTATAGTAAGTTGAGGAGGATCGACGTTTTGTTTTTGAGCAATTTTGCTGCCATTGCCACAGCTTGATTTCGGGACTTTGGAAGCAGAGGGCATGGAATTGCTGAATTGGCACAGCACTGATTCATTGCCAGTGAACCTCTTGTAGTTCGGAGTATTTTGTCTTGGTGTGCCTGCCTTGGAATTAGTCCTACTTATTGGTGATCCAAACATTCTTGTTCAGTCTCAGATGATAAGGTGGACTCAGTATTGGGCTTACTTGTCCAATGGTCAATCACCTCCTAACTGTGATTATCATCCTGCTTTGTCAATGCAATTGTGAACATTAGTCACCTGCAAAACCATGACGAAACGCAGATGCCAGGTGAAAATCTAAACATTTGATCGACAATGAAAATTTGCTATTTTCTTGCATCAGAGTGCAAGTGCTCTCTCAAGGTGTACTTCTTGAATCTGTTGGAATGGTGACTCCTAACCTAGCTGGATGTAGGTTCCAAGATGATGAAATTGAAATTGAAGTTTAGGGAATATAGAAGCGACAGATGGTGTATAAGCATGAAATATATGATCAAGTGCATCTGAATAACAAGAAAAATGGTGCAAGAAGTGGCACAGCAAGGAGGAGGGTACAATGTAAGGTATGATTGGAAATGGGTCAGGAGAAATGACTACAATGGTTCCAATTTAAAACCAGGATGGCAAGTGCAGTATTGTGATATATAATGTACCCAGTGCGCTGGAATAGATGGTGTTCAATTGCCTGTAATGAATGTTGGAATGCCTATCAAGGAGTCAAGAATCCGAGGTTTGTGTATATCAACCCACATAGAACAGAGCCAGATGTACGGAAAGAACTCATCACATTAACAAGGTTGTACTATTCACCAACTCTTGATGCTGGCCAAATGGAGCACTGAGAACATGAATAAGAATGAGTACCTCTGCATATAGCTTCTCCAAACATATTAATTATGTGTGGAAGCCCATGCATTTGAGGTGCCCTCATGGTATAGAATTTGTTGCAGCATTCAGCCGAAGCAGAACTCGATAGGCTTGGGTTCTTGTTAGTAACAGTGGGGTTAGATGGTTATTCACTGACTTTTCTATAGACAGGGGAGAAATCTGAACCGGAAGATTTGCTATATTTGTCCAGAGAATACACGTATTTCCATGGTATTCAGTTGTACCAGCATGCTACAGCTATATTAGCCATCTATAAGATAATATCATAAGGCTTACTTCCCTGACATGTAGTTTTCGGTACTGTTTACACTGACTACTGTAACTCAAATATTCAACATAATGAAGAAGGGAGAGGGAGAGAGTGAAGGTATGCAAAGGAGAAATAAAAGATGTGAGAATGAATACTAATATATGAAGATGATTCAGGGGGAATGATTTTGATTCAAGAACACTTCAATGCCAAGATTGCTAACATATGGGTTATGAATACTCACTCACTTTCTAATTTTGTGCCTACTATCTAGTAAGTTGTACAGTAATTTATCACATAGTAGTGATAAATCTCAATTGCTACCATGTTGACTTAAAATGAATGTTGGGGTTAAAAGCTTATACAGTGGCAAAAATGCATAGTCAGATATCATGTCATATGGGGCAAAGAAATAATTGCATGCAGTTCATGGGAAATTGATTAGTACTGAGATATAAAGAGTTTTACTAAATTCATTGGAGATACTGCGATTGCAGGGTCTCCATACCTTGGCACATAATTGCACCCTTTGAAGCTGACTTTTCACAATTTGAGGGTCCATTATTATCTCTTCACATACTGCCCTGATGAAAATCTGATTATACAATTTATTTTCGGATTTCCGTTTTGGTCACCCTGCATATATTGAGTGACAATCTAGTTCAGTCTGCACTTACAGCATGGAAAAATTTGATCTCCTGGAGTAATTGCAGTATATGGGGTGAGCGCATCAGCAAAAACTCAATTTCCTTCATTACATTTATTTAGTTTATTGTACACCCAGACTCAAGAAAATGAAATCCAGATTCCCCCTGAAATTTTGCATTGCTTAAACATTTCCGAGAGTTTTTTGAGTTGTCACCATGCTGTGTTCATGCATCATGACCTGTTTACCAACATTGGCAAATGTGACAATGAGCACTTGATGAATGGTTTACACTTCCTTTGGTACAATTACAAATCATCCCTTGGCATAAGTGTACATTGTCCAATTCCATTTGTTTACGCCATGATGATAATACTCACTTGGTACGTCTCATGAAGTGTGGAGTTTTCCTTTCTAAAGATCCCTCATAGCTTAACTTGACCAATGATAGTTGCAATGCAGAAGTGGTTCACAATATTGAATTTGTAGATGCATGATCATTTGGCACCCAGCAGTTGTTGAAATGTCATGAAAGTGTAATGCATAGTCGCAATTATGATTTCAATCATTTCAGATCAGACTAGAATAAACCATGGGTTCCGTTATATTTACTACTATTATGATATATAGATAAAATCTAGAATAAAATTGCAGTCAAAGGACATTTTAAATGTGATCACTCACACCATTCAGCACCTCCAAGTGACATTGCACCATCTACAATTGAACTTCCATTGACTGACCCCCTATTCTCAACACTGGTGATGTTGGTCATGTAGTTGCTGTTGCCATCGCTGCAGCAGACAGGCTGGCAGCTATCAGCAATGGCAGACCCACCCATAGACAGAACAGTTGAGAATGGACTGCAAGCTTCAGCAGCAGCAACAAAGCTACTGAGACAATTAAAACAATCATCGGGCTCCTCTATCAGCTCCTCCAACACAAGATCAAGGTAGTCTTCATCAAAGCTGCCCTGACCATGGTGAAGTGGTGCCATCACTTAGTCTATGTGAGTTCAGTGGATCCCGTGATGAATCATGCCACGGATATTATCGAGCTTGTGTGGTTCAACTACTGGCAAGGAAGAATTAAAATTAGCATCGAGATGACGAAAGACATCTGTGTATGCTTGTTGAACAATGTGATTAATATCATGTGTATTTCACTTACATTGTTCCCCACCTCCTGAACCAAACTCTGGTGGAACCCTAAACTCATCTTTTTCCCAGGCTGACGAATTATGCTGCACAGCCATTGCAGTAAGGTCAATAAAAGTGGGGTTGGTTATGTCAAGCAGCGGTCAATCTTTCATTGCCAGTAGTCATAAGCGATTGAACTATGTCTGGTGAATAGTGTCGGCAGTTGTTGTTAAGCAAATCAAACCTTGCACTCCAAAATTGATCTTCATGATAATGATCAAACAAGACATGAATATTGGACTTACCTGATGAACATTCGCTGGGCATGTAACGTTGTCATTGGCTAATAGCTTGGCTACCATTCTCGAGAGCTCTGTGGGGAACTTGATTCGAAATCCTTCATTAGGGTCGATTGAGCTCTTGCAGCGGTATACCATTGCGGCATGCGAACAAATCACGAATGCAAGAACCTGATGCACAATATCAGCAATGAAAACAATTGTTAAGATAATTCATTTACCTCTGAAATGTAGGCACATGGAGGATCTGAGTTTCTCTGGGCTGAATTGATTCTGGCGATTTCCTCATACCACCAACTATGAATCCTGGTGGTCTTCACTGCATTTGTGGCAAAGGGATTTACAAACAATGAATAATTGATGGCTATAGGTCTCACACGTGCCATGAGAAATGCCAGAATGGCTGAAAGAGTTGTCTGGGTATTGTATGCTCAACTAGTGATAGGAACGGGTCCGGGTAATCCGCCAGCCGTCCGGGTTTCGACCGGAAACACAGTGCTGTCCAAAATCTTGACCCGCTGCTGCTTGGTAGGCCAAACTCTTATCCATACCCGTCAACCCGCGGGTGGTGCCGGGCTTGTGTAGGCCCGTCAGTTCCAATCTCTGGTTCTTGTTTTCGGGGTGTTTTATTTATGGTCGCATTCAAATATGGTACTGTTAAGTGCAAAATACAATGTTTGGCACATCGCTGTCATTGTTCGTTGTATTGGCTGCCTTTGTAATTACAGCGAGCTGAAACATGCTCCCAGTTACATCCTGAAGTTGAGTGTGAATGATTTTTCATCTTGCATTAACAGTAAGATTAGAGGTACATAACAGCCAGATTGACAGTTACAGCAGTGATTAAGCTGCTAATGAATCAGTTTACACCTGTTACTGTGCCGACAACATTTGGGGAGCTGATGGAGAGACTTGATAGTGTCAGTGGAAAATTACAATGCGGCAACGGAGTTCACAAGCAGAACGTAGCCATATGAAATTAGCATCTGTGAAACCACAGTCTCACATATGCATAGAGTGTCTCATGCCCGGCACGGTATGCAATTCGTCACCAATTCAGAAATGGAAGCCTGTTAAACCCCGTAAGTTTTTAATCTTCCAAATAGCCTGCCTACGAAAGTTCAATACAGCGATTGGATTCCGATGAAGAAACTGTAATAGCTTGTAGGTCATCTGTAGACTATGTGGGCAAATTCTGATTATTGACAACATATCTCCACCAAAAAGGATCAGTGTACCTATTTTGCAATGTGTCAGCATTTTTTGATTTTAGCGCCAAATTGTGAGACTTGATAATTAGTCTGTGCATGTGCAAGGGTCGTATGGCCCATACGAAAGTTATAGACTCCAAACCTAGTTGATGGACATTCGATCAGTGTGAAATCGTCCTGCCTGTTCCGGATAAGAGAGAACATGCAATGTAAATGGGAAACAAAATTTACTAACCAAATTTGATATTGTGATGGCATATGACTTATGGAATGAGTGGTCGATGTGCAACGCGAATCAGTATATCTGACCACCATCGCATTGCATTCATCCACACATCCAACTAGATCACTCTGCGATTAGACCCGCTGTACATGGTCAACATTCTGAAAATTGCTCATCGTCAGTCATGGAAATCGAGGAGAAGTAACTGGATAAGGAACAGGGAGGAAGTTGGGCTATATTGATCAAAATTTAGTGTACGGATCTACATGCAGTGAATTGACAGCTGGAAGTGCTAGAATGTGACAGCTCTATGTTATCCATCGCTCGGAGAACATGTGTATCCGTGGATTTGAAATTGTGAAACCACCTCCAAATAAGAGTCAACAGAGAGTCAATGATTTTTGGTCATGTAAGTAAGTTAATTGGGAAGCAGTTTGCTTCTTGTTATTCATAACAAACATATTGGCAGCATTTATAAACAAATGAGAAAGCGACACGGTCACAGCCCCAAGCTGAAAATGAGCGTCAACAGATGGTGAAAGATTTTTTGTCTACAAAGTAAGTTAATTGGGAAGCAGTTTGCTTGTTGTTATACAAAACAAACGTATTGGCAGCCTTTATAGGTAAAGGAGAAAATGACACGGTCACAGCCCGATGCTGAAAATAAACCTCAATGGAGCCTTAAGAATTCTCAGTCGTGTGTGTAAGTTAATGGGGGAGTGATTTGCTCACAATTATGCAAAACCAAAGTATTGGCAGCCTTTATAGGGAAAAGAGAAGGCGACACGGTAACAGCCCCATTCTGAAAATGAGCGTCAACAGAGCGTCAACGATATTTGGACTTGTAAGAAAGTTAATTGGAATGCAATTTGCTCGCTGTTATTCATCATCATCATACTGGCAGCCTTTATAAACAAAACAAAAATTGACATCGTAACAGCCCCAGTCTGAAAATCAGCGTCACCCAAGCGTCCACAATTTTTGAACTTGTAAGTAATTAAATTGGAACATGATTTGCTCGCTGTTATCCATAATCATCATATTGGCAGCCTTTGTAGGGAAAAGAGATAGCGACACAGTAACAGCACCATTGTGAAAAAAAAATCGTCACCAGAGCATCAATGATGTTGGGTATTCCATGTTGTATAATCCAAGGGCTGTGCTAAGGCTATTATCCATGATCGAAGTATTGGCCGCCTTTATAGGCTATATGGTTAGTCTTGATTTCACTACACCTAAATATGAGCATCAACAGAGCGTCAACAGAGTGTCAACAGAGCATCAACAGAGTGTCAACAGCGCATTAACTGTGCATCAACAATGCATTAACGATGTTGGGTGGTGCATCGTGTATAATCCAAGGGCAGTGCTACAGTGTTTACCGATAATCGAAGTATTGGCCGCCGTTATGGGCAATATGGGTAGTGTCAATGTCGCTACACCTAAAAATGAGCGTCAACAGAGCCTCAACAATTTTGGGCATTGCATGATATACAATCCAAGGGCTGTCCCATGGCATTTACCAATAAGTGAAGTATTCGCTGCCGTTATAGGCCATATGGTAAGTGTCAATATCAGTACACCTAAAAATGAGCATCAACAGAGCATCAACAGTGCGTCAACAGTGCGTCAACAATTTTGGATGCTGCATCTTGTATACTCCAATGGCTGTTCTACGACATTTACCTATAATTGATGTTTGGCCACTGTTATATACAACATGGTTAGTATTGATGTCACAACCACCTGAATCTGAGCGTCAACAGAGCATCAACAATTTTTGGTAATATAAGTAAGGTAATTGGAAAGAGATATCCATGAAGTTGGGTGTAACGAATATATTGGCAGTCTTTATCAGCAAAAGAGCAACCGACATGGTTACTGCCCCATTCTGACAATAAGCATTACAGAAGTGTCAAAGATTTTGGATCATATAAACAAGGTAATTGGTAAGTGATTTGCTATCTGTTATCCATAACAAACGTATTGGCATCCATTATCAGCAAAACAGAATGTGATACGGTGACTGCCGCATTCTGAAGATGACTGTCAACCTAACGTGAACTCAGGGTCATCAATTTCTGGTCATGCAAATTGGATAATGAATGCATTGCATAGATATTTGAGCTGATAATTGAACTATTGACCTCCACCATGGTCAAAAATACCAAATATGAAAGCATAAACACCAATTCAAATATTATCGATATCGCAACCTGCAAAACATGCAAAATGTGTTTCCTGGATGTCAAATAAGTAATTTTGATTGAGTAGTATTATCAAATAGCAAAGGCAGGAACATTACATGAATTTACAGATGGACCCACTGGACAACCCGCTGGCAACCCGCCCAATTCAGACAGGTAGTAAGATTTCAATTGAACCGTACCTGAATGGACATTTCGGGTCTATTGACAACCTGGACCGCGAATTTGGCGCCAGGTCGATTCCAACCCGGACACAGACCCGAAGCGACGGTCCAGAACTGTTGGCGACACTATTCTCAACTGATGAGGATACCTGTCACATCATCACCAACAGGTTCATGTGGCTACTAATGTGCAGCATTTCATGCAACCAATTGCTCACCGGCTTGGTTTCAATCCTTCTCCTTGTACATACATACATTGGGTGGCGAATTGAAAGATTTAAAATCTTAATCCAATGCCTACTTGGAGGCCAGCAGTGCCGGCTCACCCCCATTTGCCACCTCTGAGACATAACAGGCCTCCCGACACTCAGGATGTTGGTCATGTACCAACATAGCAGTTACTTGAGTTGCAACAACAGGTTTTCCAAGTACCGACACAAAGGAACTGTGTGACTGCAGCTTACCAATTGCTTTGCTTGAGTGTCACTGAAGAGGCATATCATCGCAGTCTGAAGTGTTATCTCCATGATCATTGTCATTGATTGGTATTATGCAGAGATTGTCATTGAGTTTATTATTGTTGAATAATGGTCTCCTCCACCTGGTGCTAACAGGCAGAGAATGAGAAGGGGAAGTGTGGCGTCTTCATGTCACAATTAATGAAGATGGATAGTGATATGTAGGCAACAATTCAAGGAGTGACTAAAGGATAGGTAAGTAAATGTACAGTAAATGAATTAAAGCCCGGGGTAAAGGAAAGAAAGGGTTGATACAGTGAAAGCATCCTCAGAATGGATTATTGTATTCTACTGATAATTTGTGAATCTTGGCTTGTCCCACCATATAAGCTTCCAACTCCTTGGATAGATGGGAAGTCAATAATCAGAATGGTAGGTGACCAGAGGTTACTGGGTTGTTGACTGGCTGACTTGATGAAAACCATTATTGTGACAAGCTAAAAAGCATTTGCATTTTACTAATCATGCATGCTCACCACTGCTTGCCAATGATCCGAAACTGTCATTTGTGTGACAGCCATACATGGAGCCCTACCACTGCCACTGTGCATTTCCCAAAAAATGGAGTCTCAATGATTAATTCCAATATTGTGAACATTCAACACATCTTTTCACCTGTGAAGATTAGCAATATGATAATAAAATAAACAAAACACCAAAAAGAGACAAAAAACATCTCCAAAAAACGCCAAATGATCACCCATCTGTCCACCCTCCAAAGTGCCAGAAACATACCCACCCACCATATAAATTCTTGTACAACAATTCAGCCAGAGTGTTGCATCATCACAACAACTCATTTGCAGCAGGGCGGCTACTTGTACCCTTCCAATTGGTTAAAGAGAATACAGTAGGAGGATTGACAAAGTGATTGTGCTGATATAGCCATGTCAAATCATCATTAGCAACAACTCTTTGATGGTACTTGGCAAACAGACCAAGCTCACTATTCTGGATAACTTCAATGATTCGCTGCAGTGTGATAATATTCTTTTGAAGATTTCTTTCAAACTATCAGATGTCTGATTTCATAGTAGAGATGCTTGTTGGATTTGGATGCTGTATCTCCTCATGATCATCCAATTCCACCAAGGAATCGTTTCTGGTAACCATGGCTGGCGGTGGAAGGAAGTGATGCCATGCAAGGTTGCTGCAAACACTACGCATAGGCATCTCAGTGCCAGATGAGCCATCAGCTTATTGGATTCGGTAAATGACAAAAAAAGGTGTTGGGTTGTTTCATTTTATTGCCGACTGGACCCATCCCGCTGCAGCATCACAATCAAAGTATGGGGTAACATTACGGAAATGTGGACCAGCTCCTCAATCTAGCCCCACCATGCAGCCCCAAAGATTTTGGATTTTCTGGCTTTGATCTTGCTGAAAATGAATAGCTGCATTCATGATTGACGACATAATTCTATTCACAATTGATTTAAATATCAGAAGTATGGATTCATCATCCCTAGGCCAGTGGCAGGAGAATAGCCAAGGCTTGCTTTCACCAACCCTCTTTGTAGCAACGTCGGAATCTGCATAGGCAATAGAAAAGCTATACGGCTCCATACAGATAGAGGTCAAGGTGTTGCAACTAGACTTTATTGGTGATGTACTGTAACCCAAGGTTCCTTCCACATCGATTTCGGCATCAACACATTTCAGGGAGAGCAGAAGATGTATTGGGGTGATGAAATGCATAACAACTGGGATGATTTTCGTGGTCTTTGTCAGACTGTCGTTTATCTGAGTCTTCCTTTGGTGAGGGCCACTCTCTGCATGCTCATTAAGTGCTGCCTTTAGTCCCTGACCATGGAGGATAGTGTGGACTCACATGTACCATTTCCAAAGCGGCCTGTTGGACCCCACATCACTGATTTGAGTAACGCAATGATCGAATAAGTGATCTGATTGCTCGGGGCTGATGCCTATCATGTTTCTGATGCTCATGTACAGGGCTATATCACAGACACGCTCCTTCACTGTATTAAATTTTTTTTGTGTTGTCAAGTCACCCTCCTCCGGCCAACTTCCCATAGTTTCAGATGCCCATTGTTTGACTCCAACACTGGTGTTCCCGGCCCAGAGGTGGACATGTGGAGTCGTCATGTGGATTGAATTAGCATCTGTGATGACTGATTTCATCAACCAGCAGGCATCACAATGTATTTTAGGTTCTCAACAGTGGTCACTGATGGGGTGGTGGATAACAAATTCTCATTACTATAAACCAGCATTGGGAGTGTTGAATATATCGTCACTGGTGATACAATGCGGTAGAAGAGGTGCGCAGGGTGTGTTGACGGTTTTGGAGATTGTCAGTAAGGTGGAAAAGCAGGGAAAGTATATATGTGGGCATGGAGGAGTTATCATGATCCAGCGACATCATCTCGGCTGCTATTCTAGTGGGAAACCATGTGCTTACGTACATCCAAGTGCCGTGGTTTATTAACTAAACAATTAAAATCATCACAAAGACAACTAAATGCATGCGCTGCAGTCATATCTCCCTTATGTATCCTTGCTCTAGTCCATGTATCCCAGGATGATCTCGCTGGGTCAGTACCTTGGAAGAATGCACAATTCACATAAGGTACAAACTTCACCGTAAGTGACAACCATAAATCACACAATGGGTGTAGACAGGTCATGTCACAGGGCAAAACAATCACCATGTTGAGTTGAACGCAGTTCCAGTATGCTTTTCGAGATCCAAGCAATGCTGCAGATGAGAGTGCAATTGTACACTGTCCAAATGAGTGAAGGAGGATGGGAGAAATTGTATGAGAGTGGTAGGACCCCTTTTTAGAAAAAATATATTGAGGTGTAACCTTTTCCAACGAGTGGCCAACATGTAATCGTCTTAGTCACCGAATGACGGTCATGACTGCTCGCAGCATTGTTGCGACCTTTCGTTTTCCTAACATCACCTAAATATTTGTCACCAGTATTTTCACTACTTCATGACGTTCTCCGATATTGGTACTTATATCACTCATCTCTGTCACAACCGCAAATAATGTATTGCATATATATCAGCCAAACAACTGCCAGATGATGGCGTTGGAATCGAACATGATTGTGATGTACTTGCATTCAGTTATAAACTACACTGTATCCCATTTTTTCACACTCCTGAAGATGATTCGAGCGATATACTAGCCAATACCAAAACTGCATGGGTCAAGCCAGAGCATACTGCAGTTTGGAAACGTATTTATGATGCTGTATACTGAAACACCCATCCTTCTGGCATGCCGATTAGGAAGGTGTATTTTGATATCTTGAACAATGAAATGATTCAATGGTTAACAATTTCTTGCAAGGAGGGTTATTGATCAGCGCACTGGTGCAACAAGTACAACTTAACCACAGCTGCGATCAACAAGCTTTTCAGGAACTCTACGATGGCAACCATCAGCAACTTGATTTCATTCCACACTTCATTCAAAAGGTTGAATGCGATGTCCAATGTGATGGGCATTGAATCTTGGAAATCATGCAAACTGTAATCCAGTCATTTGGCCGATCCAAACAGCCTTTGCAACGATGAATATGTACATTTTTTCTACCTCAATCCAGTTCAATGCATTGCGTTCAGTATGTAACAGCCTGCAATTAGGAAATATATGTCATATGCTCCAGTATAGGAATTCAACAATGCTCAGCAACAAACGTACTCAGAGGTGAAGTCAAGTAACTGCTGGTGGAATGACCTGGTACGTTTGTTCAAATCATTATAGCTACAATGATTTTGGCTGCTTCAACTGGGATAGTGGCCGCATGAAAATACAATTGTGTGTTGATTTGGCAGTTCGGACAAGGTGGATCGTAGAATCAATTCTGGCAATAACACCCATTGGCCAGCATATTTGAGTCTTTGAAAATTCGTCTTGATGATTACAGCAAAGCCTTTGAATCTTGCAAGCATCCTTGTTGCCCATCTTCCCATTCCTTCGAAATATCACAGTAATGGATATGGAAGAACAACTGCCAGGAATGAACAGCAAATTCCTAATCTGGAGGTTAAAGAATGGTGTTCTAGCTAGTTGTGTATCTTTTCGACACACATCTCAAAGCTGGACAGCGGATGCTGTTTGCTGACTATCAGATGGCGCAATGTCATACTGTCTTCTGTGCATGGATGACTGTCTACTGCGAAAGCATTCCCTCGCACTCGATTCAGCAGCCCCATTGCGAGGTGTGGTATGATTCTTATTTGTCATTTGCGGAAAGGAATTCATCATGGTGGCAATTGAGAGAATTTATGCTATACTTCTGAAGGATGATACTCATGACCCGGGGAGATGAGATGGAGAGCTATGGACCAAAACAATATCTTCAAGATGGAGAGGTTTGAATCTCGGATGGGGTTATATGAAATAGGAAATATGCCTCCTTAACAACTGTTATCGTACCCGATATCTTTCATCCTATCTGACTTGTAATGTTTAAGCATTTGATGGACTGGGTAACGTACTTCCTCCAACAACATTTCCGGATCGACATATTTACCCAGCTCTGCGTGATGATGTCTCAATATCTTGGGTTCGCTTGATTCAACAAGCCATGAAGCCTGGTAATGCAACGGAGTGGTGAGGAGATAAGAGCATCCGAGTGTGCGATTGTTCCAATTATTGTTGCGTGTCTTTCAAACCCTTTGCCGAGGTTACAGAATTTCCTCCACAGAAGCTCTGTTGTTACTCAAGAAATGAGTCTATATTCACCTTAAGCTACAGTATCAGTATCATACTGAAGCTGCAATTGAGTATATTGAGAATTATGTGGAGGAGTTCCCTTATAACAAGGATGTGTTCAGTCGACTCAGTGCCAGTACGTCTAGTAAGAAGGTCTTGGAAGCCTTCAAAACACAGATTAGTTTGGACAACCAGGAGGAATGAGAGAGTGACCCCATTTGGAGCAATCTTTCAGCAGCTGTAAAGCATTGTCATGTTGAGAACGATAAAATGCAGATTGAGTCAAATGATATACAACATCTTGTAGGTGGATCAGATATCAATTTAGTGAAGATGCATCTTGTGAACCACTTCTCTGACCATATCTACCAGCTTAGTAACCTCTTAAATATAAGGTTTGAACTTCCAGAAAGAGAGATGATGGATCTTTAACAAGCGTACCAACAATCGAATATTCAGGAGGCCGCCATCCAGACATTGCATACGCAAGCCCAAAAGGAGGTGTCGCAGTCTCAAGCAAAGAATGCAAATATTGGAAAACAGAGTTGTGACAATGAAATCCCGAAAACAAAAGCACCTATCAAGTGAATATTGAGGAACCTGCAACCAGAAAGCAAGACACTTGATGACCTTGCCAAGTGGTGTGCAATGCCAAACAGGGAGCTACAGAATCACATTCCTTGGTGGTTCAAGAGAATTACCAACTTCACAGGCTTTGTCGAACACAATCAGGATTTCCGTTGTCTTAGTCATTTAAAATACATTCAATACAGGGCACTTGCAATTCCAGTGACATCTGTTCAATGGAAAGAGCAGACAGTATATATCATTGGTTGCATTGGGTCCACGAGGTGGACAAGGTACAATTCAGCAAGAAATATTGCAGTTCGTTGCAGCATGATAATGAATATGAATAGGCACAATATATTGGCTGCTGGATAAATTCCTGCACATTTGAACTGTCTTTTCTTTGCCAAGGATGCTGAATCAATCATTAAATGGCTTCTTGCGTTGGTTCAGACCATCTCTCCAGGGCCAATACTTCTGACTCTTTGTGGGGTAATTGGCAAGAAGTGATATCAACCTCTGATGTGACCCCTGCAAGATGGAAGTGACTATCGTAAGCCACTTTTTGGCATTGGGGCCACTTACATCATCTCTATAAGTACGATCGAAGAGCCTGTACACCTTCTCCCACTGATACCACAGCCATACAGCAAGTGGTGGTAGTCGAACAACACAATTAACTTCAATGCGTTCCAATTGTTTCTAATGTAGATAATTAATTTTGATGCTTAAAGTAATTGTCGCAGCAATATATAGATATCTGATAAGTGTGTACTCTGGGTATCTTGATTTTGTAATGGGAGTTGTTAAAGCTGGTGTATAATCGATGTCTCAAGGGATTAAATAGTTAAGAATTTTCCTCAAATGAATAAAACAGTTCAAAAAACTGTTGAAATGATCAATATCATAAGAACCAACTTGCACCATGTGCTCTAAATAACCTGAATTGACTGAAGTTGATTTGGAAAGATTGTGATAATGTGATGACATCATTCAATGCTTCACAGCATAGTGCAAAAATGGAGACATATGACTTCGATGATTTGTGCAGAACGAAGAAAAGGATTAGTAAGTGGGGTCTATCTTTGGAAACTAATATTGCTCTTTGCTAATGCTATCTCCCGAATGTTATTGAATCATATTCATCTGCAGTTTTTATACATTTACTTTCCGGCTGTAGTCAATATTGGAATTCTGATAAAGAAGCATCAAACAGAATCCAAGATGTAAAGCATTTCATACTGGCAGATCAATATTGAGAAATGTACCACTGGGCAATTGCCCAATATGGTGTACCTACAGGAGCACCTACTCATGCCTGCTGATAATCATGAGCATCACAGACTATTTTACATGTTTCATTACCTATCCAGTACTTGTCATCAGACAATACTGACAAAGGAGTCTTCATGAATATGTTTCCCTCCATCAACCTTTTCACAACCTTAAAGGGGGTCTTTTTCAGTAGGGGAAAATCCGGATTTCCACTGGCCTTGGGTTGTGGAACATTCCGAGCTCCACCAAACTTAGGTAGTGGCTGCACCTGGGAGGATGTTGTATGGTAAGACTTGGATAATTGTGTGATGAGAGTCGACTTTTGGAGCTTGAGCAGGGATGGTACCATTACCCCCACTGCAGTTCGGTAATTTGAAAGTGGAGGGTGTGCTATGACAGTATTGGCACCACTCTATTTCTTTGGCAGTCGAACCTTATACTTCATAATGTCTTGTCCCAGCACAGTGGCAGAGAGGAAAGACCTCCAGTTGATGATCCAAATCATCTTCTGCATGGTCGGATAACAAGGTGGACAATCTGCTACCCTCTCTTGAAGAATAATTGATCTCCTAATGGGAATTATTATCCTGCTTCACTAATGCAATTGGGGACATTATTCCTCCACAACATGATATATAAAGGCAGGTTATTAGATGGCACTCAGGTGATGGACAGTGACGACGGGCAGCATTCTTGAATGTGAGTGGTCTCTCCCAGTGTGTTTCCTGATTCTTCTATGAATTGCGATTCCTCAGCTGGCTGGGTGTAGGTTATATTTGCTGTAATGAAGTTAGCAAGTTAGGCAATGTGGAAGAGATAGTATCAAAAGTAAATATAGAATGAAGTGCAATAGAATGATGGGAAGAATGGTGCAAGAAATGGTACACAGTGGAGGAGGATCCCATTTCAGATGCATCTTGAAAGGATTCAGGACAGATAATTATCGATAGTTTAAAATCATATCAAGAACAGCATTTCGAGAATGCATTATATGATATCGTTTGGTGTGCCTGAAAGGATGGATTCCTTGTCAGGTGTGCCACAATTGATAGATTCATGACGCCGGATGTTTGCAACTCTTATCAAGAGCACTCTGTATGGATTCCTGAAGTGGAGGTTGGCTAAAGCCAACACACATAAGATAGAATTACACATACTTAAATCGGATCCCCCTGAACCAGACTTACCTCAATGAGATACACCTGAACAGGACACACCCGAACATTCCACACTGCTTGGAAACTCTTAGTGCTGGCCAAACAGAGCACTGGGATTCTGAATGCAAATATGTACCCATGTTTATGACTCAACTAAATATAGTAGTTATGCATGAAAGTTCAAGCATTTGAGACAACCGCAAGGCATAAAATTAGTGCAGCATTTAGCATTTCCACAACTCCATGGATATAATGCCTGGTAAGAGATGCCTGAGTTGCGAGGGTTCAAAATGAGTATGTTATCAATTAAGCAGAAATCTTATGAATCTCTGAAAGTGGTATATTGGCTGGAAGGACAAATATGGCCTCACAACACTCTGTTATATTTCGAGATTGCAGCAAACCTAGTGGTCAACAATGTAATATGGTAAACAAATTTCCTTTCTTGCATACCTCTAGACCATATTTGCAGCATAAGCTTCACATTGTAGGCCATGGAGAAAGGAGACAATGTGGTACACAAAGGAGAGATATGTGTGTAGAGAATGAATGGTAAGATAAGATGGATAATTCAGGGGTAATCTTATTGATTCAAGCACTACTCATCAATGCCAAGGTTGCTAACAAATCAGTCATGAAAATTGAGTTGCATTCTGATTTGTCCCCTGATATCTAGTAAATCACACACTATTAAATCACACATTTATTATGAGTTTCACTACTACAATGTTGATTAAAAATAAATAATCAGTTTGAATGGTATGTACTACATTGGTTAGAACGCAGAGTGAGATGCCATCTTCCAGCAGGCAGAGGAATGATTGGATCCATTTAGTTTTAGGAAATTGTTGCGCACTGTGGTTTAAATAGTAATAGTTTGATTGAATGGCTGTATATTGCAGACTTGCCTTACTATGACAATTAATTGCACTATTTAAAGCTATAGATTGTCAACTGGACCTTTCAAAAATCTCTGTTTTTGAACTTCTCTTCTGATGGAAATTGGTTTGTATAATCTATTTTCAGATATGAGTTTTGGCAGACAACATATATACATAGTCAGAATTCTATTATGTCTCCTTCAAAAGTATTAAGAATTTAGGCATCTGTGAGTTAGTGCAATATATGGGTGAGTGGGAGTTGCTGGCAATCTAGCAGAGTCCCTGAGCATAGTCTGTGTGTTGAGATTCTCACTGTCAAGCTCCAGCTCCTTTCACATAGCCCAATGCTACTGAAGCTATTCTAGAATATTGAAGCATAGGTCCAAATATACTGCTTAGTCAATATTGAGTGAAGTGAGTTTATTAGTTTGCCAGGTCTGTGCATTTATGATTTAGTTATGCAGGGCTATCTTCTTCCAATGGACAGTTGGCACAACATTGACAGCTGAAGGCAATTTAGCAGTGGCCTTCATATACCAATTGAGTATACATTCATATCTTTCCAGAGGCCAAGTGGAATAATCTATCTACACTTAAACATGAAGGGTCTTGATAGAAGACAATGTGTATGGACTGTGTCCACTGGTTCAATGTTGAAGAAAACTTGATGAGGATAAAGGAAAATTGAATATGAAATGTATTACAGACTGTGGTACATGCACTTCGGTAGCTAATTTATCACTCCTGATGCCTGCCTGGGCTGGAAGGATTCATCGATAATGAGTTGAACCCTGTCAAAGTTGGCTTCATATAAATCCGTGAACCTCATTCTGGACTGGATTTCAGATTGCAGTTGTGCCTGAACTTCAATCACAGTTTAGATAATACCAAGCAACAAAATTTACAGCTTGGCTGTAAATTGCAAACTGAGTCCTAGCATCCAACATTCTGGGATGCGAATCTGAGGTGTGCTCCAACTTCTCTAATTTGACAGCAAGTGCTGCAGCTTTACCGCAAATAAGTACGCTCATATCTCATATTCTTATATCGGTATTCAATATTCTCTAGACTGTCTATATTGCCACATGTGATTGGCAAACATACTGTGCTGGATCCGTCATAATGATGTACCCAGGATTCTCTGGTCTTCCCGATCTTCTATCATCCATCCACCATTGCAGTCGCTTTCGTGTGACTATTCTAATACAGGTACCCAATGTTGTCTAGACTGTTGTTACTGCCAACTGGAAGTGGCAAATATCCAGTGATTGATTAGTGATAATGATCTGTACCCAGGACTCTCCCATGCAACTCAGCTTCGTTTATTTGCCAGCACATGATGTGGCTTTGTGACAAATTAGAAAGCCATGTTTCATATTGCAACACAAGTACTCAATATTGCCTAAACAATTTTATTGCCAAATGGCAGTGGACAATATACTGTGCTGGAGCTGTCATAATATGACTCAAGATATATGCCAAGGAGTCTCTGGTGTACCAGGAAGCACTAAAATTATGCTTTGTTATTTGTCTAACTGCAAAATGCAGATCTGGGGTCATGTTTCCAATACGCCTCAAATTTGCAACTGATAAATGCTTTAGAGCGCATTGTGGCATCATTCCTACAATCCCACTCATGCCATGTATCATGAGATAGGCCAGCTGGGAACTTGTATTGTTGCATATCAAGTAACTTCATCTCATATTGATTACTAATAATAATCGAGATTGTCAATGAAATTCCACTCTAACAATTCCAATAAAACTTTTATTTATTTCAAAATGTTAAAGAGAAAGGATTAATTCATTCAGTATAGTGTACAATAAAAATGACATTTTTGACTATTGGTGTCAGTGAAGAAGATTAGGTTGGTTGAATGTCTAAAGAGAAGTATCATGATAAAGCATGCAAATAATCCAAGATTATAATTCATCAAAATGCAACATATTACCATTCTCTGTCAGCCACTTCATCTGGTCCTGACACGACTCCAGAATACAGTGAATCATCACTGTGATGATGTTCCGTACACTCATTAACCCATGCACAACGTTCATTTGGGTCTCTAAAAGGTATTTCGTGGTTATTATACACACAGTAATCGTGGCGACCAGAATATACATTCAGCAACCATATGTCTTGTACTTTGTTTTGCTCAAGCCAGACAACTGGTGAGACTGCCTGCCACTGCTCATTCAATGCCCACAACTTCTGAGTTATCACTCCATGGTATGCAGCTGTACCAGTTAGGCCTATACTGTCCTCCTTGGGTGTAGTGAGAAATACAATTGGATGTCATGAATCCTGGATTTTAAGCCCCATTTCTGTGCATTCATCATTGCTCATTTCAGCGTGCATGTGGAATCATGCTCTATGATCAGCAATATACTTGGTTAGCCGCAACTTCAAATGATGAACTTGGCCAGGATGAGAGCAAAGTAGCACTGACTTTGGTGGAGGAGGTACACCAGCAAGTGGATATTCATTTCCCTCATGTTTCAGAAGATGGAGCCTCTCTTGATGTATTGCCTTGGTTATGTATGGGACACTCCACAGGTTCATTTACTGGCATTGACAAAAATGTGTCTTTCAACCAACGGCAAGTTGGCGGATTCAACGAAGTATCAAGTGGTGATTTATGAAACCATTGTACAACAGGGTTAACAAAATCCTCGGTGACTGCCAACAGTAACAAAGATTATTTAAGCTGCTATTTATACAATCTCCATTCTCCTGAAGCTCTGTGAGAAGTATATATCTACACCTCGGTCTTCAGCTTTGCTTGTTATTTGTCACTCCACACAAGATCATTATGGCGTGCATTCTTCTTTGGAATCTGATCACATGGTATCCCATTGGCTAGGTTCAATTGCAACCACTTCCTGATTCTACTAAGCATTTCCATCTGTTTCACCCAGTGTGTCACATCTGGCTGAAAATCTTCATCTTCAGTCAGGATCACTTGCATTAATCACCTCACAGCAGAATACAATGGCTTAGCACTATGATTTTACTTTAAAGCAACATTCTCTCAATCGTCAGGCACATCTAACATCAGCCACAGCGCCTGATAACACCAGTTGTGAAGTGAATGGAATCCCAACATCGCTGTCCATTGAAGTTTCAATTCTATTGTTACTTTCGTCACAATTTGCCAGCCCACACTATTTATAGTCTTGTACCAATGGAATTCATCGAAAATTGCACAACTCCAAGATCAGGATGAGAGTCAGCCATTACTTTACAGTTATGCACTGTATGTTAAAGTATACAATGTAACAATCTGAATATTCCATTGGTTGTCCAGCTTGTCAATACTGCTATTCTGATGCCCTTCAGTGACATTCACATTGTCCACATCTGATGGGCTTACCAGCTTCAGATCGGTTCCATATGTCATCTACTCAATGATGCTCTTCATTGTGTCAATCACTGGAGGCATTGTGACTACCAGAATTGGTTGAAGGGCTGGGAAAAGCACTGGATGGCTCTGAGGAGAAGTAGTCTGAATCACTACTAGGTGACAGGGCATTGAATTCAGTCTGCTTAATAGATGCCACTCAAGTTCTTTGCTGATTACTCTGGGATAGTCTGTCTGCGCCATATTCACCTACTCTTTAAGAGTATACCCCCACACAATTCACAGAGGCATCCCCATAACAACCTTCTCAGTCAGCAATTTGCATATCATAGCCACAACTACAAAGCTTAAAGTCTTGCCAACACCAACTTCATCTCCCACCAGCACTCCTGACTGATCTGAATCGCAGACACATCTTCTCATAATGACCCATGTTGCCGAAACCTAGTGTACCAGAAAATTCATTCCTGGGAGACCTGTAATTACAAACTTGCTGCCAGTGACTCAGGCAGCTTGTGATTGGTGAAACGAACTAGCATTGAGCAGTGTAACTGCTTCATCAAGACCCTAGTGTTTAATCTTGGTGTTGATTGTATTGAGAACTGTACTCAATAGTGAACTGCTATTAGCTGGATTATGGAGATCCTCAGCATACTCCACTTTCTCCTGAACCTCCCTTGAAACATTGTTTATTCACTTTTGGTGCTGAATGATCACTTTCAGTTGCTCTGATGTAAGCTGGGCAGATGGGCTCATACTCTGGCACTCCTGAAATTCAATCCAATCTTATGTATTTTATAGACAAGCAAACATTGGAACAAATATATCTGGATGGAATACAATCAATTCTACCCTTTCAATTAGAACTTACATCAATACAAGTATCATTCTCTGGCACACTATCCTTCTCTCCCTTCTCTCTTCCACTATCTTCAGAACCTCCTCCAGTTAATGTATAGTAATTAGCAGTTGGCTACATTTAGCCTTCATCCGTCTAGTGGAGATTACCTTTGCTGGTCTAATTATGTGTTCAGCTATCTTCTTCCCTGTAGCTCACTTCATGTTTACCAACAAGAATTTGGAATTGTAACCAAGTTTCAACATGACAGTATTTGAAATGCAACTATTGTACAAACTCGGGCAATATATGCAGTCATTCACCATCTGCCAATGTGTATATAATCCCATATACTCTTTATTCCATTCGACCTACACCAAGGTGCACATGAATATTGATGGAAGAATGTATGTCATCTTCATGCCTTAGTTTTTGTCAATGTAATCAGTCAGCTCCTTCCAACACGTTACATCTGCATATGAGGCTTGGAGTTGTTTGGGGGATATACTAGAATAGTTGCCATTCCACACCCAGCAAAATCACAACCATGAACATTGTATTTGGCAACTTGGGAAGTTTTCTTCTTGTCTTGTTGCCCATGTGCTCTCCCAAATCTGGTATTGGTTACTTGTTGCCTTACATTGTCTTTTTCCTTGGCTTCTGAAATTTACTTGCATATTGGTTCAATGACATCTCAATCCACTGCTGGTGAATTTATACATCATTATCACAATTTAGCAATCACAGTATATTCGCCAATTTCACCAAAACATCTGGAACAGCGGGTTTCCATTTCAGGGGTTTATCTCGAAGCTGTCTCAAATAGTTTTGCATCCAGATTATGGACTGATGCTTTTTCAGCAGAAAGCCAGCCACCCATATATTCCTTCACTTGTAGAAGGCACTATAGTTGCCCTGCCCCATCGTTTCAGCAAATTACTTTCAGCAGAATCCGGTGTAATCCTGGCTGGCTGGGAGTTTGCCTTCTGCACTGCCCAAGTCCAGGAACTCATCACAGTCATCATCTCCAATACTTTCGTTACAGGCAATCTGCAGCAATGGGGTGAAGTCTCCAATCTCTGCAACATCTGTTTTCCTCAGTTCTGCAGGTGGCTGCATACTTTGCATTGCAAGGCTAATTGGAGGTCATCCATGCGCGCTGGGAGGACGTTCAGATGGAGGATTAGAGCAGGAAGATCATGGCCAATTGACTGGATTGTATCCTTGCGGTTCTGAACGCACTTTCAGTGAATGTGGAAATGATGGCCCTTATCCTTGAAACTCTGGAGGGGAGAACATTTGAGACCCACCATAACCACCTTGGTGGAGGTCATATCCTTGCCACTGTGGCCCATAACTTCGAAATCCTTTGTGTATGCTGGTGGTTGGTTTTGAGATGCATGCCATATTGTATGGAGAATGGTGATGCACCAGTGGAGCACCTGGAAATTACTGTGGTGAAGAGGGGTAACCATACCTATGCACTGGATGATATTGATTGATGTGTATCCCAAATTCATGGTCTTTGCCAATGGCAGTTTGGGAAGTATTTTTCAATGATCGTGAGTTGTCCTCAAATCATCGATCAAGGCCTGCTAGGCTGCCTGGTGGAGCTACGATTGCAGTCAGTGGGGAAGATCCGTTTGTCGATATACTCAGTGATCAAGGTTGGTTGTAAACAACAATATATGTGAGATGAGATATAGGATCATTTGAACCTTGTTTGATTACATTACAGGTACCGATGACGTTCTGCGGAACAATGGGGATCATGTATTGCATTCTGTTGTAGTGTGAGCAACGGGTCGATGTAACTTGGCAGTGGTCTGGGTTTGGACTGTAAAGGTGGTTTGGTTTGGTTCTAGACCCGTTCAAATCCATGATCAGCATTGTCTCGGTGGGGTTGTCACCTGCACCGCACAAAAAACCGTGGGTTTTTGGCCGGGTTGGAACCTGACTGGTTTCAACTTTACGGTTCCTACATCTTTGGTTGCAATTATGTTTTTGAGTTCTGATTGTAGCATGACATGATGCATACACAGATTGTGCAGTTTCACCAGATCTTTTACCTCCAGCATTCATATTTGCGATCTGACTGATATTCGTTGAGTCGCTCTGAACTAATCACAACTTTTCAGCGAATTTCACAGGTTATCGATAGCAACTCCACAAATATTATTTGGATTGCGAATCAGCAAGCGCTCGGTGAAGGAGCAACAAAACCTTTAAAATCTACGTATTGATCATGTCATGATACAATCAGAACTCAAATACTTAATTGGAGTCAAAGTTGTGTGGTTGCAATGCTGGGTTTTTGATGATAAAACCGGCTCAATTGTAATGGTCTGGGTTTTCATATGGGAAAACCGGTTGCAACGGTTTAATTCTGACCCAAACCCTAACCCGGAACCGTTCTAGCCGGTAGGAACAGTTATTAATACTGTTCTATGGTCATGATCGGTTGGTTTTCGCTTCACCTTGGGTCCATTAATTCTATCCAGCTGAGAAACAGACACCATAATCACACTCATCCCACATGTTATTGTAATGTACTCGAATTCATATACCTGGATAATAAATCCATGCTTACCTTTATATGTGTTCCATGGCTTTACATGTTATAGACAGAATGTTATATGACATTTCCAGGAACTCAGTGAAAGCTATATCAAGTATGAAGGTTCACCAGACTAGGGATAATACAGACATGTTGTACATGTATGACCTTCCAACCTCATTCAGTAGGAGGTCTGTGAGTTGAGCAGCAACAGTGATTGCTTTGCATTGAGCTCATTGCTTATGCATTGTAGAACTCCTCAGAATCCACGCTCCATTTAAGAATTGTTACTGAAAGCAACCTCCTACCAGCCTGTTGGTTCTGCATAATCATTGCATAGGTATACAGCTAGCTAGGAAACTCACTTATATATTGTATGAAGATGATCTACGTTCAATGTCATCTGCTAAGAGATAAAAGGGTTGGTATTCCTCACATTCGTGTAATGCTGGAGTATATGCTAGAAGTTGGTGATTACAGCAAGTACTTGACAAACACGAATCTGAAGTAGATTGCACTGTTCGCAAAACACTCTTTCCCCTCATTGATAACAATCTTCAGCCGATAATCTGCATGATTATTGTGGGGGATAATATATTTCTATCCTGGTTTATGCAGAAAACAAATCATGAGGTGACTATATTTTACCCCTAGCCTACATTGAGCCAGGTGCAACATGGCTGTAAATGCCATATGCTAACCAAAGTTAGTTCACTTTCTACCCAAGAGCCCAGAGGTTCCAAATCACCCCGTAAAGCATCATCTGGATTCATTGAACTATATGTTTGCAGTCCAGTTCTTGAATATGATCAATACCTGCCACAATTATATTTGCTGCTGTATCTGCAAAACAATGTTGTTCGACTGGAACCAACTAGAGGATTACAATGGAGACTATCACCCAATATCGAGGAATGGAGGGCTGTTACCTGATGAAATTTAACTGCCCGGAGGCTGGGATTAATCTGAGCCATCATGGTCTGACGTTTGATTGTGCACCTGAATGGCCATCTATGAGTTAGTCAACTAATAATGTACCATGGGTCATTGAACCTTGTGCACCGCCACCTGAAGATACTTGTGATAAAGAAACTATACACCCCCAGAAGCATGATCTGACCTTTACCCCGGATCTATGAATGACAAACGCTTATTGGGTGGTAGTTGGAGTGGAAAATGGAAGGAGAGAAGCATATGACAAAGCAACTGCATTATACGACACGCATCGCAAGTATTCATAAAAATTGAATCCATGGCTTCCGTTTCGGTCAGCTCCTGACATTCCACTGTCTGAATCACTTCGGTTGCAATTGACAACCTAGATAGGTTGATGTTGAAGGCATACACTGAACCACTGCAAACTCGAATGGCTTCAATCAGTAGATGCCCTTTGAATGCTCCTCTCTGAACTTCACTTTCTATTTGGAGTTGATAGTTAGATTCATTATGATTTCCACATGTTTAGAACATTTCGCAAAAGGTATATTTTCAAATGTACACTGATCATTATAGCACACGTCCAATATCAGGCGCGTTTCAATTTTAAACAGATGGGCCTTGCACATTCAGAACATCGCCACACTCACAGCATGATGAATTCAGAGGATTGGTAGTGGGATATGTAGTGTCAGCATCCCATGTGAGGGGTAATTATCCCAGGCATTTGTGCCTCGGACAAGTCTCACTTGACAAATGTCTCAGGCGATCAGCAGGCGTAGCCACTATATCTTGCAATTGGTAATATTTGAGAAAATATGTGCCACTTCCACAAATAGCATGGCTGGATGCTAATAGGGCTAATCCCCAGTACTCAAAAAGGTGCCACCAATAGTAATGAGACAAGCCATTCCACAGTTGGAACTATGTGGTCCCACTCAGGAATCACAATATCTCTGATCCTGGCTTGAAATGGAATTGTGCTGATGGATTCCAGTGACAATGTTTTCCTCATTGGCTGGGTCAGGGATTGTTCAGAACTAATTCTGGTTACTCAATTCTCATATGGTTCATGCCAAATGTGTGAAATCCCTGGAAGTGCCCAGATGGGGTATTGAACTTTTCAACAACTCAATGACTAAAGTGATCAGCATATTTACTCGAAGCTTCTGGACAAAACTAAAATTGATGATCTGCATACTCTTGGTATTTACTATGCAGTCCACACACAATTCTGGCAATACTTCGTCTGCAGTGCCTGGCGGCTTCAGCAGCCTGATGAATTTCACCAGCTGCTCCCAGCTTTTCCCAAAGACATAGGATACTGGCTGTTTAAATTTCTGCGAGCTTGAATTGTAAAGGAACAATTTGACAATCAATTCACATCAGTACAATATTATGCAGGCCTCCAGTGCTACTCTTGACTATTTGGTTCATTCCAAAGTGACTGCTGGCAGGGAAAACAGATACAGGGTATGATCAGAACACCGACAGTGAATTGTGCTACAATTCTTGACTACTGCAAGAATAACAGGACAACTGCAGCAGAAACAGCCTCTGTTAAAATGGTAATGGGAGTAGTATGGCTATTATGTGCATTCTTTGTACTCGTTAGCCAAGAAAATCACTCTAATCTATCACTCACAGCACTAGACGATGTGCACAAGTGATTTTACCACAAGCAAGGTGACTTTCGCAAGCAGAAAATGTTGAATTCAGCCAAGGCCATAGTGGATGAACAGTTGGCGAGAGCATCCAATCAGTGTCAAGAATAAACAATTGATCAATTCCGTGCTGCAATAGTGGTTCAGTTTTCAGGGTTCAAAAAGTTACTACAATAAAAAAAATGCAATTTCAGATTTGCCTGAAAATTGTCCCACAAGCAGCAACCAAATCGACTGATGCTGATCAGCAGAGGGCAAAAGTGGAATTGGGGCACGAAATCCATCAGGTGACACCAGACAAATACGAGATTTTGAAACAACTCATCCAATATCACGGGCCACCACAATGGCAAAATTTACAAACTAAGAGTACCTGTCCCAGAAGTACATTTGCCAATATGCTGACTACAATGAAGACTTCTGCAGAAGAAGATGTTTGCAGTGTCGCCAATATGACACCCAACAAGCATGTGGAATTTCAGGTCTGTCTATCTGGTGTTGACACAGCAACCACCACCTGGAGTATTGCTAATAGGGACTGAGATGTGAATCAGCTGAAGACAGAGATTTACAGTATCACTTCAAATGAGCAGATGGGGTTCAAGATGGAATTCTACATCTGCTTGATACCGTTTAATGCTTGGCAGCAGGCAATCAGCTTTCTGGAACTCAGGAAAACCATTACACAGTGTGTAATACCTTGTGGCGATCCACTGCGGCAAATTGTGTGCCCTATATCATAGTCAATGTGGCGAATGGGTTCTGTCAGCCATTTCACCACTGATACTTCCGAACAGCTACATATCTTGAATGTGGCAGAGGCATATCGATATACCTACAATGTATATCACATTGAACGGATCCTCAAGCATAATTACCAGTGTGCCGGTCTTGACTATATAAAGGAGACACTGTCATATCTTACCTGTCCAGTCTAGTATGGTATGGACTCACCAAAACTTTCCAACATAGTATTCGCTGCCAATAAATGGCATGATACTCAGAGAGTCTATCCTTTGCTCCTTTAGCATGGTCAGGAAGAGCTATGTTTCCACAGCAAATCACCATAGAAATATCACCTGAGGCGAACTCATGGGGATAGTGTATAGAGAAGAATTGAATTATCCTTGCGCAGCGTTACATTAGTACATTTCAGAATTCCTAACATTGAACAGTTATACTGCACCCGAAGTAAGGATGACTGGGGACACACAATCAGTCAACTGGTGATCTGATATGATTGTGATGCACTCTGGGACAGAATACTTATCAAACTTCCGAATGGGCTATTGTACTATCATGAACCATTTCACTGCCCTATGTCTGTTCAGTGTCTGGAGCTATATTACAAGGTAGAATATACCAATTCCAACCAGGGGATCAAGTCTGGATCCCATACCATCTCGGTTGAATATATAGAAACTAACATTGAGAACACCATCGAAGGCCATGTTTCTTCTTTTCCTGTATGATGTTTCGGTTGGACACCATTAGATTAGATTTTGTAATATCAGGCACAACTGCCTATCAGACCAATGATATCGACTATTACTAACAGGTGCAACATGACTCTATAATGAATATGACATGCTCAACCTCAACAACATTCGGTGGTGATTCCAATGAAGTTCAACATCAGCAACAACTCTAGTTTATGTCAGAAACACCTGGGTGTTCCTGATGGCTCTGACGGTGCTGATGGAACCTGGTACCCTCTGATGGAGAAATACATACAACCTGTCACCCAGGCAATGAGTGATGTTGCCTACATTCCAGCTTTACCATGCATTCAGAGTGTGGTGACAAATACACACCATAGGAAGGTCATGTGTATTACACTCTTTCCAGGGGCTGCAGGTATACTGTAGCAATGTATATAGTGCCTGGCAATGTTTATGCCTTTCCCCGGCCGAGAGCCACATTTTACCTCTCCACTATTGCTATATATCAGATGCCACACTCTTCCCATATATGTTTAGCTTTGAGATGTTTTCACTCATTACAATACAGTCTTCGCTTCAGATACATCGCTTGCTGTTTCATTTACATCTCCATTACCATACTTTACAGGTCAGAAATATGCTGTCCAATCTTCACACTTTCCAATGCAATGCCCTCAGTCCTCCAAATTCTGTATTGATCCATCATCACCTTGCAATGCTTCTTCCTCCTCATCTGCATCCACAGTGTCGCCATTGTCACCCTCATACCTGTCTACAGTACTTGTTCCTAAGTCAGTCCTCTCAGGTTCAGTCATGGCCCATCGTTGCCAGCTGGGAGTGGGGTTGGCAACACACATGTTGTTTTCGTCACCTGAATTTTCGTAATCCCCACTGTGGCCTGGCATCCCAAAATGCAGTTCGTCATCTGTGCAATTGTTATCTCTCAGGATGTTTGGGTGAATGCTTCCGACCTTACACTCCTCAAGCACCACTTCGGAGGTCAAATAGTCAAGAATAATACCATTCTCATCATGCGCTGTTTCCATGCTGCTGACTGTGGCAGGCGTTGCATTCGCCCTGTATTGGATCTGACCCTTGACTGTAGCATGAGTGTATTTATACACCCTCTGGTGGTTGCACTCTGGCAGTGTATTCCAGGTATTAATTAAGAATGTATATGTATCTGCAACACCAGGCAAGGTTAACAACTTGAGACATGTCGCAGTGTAGCAAGATGCATTGTTACCACAATCATTCTTGTAGTTGAATTAGTTCAAGTGATCCGGTCTGTCCACTTTCAGCTTTGACTTGGAAGATTTTGGAAAAACAGCTTTGATGTTTTGCCACACCAGGAGAGTATGGCGCAACGCGGTGCAGGTGATCATGATCAGTCATGATGGTATATAACAGTCCTTGTAGTCAAATATCGAATCATAGAATCCAGCAGCAAACCTACCACAGTTATTCACAAAATGATAAAATTTGCTGTAGATAAACCACGGGATTGCTTCCGCCAGGAAATAGAGTTGATGCTGGTCATGTGTTTCCAGCTTTCGACTCTCTCTGCATCATATTTGGACTGCGTTTACCACCTTCCACAGGCTCTGGTGAAGTAAAACGATACTGATTGTCTGCCAGAAGGGGATTGACGAATTTCAAATGCTCTGCATCAGATTTAAACAAGTGGAGAATATAAAGCACTGCTATGTTGTCCCTTACTGATTCAATGAAATGGGATTCAACCTTATCGAGTTGTACTTGAACCTGGTACCGGTTTGAGAGTGTCATATCCAACGTGGGCCATTGCTTTAGCATACCTCTTCCAAGATCTCTTTTGTGCGTGCCTCTTAAGTTATGGATTAAATATTGTTTTGCTACATAGCGGTGTTCCAGTACTACCAGATTATCTTCCAGTGTGGTGCTGCAGCTAATGCTTTCACAACACGTTGCATTCCATAACTTACTGCCTGCACGTCGCTTGCACATGTAGCCTGCATTCTGATCCATACATAGAGCTCCAAGAGTCTGCCCGTTTCAAATACAAGACGCGTCATATCTGAGCGCCCAAATCAATGGAGACAGCCACTGCCAGAGGCCACTGATCAATGTGCAGACACCACCTGCGGTTACAATAACCACTCCCTCTGCAACTGATTTCTGTCAATAGATCATGTTTGCAGTGGAGTTGTAATGATCGCCCATGCTTCAGGATTGGGGATAGGGGTAGGCAGGATTTCAAGACAGCTGAGAGGAGTGGGAGTGCTAGCAATGCCGGATGCGGAGCTGGATACAACATGGTGCGTTTGGACTGCCTGTGAGGTTCCTCCAGAGACTGATGTGCTTAGACTGCATGTACCCAGCGTGGCGGTTGGACGATATATTGACAGTCGCTGTGTAGTGGACAGGGTGGAAGTTACTGGTTCAGTGATATCTGCAACATGAGAATTGTTCAACGAGGATGAGGGTGTGGAGAAGTGACCTTCGATTGTAAAGGCTACAAAGCTCCCATTTTGAGAGGAATCCCTCCCGCCTGCCGGTATGGAAATACATCTCGTAGCAGGGCGAAGTGGATAATTCACCCATGGTCCACACTGTTAATATTTCTGATGCTCAGCAACACTTTGAACATTTCATGTGACTAGAGACATATCAGGATGATGGCATTTGAAAGTCATAGTCCAATATAGATGTTGGATGTTAAGAATGTACGTATAATCTCCTCTACATCTATTTACAATTGCAGGTGAAAAAGACTCCTGTTTGAGTGAACAGGGAGCAATTTGAAATACAAGGGAGGTGCGGTGTATACCACACTGCAGTCTAAGCAACTGTCGCCTGTGATTATACTTGGGGAAGAAATCCCTTGAAACATATTCAAATATGGGGTTAACTGCCATCAGATTGAACTCACATTGAACTCATCATTGATATTCACTGTTACAGCAATGTCAGAAGGCCTATGTGCACCACTTGAAGGGTGTTTATGCCTTCTTCGGGGAATTGTCATAGTATTGAACTTGTTCTTGGCACAAAACTCCGAACCATTCATTGTGTATATTTTCAGTTTCCCAGTGGAAATCCACCTTTGGCAGAGCTAAAAGCATCGTAAAGCGAACAATGATGTATTCTCTATCATATGACATCTGTTGTGTATGCTTTTTCCACCCATAGGCGTGTTGGTAGCCATATTGGATATTTTCAAAGTTGGAACAACCTGAGAACAACTGTGTTTACTCTGAGATGAATGAGGCCTAAGCAGTAAAAGTGCAGTATGACACAAAAGCAAAACCCAGCATCGTAAGCTTTCCTTACCATGAGTACAAAATCTTGTCTCAAGTCCTCTCTGGCATGTAGTGTCTGGTGGTTGTGCAAGTTGAATGTTTCGCCGTTTTGTGTTGCTTCACCAATAGAACACAGGAAATGAATTCAAAATATCAAATCTCACAAGTTAAATCAAGGAATTGCAGGAACTCATGTATATATATTATTGCTTCCCGCCAATACCTCCATGCTTTTTTCCTCCCATATTGAGCACACCACCAGCATCCTAAACTATCTCAACACCACATGACCTGCACAAAACAACTCCTCTCATTCCAAAACACCCCTGATAACCTACACAACATTCTATGTTCCCTCTGGGCTTCCGTCTGCTACATGCAACTGTATCATAATGCTAACACCTTGGATGTAAATTTCTTTTCAACACACAGTGTTCACACCAAAAGGCAGCCAGACAGGAAAGGGGAAAGCAACTTATGGGGCAAGAATGCCGACATCGGTTATACATCGAAGCCTGTTGTTGAATCAGGATAGTTCAAAGGGATTCATGTTGGAACACAACTGGGGACACATACAGATATACAGTGTTTGTGGCATCAAGAATGAGCGGTGATGGGACCTCTTCAATGATAGAATCTTTCTTGATTCACTCATGACTGGCCAATTTTCACCATTCGGCCTGATGTGGCTGCACCGCAGGAGCAGGTGTTCATCTTTTCGGAAGTGGTGGGCAGCCTTCTGCTCAGATATGGGGGAAATGTTTGACAAACCATGCAACCAATTGAAAAATTGGATGTGGGATAACCCACATGCCTTCGGGAATCAAGTTGATCGCGCCAAACTGCAGCCAACTAGCTTGGGGATGGTTAACCAGATCGGGGAGCATTGCTCCAGATACAGTAGCAATCATCTCACAGCAAAGATTGAGCCGCCAAGCTGCCAACAGTATAAGCCAGATGACTTCCTGGCCATTTGACAACTGCACTGGGATCAGATAGTCGCCCAGGATAATGATGAAGAGAACAGGGTGGATCCCAGAGCACTGAGCAGTGAAGGAGCCGTCCTGGCAATGGCAATGACAATGACAAAGGCGAGCATGAGGAGGACACACAGGGCAGTGAGAACGAAACAGTGAAAGGGAACGGAACAAACGATGGGAAGGCAAAACGGAAGTCAAAAGGGATGGCAAAAGGGATGGCAAAAGGGATGGCAAAAGGGATGGCAAAAGGGATGGCAAAAGGGATGGCAAAAGGGATGGCAAAAGGGAAGGGGAAAGGGAAGGCAAAAGGGACGGCAAAAGGGAAGGTGACAGAGAACAGGAAGGGGAACAGAAAGGCGAAGGTAAAGGCAATGGAGGAAGGGAAAGGGAACAAGAACAGGAATGGGAATGGGAACAGGAATGGGATTGTGAAAGGGATCAATAAAAGAACCCCACGGGGAGATGATATCGCTTGTGCCGTTGCATCGCAGTTGCAGAAGGAACTGCGTGAGGCACACTGAGACATGGAGGGATAACTAGGGCAGCTATATTGAGAGCCCGAAGTAATGCCCACCATGTCGATTTCCTCAGATGATGATACCGACTAAACCGAGGACTCGGACAGAAAATATGACTAAGAACATGATTCCAATACGGATATCCTCATGGAGGATGATGTGGATGCACAGTATGGAATTAATTTAGTCAGCAATGTGGATATCGAAAGAGATGATGATAATCAAGAGGACAAATATGAAGAGGAGGAAGATGAGAAGGAGATGGATGCGGATGAGGAGGACGAGGATGAGGATGATGATGATGGCAAAGAACCTGGGACGATTGGCCTGGGAGAGATACTAAAACATCGGCTGACAATGCAGATTGCATGGTAGACACTCAGCCAATCGTACTACCTGAGCAAGGCCAGGTGATGCTCAAGCATACTGCAATGCCACAACCTCCGGTGCAGGCCCCACAGTAACAAACCCCAGAGCCTCACCCCTGACCACACAATCTGGAGACAGATCCCCTTACTTGGCTGGTGTTTTTGGGGCTTATGACGCCGCCAATATCTTGCCTGGCAGTGCCAACTCTGCAAGAAGCTGAGGCTGCCAGAAACACCTCAAATGTGGATCTGGATCAGCAGCGGCTCGACAAAGTGTCAGGTGGTGACAGTCTGCCCGATGTCCCTCTCCCCGAAGGGCCTCACCCTGAGGCATGCCCAGATTGTGTGGTAGCCAAGCAGTGAACCGGTCCTTGTATCGTAGAGTAGGCAATGGTTGTTGCTTTCGGGTTACGGTCAGGTTCTTGTCATGTACATTTCCTTTGCTGAAATGTATCCATCTGAGGTACTGATTAACATACATGTGGAGGTAATTTTTTCACTTAGAGTTTTTTTCATTTCCAGCTCATTTGGGTTATGGGTTGGGTTGTGGGGTTGTTTGTTAGCTTTGTTCTACTCTATTTATCTCAGGCATTGGTTATTATACGCATCGCGATGTTTTTGGATTACTCAGGGTTTATTCCATTTATGAGTCTTGTATTGGCTGTATTTTATTCATCGTATTATGGGACACTGCGAATGCAGCATTTTTGCAACTCCTGGCGTTGAAAGAACCTCCATCCGATGTTGTTGAGGTTGAACAACTCTCTCAAGTTAGCTGCAAGTATTGTAAGCTTATACACACACCAGACTGCTCAGACCCAGAACCAACATCTGTCCTTGTCTACAGTGTATACTTCTCTCCTGGTGTGTTGTCTACAATACCGGAGAGGAACCCAGTCTGTTGCCCCGAATATTGATGCCGAAAGAATTTACCTCAGACAGCTGGCAACTTAAACATATCATATTACACCATCCGGAACATCATCAAGTTGCAAGCCAGAAGAATCCAATTATTTGCAGGGTGCCCCATTGCATTGAATCTGCTCAGTGTCCTGAATTCAATGCCAATGAAGATTTAGTCGACGATGGGGAAATGTTTCCCTACCTCGAATACATTAAAATCATCACAGCCGCGGAGCTTCAACCGTCGCCATATCCTCAGCTACGGACTTAATGATACCCCGACACTCGCGCTTTGCTATGCAATTACATTGCTGAGCCCCATGAACCCGAACCTCAGAGTTACCTTGACACTAACCGACAACACAATCCCTACTGCCCATTTGTGACGCGTAAAGAGTGCAAATTCATCTAGTGTGGCATCAAGAAGAAGGGCATGAAGACGTACTAAGATAACCTGCTGAAGGAAGAAAACACCACTCTGCATTTTCCAAGCTTCCAAAACAGGGATCGCATTGAGATGCTCATTGCTGGCATGCCAGATGATCAGACTCTCGGGGCGTGCAAACTACACACTGTCAATGATATGAGATCGAATGACAATCATCATCGCCCTATCAAATGCTGGAGTCGGGACATCGTCATTAGCATAGAATGGTTGATATGGCAGCCATCCTACACTGACCATCTCATATCCACCCCACAGTGTTGCTCTAAAATCAATTCACCACCGAAATGCATCAATACCACAATGCACACTGCTGACTCGTAGTGGGAGACACAGGGAAGGAGTGATACTCAAGGTTAATAATGTGCCAATCGACGTTAAGTTAAAGGTCAGAGTGGGGGATACACATGTTCCCATAATCTTCATGTATGTCGGAACACATCTCTCAAATTTTGCTGTGGACAAGTTAAAGTGGCCAATATGTATGAAAATTAGCAATCTATCTTCGACAATCTGCCAGATGCCCTCTATGCACAGCATCGTAATGGTTATTCTTTTGCTGATTCCGATTAAGAAGCGCAAGATCCCTCTGAAGTGGCTGGATTTGGAGCTGCAAAATAACCCAGCAGTGCTGAATGAGGTACTCTGGTGGGTACCCCAGCTTCTGACCTTCGAACACAATCCCAGTGCCGAAAGCGGATATTACAATGTTCTCTGTGCAGATGGCAACTTCAGATGTTGCACACCAGTTTTATTCAAATAGTGATGCTAGAGGAGTTTAATTTTGAATTCTATCCAGAAGGGTGACAAGGCCAATATTTATGACAGTGCAAGTACGGAGGAATTCCATCAGCCCCGAACAGAGTCAACAGTCATCACCAGCCATACGACACATCACCTTGTCCCCACATACAAGACATCACTGTCTCTGGCCATTCTAGACATCACCGTCTCCGGCCATACGAGAGATCTCCATCTCCAGCCATACATGACATCTCCGTTTCCAACCATACGAGATATCTCTATCTCCAATCATTCATGTCATCTCCACCTCCAGGCAAGACACCTAGGTCTCCGGCTGAGACCGGTATATGCTATAGCTTTAAGCCATATGGTTTACAGATTGCACTGAGTAAAGCAACCTACATCATCTCGACCGGCATGTCTGTTTTTCATGAGAGTGTTCAAGAAAGAACTTGGAGATTATGTCCCTCCTGACAAGCAACACCCCCAGCAGAAACACCACCTATAATGAACATGCACCAATGCCAACACCAAACCAGTCAATGCCCAACTATCATTGCGCCATGTTGACCAAGAATTCAATGTGTTTCAATATATTCCCTTTATCGTAAGTGACCTCCCAAAGCCTGACCTCCTCCATTCAATGCAAATCAGCATGATTGACAACCTCCAGAGGTGGATTCTCCACTTCATGAAGATGCACGATTGGCTCGACAAGTACAATGCATTCTGGTTGTCCATCACTGTTTACCATGACCGCACACTACATTATAAGTTATAAGAGGAAGTTTTGGAATGGAATGAGAAGGAGATGCAGGAAATGCACCTGTATCTGCTTGGAGTTGTAACCCAGACTCTACAACGCAGAAGCCCCACTAAGCGCCCCAGATTCCATCATGCAATTGGGTGCACACTGGCATTGATAGAATTCTAAATTTATGCTCAATATAAAGCTCACAATGATACAACATTGAGCTACATGGAGGTTACGTCACGTCGTTTTCACACCTTCACAGATGATTTCTAGCTCGGGGGAGCTGGCAATGAGGCGAACACCAAAGTTCATGCCTTCAGAACAGAACTCGTGACGAACCAACAGGTAGACATGCATACCCATCGTGAAACTTGGACGCTGTTCAAGAAGCGGCGCCAATTGAATGGCTGGGGGAATTATGTCAGCCATGAGATAGATATTTCCAAGGTGATACATGCCAACTTCAGCTTTTTGAATATCAACTTCATGTCACATTGGGTTGAACAGCTTCGTTGAGACAGAACAGTGCAATAGTATGCCGCCCAGTGACATGAACATGCACAAAAAGCGAACCTCAAGCATAACTGGAATGCCTCCAATCACAATCTCCACTACCTGCCGCAAGAAATCACCTTTGGGCATTGCATTCCCCTCATCAAAATCGGAGAGCATAATCTCCAACCCCTCGCCTAGTGTCGGGAGAACAGCACTGCCGCCTCTAAAGTCCTCCTATCTGGTGCTGTTCTGGCTGCCCCCCTGAGCTCCCAGCCATAAGTAAAGCCTGAATTTATGGGACCCCAAAACTGCCATGAGGGAAAGCATCTTGACGTAGTAATCAAAGACATCAGTGCATTCCTGGACAATACCTAAGACGTAACACACTGCGTCGCAATACAGAAAGGTATATGAAAAGGTATCAAGTATGAGAGTTATAACAAGATGAATATATCGAATGAACAACTCCATGTAATGAAGCTCTGTATTTACCATCGCATTACTGTTCAAGTTAAGGGTTCGGAAGGTAAACGCATATCTCAGATGTGCCGATGCACAGGAAGCCAGAGATGGCACTAAGGGGACCGACAGAACAACTGGGTGTGGGTAAAATAACCCCTCGGAAGGAGTTATGGCACGCTGAATAGGTGTTTCATGTGGCAACTGCAACGACTATTCATAATGATTCTCCTGAACGAGGATGCAGCTTTCATTGAGTAAAGGTTAACCCTGGAGCTCACCACAATTCCTGAAAATTCAGGTAATTTGGATCCTGTCTTGAAATTTATACAACTGAGAAAAGCACCAGCACCCATTGCTGTGCAAGATTTCACGGTTGGAAACATTGTCGGCTGCACACACGTAAAATGAGAGATAGCTATTAGTACTAAGACGAGAGACAGACAGAACGAGCAATGGATTGTTGACAGTTGTATACCTCTGGCCACTTGGAATGATTTGTCTGATTAGTAAAGACAGAATTGCACTTTGGACGCAGGTAGAATGAATATGAAGAGAGATTTTTGCAGCCTCACCCATCACATTACAATTCCGATGCAATCTGGTACCCAATCAACCCATTCCTATTGATGGTGACAGTTTGCCACAATACTGCAGTGTTAGTTTAACATAGGAGACCAACAAAGTGTGAAGAAACAGTGATACTGCGATCAGAGGGAGATATGCAACGTGATGCATTGTCTCAACACCGGGCGCATAGTATCCAGCCACCCGAGTGTCACTGACAACTGTGACTGAGCACATGCACTCTGACATCACAATTTTCCCCTGACATACTTTTGTTTTACTGATGTAAGATACACATGGTTGGGCTGATTGTGTTGTTGGGTTCGTCTGGGTTGCCAAACAGACTGATATTGACCATACTCTACCAGTTGAAGCAATTGTTGGACTGGCATATTTGGTGTGAACGAATGGTGCATCCAATAGAATTGATAGCATATGGCTCATAAATAATCCTGTGGATTTGAATTCTTTCTGGAGTGTATATTATGTTTCAATACCTGAATCAAGGTGTGCAGGAGGAAGATAGTTGATCGAATTATACAATGCAATATACACAGTATAATCACCACTCTGCAAGAATATGGCTTTAGGTACGAGGTTTACTGGAATCCTCTTGGGGACGCATCCAATTCTCCCAACAGGTCCCAACTTTATACATTCAAATTGTTAGATTTTGGTTCATCTTGAAGGCATCCATACACTCTTCAGGATACTCTGCTATTCTATTTCTCAACTTCTGGAACAAGAGAAAGCACTGGGGAAGTAGTTTCAAAGCACCGGAGAGTACATCACTTTGCATTCAACCTATCTGGGAGAATCTGGGAGCAACTGGACAGATCAGTGTTGCTGCTCAATGTTGCTGGGTTATCCCATTATAACTTCGGCACCATATCACATTTTGCTGATATGTACTAATCGACTGTGAAGCTATGGTCATTGTATTTATCGCGCCAAATATTGCCTGGGATTACGATATACCATTACGCATGTCAAATCAATAGGGAGATGCCAAAAACATCAATGGACGACCAATCAGGCCAGGAGACAGTCCCCGCTGTGTGCAGCTAGTAATAATGATACAAGACCATAAGATAGGAATCCCAATATATGTTTCACAATTGGAATATAATCCTGTGTTACCCAGAATAGACTGGCTATAACTACATTGCATCGCAGTTCTGATTTTGCCAAATAAGATTTCTCTCTGGATTCAATTCTATACTACCCATCATTATGATGGACATAATTTGGTAAAAAGAGTTCTGGTTGAACTACCACAATGTGTATATAATGCACCTGCAATATGATTCAAACCATATGACCAACTACAGAGAGCATTTCAGGAATCTTCTTTATGCTTAATTAATCATCCTACTTTTCAGCAGTAAAAATGAAATCCATCACAATTGTTAATATATCATTGAACATGCCGAATGAAAACATTGAAGCAAAGGACATAAAGGATCAGGATTAACCATTGGAGAAACTCGTTCCAAAGGAGCATCCTGAGTTGCTCCTACTTTTCAACAATGTTTTAGCCAGTAGGTTTGAATTTGACCGATCAGGAATTGATCATGACATCTGGCTAGTTGTCCGACTGGTCCTGATGTGGAAACTTCTATATTCAATGTGTCAAGCTTAATTCGTTAAGCTACAGAATCTGCTAGAGAATACCATAACCAAGGAGTTCATTCAACAGTTATCCTAAAGTCTTGCAGTTCCAGTATTGTTGACAAGAAAGTCCAATGGCGAAATAAAATCTTGTATCGATGATCCCAATATAAATAGTTAAACAAATAAGACTTGAACTCCCCTTATGTTGATGAGGGTTACTGTAAATGTGTTGAGAGAAGTAAACATTAATGTGAAATTGGAAGTCAGAGGAGCAAATAATCTGTTTTAGCTAAAAGAAAGTGTTAAGTTTAAGTTAGTCTTCTGGACTCAGTTCAGACCATTCAAACTTCCAATTATGTAGTTTGAACCAAGATATGCTGCTGTATATTTTGGAGGATAAGTGAACAATATGATTAAGAAAGTGCTAGATGACTTATCATCAGTGTATCTGGATAATGTGTTGATTTATGGAACTATGGAAGAAGACCACATCAGATTGGCCAAGTGAGTGATGTATCCCCCATTTGAAGCAGAATAAAACTTGGATCACGAAAAATATGAATTCCGTAAGCACACTATCATATATCCCACAGTGATAGTTTTGACAGAAAGAATTGTTATAAATAAGCACATGCTAGATACGATACTAACATGCAGCAGTAAACAAAATAGTGTGAATGATAGGCTAAACAACCGGTGTGAAGTGCAGCAGTTTGTGAGTATTGGTGAACACTATCAATGATTTATCACCAGATATTCAAACAGAGCGATCCATCTTACCAGACATTCAAAGAAACATTCCCCTGTCTGATAACACTAGGAACAACTGCTTCTGTTTCGCTGAATGGTGGTAGTCTTCCCTACAGCTCAGGTGCATTAATATTTTGATAGCGAAAAGAAACTTATTACAGCATCCAGTTCTTCGGGCTATATCCCGACAGGTGTACTGTCACAATGTGATGCTACTTGAACCTTCCACCTGGTACAATATATGTTGAAAATACATATACTAGCAGCAGGCAATTATGATATTTACAATAAGACACTTATGGCAATTGTTAAACCATTGAAAGATTGGAAACCTGCATGAAAGGGAGCATTACACCCCACGCAGTTAATAATGAACATTGAAAATGTCAAATGTTTCATGGGGAAGGAGATATTAAGCAGCAGACTACCAAGCCGGGATGAGTTTTTATTACGACTTGATTATGAAGTAATGTTTTGAGCTGATATATTGAAGGGGAGAGTGGATGTTTCAACTTCAAAGGCGGGAAACATTCTTGACAAAGTGAGATAAATGATTGAGAAATATTCAATTGCTGATTTGAAAGTGGCAGATCCAACGTAAACTGTAGCATTTATGGGTAGACAGTCTACCCGACTGTTGAAACTTTCCTTGTTGATCGAGTTGCAGTACCATGACAATCGTACTAGACTTCCAACAGCCCAACCGCTGGATGAGATTCTCCAAATGTGGTCAGAATTCCAAGGCCACTTCCGGATGCCAACCTATGTAAGCTTCCAAAGAGATTAGCAGACCCAATTCAAAATTAATACCAACCGAAATGGCAACATGTCAGTCCACTCACTCTAGACTATTGCGCTGCATAAACCAGAGATGTTTCAGAGATAGATAGACACCGCAATTTGCTGTTGTTGAATTCAGCCCTCTTGGAGCAGTTTCAACTTACCAGTATTATTTGTGCACCAGTCTGATAGTACACGGAGTCTGTGTCTAGAATACTGTGCAGTAAATACCATAACTATCGAGGATCGTTATCCTCTACCATACATCAAGAACTTACTCAACTGCATTTATAGGTCCTGCTGGTTTGCACAATTGGAAGTAGATGTAGGTCATCATCTAATATGCATCACAGTTGCCAACCGGCAAAAGACAACCTTCGTTACTATAGTTCATTTGTCCATGTTGTGAGTCCGGCTGTTTGGCCTGCCAAATCCACCCAGCCAGTTAATGGGCAGGACTGATAGCAACATGGAGCCAATAAAATGTATATTCATCATTGCATACCTTGGCATAATTAGAATTTACAGCTGTGCCCTTTTGAGACATGTCGTCCATGTCCAAGATGTGCTTACCTTGCTGACAGATCATAGTCTTAATGCTAAATGTGCAAAATAAGCCTAGGGTTGTCAGACAGTCTACTTTTGTGACTTTGATATCGACAAGGACAGTATCCACACCCAGGAACATAGAACCCATGCAGTCATGGATTGGCCTCAATGTGAAAACAGTAATAATGTCACAGGTATCCTGGGCCTGAACAGTTACCATTGAAATTTTTTTGCATACTTTACTCATATTTCATTGTCTTTATACGCAACTTTCGCCCTGACAAAAGAAATGCACATGTTGAGAGGTGACATGGAGAGTCAAAGAAGTGCATGTACACTCCATCCACCTTGGACAGAGAATACCAGCATACTTTCAAAACTCTCCAAAAGACACTCTGCCAAGTGACAGTCCTTGCCATACCAGACACTGAAGCTAAATATTACCAGCACGTTGATGCTAGCCAGTATGTGCTGGGTACAGTGCTTTCCCAGGGGTAAGATATGGCAGAGAAGGTACTGAGGTATTTCACCAAAATATTACATAATACAGAGCAATGATACGGTGTATACAATCGAAAACTGTTAGGTATTTCGGATACAGTATTATACTGGACATTTGACCTACATGGAGGCAAACTGCCATTTTGGGTACGCACAAACCATGCAACCTTGTGTGGGATCCCCACACAATCACACCTCACTGTACATCAGATGAATATTCTGAAGGTACTCCAGACATGTAACTGGTTGGTCAAGTACATCCGAGTTGTGCACAATCTGGTGGTGGATCATGCATAGTCTCTCCACCCAGATTTCCAATAGGAGTGATGAAAAGTTGTTACACCAGTAGCTATTGTGTCTGGAGAATGGATTGAGGACATCAAGGCAGGCATAATTAATGATGAGCCATTTGGACCTATTCAACAGTGTTTGGCCATCTCAAGTCTCCGCTTCTTGGAATTCAATTCATCCACCCAGGAATGGAAATTCATGGTGTCAGCGCAACAGTTCTATTTTGAAGAAAGTGGCCTGCTGTAGTTACCTGGAGATTGGGAAAAGAAACAGAGGCAGAAAAATGCAACACCAAATAAAAATGATGCAAAATAATGGGTGCAGATGATCGTAAATGCAGAGAAGAGAGGGTGATGGTGTATTACCAAGATGATGCAACATGAAATTCTCCATGAGTCTCAGGTCTCACTGACTGGGAGAGAATTTGGTGCAGACTAAACATTGTGATGCATAAAGCACTAGTATTCTGGAATACCCAATACCCCAGAATACATTGTGGGCTGCAATATATGCCATCAAACAATCCACACCAGCAGAGAACCCATTGGCTGTCCACAATAACTTCTTATAGCCAATCTTTGTTGCTAACAAGTTGACACCAACTTCTTGACCAACCTAACAATTTCGAAAAATAGCCACAAGTACCTTGTAGCATTTGTTGACTACATGATATTGGGAGCACAATGGGGGGCCAGCTGGAAAACAATCAATGCTGCAGCCATCACGAGCACAGTTGATGACAACTACATTTACGTACAAAGAGTATCTCAGGAGGTTGTATCAGACTGCAAGGTACACTTCATAGCGGCGGACTGTAGAGAAGTTGAGATGATTCTGCAGATGAAGCTGCTCATGTCTCTGGTTATCCATCCTACACCGGATGGTCCATGTGACAACTTCAACAAGATTGCCATATGCAATATACATGGATTTGCAATTCACACTCAGGCCAATCGGCACCACAATGTGCCATTAGCAGAGTGTGTGTACAATTCGGCCGTACACTGATTGATAAAGTACACACCGTTTAAACTCAATTTTCATTATAAGCCACCTCAGTGTCGAGATATAATTGCAGACCTCCAACAGCAGCAAACCAATAAATCAGCGAAAACTTTACAACACAACAAATGTGTGGAACAAATGTGGTGTATTTTTGGAGTTGCAAGATATCAGCTGTATTATGCTCAGCATAAACACATGGCTGATGTTAATAAGTTACATTATCCAATCGACCTACCCATCACTGCCAGTATGAAGATATTGTTAAGTTTAACGAATCTACCAATCACATATACCAGCATGAACTATACACAATGCGCACTGAATCATAGTTACATTGGGCCATACAGCATCTACCAAATAAGCAGGAACGCCATCAAACGAGACACCCCCAACAACATGAAAGTCTACAATGGAGACAATGTCAGAAGATTCAAAGTTGGTTGCACAGATGATGTAAGGGTCACCTAGTAGCTGCCTCATCTGTTATTATAATCATGCCCTGTGGGATTGAGTTATATTGTCCAATCAATTGCAAGTCACCAACTAAATTCAAATAGGACCGATTAGTACTATGAAGTGAACTGGGTGGGTTGGGAACAGCTAGAGAGTACATAGGCGCAAGAGGAGTATATGGCAAAAGCAACAGAGATAGTAGAGCAATGTTGGATGGAAAGTGATGGGTGGCCAAAGGCAAAGCGAATAGCAACTTGTATGTGTTGTACGGTGGCGTATGCTCGAGTAGTCAAATGTGCGCGGGCTTATGCGAAGGTGTGTCTATTGTATCATGTAATGAGACATGTCGCATCGACATAAGGTCGATCGATAACTAATCGTGCGAACTACAAAAGAGGCAAGTTACATCATAGTCCTTGGCATAGTGATATCCGTACTTCCAATCAGATCAACACTCCTCCAGGACGGCTATCACGTCCGTTTGAAACAAACCAGTAAACAAAAGGGAAGAGGAGCCAATCAGACAACGTGGATCTCCTCAAAACAAACGTGCCCAATCAATCAATTTGCTTTCCAACGGCATTCCTGATGCCATTTCCATGTCCAATTCAGTTACCAATCCCGCGACCATTTCTGAGCGTACCGAGGCCATTTCCGAGGCCATTGCCGAGTCCAATTCCTATCATTCCCATTGCAGCCTAGTGCTTCAAGAAGGCAGGCTTCGGCAGTGGCTTTGTGAAGGAGTCGGCGAGCATCTCAGCAGTCGATAAGTAGCTCAAGTCGATCTCTCCATCTCTAGCCATATCTGCAGCAAGACAGTACTTGGTCGCAATGTGTGCAACTGCAGTTCCGCGGTAGATTCGGTTCTTGATACTCGCAATCAGTGACTGTAAATCGGAGAACACGTGAGGGATGGTCAAGATGCCGAGCTCGTTCAAGAGATGCGAGATCTTTGTGAGTCTCATGCAGCCTACTCCAAAGGCATAGTATTCGGCATCGGTCATGGACTGGGCACTCAACTTCTGCTTTCTCGATCTCCAGTCGACCGCTCCTCTGACGGTGATGACAAGTCCACTTGTCGATTTATAGTCATCCGGGCATCCAGCATAGTCTGAATCGACATAACGTCTGAGTGCGCCTTCTCCTTCTCCTCTGAGTGTACTTTCTCCAAGTGCTCCTCCGAGTGCTCCTCCGAGTGCTCCACCGAGTGCTCCTCCGAGTGCTCCTCCGAGTGCTCCTCCGAGTGCTCCTCCGAGTGCTCCTCCGAGTGCTCCTCCGAGTGCTCCTCCGAGTGCTCCTCCGAGTGCTCCTCCGAGTGCTCCTCCGAGTGCTCCTCCGAGTG